>Ga0116141_10001685_pt1 | contig 19041 bp, 15 predicted proteins | sample AD_UKC097_MetaG_FD_89744 | JGI IMG/M metagenome (GOLD analysis project Ga0116141, IMG submission 89744) | Active sludge microbial communities of municipal wastewater-treating anaerobic digesters from USA - AD_UKC097_MetaG | ecosystem: Engineered > Bioreactor > Anaerobic > Digestate | place: USA...
CAAGTTCTTCAACTTTCCCTACTTCAATTATTTCTATGTCGTTGCCTTTGCTGATCACTTTCCTGTGATACTTTGAGATGTAGATCTTTCTGAAGCCCATCTTCGAAGCTTCCCTGATACGCTGATCTATCCTCGAAACAGGTCTTATTTCGCCCGAGAGGCCAGTTTCCCCTGCAAAACAAATATCCTTGCCGACGGGAATATCAAGGTTCGAGGAGAGGACTGCCGAGATGATAGCCATGTCGATCGCCGGATCAACAACTTTTATACCTCCTGCAATATTGAGAAAGACATCCTTTATCCCGAGCCTGAAGCCTGCTCTCTTCTCAAGAACTGCAAGAAGCATGTTGAGACGCCTTATGTCGAATCCTGTCGAGCTTCGCTGGGGAGTGCCGTATACCGCGCTGCTTACAAGTGCCTGGGTTTCGATCAGGAAAGGCCTTACCCCGTCGATCGTTGCTGCAATGGAAATACCGCTGAGTGGTTCCGCATGCTGGTTGATGAACATCTCGGAAGGGTTTGCCACCTCTCTCAGACCGCTTTCTACCATCTCGAATATGGCCAGCTCCGAAGTCGATCCGAACCTGTTCTTGACAGACCTCAGAAGCCTGTATATGTAATTATTGTCACCTTCAAAATAAAGTACAACGTCAACAATATGTTCAAGAACCTTGGGTCCTGCAAGTGTCCCGTCCTTTGTTATGTGACCTATCAGAAGGACAGGCACTCCCGTTATCTTCGAGTACTTCAGAAGCTGGGCGGCCGATTCCCTGACCTGAGTGACTGATCCGGCCGATGACTCGAGGAAGGAGGTCCTTATTGTCTGGACCGAGTCGATAATGACAAGCCCGGGTTTGAGGTTCTCTGCCTGAACAAGTATGCTTTCCAGTTCGGTCTCACTGTAGATGTAACAGTTGCTGCCTGCTTTTTTCAGACGCTTCGCCCTCAGGCTTATCTGCTCCTCGCTCTCTTCTCCTGATACGTAAAGGACAGTCTCATCCTTCATTGAAAGCGCAAGCTGCAGGGCGAGTGTCGATTTTCCCACACCAGGCTCCCCTCCAAGAAGGATAAGCGAACCCGGAACGACCCCTCCTCCAAGGAGCCTGTCGAATTCGGCGATCCCGGTCATCTGCCTCCGGTGTTCGTCGGATTTGATCTGATCGAGGAGTTCAGGTTTCCTTTTTTCGCGACCTGAAAGGAATGTTGCATTGGAAGGAGAGTTTCCTCCGACTATCTCTTCGTGATAGGTGTTCCATTCCCTGCATGACGGACATCTGCCTATCCATTTCGGGGATTCGGCACCGCAGTTCTGGCAGATGAAGACGGTTTTTACCTTAGGCATTTTCTGCGGTTTTTCTGTTTTTCCTGTAAAGCATATAGAACGCAACAGCACCAAGAATAAGAACAAGAATGAGCTGCGATTCGTGCGTAAGGATTGCATAGGCTGAAGCATCTTCGATGCTGACTTCCTCCACAAAGGCGATACCTCTTGAGACAAAATAGTGGAAGGCTCCCATTCCTCCCTGAACAGGCGCTGACATTGCCAGTCCGCCAATTACAAGGATAAAGATCGAATTCCAGAATGAGAGGTGAGAAGTGCTTTCAAGGCTGAAAACAACAACCCAGGTCATAAGAGCGTAATTCAACCAGATAAAAACTGTGTGGAAGATAAATTCCTTGTTGTTTTTAAGCTTCAGAATGGTCTTGAGCCCGTTCAGTACCCCCCTGGCAATGTCGAACATTTTTGAAAAAAACCTGATTCTGCGAAGTTCCCTCTTGTATTTTACAAGAAGCCACAGAGTAACCAGGGAAAGTACAATCAATAAAGCCCACAGGATCCACACCGAGCCGAAAACCGAAAGGACCTTTTCCCTGAAAGGTATGATGATAGCCTTGTTAAGATATTCCTTTATCGACGATCCGCTGGTAAGCAGAAGAGCCACCATAATGGTAAGAAGTGAAAACAGATCGATAGTTCTTTCAACAACCACGGTCCCGAGAAGCTGGTCAACAGGTATTTTTTCCTTTTTGCCCAGGGCGACGCATCTTGTTATTTCACCCACCCTGGGAAGGGCAAGATTCGCCAGATAACCCAGCATCAGGGAGTGAAATGTGTTCCAGAAACCCGGATGGTGACCGAGAGGTTTTATTAGTATAACCCATCGCCGGGCCCTGCTCAGGTAAGCAATGAAGCCGAACAGTAGCGAAAGCAGGATCCACGAATAATCTGCTCCTATGAGATCGTCTCTGAGCTTGCTGAAATTTACCGTTCTGAAGGCAAGCCACAAAAGAAGAATCCCTACAGCCAGAAATCCAAAAAACTTAAGGATTTGAATTAAGGTTTTTCTCAATTCAGATCAGTTTATTTGTAGTTGTATCGGGAAAAATAACCGCAGGACTGAACTTCCTTGCTTCCTCAAAATCGAGGATGGCGTAGGACATAATTATTATAACATCACCGACAGCGACTTTGCGTGCAGCCGGACCATTCATGCATATTTCACCCGAGCCCCTCCTGCCTTTTATGACATAGGTCTCGAGACGCTCACCGTTATTAATGTCAAGGATATGGACCTTTTCATTTGCAATGAGGTTTGATGCGTCCATTAGATCTTCATCAATGGTGACGCTCCCGATATAATTCAGATTGGCCTCGGTTACAGTCACCTGATGGATCTTTGATTTGAGTACTTCTATAAGCATGCTGAAAGCTGGTGAAATTTTGACCGCACAAATTTAATCATCCTTTTTATTGATCACAAGGGAAAAGCGATATTATCAATAAGCCTGACCTTCCCGGCCCTGACAGCAATACATCCAAAGTAACTCCTCCCACGGTCCATCAGCTCCTTTCTTGTTGCCGGCTGCAGTTCAATCTCATCGACGATCTCAAAATACTCCACGCTGAAGTCTTTTTTCATTTCAATAGTCGATTTCACGAATGAAGCAATATGTCCGATATCGTGATCTTTTATCATTCCGGCAGCCTCTGATATTGCTGAAAATATTATTCCGGCTTCCTTCCTGATATCAGGCTCAAGGAGCCTGTTCCTGCTTGAAAGAGCCAGCCCGTCAGGCTCTCTTATTATCGGACAGGCTACGATTGATATATTGCTCCCCGTTTGACGTACAAGTTCCTTTATTACAGCCACCTGCTGAAAATCCTTAAGCCCGAAATAAGCTGTATCCGGTTCCACCATATCAAAGAGTTTTGAAACAACCTGAGCCACTCCGTTGAAATGACCGGGTCTTTGAACTGCCTCCATCACTTTGTCGAGGTTGCCGAAACTGAATACCCGTTTGTCTTCATCAGGGTACATCTCCCTGTCGGCCGGAGTGAAAACAATATCCTGCTTTCTGAGTACCTGCCGGAGAAGATCAAGATCCTCATCCAGGGTGCGGGGATAGTTTTTCAGATCGTTTTTATCGTTGAACTGGGTCGGATTGACATAGATGCTCACCACCGCAGTCTTATTTTCAGAAACCGCTCTTTCTGCAAGCGAGATGTGTCCCTCATGCAAAGCCCCCATTGTGGGAACGAATCCTACCGGCCTGCGTTTTTCTGCCCCGAGCGCTTCCCTGAGGTCTTTCACACTGTTAACTACTATCATGGATGAGAAATTTTACAAACCTATATTAAAATCGGGGATTATATACGCCTTTTAAGTGATAAATCGCAAGGTGAACAGTAACTCATCCCCCGGAGTGTTGATTATTTTGTCAATTTTTATTATTATCTTTGCAAATTGTTACGGAATGGTATATCCAGGCTTATAAATGGAAAGCAAAAAAATATTGTTCATATCTCAGGAGATCACTCCGTATCTCGGGGAAACAAAGCTGTCGAAAATCGGAAGGTTTCTGCCCCAGGGGATTCAGGAAAAGGGTAAGGAGATAAGGACTTTTATGCCCCGTTACGGAAGCATAAACGAGAGAAGGAACCAGCTCCATGAAGTAATACGCCTGTCAGGGATGAACCTTATCATCGACGACACCGACCACCCTCTTATAATCAAGGTAGCGTCGATACAGAGTGCAAGGATGCAGGTCTATTTTATCGATAATGACGACTACTTCCAGAGAAAACATACGGTAGCCGATTCCTCGGGAAGAGAATTTGAAGATAATGACGAGAGGGCACTTTTCTTCGCAAGGGGAGTGATTGAAACCGTAAAGAAACTGAGATGGGCCCCGGATATAGTCCATTGTCATGGGTGGATGACCGCACTCGTGCCTGTATACCTGCGGAACATCTATCACGACGACCCTCTTTTTCATAATTACAAGATCATCTATTCGGTTTACAACAACGATTTTAAAGTCCCTTTCAGGGAGAATTTTGCCGACAAGCTCCGCTACGACGGTATCGACGGAGAGAGCCTGAAGCTTGTCAAGAATCCCGATTTCATCAATGTTTCAAAACTGGCGATCAAGTATTCCGATGCCGTTATTATAGGAAGCGAAGAGATTAACAGCGAACTCGTGAAACATCTCAGCTCCCTTTCCAAACCTGTTTTGCCCTTTCAGGATGAATCGCAATACATAGATGCTTACAACGACTTCTACGACATGATCCTTTCCTGAGACCTTATTTTTCCCTCCGCAATAATTGATTCCCTGTCACCGTTTTTCATTGTATTATAAACCTTTTGCTGTTGTTTGAGGTTTGGATATATATATAATAACATGAAAATATGTGCGGAATAGTAGGATATATCGGGTCAAAACCTGCCCGTGAAATAGTAATAAAGGGACTTAAGCGCCTTGAGTACCGGGGATATGATTCTGCCGGCCTTGCCATTGTAAATGGTGAAACAAAGATTTTCAAATGTAAGGGCAGGGTAGATGACCTTGAGGTTATGGTAAACGGAACGGATTTCAACGGAACAATCGGGATGGGACATACAAGATGGGCCACCCACGGTGAACCGAACGAACTGAATGCCCACCCCCAGGCCTCGGCAAAAGGGAACTTTATTGTGGTGCATAACGGCATTATTGAGAATTACGCCCTGATAAAGAAACACCTTCAGGGAAGAGGTATTCCCTTTAGCAGCCAGACCGACACGGAAGTTCTTGCAAACCTTATAGAGCACCTCTATCTTGAGGGCGACCTTACGGCAGAACAGGCTATTACCCTTGCACTAAACAGGGTTGAAGGGGCCTATGGCCTTGTAATAATATGCGTTAATGAACCCGACAGGCTGTTTGCGGCACGGAAAGGAAGCACCCTTGTTATAGGCGTCGGGGAAGGAGAGAATTTCATAGCCTCCGATGCAACGCCCATTGTAGAACATACCCAGCGTGTAATATATCTCAAGGATGATGACCTGGCCATTGTAATGAAGAATGAACTTGTTCTTAAATCCATCAGGCCGGGAAGAATAGAACCTGAGGTGAAGGAAGTTGACCTCAAGATTGGGGAGATAGACAAGGAAGGTTTTCCTCATTTCATGCTTAAGGAAATTTATGAGCAGCCGAGGGCAATACACGATACTTTCAGGGGGAGAGTTCTTCCCGACCACAGCGGAATAATGCTGGGAGGTCTTCATAGTGTGCTTGAAACTATTTCCCAGTCGGAACGGGTCATTATAGTGGCATGCGGCACATCATGGCACGCAGGTCTGCTGGGTGAGTACCTCTTTGAGGAGTACACCAGGATCCCTGTTGAGGTTGAGTATGCCTCGGAGTTCAGGTACAGGGATCCGATAATCAAAAAGGGAGATATTGTAATAGCAATAAGCCAGAGCGGAGAAACAGCCGATACACTGGCAGCAGTGAAACTTGCAAAGGAGAAGGGGGCAATAGTCCTTGGAATCTGCAATGTAGTCGGGTCGAGCATTCCCCGCGAAACAAATGCGGGTGTCTATACCCACGCAGGCCCTGAGATCGGAGTCGCCTCAACAAAAGCCTTTACGACACAGATAACCGTCCTTGCAATGATGGCCTTCGAGATCGGATTCCTCAGGGGAGTGATTTCTGCAGAGAAATACAGGCAGCTGATAGATGAGCTTGCCATGATCCCCTCGAAGATGGAGAAAGCACTTCAGGTAAATGAACAGGCACTTGAACTGGCAAAAATATACCAGAATTCACGAAACGCTCTTTACCTCGGAAGGGGATTCCTCTTCCCGGTCGCACTCGAAGGCGCACTGAAGCTGAAGGAGATATCGTACATACATGCAGAGGGATACCCTGCTGCCGAAATGAAGCACGGCCCCATAGCCCTGATAGACGAAAACATGCCTGTTGTGGTAGTAGCCACAAAGGACGACACTTATGACAAGATAATTAATAACATCCAGGAGATAAAGGCACGAAAGGGTAATGTAATAGCCATTGTCACTGAAGGGGATGAGCTGATAAGGAAAATGGCAGACTATGTGCTCGAAGTACCGGAGACACTGCCTGCTTTTTCAGCCGTACTTGCTGTGATACCGCTTCAGCTGCTTTCTTATCATGTTGCCGTTCTCAGAGGCTGTAACGTCGATCAGCCGAGGAACCTGGCAAAGTCGGTTACCGTCGAATAATATCAAAATAATATTAATATAGTATCAAAACAATATCAAAAAGCTATATTAATAATATCATAATAGTATCAGAATAATCTCAAGGAAAATGGACCTAGAAAACAAATTCAGGGCTCTGGCGGCTAACGAGATCGGGATCCTCGAGTCGAACAACTGCTCGTGCGATGACTGGTCGAGAGTTGCCGTAAGCGATAATTTCGATCCCTCAAGATGCCGGAATGTGGTGTTCACAGGGGATATCCGGCTGGGCAGCTTTACCAAAACACATACCGACGAGTCGGGTGTGACTGTAAAATGCGGGATCCAGAACGCTCATATCCATAACTGCGACATAGGATCAGATGTCCTGATAACCAATATCGGAGATTACATAGCAAATTACACAATCGGGAACGACGTTGTAATCAAGAACTGCGGAAAGATTTGCACCGAAGGTGTTACTTCATTCGGCAACGGGACCAAGGTCGCGGTCCTAAATGAATCAGGAGCCCGCTCGGTAAGGATATGGGACAAGCTTACAGCCCACCAGGCCTATATAATAGCCCTCTACCGCCACCGTTACAAGGCAATAAGGATCATTGAGGAGATGGTGACAGCTTATTCACAGTCAATCAGCTCATCAAGGGGAACCATAGGCGCCGGATCGCAGATACTCAGCTGCAGGAATATCCGCAACGTAAGGATAGGTCCTCACAGCAAAATTAACGGAGCCATTAATCTTGATGAAGGGTCAATAAACAGCTGCGTCGAAGATCCGGTACTTATCGGACCGGGTGTTATCATGGAGCATTTCATCGTCTGCTCGGGATCGATGATAACCGAATCGACCCTCGTTGACAAATGCTTTATCGGCCAGGGATGTGTTCTCGGGAAACACTACTCGGCTGAAAACTCCCTCTTCTTTGCAAACTGCGGAGGATATCATGGCGAAGCATGCTCAATATTTGCAGGCCCCTATACGGTAACACATCATAAGTCGACCCTGCTTATAGCAGGGATCTTCTCTTTCATGAATGCAGGAAGCGGGTCTAACCAGAGTAACCATATGTACAAGCTTGGCCCTATCCATCAGGGGATTATGGAGAGAGGATCGAAGACAACAAGCGATTCCTATGTCCTGTGGCCAGCCCGCATAGGCCCCTATACACTGGTAATGGGAAGGCATTACAAGAATATGGACACTTCATCTCTGCCCTTCTCGTATCTGATTGAAAGCAATGATGAGAGCATACTTGTTCCGGGTGTTAACCTGAGGAGCGTGGGAACCATAAGGGATGCCCAGAAATGGCCTGTCCGCGACAAAAGAATGGATCCGGAAAAACTTGACCAGGTAAACTTTAACCTTCTCAGTCCCTATACAATAAGGAAAATGTTCGAAGGAAGGGACCTGCTCCGGAATATCAGGTCCGTATCAGGCTCGGTATCCTCATCATATGCCTACAACAGCATGATAATAAAGGGCCGTTCGCTTGAAAAAGGAATACAGCTCTATCAGATGGGGATCAACAAGTTCCTGGGGAACTCCCTGATAAAGAGACTTGAGAAGACAGAATTCAGGACAAATGACGAACTGAGAAAACGGCTGGTTCCCGAACAGGAACTTGGCAGGGGAGAATGGGTCGACCTAGCTGGACTTATCGCCCCCACCCAGGCTGTAAGCGCATTTCTCGACGATATCGAAACGGGCAGGATCAGCAGAATTGACGAACTTACAGATGCCTTCAGGAATATGCACAGCTCTTATTATAAGTGGGAGTGGGCATGGGCCTGCGAAAGGATCGAAGCGGAGGAAGGTAAGTCTGTTAATGATTTCACAGCTGAAGATATAATAAGAATAGTCGAGAAATGGAAGAAGAGCGTTATTGATCTCGACAAGATGCTTTATGAGGATGCCCGCAAGGAATTTACCCTATCGTCAATGACCGGTTTCGGGATCGACGGGGGAGAAGAAATAAAGAAACTCGATTTTGAACAGGTAAGAGGCGCCTTTGAATCGAACGGCGTCGTTGCAGCAATACAGGATCACATCGAGCAGAAAACCTCTCTTGGTAACGAGCTTATTGAACGCATGATGAAGATAGGGAGTTAATCCCTATCTCCCGGAATACATCCTTTCGTAATACTTTTCATAGTCGCCCGAGATAATCCTTTCGAGCCAGACGGTGTTCGCAAGGTACCAGTCGACAGTCTTCTCCAGTCCTGTTGCAAAATCAGGTATGGGCGACCATCCCAGTTCTTTCTGAAGCTTCGAGGAGTCGATGGCATATCTCTGGTCATGCCCCGGCCTGTCCTTCACATAGGTTATCAGCTTCTCCGATGTCCCCTCCGGCTGTCCCAGCTTCCTGTCCATAATCCTGCAAAGGAGACGGATAAGATCGATATTCTTCCATTCGTTGTTGCCTCCGATATTGTACGTTTCACCCTGCCTTCCCCTGTGAAAGATAAGATCAATTGCCGATGCGTGATCCTCAACGTAAAGCCAGTCGCGGATGTTTTCTCCCTTTCCGTAAACAGGTATCGGCCTGCCGTTTTTTATGTTGTTGATGGCCAGTGGGATAAGTTTTTCAGGGAACTGGTTTGGACCGTAATTATTGGAACAGTTTGAAATAACAACAGGCAATCCGTAGGTATGTCCGTATGCTCTTACTATATGGTCTGAACTTGCCTTAGATGCAGAATACGGGCTCCGCGGGTCGTAAGGGCTTGATTCCGTGAAAAAACCCTCCTGTCCGAGTGATCCGAAAACCTCATCTGTAGAAATGTGATAGAACCTCCTGCCTTCGCTGCCATCCTTCCAGGAAGCATGCGCGGCGTTAAGAAGATTGACGGTTCCGACAATGTTGGTATAAATAAACTCATCCGGAGCCGAGATCGACCGGTCGACATGCGATTCGGCAGCAAGATGGATCACCCCGTCGAAATGATATTTTGCGAAGAGGGCACTTACAGCCTGCTTGTCAACTATGTCGATCCTCTCAAAGATATAGTTGTCCTTTTTTTCAATGTCGCTGAGATTCTCGAGATTCCCGGCGTAGGTAAGCTTGTCGGCATTGACAATAGTACAGGCGGGATAGTTGTTTACAAAGCGCCTTACCACATGCGATCCAATGAATCCGGCGCCGCCGGTAACAAGTATTTTCTTTTCTGAACTCATTATTTTGTTTCCTTTCTTATTTGTTTTTCCCATTCCCAGGCGCTTTTCATTGCATCATCCAGCGAACTGACAGCTTTCCAGCCCAGTTCCCTGTTTGCCAGCGAGGGATCGGCCCAGATCTTCTCAATATCCCCCGGCCTCCTGTTGGTGACAGTGTATCTGACTTTTATGCCGTTAGCACGCTCAAACGATCTGATGGCTTCAAGAACCGAAACGCCCTGACCGGTACCCAGGTTGAAAACCTCATAATTCTCCCTGCTCCGGCCTTCAAGAATACGGTTTACTGCAACCACGTGTGCCTTTGAAAGATCCACGACGTGAAGATAGTCCCTTATGCACGACCCGTCAGGCGTATCATAGTCATCCCCGAATACCTTCAGCTCATCCCGGAGTCCGTAAGCTGTTTGTGTGATGTAGGGTACAAGGTTCTCGGGGACACCCCTGGGTAACTCTCCTATGAGTGCCGAAGGATGCGCCCCGATAGGATTGAAATACCTGAGCGACACAGCCCTGATGTTACCTCCTGCCAGAACAGAATCCCGTATTATCTCTTCACAGATCCTTTTTGTGTTGCCGTAGGGAGAGACTGCCGGCTGAATGGGAGCATCTTCCGTAACGGGAAGTTTTTCCGGCTGTCCGTAAACCGTGCACGACGAAGAGAAAACAATGCCAGGAATCCCGTGCCTTTTCATCGATTCAAGAAGGTTGATAAGGGAAAGGAGGTTGTTCCTGTAATACTCGAGTGGTTTCCTTACAGATTCACCGACGGCTTTGAAGGCTGCAAAATGAATTATTCCTTCGATGCCTCTGTGGACAGCAAAGAAATTCTCCAGTTTTTCAGCATCGCAAAGATCGAAAACTGCAAGCTCCGGCTTAACTCCGGTTATCTGACAGATCCTGTCAGCAACTCCGGCCTCCGAATTATGAAGATTGTCGATAATCACCACCTCATAACCGCTGTCAATAAGCTCGACGGCTGTGTGTGAACCTATGTAGCCGGTCCCCCCGGTGACAAGGATTTTCTTTTTCATCAGAGACTCCAGTAAGTGTGTTTTCTGATCTTGCCTCTTAACAAACCCTTTACGTCGATCACTATACCGTCCTTATTCAACAGGGAGCTGAAATAATCTTCGTCAAGACCTGTATATTCCTTATGGCTTACAGCGAGGATCACGGCATCATATTTACCGTTTGGTTCGCTCATCAGTTCAATTCCGTATTCCTCCTTTACCTCGTGAGCACTGGCACCAGGATCAATTACATCGACCGCAACAGAGAAGTCGACAAGTTCTTTTATTACATCGACTACCTTCGAGTTCCGGATGTCGGTGACATTCTCCTTGAAGGTTATACCCATGATAAGGACCCTTGAATGTGTGGGATTTTTTCCTGCTGCAATGATCTTCTTGACAGTCTGCTTCCCTATGTATCGTCCCATGCTGTCGTTTGTGAACCGTCCCGAGTCGATCATCTGCGGATGGTATCCAAGAGCCTTTGCCTTGTAGGAGAGATAGTAGGGATCGACGCCGATGCAATGGCCTCCTACAAGCCCCGGATAGAACTTGAGGAAGTTCCATTTTGTTCCTGCAGCTTCAAGAACTTCAAACGTGTTTACACCCATACGGTTGAAAATAATCGAAAGCTCGTTCATGAAAGCGATGTTGATATCACGCTGGGTGTTCTCTATGATCTTGGCAGACTCGGCTACCTTTATTGAACTGGCCCTGTGAACACCTGCTTCGATTATCAGCTCGTAGACTTTCGCAATTACCTCTGCCGATTCGGCATCGCAGCCGCTTGTTACCTTAACGATCTTGGTAAGAGTATGGTTCTGATCTCCCGGGTTGATCCTTTCGGGCGAAAAGCCGACTTTGAAATCAGTCCCGCATTTCAGCTGAGAAAACCTTTCCAGGACCGGAACGCAATCCTCCTCGGTGCAACCGGGATATACTGTTGATTCATATACAACATAATCCCCTTTCTTGAGAATCCTGCCAACTGTCTCCGATGCTTTAAGAACCGGTGTGAGGTCGGGAAGATTATAGATATTTGTAGGGGTCGGTACCGCTATGATATGGAATGAAGCCTGCCTTAGATCTTCAGGATCGCTTGTGAACAGGATATCGGTATTGCTGAACGCTTCTGCCTTCAGCTCGTTGCTGGGATCGATCCCCTTCTTCATCAGTTCAACCCTGTCGGGTTTGATATCGAATCCGACAACGCTTATCTTCTTTGCAAATTCGAGTGCAATCGGAAGGCCTACGTAACCAAGGCCGATAAGAGATAGCTTCGTCTCCTTTTTTAACAGTTTGTTGTACATTTTAAGTTCTATTTGTATTTTAACATTGGATGATAGTCACCTACGAGACCAACTGGATTGGAGTTTCTGATAGTAAAAGCTGTTATGACCGACTGCCTGGCATCGTTGAGGCCGAATCCCTTCCCGTCAAGGATCTCACGGTATGAAACCGTATGAAGATCGCCGAATCCTTCACTGAATTCTATTTCCTCCCCTTCAATGGTTATCGATCTGAACATCCTTTTCCCCGATGCCTTTGCAGCTTCCGGGAGATCGTTGTAATCGATGCTGAGGAACCACCTCACCCTTGCATTCTCAAGCTCAAGATAACCTGCTGCCTTGTTCGGCTGTGAAACATGGACAACGATCCTTTCGGTGTCGCCGAAGATCCAGCCCAGCATATCAAAGAAGTGTATCCCGATATTGGTGGCAACACCTCCCGATTTCTGAACGTCACCCTTCCATGAAATGTAATACCAGTTGCCGCGGCTGGTGATGTACGACAGATCAATGTCGTAAACCTTGTTCTTCGGTCCTTTCCTTATCTTTTCCCTCAGCTCCACGATCCTGGGATGGAGCCTGAGCTGCAGGATGGTATAGATCCTGCGGCCGGTCTCATTCTCAATCTCCTGAAGCGCATCAACGTTCCACGGGTTAAGGACTATCGGCTTTTCACAGATAGCATCTGCCTGATGTCTCAGTGCAAAACGTATGTGGGAATCGTGAAGATAGTTGGGGGAGCATATGCTCACGTAATCAATCTTCGTTCCGGTTCTTTTCAGCTTGTCAAAATGCCTGTCGAACCTCTCAAACTCCACAAAAAAATCACTTGCCGGAAAATAACTGTCGAGCAGACCCACACAGTCAAATTTGTCGAGACTGGCGAGGAGGTTGTTTCCTGTATCCTTTATCGCCCTGAGGTGTCGTACAGCTATGTATCCTGCCACCCCGATAAGGCCAAAATTCTTGTATTCTGGTTCCATAATTATCTGTTGATGTTATAAAATGCCGGTTTACAGAATGATCTTTGTTACGCTTCCATCGGCAAGCCTGTATCTGTCGCCGCTTTCAGGACATGTGGCATATCCGTTCTCATCGAACTTAAGCTTATGTCCGTACTCACTCATCCAGCCCGTCTGCCGCGCCGGATTTCCTACAACGAGGGCGTAAGGCCTGACTTCCCTTGTGACAACTGCACCGGCGCCTATAAATGAATATGCGCCTATTCTGTTGCCGCAGACAATTGTTGAGTTTGCTCCTATTGAAGCACCTTTCTCAACGAGGGTGGTGACATAACTGTCTTTTCTGATAACCGCACTTCTCGGATTAATGATATTTGTAAATACCATGGAAGGCCCGAGAAACACATCATCTTCACAGATAACGCCGGTATATACCGATACATTGTTCTGAACTTTTACATTTCTTCCCAGCTTCACTCCGGGAGAGATAACGACGTTCTGTCCGATGTTGCAGTTCTCGCCTATCTCAGCGCCATTCATTATGTGACTGAAATGCCAGATCTTCGTTCCTTTTCCGATCCTGCATCCTTCATCGATCACCGCACTTTCATGTGCAAAATATTCCTTTTCCATCCTGAATCACTTATTAAAAAAATGAAGAACCTTATCTGTAATATATTCAAGCTGTTCCTGTTCCATCTCGGTGTGAACGGGAAGGGAGAGCACCTCACGGCAGAGAGAGCTGGTAACCGGGAAATCCGTTTCACTGTAACCCAGAAACCTGTAGGCTTCCTGCAGGTGAAGTGGCCCGGGGTAATAAACCATTGAGGGTATCCCGTTTTCTCCGAGGAACTGCTTTAGTTCATCCCTTCTTCCGTCAGGAACTCTTATCGTGTACTGATGGAAAATATGCGATGAATACTTTTCCCGCACAGGCACGATAATACCATTACACCCGGCAAATGCACTGTCGTAAAAATCTGCAACTGCCTTCCGCGAAGCATTAAACTCATCAAGATAACGCAGCTTAACCCTGAGGATGGCAGCCTGAATTGTATCGAGCCTTGAGTTGACACCTATATCGTTATAGTGATATCTCAGCTTCATTCCATGATTTGCTATGCTCCTAATCTTTTTTGCCAGCTCGTCGTCGTCGGTGTAGACAGCTCCTCCGTCACCGTAGCATCCGAGGTTCTTTGAAGGGAAAAAGGATGTGGTTCCTGCATTGCCCATCGTACCAGCCTTGCAGACAGTCCCATCGCTGAAAAAATAATCTGCTCCGGTCGCCTGGGCCGCATCTTCTATAACAAAGAGACCATGTTCCCCTGCAATCTTCATAATGACTTCCATGTCGGAACACTGTCCAAAGAGATGAACAGGAACAATGGCCTTTGTCCTTGGTGTGATGGCCTTTCTTATACCTTCAGGGGATATGTTGAAATTTCCTGCTTCGGGTTCAACGATAACGGGCTTCATCCCCAGTAATGCAACCGTCTCGAGTGTCGCTATGAAGGTGAAGTTGGTGGTAATGACCTCATCTCCCGGCCTCAGGCCCAGCGACATCATGGCAAGGTACAGGGCGTCGGTTCCGTTAGCACACGAGATTACATTTTTTACACCCATGTAATTCTGCAGTTCTTCTTCGAAACTTCTCACGTCGGGGCCCTTGATAAAGGCTGAAGTGTTGATAACCGAAAAAATAGCATTGTCAATCTCAGACCTGAGCCGGTCATACTGCGTCTTCAGGTCAACCATCTGGATCTCTTTCATTCAGGCAGTAGTTAATTAAGCTACGAATATAATATTTTTTAACCTGTCCGCAGGGACTTTTACGTAACGGCCGGGCATCAGGCAGGCTGAAAATAATGCTGAGAAAGTGTTGTTAAAATGTTAATAACATCCCTTTGATTTTTTAGTGAAACCATGGAGGATAGTCTTAATTTGCAGCCACTGCGAATAGTGTATTTTTGGATATCAGGGCTTACATACGGGAACTTTTGTTCGAGCACGATTGTGTGATCATTCCGGGCTTCGGGGGCTTCATCGGGAATTATTCCCCTGCCCGTGCCGACAGGAACACGGGGACATTTTTACCGCCCCTCAAACAGATAACCTTTAACAGAAACCTCAGACACAACGACGGACTTCTGATAAGCAAAATTTCGCTTTCGGCCGGACTGAAATATGGCGATGCCCGCCATGCCGTTGAGGAATTTGTTATGGATCTGACAGGAAAGCTTCTGAAAGGAGAAAGAGTGGTTTTTGACCACCTCGGAACTTTCAGGAACAACCACGAAAACAACCTGCAGTTCGAACCTGAAGCGAACATTAATTATTTCCCGGGCTCATACGGGCTTGAATCGTTCCACTGCCTGCCAGCACGTGATTATGATGTCCGGAGAAGGGTCGCAAGACGCATCGACCGGGAACCGGCAGCCTATTCTTCATCACGGAGAAACCTCTGGAAGGCAGCGGTCCTTATTCCGGTCCTGGCCCTGCTCATCGCCGTCCCTCTCAAAACCGACCTCTTCAGGATAAAAACTGAAACTACTTCCCTTAACCCTCTGGTGACAGCTGAATTCGAGAACAACAGGAAAGCCGTCGACGAATCGGCAATGAAGACTGTTGCAATAGATTCCTCTGCATTTGCAGAAACCGCGCCGGTCGAGCCTTCCGGACCAGTCGAAGCACCTGTAGTGACAGCTTCTGCAACAGATCAGTATTCCGTTATAACGGGAAGCTTTCAGTCGGAAGAAAATGCCGTTTCGCATGTTGAAAGCCTGAGAGAGGAAGGTTTTAATCCGGAGATATCGCAGGCCCCGAACGGATTCTTCAGGGTTACGGCAGCTACTTGCAGAGACCTGAGAACTGCCATCTCGACAAGAGACAGCGTAATAAAGAAATACCCCGGAGCCTGGGTCTCTAAAAGGTAGTTATTTTATCGGGCTTCCGTTGCCAACCTTTTCTGAAGGAGTTACCATCACCAGTTTGCCATCCCTGTCCTCAGCCATAAGGATCATGCCTTTTGATTCTATTCCCTTAATCTTTCTCGGTTCAAGATTGGCAACAATGGAGATCTGCTTTCCTATTATGGATTGCGGTTCGTAATACTCGGCTATTCCAGATACTATGGTCCTGACATCAATACCCGTGTCGATCTTTAGCTTCAGGAGCTTGGTGGTTTTCGGAACTTTCTCCGCTTCAAGAATGGTAGCGGTACGGATATCCACCTTAGTGAATTCATCGAAGGTCACAGGGTCCTTCAGGGGCATTACCTTTGATGAAGCATTCTCATTGGCCTTCTTTGATTCTTCAAGCCTGCTGATCTGCTTTTCAATTTCCTGATCCTCTATTTTTTCGAAGAGAAGTCCCGGCGCATTCACCTTATGTCCCGGAGCAAGAAGATCTCCTCTTCCGGCTTCATCCCATGGCAGCTTCCCGATGTTGATCCAGGTCCTTAGCTTGTCCATCGAGAATGGAAGGAAAGGTTCAAGGATTATTGTCAGATTGGCAGTGATCTGAAGCGCGATGTTCATAATTGTTTTTACTCTGGCGGGATCGGTCTTAATCACCTTCCACGGTTCGGAATCGGCCAGATATTTGTTCCCGAGTCTTGCAAGATTCATGGCCTCCCTCAAGGCTTCACGGAATCTGAAAGCGTCGAGGCTGCTGCTGGTGTTTTCCCTTATTCTTCCTATTTCCTTAAGAACCTCATTGTCGTTCTCATCAGTTGCCCCGCGTTCAGGAACCAGCCCTCCGTAGTAATTTGTTGTGAGGACAAGGGTTCTGTTTACAAAGTTGCCAAGAATGGCGACAAGCTCGTTGTTGTTGCGTGCCTGGAAATCCTTCCAGGTGAAATCATTATCCTTGGTTTCGGGAGCATTTGAACACAGCGTGTACCTCAGAACATCCTGCTTACCCGGAAAATCCTGAAGATACTCATGAAGCCATACGGCCCAGTTACGCGACGTTGAGATCTTGTCGTTCTCGAGGTTGAGGAATTCATTTGCAGGAACATTGTCGGGAAGAATATAGGAACCTTCGGCCCTCAGCATTGCCGGGAAGATTATGCAGTGAAAAACAATGTTGTCCTTACCGATAAAATGAATCATCCTTGTTTCAGGGTCCTTCCAGTACTTCTCCCATTCAGGGGTAAGTTCCTTTGTTGCCGAGATATAGCCAATAGGTGCATCAAACCACACGTAAAGCACCTTCCCTGCAGCGCTTTCCACGGGCACGGGAACACCCCAGTCGAGATCGCGGCTCACTGCCCTGGGTTGAAGACCCTGGTCGATCCACGACTTGCACTGTCCGTAAACATTAGTCTTCCATTCCTTATGGTCCTCAAGGATCCACTGCCTTAGCCATGGTTCGTAACGGTCGAGGGGAAGGTACCAGTGAAGGGTCTCCCTGAGAACGGGCTTGCTTCCGCTGATTGTTGAATGAGGATTGATAAGGTCGTTCGGACTCAGCGAGGTGCCGCATTTCTCACACTGGTCGCCATAGGCATTCTCGTTTCCGCAGTGCGGGCAGGTTCCCATTATATACCTGTCGGCGAGGAAGCATCCGGCTTCTTCGTCATAATATTGCTCGGTTGTCTTTTCAGTAAACTCTCCCTTTTCATAAAGCGTCCGGAAAAACTCCGAAGCCGTCTCATAGTGAACAAGGTTTGATGGCCGTGAGTAGATATCAAAAGCGATTCCGAAATCCTCAAAAGCCTTCTTGTTGATGGCATGATAGCGGTCAACTATCTCCTGAGGCGAAACACCTTCATTCCTGGCTTTCAGGGTGATGGGTACACCATGCTCGTCCGATCCGCATATTGAGATAACATCCTCCCCTTTCATCCTCAGGTACCTTGTGTAAATATCCGAGGGGACATATACTCCGGCGAGATGACCTATGTGCAGCGGACCATTGGCGTAGGGAAGGGCAGATGTGATGAGGTGTCTCTTGTATTTCTTCATGACCAGTGCGTAAAACTTTTAAAAACCGCACAAAGATAATGTTTATTCAGGGAGTTGGAAGGATTGTCGATATGGATTATTTTTACCCTATAAACCGGGTTATGAAAAATAAGCGTGTCATCCCTCCTTTTCTCTGCAGTGGAGATGAAGTGGCAATAATCTCTCCATCATGGTCGATTAGCGGGGAAAGGATAGCCCTTGCGGCAGATATTCTTGAGAAATGGGGCCTGAAGGTCAGGATCGGAGGTAATGCGCTTAAACAGCATGGACCATTTGCCGGCTCAGACAGTGAGAGGATGAGGGACCTTCAGGAGATGACTGATGATCCGGCAATAAAGGCAGTGATCTGCTCAAGAGGCGGCTATGGAATGCTGAGGATAATAAACGGAATCGATTTCTCGGCACTTGACAAGAACCCAAAATGGTACTGCGGCTTCAGCGATATTACCGTGCTGCACCTTTGGCTGAGCCGGGTGTGCGGAATGGCATCCATCCACAGCGATATGCCACTTAACTTCGGACAGGGGGAAAAAACGGAAGAGACCTTAAGCTCCCTGCGTAAGGCTCTGTACGGAACATATGATCCGGTTGAATGGAAGGGTGAATTCATAAGGGCCGCCAGGGCTGAAGGTGAGGTTACGGGAGGGAATCTCTCCCTTTTATTCAGCCTTATCGGTACAAGGGCAGAGCCGGCAACGCGCGGGAAGATCCTTTTTATTGAAGAAGTGGGAGAGTACTACTACCATCTCGACCGGATGCTGACTTCGCTGAAACTGGCGGGAAAACTGAAAGGGCTTGCGGCTCTTGTCGTGGGAAGTCTTACAAAGATGGAAGATACAAGCATCCCCTGGGGGAAAAGTGCGGAACTGACAATTGCTGAAGCTGTAAGAGAATATAACTATCCTGTCTTTTTCGGATTCCCGGCCGGACATACAGCTGACAACAGGGCTTTTTATATAGGCAGAAGGGCCTCCGTATCCCTAAGTGAAGGAAGGGCAAGATTAAACTACAGATGATTTTCAGAACGCTGAGATCAGAAGATCCAGGTCCTTGGAGATTGCTCCGTATTTCTGTCCCAGAGTTTCGTTTGTCAGTATCCCGTTGAAAAGGTAAACACCGTTTCTTATGC
>Ga0116141_10001687_pt1 | contig 19032 bp, 15 predicted proteins | sample AD_UKC097_MetaG_FD_89744 | JGI IMG/M metagenome (GOLD analysis project Ga0116141, IMG submission 89744) | Active sludge microbial communities of municipal wastewater-treating anaerobic digesters from USA - AD_UKC097_MetaG | ecosystem: Engineered > Bioreactor > Anaerobic > Digestate | place: USA...
CAGACGCTGCGCTGGGTCCTCGGCCTGTCGTTCCTCGCGATGGCGGTCTGGACACTGATCCCCGACACGTTCGACGAGAAGGACGCGAAGCTCGCGCACATGGGCGTGTTCGGCACGACGCTGCTGGCGTTCTTCCTCGCCGAGATGGGCGACAAGACGCAGATCGCGACGATCGCGCTGGCCGCCCAGTACCAGGCCTTCGCCAGCGTGGTCGCCGGCACCACGCTGGGCATGATGATCGCCAACGTGCCGGCCGTGCTGCTGGGTGACCGCATCGCGCACCGCATGCCGGTACGCGTCGTGCACGGCATCGCGGCCGCGATCTTCGCCGTGCTGGGCGTGGCCACGCTGCTGGGCGCGGGCGAGGCCCTCGGGTTCTAGTTCGACGATCCCGTTCGATGAAAGCGAGCACACCGATGACGACCAATGCTCTCGACGCCGCCGAAACGCCGCGGCTGCTCCTCGACGCCGCCCGCATGCAGGCGAACTGCGTGCGCATGCGCGACCACGTCCGTGCGCTCGGCCCCCGCTTCCGCCCCCACGTGAAGACGGCCAAGAGCCTGGACGTGACCCGCGCGATGCTCGGCGCGCCGACCGGACCGATCACCGTGTCGACGCTGCGCGAGGCCGACACGTTCGCAGCGCACGGGTTCACCGACATCACCTACGCGGTCGGCATCACGCCCAACAAGCTTGCCCACGTCCGGACGCTGGTCGCGCACGGCATCGACCTCACGCTCATCCTGGACAGCGTCGAGGCCGCCCGCGCGGTGCGCGACGCCGTGGCCGGCGACGCGCGTGCGCCGCAGGTGCTGATCGAGATCGACACCGACGACCATCGTGCCGGCGTGCGTCCCGACGATCCCGCGCTGCTCGCGATCGCCGCCGTGCTCGCCGACGGTCCGGCCCGCCTGCAGGGCGTGCTCACGCACGCCGGCGGGTCCTACGACTGCCGCGGCGACGACGCGCTGCGCGCGATGTCCGAGCAGGAGCGGGCGGGCGCCGTGCACGCCGCACAGCGCCTGCGTGCCGCCGGCCACGCCGCGCCGGTGGTGAGCGTGGGATCGACCCCGACCGCGCTGTTCGCGCGCGACCTCGGCGGCGTGACGGAGGTGCGCGCCGGCGTGTACGTGTTCTTCGACCTGGTGATGGCCGGACTCGGCGTGTGTGCGGCGGACGACATCGCGCTGTCGGTGGAGACCACCGTCGTCGGCCATCGTGCCGAGAAGGGCTGGACGCTCGTCGACGCCGGGTGGATGGCCCTGTCGCGGGACCGTGGCACGGCGGGCCAGCCGGTCGACCAGGGCTACGGCCTCGTGTGCGACGCACGGGGACGGCCGCTCGACGGCTTCATCGTCATGGCCGCGAACCAGGAGCACGGCACGATCGCGCACCGCTCGGGCGACCCCACCCGTCGGCTCGACCTGCCGGTGGGCGCGGTGCTGCGCATCCTGCCGAACCACGCCTGCGCCACCGCCGCGCAGTTCGACCGCTACCACGTGCTCGACGCGCAGGGCGCGGTCGCGGCGCAGTGGCCCCGCTTCGGCGGCTGGTGAACCGCCCCCGGCCGGTCACACCCGCCGCAGCAGGGCCACCGTGCCCAGACCGGCCGCGGTCATCGCCAGCGAGCCGAACAGATGCGCGCCGATGGCCGCGCACGCCCACAGGATGCGCCCCTGCTGGATCAGGTGGGTGACCTCGGCCGAGAAGGTCGAGAACGTGGTGAGGCCACCGAGGAACCCGGTGATCACCAGCAGGCGCCACTCGGGTGCCAGGCCCGGATGCTGCGCGAAGACCGCCAGCGCCACGCCGATCAGGTAGCCGCCCACGAGATTCGCGGCCAGCGTGCCCGGGGGCAGCGACGGCAGCAGCGCATTCAGCCAGGTGCCCAGCAGCCAGCGCAGCACCGCCCCCGCGGCTGCGCCGAGGGAGATGACCGCCACCGCGGCCGGCACGCCGCCCGAACTCAGCATCCCTGCGCGCCCTCGTCGGGACGCTGGCTGTCGCGTGCCAGGCGCAGGGCCTCGTCCAGCACTGCACGGTCACCGATGTGGTTGGCCAGGATCAGGATCAGGCGCGCGTTCATCGCTTCGGCCTGCGTGTCGTCGAGCAGACGCTGGCTGTCGATCAGGGCTTCGTAGAACCCGTCGGGGTCGGGAATGTTGGGGGTGCGGATCAGCGGCATGGTCGGGGCTCGGCAATCGTCGTGGGTGCGCTTCGGGGACGCGGTGCAGCGTCATGCCGCCAGGCAGCGGCGCAGCGCGGTCTCGACCGCCGCACGGTCGAAGCTGCGCCAGCGCGCGGCCACGTGCTGGTCCGGCCGGATCAGGTAGGTGGTGCCCGGTCGGGCGTCGTAGCGCTGCGCGAGCACGCCCTGCGCATCGACCAGGTCGCGCCCGACGACGAGCACGCGGGCCCGCACGGCGCCACAGGCGGGCGGTGCGCCGTCGCAGCCGTCCGGCGCCGGGCCGAACACCAGCACGGTGAACCCGTCGCCGATCGCCTCGAGGAGCCAGCCGGGCTGCCCCGCGCGCACCACGGGCGCATCCACGCAGTTCGTGCCCGGGCGCATGTCGCCGTCGAACGGCTCGGCATCCGGCGTGTTCAGCGCGGAGTCGCGGTACGGGGTCGGGGTGGACAGCCGCCCGCTGTTGATCAGCGGCCGGGCGAACGGCGCGTGCGCGGCCAGCGCGAGCACCGCGTCACGGAACCGCCGGCTGGCGCGGTTCTTCGGGGTGATGAAGTCGGTGGACCGGGTGGAGTTCAGCAGGTTGTCGTCGGCCGCCACGCTACGCTCGGCGTCGTAGCTGTCGAGCAGCGCGACGGGCGCCGCGCCGTCGAGCACCAGCTCGAGCTTCCAGACGAGGTTGTCGACGTCCTGGATGCCGGTGTTCGCGCCGCGCGCACCGAACGGCGAGACCTGATGCGCCGCGTCGCCGGCGAACAGCACCCGCCCGTAGCGGAACCGGTCGATGCGCCGGCAGGCGAACTGGTAGATCGACACCCACTCGAGATCGAAGTCGACCGCATCGCCCAGCATCGCGCGGATGCGCGGGATCACCCGCTCGGGCTGCCGCTCGACCTCGGGATCGGCGTCCCATCCGAGCTGGAAGTCGATGCGCCAGACGTTGTCGCACTCCTTGTGCAGCAGCACCGACTGGCCGCGGTGGAAGGGCGGGTCGAACCAGAACCAGCGCTCGGCGGGAAACTCGGCCTTCATCACCACGTCGGCGATCAGGAAGCGGTCCTGGAAGTACTTGCCGGTGAACTGCGCGCCGACCATCGAACGCACGTCGCTGTTCGCCCCGTCGCAGGCGATCACCCAGTCGGCCTGCAGCGCGAACGGCCCGTCGGGCGTGTCGACCCGCAGCACCACGCCGGTGTCGTCCTGGCGCAGGCCGACCACCTTGTGCTTCCAGCGCAGGTCGACGAGCCCGCTGTCGACGCAGGCGTCGACCAGCGTCTCCTCCAGGTAGTACTGCTGCAGGTTGATCATCGCCGGCATCTTGTGATGCGGCTGCGGCAGCAGGTCGAACGCGTAGACGAGGTCGTCGCGGAAGAAGACCTTGCCGACGTTCCAGCGCACCCCCTTGTCCACCAGCCGGGCACCACAGCCGAGCCGGTCGAGGATCTCGAGCGGGCGCTTGGCGTAGCAGACCGCACGCGATCCGACGCTGACCGTGTTGTTGTCGTCGAGCACCACCGAAGGGATGCCGCGTCGCGCGCAGTCGAGCGCGGCGGTCAGGCCGATCGGGCCGGCACCGACGATCACGACCGGGTGACGCGCCGTGCGGCCGTCCTGCTCGGGCGAGCGGCGCCACGCGTACTCCGGATACCGGTAGGTGGCGTGCACGTCAGTCGTCCGCGACGCCGGACAGTTCCCCCTCGTGCAGCCAGGCGGCGTGACGCGGCGCGCGCTTCGTGCGCGACCATTCCTCGAGCATCGGCCACTTCACCGCGTCGAGACGGGCCTTCATGTCCGGCGTGGCGGTGTTGGTCGCGAGCTCGAGCCGGTGCCCGTTGGGGTCGAAGAAGTAGATCGACTTGAAGATCACGTGATCCGTGACACCGACGACGTCGATGCCGGCCGCCTGCAGGCGCGCCTTGGTGTCGTGCAGCACCTGTTCGTTCTCGACCTGGAAGGCGATGTGCTGCACCCATTCCGGCGTGTTCGGGTCGCGGCCCATCTCGGGGGAATTGGGCAGCTCGAAGAACGCCAGGATGTTGCCGTTGCCCGCGTCCAGGAACAGGTGCATGTAGGGGTCGGGTGCGTGCGTGGACGGCACGCGGTCCTCCGCGATCGCCAGCACGAAGTCCATGTTCAGGTGCGTGCGATACCACTCGACCGTTTCCTTGGCGTCGCGACAGCGGTAGGCCACGTGATGGATCTGCTGGATCTTCATGGCGATGCGCTCCCTTCCGGTTCAGAGGGCCAGAGGGTAGCGCCCGCGCCGGCGCTCGGCAACGTGCGTGGTGGCGCTCAGTGCGCGTGGGCGCGGCCGGTCTCGGGCCAGCGGTGCCGCACCACCCGCCAGGCCACCAGCCCGACGCTCATCAGCAGGGTCGAGGTCACGGCCAGCGCGGCCGTCGAGTGCATCACCAGCGGCGCGATCACGCCGGCGACCAGGCCGTTGGCCGTGCTGCCGATGAAGGCCTGCAGCGACGAGGCCATGCCGCGGCGCTCGGGAAACAGGTCGAGCACCATCAGGGTGACGACCGGCACCATCAGCGCCCATCCGAACGCGAACAGCCCCAGCGGCGGCAGCGCCCACCAGGGCTGTGGTGTCCACAGCAGGTTCGTGACCAGGTTCAGCAGGGACATCGACAGCATCACCGAGAAGCCGTAGCGGATCTGGCGCTTGGGCTCGATGCGGCCGGCGAGCCGGCCGCTCGTCCACGCGCCGCCCATGATCCCGCCGATCGTCAGCATGAAGAACCAGAAGAACTCGGTCGGCGCCAGGCCCATGTGTTCACCCAGGAACGCGGGCGCAGACAGCACGTAGAGGAACATGCCGTTGAACGGCACGCCGCTGGCCAGCGCCAGCAGCAGGAAGCGCGGGCTGGACCCGAGCGCGAGGTAGCCGCGCATCAGGTGGCGCGGATTGAACGGCTGACGATGGTCGAGATGCAGCGTCTCGGGCAGGTAGCGCCAGTTCGCCGTGAACAGCAGCACGCCGATCGCGGCCAGCAGCCAGAAGATGCTGTGCCAGTCGGCATGCACGAACAGCCAGCCGCCGACCATCGGCGCCAGTGCGGGCGCCACACCGAAGAAGATCGTCACCTGCGACATCATCCGCTGCGCCTGGTCGGGCGGGAACATGTCGCGGATCACCGCCCGCGAGACGACGATGCCGGCGCCGGTCGACAGGCCCTGCAGCGCGCGGAACAGCACCAGCGTGCCGATGCTGGAGGCGAGCGCGCAGCCGATCGACGCGGCGGTGAACACGGCGAGCCCGGTCAGCACCACCGGCCGGCGCCCGAAGCTGTCGGACAGCGCGCCATGGAACAGGTTCATGAAGGCGAACCCGAACAGATAGGCCGACAGCGTCTGCTGCATCTCGGCCGGCGACGCGCCGATCGAGCGGGCGATGCCCGCGAACGCGGGCAGGTAGGTGTCGATCGAGAAGGGCCCGAGCATGCCGAGCGCGGCCAGCAGGATGGCCAGCGCCCAGCGCGGCCCGCGCCAGATCGTGTGTGCGTCAGGATTCATCGAACCCGCAAGGGTACACGGGCGCGCTAACATCCCCGGGACATCAGACCGATCCGACCGCCATGACCCGCACGAACGCCCCGCTGCCGCTGCCCTTCGCCGACCTCACCGTGCTGGACATCAGCCAGGGCATCGCCGGGCCGTACTGTGCCCACCTGCTGTGGCAGCAGGGCGCGCGCGTGATCAAGGTCGAGCCGCCCGCAGGCGACTGGGGGCGCGGCGTGGGTGCCGTGCGCGGCCAGTTCAACGCGCTCACCGTCGCCTACAACGCCGGCAAGGAATCCGTGTGCGTGGACGCCGCCCGTGCGGACGGGCAGCGCGTGCTGCGCGCACTCGCTGCGCGGGCCGACGTGATCGTGCAGAACTTCCGTCCCGGCGTGGCCGAGCGGCTGGGCATCGGGCCGGCACGCATGATGGCCGAGCGGCCCGGACTCGTGTACGTGTTGATCAGCGGCTACGGCGAGCACGGCCCGATGTCCGGCGCGCCGGCCACCGACTCGGTGCTGCAGGCCGACTCGGGGCTGATGCACGCGAACCGCGACGCGCAGGGCGAGCCCCGCCGCATCGGCATGCTGGTGGTCGACGCGGCCACCGGCCTGTACGGCGCGCAGGCGGCCTGCGCTGCGCTGTATCGGCAGGCGCGCACCGGCGTCGGCACCCACGTCGAGCTCAACCTGTTCGAGTCGTGCGTGGCGCTGCAGATCTACAACCTGATGGAGCAGTCGATCGCGCCGGGGCACACGGCCAAGGCCGCCAGCGCGCCGAACGGCGTGTACCCGACCGCCGACGGACTGATCACCATCGTGACCCTGAACAACGCGCAGTTCGAGAAGCTGACGAAGGCGCTGGGCCGGCCCGAGTGGCTGACCGACGCGCGGTTCGCCGACGCGGCGCGCCGGCTCGAGAACGCGGCTGCGATCAACGCCGCGGTCGCCGCCGACATCGGCCGGCACCCGACGGCCCACTGGCTCGACGTGCTCACCCGCCACGACGTGCTGCATGCGCCGGTGCGCGACTACGCCGGGCTGGTCGCGCATCCGCAGGCCGCGCACCTGGGCACGTTCCAGGCGCTCGAGCAGCCCGGGCTGGGCACGCTGCCCTACCCGGGCGCACCGGCGCACGCGCTGCGGCGCCCGGTGACCGCAGCGCCGCGCATCGGCGAGCACACGCTCGCCGTGCTGACCGAAGCCGGCTTCGACGCCGGCGCCCTGGACGCCTGGCGCGCCGACGGCACGATCGTGCAGGACGCGACCGCTCGGGACTGAGCGGTCCGGACGCATCGAGCGCCTCGAGCGCCTCGAGCGCGCCGAACGGTCGGCGCGCTCCGCACACGCCGATCGGCCGATCGGACCGTTCACGCGCACGCGGCGGCGTGACTGCGCTGCCGCCCGTCGGCCCGACCCATGCGGCCGTCGGCCGCGTGCGCCCGCGCGCGCGCAGGGGCGGGACACTTCCGGATCCACTGCACGCTCGGCACGCCGCGACATCCGTCCGCACGGCCCGTGCACGCCCCACTCCGGAGAATCCCGTGCGTTTCCTCCTCGTCACCGCCCTGTGGCTCGGCCTGGGCTTCGCCTTCGGCCTGCCGCGGCTCGCCGACGCCGCACCTGCGCAGGGCACGCGCGACCGCCTCGAGCGGATCCGCACCGCCGGTGAACTGCGCGTGTGCATCTGGCCCGACTACTACGGCATCACGTTCCGCAACCCGAAGAGCGGCGAGCTGACCGGAATCGACCAGATCCTGTCCGCGCAGTTCGCCAAGGACCTCGGGGTGCGCATCAGCTACGTCGACTCGAGCTTCCCCAGGCTGATTCCCGACCTGCTGGAAGACCGGTGCGACGTCGCGATGTTCGGCGTGGGGATGCTGCCCGAGCGCGCCGCGAAGATCCGCTTCACTCAGCCCTACCTGCGCAGCGACATCTACGCGGTCACCACCCGCACCCATCCCACCGTGCGCACCTGGGACGACATCGACCGGGATGGCCGCGTGGTGGGCGTGCAGGCCGGCACGTTCATGGAGCCGGTGATGAAGGCCACGCTCAAGCACGCGGAGCTGGTGGCCGTGCGTCCGCCGAACACGCGCGAGCGCGAGCTGCAGGCCGGCCGCATCGACGTGTTCATGACCGACTTCCCGTACAGCCGGCGCGTGCTCGAGAACGCCGACTGGGCGACCGTGCTGGCGCCGCTGCGCCCGGTGAACCCGCTCGGCTACGCGTACGCCGTCGCACCGGGCGACGACGCGTGGCATGCCCGCGTCGAGCGCTTCGTCGCCGACATCAAGCGCGACGGCCGTCTGATGGCGGCGGCGCGCGCGCACAAGCTCGACCCGATCGTCGTCCCGCAATGAAGTTCGCCCGGTGGCTGCGTCGGATCGGCGCGCCGCTCCCGCGCCTCGAGGCCCTGATCCGGTTCGCGGCGGTCGCACTGATCGCGATCGTCGGACTGGCCACCGTCGCGCACGTGCAGCAGCTGCGGGCAAGCGCACTCGCCGAAGCCGACAGCCGCCTGCGCACGCTGTCGCGCATGCTGTCCAAGGAGCTCGACCGCACGCTGGGCACGATGCAGTCGGTGCTCGAACGCGCGGAACAGGCGTCGCTGCGGGCTCCCGGCGAGGACGCCATGCAGGTGCAGCACCGACTCGAAGCCCTGCTGCAGCACAGCCCGCTGCTGCGCGAGCTCGCGGTCATCGACGGCCGCGGACGCGTGGTCGCGAGCTCCAACCCGCGCAGCGTCGGCGTGTCCGTCAGCGGCTACGACTTCGCGGCGCCGCGGCTGGACCCCCTGCACGTCGGCGAGGCCTCGGCCGGCCGCAGCTTCGACCGCGACGGCAGCGCCCGTCAGGGCACGCGGTTCGCGCGTGACGGATTCATCACCGTGACCCGGCAGGCCGTCGCCCGCGGCGAGCGCATGGTCGCGGTGATCGGATCCGACAGCCTGATCAACGAGCTGCGCTTCCTGGCCGCCGAGGACATCGAGACGCTCGGCGTGTATCGCTACGACGGCCGCGCGCTTGCGGTCTCCGAGCAGGCGCTGCTGGAGCGCACGACCGCCCACCCGATCTTCCGCGACTTCATCCCCGAGCGCGAATCGGGGCACTTCGTCGAGAAGACGGGGGACGGTGCCGCCTGGCGCGCGCATTTCGCGACCACGTCGCAGTTTCCGGTCGTCGTCGAGGTCCGGCTTTCGCAGGCGCTGATCGACGCGCGCTGGCACGCCGATCTCTGGGCGCCGCTGTCGGTCGCCGTGCTCGTGCTGCTGGGCGTGGTGTTCTTCACGCGCATGACCTTCCTTGCGCTGTCCGAGCGTCAGCAGTCCGAGCTCCAGGTCGCCACGAAGGAGCGGCGCCTGCGCACGATCATCGACTCGGCCGCCGACGGCATCGTCACGATCGACGGCAACGGCATCGTGCGCGAGTTCAACCGGGCCGCCGAGGGTGTGTTCGCCTGCAGCGCGCAGGACGTGATCGGCAGGCCGTTCGCCGTGCTGCTGACCGGCGACGTGTCCGGCGCGCACCAGGGATACGTCGAACGCTATCTGCGCACCGGCCTCAGCGGCGTCGTCGGCCGCTCGCGCACGATCCACACGCGTCGCATGGACGGGCGGCCGATGGAGATCTCGCTGGCGATCAGCGAGGTGATCGACCAGGGCGAGCACTTCTTCACCGGCATCGTGCGCGACATGACCGAGCGGCAGCGCCAGGAGGAGGAGCTGCGCCAGGCGCGCGACAAGGCCGAGGAGGCGATGCGCGCGAAGTCCAACTTCCTGGCGATGATGAGCCACGAGCTGCGCACGCCGATGACCGGCATCCTCGGCATGTGCGACCTGCTCGAGGAGTCGACGCTCACCGACGAGCAGCGCCACCTGCTCACCGTGCTGCACAACTCGGCGCAGTCGCTGCTGACCGTGCTCAACGACGTGCTGGACTTCTCGAAGATCGAGGCCGGCAAGATGACGCTGGAGCACATCGACTTCGATCCGCACGCGGTGGCGCGCGAGGTGATCGACCTGCTCGCGCCGGCCGCGTCCACACGGGGCAACACGCTGATCGGCGACTGGATCGCGCAGGAGATCCCGACGCTCAACGGCGACCCGACCCGGTTGCGCCAGGTGCTGTACAACCTGGTGGGCAACGCCAACAAGTTCACCGACCACGGCACGGTGATCCTGTCGATCCGGCCGCTGACGCCGGCGCCGGGCGACGCCGCCGGCCTGCAGCGGCTGCGCTTCGAGGTGCGCGACACCGGCATCGGCATCGCGCCGGAGGTGCTGCCCGGACTGTTCCGACCGTTCGAGCAGGCCGACACCTCGACCACACGCCGCTTCGGCGGCACCGGCCTGGGCCTGGCGATCTGTCGCCGCCTGGTCGAGGCGATGGACGGGGAGATCGGCGTCGACAGCACCCCGGGCGAGGGCTCCACGTTCTGGTTCACGCTCACCTTGCCGATCGTCGCGCACGGCCTGCGCCCGGACGGGGACGCGACACTGCCCGCGCGCGCGGGCGGTTTCCCCGCCGGCACCTCGGTGGCCGGCACCTCCATGACCGGCGCCTTCGCGTCGGACGCCGCCGCCGCCGGCACGGCCGTCACGGCCCCCGCCGCGGCGGCGGCCGCCCCGGCGCACGATGGCGTGCTGCACATCCTGCTTGCCGAGGACAACCCGACCAACCAGCTGCTGCTGACCACGCGGCTGCACCGGGCGGGGCATAGGGTCGACGTCGTCGCCAACGGCGAGGAGGCCGTGGACGCGGTCGCGCGTCACGACTACGACGTGGTGCTGATGGACATGCAGATGCCGGCGCTCGACGGTGCCAGCGCCACCCGGCGGATCCGCGCGCTGGACGGTCCGCGCGCGAAGGTGCCGGTGGTGGCGCTCACGGCCGATGCACTGCCCGAATTCAGGCAGCGGTACATGGACGCGGGGCTGGACGACTACCTGACCAAGCCCGTCGAGTGGGATCGGCTGGAGCGCGTGCTGTCCCGCTACCGGCCCGCGGCGCCCGCGCCGCGCGCAGCGGCCCTGGCGCCCGCGGCGGCGGCCGCGGACGAGGCCCAGGTCGACGCGCTGCAGGTGCGCAAGGTGCGTGCCGACCTCGGCGACGACGTGTTCGACGACGTGCTCGCGCTGTACTGGCCGCGCACGGCCGCCGACCTCGACGCCTGTGGGAGGGCGCTGGCCGACGGCGACCTCGACGCGCTGCGCCGCGGCGCACACAGCGTGAAGGGATCGTCGGCGTCGCTGGGATTCGAGAGCGTCACGCGGGCCGCCGCGCACCTGGCCGAGGCGTCACCCGAGCAGGCAGATGCGGCATTCGCGTCCGTGCAGCGCGCGTTCGAACGCGTGCGCGCGGCCTACGGACTGGAGCTGCACGGCTGACGCTGCGGCCGATGCCGCGGCGCGGTCAGAACGTGACGACGCTGCGGATCGACTCGCCCGAGTGCATCAGGTCGAAGGCGGTGTTGATCTGCTCGACCGGCATCACGTGGGTGACGAGGTCGTCGATGTTGATCTTGCCGTCCATGTACCAGTCGACGATGCGCGGCACGTCGGTGCGCCCGCGCGCGCCGCCGAAGGCCGTGCCTTTCCAGACGCGGCCCGTCACCAGCTGGAACGGCCGCGTGCTGATCTCCTTGCCGGCACCGGCCACGCCGATGATCACCGACACGCCCCACCCGCGGTGGCAGCACTCGAGCGCCTGGCGCATCAGGTCGACGTTGCCCACGCACTCGAAGCTGTAGTCGGCGCCGCCGTCGGTCAGCGCCACCAGGTAGGGCACGAGGTCGCCTTCGACCTCCTTCGGGTTCACGAAGTGCGTCATGCCGAACTTCTCGGCCAGCGCCTTGCGTCCCGGGTTGATGTCGACCCCGATGATCTTGTCGGCGCCGGCCAGCCGTGCGCCCTGGATCACGTTCAGGCCGATGCCGCCGAGGCCGAACACGACCACGTTGGCGCCCGGCTCGACCTTGGCCGTGTTGATGACGGCGCCGATGCCGGTGGTGACGCCGCAGCCGATGTAGCAGACCTTGTCGAACGGTGCGTCCTCGCGGATCTTGGCCAGTGCGATCTCGGGCAGCACCGTGTAGTTGGCGAACGTCGAGCAGCCCATGTAGTGGTGCACCATCTGCCCGTTCAGCGAGAAGCGGCTGGTGCCGTCGGGCATCACGCCCTTGCCCTGCGTGGCCCGGATCGCGGTGCACAGGTTGGTCTTGCGCGACAGGCACGACTTGCACTGGCGGCACTCGGGCGTGTAGAGCGGGATCACGTGGTCGCCCTTCTTGAGCGTGGTGACCCCGGGACCGACGTCGACCACGACGCCTGCGCCCTCGTGCCCGAAGATCGCCGGGAACAGCCCTTCGGGGTCGGCGCCCGAGCGCGTGAACTCGTCGGTGTGGCAGACCCCGCTGGCGCGGATCTCGACCAGCACTTCGAAGGCCTTCGGGCCGGCGAGGTCGACCTGCTCGATCACCAGCGGCTGGCCGGCCTGCATGGACACGGCGGCTTTGACTTTCATGGGGGCTCCCGGGGCGTGATTGGACCGCCGCGATTATGCCGCCGCGCCCCGCCCCGGCACAGCCGGGCGGGGTTCGAATGCGGCGTCGCGCCGCACGCGGCAGGGTTCAGGCCGCGCTGGCCCGGTCGAGTTCGGCCGTCGCGTCCGCATCCAGTCGCAGGCGCATCGCGTCGATCAGCACCTGCAGCTGGGCGACGCTGGTGGCGCTGGCGATGGGCGCGGTCACGGCCGGGCGGTCGGCCAGCCAGGCGAGCGCCACCTGCGCGGGCGACGCGCCGATGCGCGCCGACACGCGGTCGAGCGCATCGAGGATGCGCAGGCCGCGCGGGTTCAGGTACTTCTGCACCACACCGCCGCCGCGCGCGCTCTTGCCGGCGTCGTCGGCACTGCGGTACTTGCCGGTGAGAAAGCCGCTGGCCAGCGAATAGAACGGGATCACGCCGATGCCGCGCGCCACGCACAGCGGCTGCAGGGCGTCCTCGAACACGACCCGGTCGTACAGGTTGTAGAGCGGCTGCAGGCTCTGATACACCGGCAGCGACTTCGCCGCCGATACGCCCAGCGCCTCGGTGAGGCGGGCGGCATCGTAGTTCGAGGCGCCGATCGCCCGCACCTTGCCCTGGCGCACGAGGGTGTCGTAGGCCGACAGCGTCTCGTCCAGCGGTGTGTCCGGATCGTCGCGATGCGACTGGTACAGGTCGATGTAGTCGGTCTGCAGGCGGCGCAGCGAATCCTCGACCGAACGCAGGATGTAGTCCTTCTTCAGGCCCTTGCGGTCGGGCCCCATCTCCATGCCGACCTTGGTGGCCAGCACCACGGCATCGCGGCGCGCGCCGCGCGCGAACCACTTGCCGATGATCGTCTCCGACTCCCCGCCCTGGTGTCCCTTGGCCCAGCGCGAATACACGTCGGCGGTGTCGACGAAGTTGCCGCCGGCCGCCACGAAGGCGTCCAGCAGATCGAACGAGGTCTTCTCGTCCGCGGTCCAGCCGAACACGTTGCCGCCGAAGCACAGGCGCGAGACCTGCAGGCCCGAGCCGCCCAGCGCACGTCGCTCCATCATGATCACGATCCTCCGTTGACGACCAGGGTCTGGCCGCTGACATAGTCGCTGTCGGGGCTGCAGAACAGGTACACGGAACCGGCCGCCTCCTCCGGCGTGCCGCCGCGGCCGAGCGGGATCATCTGGTTCATGGCGGCGATGCGGCCCGCCTGCACGCCCACCTTCACCGTGCGGCCCTGCACGTCGATCGTGCCGCCCTCGCCTTCCTGCAGCGGCTTCGTCAGGCGCGTCTGGATGTAGCCGAACGCCACCGCGTTGACGGTCACGTCGTAGCGGCCCCACTCCTTGGCCAGCGCCTTGGTCATGCCCATCACGCCCGCCTTGCCGGTCGAGTAGTTGACCTGCCCGGCGTTGCCGTTGACGCCCGACGTGGACGAGATGTTGACGATCTTGCGCACGATGCGGCGCCCTTCGCGGCGCTCGGCCTCGACGGCCGGCTTCAGGTAGTCGAAGAACGCGCGCAGGATGCGGAACGGCGCGGTCAGGTGCACGTCGATGATCGCGTACCACTGCTCGTCGCTCATCTTCTGGATCACGCTGTCCCAGGTGTAGCCGGCGTTGTTGACGAGCACGTGGCAGCCGCCGAACGTGTCGACGGCGGTCTTCACCACGCGCTCGCCGAAGTCCTTGGCCGTGACGTCGCCGTTGCACGCCACCGCACGCCCGCCCATCGCCTTCACGGCCTCGACCGTCTCGAGCCCCGGTGCCTCGTCGAGGTCGTTGACCACCACCGCAGCGCCGTCACGTGCCAGGCGCAGTGCGATCTCCCGGCCGATGCCCCGGCCCGATCCGGTGACGATCGCCACCTTGCCGTCGAGTTGTCCCATGTCGTCCGTCTCCTCTCTGGTGTTCGTGTGCGGGCGGCGCCACCCTGCCGCCCGTTGCCCGTCGCTCGTTTCCCGTTGCTCGTTTCCAGTCGGTCGAGACCGCGGTGTTCCGCGCGACCACCACGGTCCGCGCGCGCGGCCGCGGTGCCCGCGCCCGGCCGTCACAGCGTGCGGCCGATCAGCTCCTTCATGATCTCGCTGGTGCCGCCGTAGATGCGCTGGATGCGCGAGTCGGCCCAGGCACGCGCCACCGGGTACTCCCACATGTAGCCGTAGCCGCCGAACATCTGCAGGCAGTTGTCGACGATCTTGCACTGCGCCTCGGTGGTCTGCAGCTTGGCCATCGCCGCCGTCGTGGTGTCGAGCTTGCCTTCGGCCAGCATCAGGATGCACTGGTTGACGAAGATGCGCAGCATCGTCGCCTCGGCCTTCATCTCGGCCAGCGCGAACCGGTTGGCCTGGAAGTCGATGATGCGCTGGCCGAACGCCGTGCGCTCCTTGGTGTAGCGGATGGTCTCGTCGAGCACCGCCTCGATCACGTTCACCGCGCCGGCGGCGATCAGCATGCGCTCGCGCGGCAGCTCCCCCATCAGCGTGACGAAGCCCTTGCCGACGCTGCCCAGCACGTTCTCCTTGGGCACGCGCACCTCGTCGAAGAACAGCTCGGAGGTGTCCTGCGCCTTGCGGCCGATCTTCTCGAGGTTGCGGCCCCGGCGGAAGCCCGGCCGGTCGGACTCGACCAGGAACAGCGTGACGCCCTTGGCGCCCTGCGTCGTGTCGGTCTTGGTGACGACGACGAACAGGTCGGCGAGCTGGCCGTTGGAGATGAACGTCTTCTGGCCGCTGATCACGTACGAGTCGCCGTCGGCGACCGCCCGGGTGCGGATCGACTGCAGGTCGGAGCCGGCGCCGGGCTCGGTCATGGCGATGCCGGAGATCGTCTCGCCGCTGGCCATGCGGGGCAGCCACTTCTGCTTCTGCTCCTCGGTGCCGAAGTTGACGATGTAGGGCGCGATGATGTCCGAGTGCAGGCCGAACGACGGACCGGTGGCGAACACCTTCGCCAGCTCCTCGTTCAGCACGAACGGGAACAGCAGGTCGGCGCCCAGCCCGCCGTACTGCTCGGGCGTGGTCATGCACAGCAGGCCCGCCTCGCCCGCCTTGCGCCACAGTTCGCGCGGAACCTGCTTGTCCTTCTCCCAGGCGTCGTGGAACGGCGCGATCTCGCGCGCGATGAAGCGCCGGGCCTGCTCGCGGAACTGCTCGTGCTCTTCGCGGTAGATGGTGGGCAGCGTCATGGGGCTCTCCTTGTCGATGAATGCGGGTCGGATGCCAGGTCCGGTGACGGCGTCACGGGGTCCGGCCGGTAGAAGCGCGGATACAGCCGGGCGACCATCTCGCCGTTGCGTGCCCAGCCCTTGCAGCCGTCGATGAAGTGCGGCTGCTCGGTGTCGTCGGTGTGCTTCGGCGGGATGGTCGCGCCGTCGTCGACCGATCCGTTGCCGTCGCTTTCGCGCCAGCCGACCACGGTCTGGAACGCCACCGTGGCCATCGGGAACAGCAGCTCGCGCACGTGCGTGCAGCCCTTGGTGCCGCCCACGCACTCCTGCACGGCGCGCCGCCAGCCCTGACCGATGCGCTTGCCGATCAGCCCCTGGTACGCGGGCATCGCCTGCTGGCAGGTGGGATAGGGCGTGGCCGGCATCGCGACCTGCACGTCGCGCACCTCGAGGTCGTCTGTGATGGTCAGCCGCACGATCATGTCGTGCACGCGGTCGCCGGCCTTGCGGTCGCCACGGATCGGCTCGTGGTACGCGAAGGTCTTCATGTCGACGATGCGCGCCTCGATGTCCCAGAGGCCGTCATCGCGGCGGAAGCCCTCGCAGTGGATGGTGCGGGTGTGCATGTGGCGGCGCGGCGCCGGTTGCGGCAGATCCAATCGAGACTCCTGTGATGCATCGGGCCGCGGGTCCCGGGGCACCGCGCCCGCGGTCGGAAGCGGCCACGTCGAGTCGCCGCGGGACCGCGCCGGACCGAGGGGTCGGCCCCATCCGCCCGATCGCCGCCGCCGGGCGTTTCATCCCGCGATTTTATCCGACCGGACCGTTCCACTTGTTTCGTCGGTCGCAACCGATGATCCGCACGCGGGGTGGGGACTTCGTACAATCGGCGCATGAGCACCTTCCCCGCACACGAATGGGTGAACACCGTCCTGCCCGCCAGCGACGGCATCCCGATGGGCCTGCTGCCCGCCTGGCACGCAGCACGCACGCCGCGGCGCGCCGCGATCACCGAGGGCGACCTCACGGTCGACTGGACCGGCCTCGAGGCGCGCGCCAACCGCCGCGCACGGGCGCTGCAGGCGCTGGGCGTCGGCCAGGACGACTTCGTCACGATCGCGCTGCCGAACTCCGTCGCGTTCTACGAGACCGCCTTTGCGGTCTGGAAGCTGGGCGCGGTGCCGAACGTGGTGTCGCCGAAGCTGCCCGCGGCGGAGCTCGACGCGATCCTCGAGCTGGTGCGCCCGCGCGTGCTGGTGTGCCTGCGCGCGGCGGCACGCCCCGGCGTGCCGGTGCACGCCGTCGACGAGCCGGTCGACGCGTCGCTGAGCGCCGAGCCGCTGCCCGAGCGGGTGTCCACGTACTGGAAGGCGCTCGCCAGCGGCGGCAGCACCGGGCGGCCCAAGATCATCGTCGACCACATGCCCTCGCGCTGGGACCCGGCCGCCGGCGCGCTCGGCCAGCAGGCGGGCTGGACGGTGCTGAGTCCCGGGCCGCTGTACCACAACGCGCCGTTCAGCTTCATGCACTGCGCGCTGTTCGCCGGCTGCCACGTGATCGAGATGGGCCGCTTCGATGCGCTGCGCGCGCTCGAGCTGATCGAGAAGCACCGCGTGCAGTGGGTGAACTTCGTGCCCACGATGATGCACCGCATCTGGCGCCTGCCCGACGAACAGCGCAACGCCTTCGACCTGTCGTCGCTCGAGATCGTCTTCCACATGGCGTCGGCCTGTCCGGTGTGGCTGAAGGAGCGCTGGATCGAGTGGCTGGGCCCGGAGCGCATCTGGGAGCTCTACGGCGGCACCGAGCGCCAGGGGCGCACGGTGCTCAGCGGCGTGGAGTGGCTGCAGCACAAGGGCTCGGTGGGCCGGGTGTCGCCCGGCGCACGCCTCGTGGTGCTCGACGAGCAGGGCCGCGAGTGCCCGCCCGGCGAGATCGGCGAGATCTACTTCCTGCCCGACACCGGCCGCAACTCCACCTACCACTACCTGGGCGCCGAGGCGCGGGCACACGGCGAGTGGGAGTCGCTGGGCGACCTCGGCCACCTCGACGCCGACGGCTACCTGTACCTGTCCGACCGGCGCACCGACCTCGTGATCTCGGGCGGCGCCAACATCTATCCGGCCGAGGTCGAGGCCGCCATCGACGCGCACCCGCAGGTGCAGACGAGCGCCGTGATCGGCCTGCCGGACGACGACCTCGGCCAGCGCGTGCACGCGATCGTGCAGCCCGCGGCCGACGCCCTCGGCACCGACGAGGACGCGCTGCGCGCGTCGATCCTCGACTTCCTCGCCACCCGGCTGGTGCGCTACAAGATCCCGCGCAGCATCGAGTTCTCCAGCGAGCCGATGCGCGACGACGCCGGCAAGATGCGCCGCGCCGCGCTGCGGGCCGCGCGCCTGCCGCGCACGGAGACCTGACCGCCCGCGCGGCGGCATGCACCGCGCGCGGCGCGGTGCGTGCCGCCGCGGCCCCACTTCCAACCGCAGCCAGCCCGCGCCGGCTGCACGCACTCAACCGCACTCCGTTCAGAACCGAGGTGACCTTCGTGGATCCCAAGCCCGCCCTTCCCCTGCTGTTCACACCGATGACGATCCGCTCGGTGACCCTGCCCAACCGCATCGTCGTGCCGCCGATGGCCACGTACTCGGCCAAGGACGGCATCGCGAGCGAGTTCCATCTCGTGCACTACGGCAAGTTCGCGCTGGGTGGCGCCGGCACCGTGTTCGTCGAGGCCACCGGCGTGCTGCGCGAAGGCCGCATCACCAACGGCTGCCTGGGCCTGTGGAGCGACGAGCACGCCCGCGCGATGAAGCCGATCGCCCGCATGCTCAAGCAGCAGGGCAGCGTGCCCGCGATCCAGATCGGCCACGGCGGACGCAAGTCCAGCATGCAGCGTCCGTGGTTCGGCAACGGCCCGCTCAACGACGCCGACCTGGCGCGCGGCGAGGAGCGCTGGCAGGTGTTCGGCGCCTCGCCGATCCCGCTGGCCGAAGGCTGGCTGGTGCCCAAGGAGATGGACGCGCACGACCTGCAGCGCACGAAGCAGGCGTTCGTCGACGCCGCGCTGCGCGCGCTCGAGGTGGGCTTCGAGATGGTCGAGCTGCACATGGCGCACGGCTACCTGCTGCAGTCGTTCCTGTCGCCGCTGTCCAACTTCCGCAAGGACGGCTACGGCACCACGCTGGAAGGCCGCATGCGCTACCCGCTCGAGGTCGTGGAGGCGGTGCGCGCCGCGCTGCCCAAGGAGACGCCGCTGTGGGTGCGGATCTCCAGCGAGGACGGCATCGACGGCGGCTGGACGATGGACGACAGCGTCGTGTTCGCCCGGGAACTGGGGCAGCGCGGCGTCGACGTGGTCGATTGCTCGTCGGGCGGCAACACCCCCAAGGGCGCCACCAACTCCAACCTGCAGCGCGCGCCCGGCTACCAGGTCGGCTATGCGACCCGTGTGCGCAAGGAAGCGAAGGTGATGTCGGAAGGCGTCGGCCTGATCCGCGATCCGCATCACGCCGAGCAGCTGCTGCAGGAGGGCGCGGCCGACCTCATCGGCATCGGCCGGCAGTACCTGTACGACCCGTTCTGGGGCCTGCATGCGTCGCAGGCGTTCGGCATCGACCCGAACTTCACGCGCTGGCCGCACC
>Ga0116141_10001690_pt1 | contig 19022 bp, 15 predicted proteins | sample AD_UKC097_MetaG_FD_89744 | JGI IMG/M metagenome (GOLD analysis project Ga0116141, IMG submission 89744) | Active sludge microbial communities of municipal wastewater-treating anaerobic digesters from USA - AD_UKC097_MetaG | ecosystem: Engineered > Bioreactor > Anaerobic > Digestate | place: USA...
GCAAGACCACCCTTTTCCGCCTGCTGACCGGCAAGGAGCAGCCCGACGCCGGCACCCTGCGCATCGGCGAGACGGTGGAGATCGGTTACGTGGACCAGAGCCGCGACGCCCTGGACGCCGACAAGACGGTTTGGGAGGAGATCTCCGGCGGGGCCGACCACATCATCGTCGGCCGCTACGAGATGCCTTCCCGCGCCTATTGCGGCCGCTTCAACTTCAAGGGCACCGACCAGCAGAAGCGCATCGGCGACCTGTCCGGGGGCGAGCGCAACCGCGTCCACCTGGCCAAGGTCCTCAAGAGCGGCGGCAACCTGCTGCTCCTGGACGAGCCAACCAATGACCTGGACGTGGAGACCCTGCGTGCCCTGGAAGAGGCCATCCTCGCCTTCCCCGGCTGCGCCGTGGTCATCAGCCACGACCGCTGGTTCCTGGACCGGGTCGCCACCCACATCCTGGCCTTCGAGGACGACTCGCGGATCACCTGGTTCGAGGGCAACTACGCCGATTACGAGGCCGACCGCCATCGCCGTCTGGGGGCCGAGGCGGATCAGCCCCATCGGCTGAAGTACCGGCGGATTCATGCCTGACGGAATTCAAGAAGTTCCATCGCCTAGCGTTTGGCGGCGTTCCCGGATCGGGTGGCGTCTGGCAGGGGACGCCGTGAATCCTTCCCTGGAGGCTCGGGCATGGCATCCCTGCCATGCACGCCCCTGCCAGTCGCCACCCGACCCTCCCTCATTCATCCGACCGGAAAGCGGCTTTGCCTTGGGTACCCTTGAAAGGCAGAACTGAACCCTGATGACCGACGTAACCGATCTACTGGGGCGCGCCGCGCGCCTGCTGGACCGCCTGGAGGCCCTGCTGCCACCTGCCCCCGTGGCCCCCGACTGGGACGCCCACGCCTTCCGCTGGCGCCGGGATGGCCGCGGCCAGGGCCGTCTGCACGCCCTGTCCCATCCCCAGCGGCTGGCCCTGAAGGACCTGCTGTGCTTGGATCGGCAGAAGGCGGAGATCCTGCGCAACAGCCAGCAGTTTCTTGCCGGGCGCGGGGCCAACAATGTCCTGCTTTGGGGCTCACGGGGTACCGGCAAGTCATCGCTGATCAAGGCCATCTTCAACGAGCTGCGCCACCAAGGGCTGCGCCTGATCGAGATGGACAAGGATGAACTTGTGGACCTGCCGGAGGTTCTGGACCTGATCCATGGCCGGCCGGAACGCTTCATCATCTTCTGCGACGACCTGTCCTTCGAGGCCAACGAGTCCAGTTACAAGGCCCTCAAGGCGGTGCTGGAGGGTTCCATCAGCGCCGCGCCGGACAACCTGCTGATCTACGCCACCTCCAACCGCCGCCACCTGCTGCCGGAATTCCAGCGCGAGAACCAAGAGGCGAGGCTGATTGACGGCGAGATCCATCCGGGGGAGAGTAGCGAGGAGAAGATCTCCCTGTCCGACCGCTTCGGCCTCTGGGTCTCCTTTCACCCCTTCACCCAGGACCAGTACCTGACCATCGTCCACCACTGGCTCGGGAGGCTCGGCGCCGAGGTCCGGGCACCGGAACGGGTCGATCCCGCCGCCCTGCGTTGGGCCCTGCAGCGCGGCTCCCGCAGCGGCCGCACCGCCTGGCAGTTCGCCCGGGACTGGGCCGGGCGCGGTGAGGAGGCCGGTGACGGCGTGACATGAAGCCCCGCCACACCGGCCGACTCTTGCTGACCCCCGCGGACCCCTGGCTGGCGGTGGACCCCCAGGTCTTGCGCGCCAACCTGGAGGACCTGGGTTTCATCGGCCAACCCCTGCCCGCGGACGCGGTCCCGGGCGGCGCCCTGACCCTGCCGCCGGCACCCAGCCGCGGTTTTCTGATTGGCGAGCGCTTTTTCAACCTGCTGACCTTCGCCGGCTGCGCGGTCAATCTTCGCTTGACCCCAGGGGCCAAGGGCGAGCCCTTTACTCATGTCCACCTGGTCGGTCCCCTGGCCAGCCCCCTCCTCCTGCGGGGTGGCAACACCCGGCCGCCGCGCTGTCCCAGTTGCCGCGCTCCCAACCCGGCATTATCCGCCTTCGCGGACCAGTGCCCGGACCCGAGACCGGTCTTGGTAACCGACGGCGCCCAGGACTCGGACCGGGAACGGGACCTGGAACGGGAACGGCAGCGCGGCATGAACCCTCAGTATTTCTCCCTCTCGAGAACCGACGGAGCGCCAGACTCGTACCAGGACTTGGACGTGGACCCGTACGTGGACGTGGACCCAGGCCGGGAAATCCCCTGCCCCACCTGCGGCGCCTGCCATCCCCTCTGGACCTGGGACTGGAAAGGCAAGGCCGGCTTCGGCCGCAGTTTCGTCTGGGTGGAGGAGGTGTTCCCCGGTGAGGCGGAGCCGACGCCCACATTCCAGGCCGCCCTGACCAGCCTCACCGCAAGCCCCTGGCGTCACTTTGGCGTCCAAGACTGAGCGGACTTAGGCAGGGTGGGGCGGAAAGACCGGGCCAGAACGATGTTTCAGACCAACCCCACCCCCTCTGGCAGGGCGATGGTCATGCTCAAGGGCAAATGATCGGACAAGGGATAGTCGATAACCTCGGCGTCCAGGATGCGCAGCCGGTTCGAGACCAGGATGTGATCCAGGCTGCGCCGCGGCTGCCAACTGGGGAAGGTCTTGAGTTCGCAGTCCAGGCCGCGCAGGTCGGAATCTCGGATCAATTGCCGCAGGGAGCGACTGCGGCAGCCACAATTGAAGTCCCCCATCACCACCAGATAAGGGTAGCGTTGCACCACTTGCGCGATGTGTCGCAACTGCCGCCCCCGCGCCCGCCAGCCCAGGGCCAGGTGGAGGATGCAGATGCCCAGAATGCCGCCGTCGGAAAGGTCCAGTTCGACGATCACCGCCCCCCGCCCCGGCAGGCCGGGGAGCTTGAGCTCGCTGACCCGGGCCGGACGCAGGCGGCTGAGCACGCCATTGCCATGCTGGGCCCAGCGGCCCAGGTCGCGATTGACCTGCCGATACCAAAAGGGGAAGCGGGCCTCGTCGGCCAGGTATTCGATCTGATCGATAAAGCTGCTGCGCAGGCTGCCGCCGTCGATCTCCTGAAGCCCCACCAGATCGAAGTCCCGTAACAGGGCGGCGATGCGCCCCAGATTGACCTGGCGCTCCCGATGCGGGAGCAGGTGTTTCCAGCTTTTGGTCAGATATTCCCGATACTGACGGGTATGGATACCGGCCTGGATGTTGTAGCTGAGCAGTCGGATCGGCTGCATGAGTGATGGCCAAACCAAAGGTTAGGTGTGGAACGACCTGCTGGCCCCGTCCCGGGAGGTGAAAATTGTATAGCAGAACCCCGCCCAGGTGATCGCCCCAACCCGGGGACCAGGAGCAGGCGCCATGGGGCTAAAATGCTCGTCCGATCGCCGCTCGCCAGGAAACAGACCATGTTCACCTCAGGACCTGAACAGCCCCCACTCGCCGATGACAGTCCCTTCGAGGATATCCTCCTCCTCTGCCTGCAAAGGATTCTGACGGACGAACAGGCTCTGTCCTTCCTGCGCTGGGCGCAGCGGCAACTCGCCCCCCGCCTGCAAGAGGAGCAACCGGACCTGGAGGATCTGGAGGCGCGCCGCCTGGCCTTCCTGCTCGCCCGGGCCATCTGGGATGCCACGCCCTTGCCTGGCAGCGGCTTCCGCCCACGGCCGCTGAACGAACCCAATCCGGCCCTGCCCTGCCCCTGTGGCTCGGGCAGCGCCTATGGCCAGTGCTGCGGCGCCATTCACAATCTGCCATCCATACCGACGGAGCTGATGTGGGAGCTCCTCCTCGCGGAACTCTCCGAACCCCGATTCAGGGCGGCCCTGGCCTCGGGTCAGGTGCCCACACCGCTGCTGGGCCTGGCGGCGGAGCGCTGGCTGATGGCGGACCGGCCGGGGCGGGCCATCGCCCTCCTGGAGCCCCTCTTCACCCCGGAGGTCGCCACCCCGGCGGATGAGCACGGCGAGCACGCCCTCAATGTCCTTTGCGATGCTTACGATCGTCGCGATCACGGCAAGAAGAAACGCCAGTTCCTGGACCGCATGCGTCAGCACCCCTGCCGCGGCCTGCGGGCGGCCGCCTGGCGGCGGCTGTGCACCATCCACATCGACGAGGGGGCCTTCATCGAGGCGCAATGGGCCTACACCCAGGCGCAGCGCGAGGCGCCGGACAACCCCGGCACGGCCCTCCTGGAGATTGCCCTGCTGGCGACGCAGCACGAGAACGACCTGGCCCGTGACCGCGCCCTCTTCTGGCGCCACAAACTCCGCCGCGCCGAGGAGGCGGATCTCGGTATCCTGGACTTTCTCAAGCAGGCCAGCACCGATCCCCAGGATGCCTTGATGACCAGCCAGGCGGAGATCCTCGACCCCTGCCTCATGGATCTGCGCGACTGGGTACGCGCCAGTACCCGGCGCCCCCTGCCCACCTATTCCCTGGTCCCGGCCTCCGCCCCGTCACCCGGTCCGGCGGCCGCGACGACAGTGGCAGGGGCCATCGCGCCAGCTTCAACCTCCGGGTTGGTGGCCGGTCTCCCCCACCCCGCCCCGTCAGCCGAATGGGCGAAGTGCCCGCGGCCGCCCCTGGCCTGCACCGCCCTGGAAAGAGACTGGCGCCGGATCTACCCGGGGGCCAAACCCCTTGGCCTCCAGCTCATCCTCCCCGCAGGCTCGCTCCACCCCTGGGAGCGCGATGAGGATCTGGCGGAGGACTGGGTGGACTTTCTCAATGACCATCCGGAGGCGGCGGACAGCCTGGACATCCTCGATGACCTGGTCACCGCCCTCTATGTCCACCCGGATACCGCCCTGAGCTGGGTCCGACATACCCTCTTGACGCCCCTGCTCGCCCGCGCGGCGGCCATCCTGGGCCAGGCCCTGCCTGCCGCCACCCAGGCCACCCTCCCCTGGGAGGTCCCGGAAAACCGGCCGGCGCTCCGGCTCTTGTTTCGCCATTACCTCAGCCAGGTGGAGAGCGGGGCGGAGGCCGGGGCCATCGCCAGCCTCGAGACCCTGCTGCGCCTCAATCCCTGGGATCATCACGGCCTGCGTGCCGAGCTGATGAACCATCACCTGCGCCAGGGGGATGACGTCGCGGCGCTGGCCCTGGCTCACCGCTACCCCGAGGACCGGCTGGTGGACCTGGTCTACGGCGAGGTCCTGGCCCTTTACCGGGGCGGCGCCGCCAAGCAGGCCCGGCAGGCCCTGCGCCGCGCCCAGGATCAACTGCCCCTGATACCGCGCTACCTGACCCAGAAACGGGTCGCCCGCCCCCCTGCCCGGGAGCGGACCCCCAGTCCCACCAGCGCCGAGACCGCCTGGTCCTACCGCGAGTCCATGCGCGACGTCTGGTCCGCGGTCCCCGGCCTGCTGGACTGGCTGAAACGCCAGGCCGGTTGAGCTGGCACCCGGCCGGGAATTCATTCCCACCCTCGGCCGTCAGGGCCGAAAGCTGGGATCAGCGAGCGATCAGGGCTGGGATCAGGGCCTGATTCCTGGTGGCGCGCCGGCGCGTAGCCACTGGATGATGGGTGCCGTGCTGGGCCGCACCCGGCGCCAGAGCCAGAAGGATTCCGCCGCCTGCTCCACCAGCATCCCCAGGCCATCCAGGGCGCGGGCGGCGCCCCGGGCCTGTCCCCAGATGCAGAAGGGGGTGGGCCGATCGCCGTAGAGCATGTCGTAGGTCCAGCCGCCAGGGGCCAGGCAATCGGCGGGGAGGTCCGGCACCGCCCCGTCCAGACCGGCGGCGGTGGCATTGATGATCAGATCGAACTGCTGTCCCGCTAGGTCTTCCAGACCAACCCCATTTACCGGGACAGTCCCTGCGACCAGAATGGTCCCATCCTGAGCGGTGGCGTCGGCGTTGACGCCGGGATCGAACCGGCGGCCGGCCAGGTCCACCAGACCACCCGCATCCAGTGGTATTCCCTCCCCGGCTTGAATGCCAATTTCACTTCCTTCACCTATTTTGTCACCTCCGGTCGCCATGGCCCGCCCCGCCAGGCTGGCCAATTCCCGGGCCTTGGCCGCCGTGCGGTTGGCCAGGGTCAGGCTGGCCAGACCCGTCGCCAGCAGGGGGAGCAGCACGCCCCGGGCCGCGCCGCCGGCGCCCAGCAGCAGGACGCGGCCCCCCCGGAACGCGAAGCCGTGATTGACGACCAGATCCCGAACCACCCCCACGCCGTCGGTGTTGTCGCCCCGTAGTCGGCCCCCCTCCAGCACCGTGAGGGTATTGACCGCCCCGGCGCTGGCCGCGGCGGGGCTCAGTTCATCCGCCAGGGCCCAAGCCGCCTCCTTGAAGGGCACCGTAACGTTGAGTCCCCGCCCCCCGGCGGCCAGGAAGCGGCGGACATCCCCGGCAAAGTCGACGCGGTCGCCCAGGATCCGCCCGTAGTCCAGATCCTGCCCGGTTTGCCGGGCGAAGGCGGCATGGATGAGGGGCGACTTGCTGTGGCCGATGGGGTTGCCGATGACGGCATAGCGGTCGGTCACGGGTCAGCCTTGCAGCCAGCGGGCGGCATCCTTGGCGTAGTAGGTGAGGATGGCGTCGGCCCCGGCGCGGCGGATGGAGAGCAGGGCCTCCAGCACCACGGCGCGCTCGTCCAACCAGCCGTTGAGGGCCGCCGCCTTGAGCATGGCGTATTCGCCGCTGACCTGATAGGCCATGGTCGGCACACCGAACCGCTCCTTGACCCGGCGGACTATGTCCAGATAGGGCAGCGCCGGTTTGACCATGACCATGTCGGCCCCCTCGGCCAGATCCAGGGCCACCTCCCGCAGGGCCTCATCGGAGTTGGCCGGGTCCATCTGGTAACTGTACTTGTTGCCGCCGCCCAGGTTGGCCGCCGAACCCACGGCATCCCGGAAGGGGCCATAGAAGCTGGAGGCATACTTGGCCGCATAGGCCAAGATGCGGGTGTGGATGTACCCCCCCTGCTCCAGGGCGGCGCGGATGGCGCCGACCCGGCCGTCCATCATGTCGGAGGGCGCGACCACGTCCGCCCCGGCGGCGGCATGGGACAGGGCCTGCTTGACCAGGACCGCCACCGTCTCGTCATTGAGGACATAGCCGGTGGCATCGATCAGGCCATCCTGACCGTGGGTGGTGAAGGGGTCGAGGGCAACGTCGGTGATGACGCCGAGGTCCGGCACGGCCTGCTTGAGCGCGCGCACCGCCCGTTGGGCCAGGCCGTCGGGGTTGTAGGCCTCCCGGGCGTCTTCGGTCTTGACCGCCAAGGGCGTGACCGGGAAGAGGGCGATGGCCGGGATGCCCAGGTCCAGGACCTCCCGCGCCTCCTCGACCAGCAGATCGATGCTCAAGCGGTCCACGCCAGGCATGGAGGCCACCGCCTCACGCTGGCCCTCGCCCTCGAGCACGAAGACGGGATAGATGAAGTCCTCGGGGCCCAGCCGGGTTTCGCGCATCAGCCGGCGCGAAAAAGGGTCGCGGCGCATCCGCCGCGGGCGCAGGGCGGGAAATCCGGGAGCGATCTGAGTATCTGAGGCCATGAAGAGGTCCTTAATCCTGATGAAGTGGTTCATACCTGCCGCGGCGCGCGCCAGTATGGGAAAATATCCTACCTTCGGCCGTTGCAGATCACTAGCCCCAGCGTCTCGCTCCCGACCTCTCGCCCCGTCCCTTCCCCTACGGCATCCACGGCGCGGCCTTGATCGGCGCCCGCTTGGCGGCGACGTCGCAGCCCCACCATCCCATCCAGGACCGCCACCCTCTACCGCCATGTTCCAGTACCACCGCCCCGACGAGCAGCGCCATGACCATCGGCATGACCATCCCCACGCCTACGATCCGCATTCCGAGCATCCCCTTACCTTTGCCGTCGACCGCCCGGATTTCGCGGAAAAGGTGATCGCCGCATCAGGGGACCGCCCCATTCTGGTGGACTTCTGGGCCAATTGGTGTTCCCCCTGCCATGCCCTGGCCCCCCACCTGGAGCGGGCGGTGGCGGAGTGTCAAAGCCGGGTCCGCCTCGCCAAGGTCGAGGTCGATGAGGACGACAACATGAAGCTGGCGGGCCACTATCGGCTGCGGGGCTTTCCCACCGTCATCCTCTTTCGCGACGGGGAGGAACGGGGTCGATTCAGCGGCGCGCGCTCCACGGCGCAGATTCGCGACTGGCTTCGCGAGCATCTGGAGTCCTGAAAATGGTGTACCTCCGGCGGGAGGACATCGAAGCGGCCAGGTCTGAGGCAGTCAGGTCTCGCCGGCCAGCCAATCCCGCGGCACCAGGAAGCGCTCATAGAGTTCCGCCTCCGGCGTCCCCGGGGTGTGATGCCAGTCATAGCGCCAGCTCACCTCCGGTGGCAGGGACATGAGGATGGATTCGGTCCGCCCGCCGGATTGGAGGCCGAAGAGGGTGCCGCGGTCGTAGACCAGGTTGAATTCCACGTAGCGGCCCCGGCGGTATTTCTGGAAGGCCCGTTCCCGCTCCCCCCAGGACAAGCCCTTGCGCCGCTGGACGATGGGCAGATAAGCGGGCAGATAGTGGTCACCAACGCTCTTCAGGAAGTCGAAACAGCGAGCGAAGCCCCCTTCGTCCAGATCATCGAAAAAGAGGCCACCGATGCCCCGGGGCTCCTGGCGATGGCGGAGGAAGAAGTACTCATCGCACTGACGCTTGAGACGCGGATAGACCTCCGCCCCAAAGGGCCGGCAGGCGGCGCGGGCGACCCGATGCCAGTGCACCGCGTCCTCCACGAAGCCGTAGTAGGGCGTCAAGTCGAAACCACCGCCGAACCACCAGACCGGCGCCGCACCCGCCTTCTCCGCCAGAAAGAACCGCACATTGACATGGGAAGTGGGGACATAGGGGTTGCGGGGATGCACCACCAGCGACACGCCCAGGGCCTGAAAGGCCCGACCCGCCAGTTCCGGCCGCCGCGCCGTCGCCGTGGACGGCAGGTGGGAACCGTGGACATGGGAAAAATTGATCCCCCCCTGCTCGAAGAGGGCGCCCTCTTGCAGGATTCGGGTCCGGCCACCGCCGCCGGCGGGCCGCTCCCAGGCATCCTCGTGGCAGTGGACGGCGCCATCCTCGGCCACCAGGGCCTGGGTGAGGCGATCCTGGAGCTCCAGGAGATAGCCCCGCACCGCCAGGATATTCGGTTGGTCCAACATCGGATCAGGTCTCCGGCAACCCGGCGCCCGGCGGGTCCGGGGGATAGAGGTGGATCGCCAGCCAGAGACATCGCGGCGCCGGCCGGGTCTCCAGCACCCGGTGCGGGGTGTGGGCGGGAATGAACAGATAGTCACCCGGCTTCAGGTTGACAGGCTCCCCGCCCAGTTCCAGCACCGCCCGCCCCTCCAGCAATAGCACCCATTCGTCCTGCTCCTGGTCATAAAGCAGGGGATCGGGGCTGGCACTGCTGAGGATGCGCTCGATACGTACCCGACCCTGGCGGCAGAGATCCTCGAAGAACTCACCCTCCTCCAAGGCGGGGAGACCGGTGAACAGATTGGCGGGGGTCATGGCGGTGGAGGAATAGCTGGCTAGGTCGTGATCTGTACCTCTCGGTTCTGTATGCGTCTGTTACAGAACCAACGGGCAACGATTGGGATCCTTGCGCATAAAAAAACCGGCTTTTGGCCGGTTTTCGCCCTGTTCCCAGAGGCAGATGTAATCCGGTCGCTCTGGGGACCGGCCGATCGAGAACCTCAGGCCATCGCCTTGATGCGGGCGTTGATCCGACTCTTGTGGCGGGCAGCCTTGTTGGCGTGGATCAGCCCCTTACCAGCCGCGCGGTCGATAAAGGGCATCGCCGTCTTGAAAGCCGCCATGGCCGCTTCCTTGTCACCCGCCGCGATTGCCTTGAGCGTGTTCTTGATATAGGTGCGCATGGCGCTGCGGCGAGAGGCATTGTGCTGGCGATGCTGCTCGGCCTGACGGGCGCGCTTGAGGGCTTGGGGGGAGTTGGCCAAGTGATTGCTCCTGAAATCCGGGATGAATCGCGGAAAAAAATTAAGACCGGGAATTTTCCTCAAGGCCCCAACCCCTGTCAACCAAGCGATGGTCTTTTTTTCGCGCGCTTCGAGGGCACCCGCCCCTTTCACACCGGCCCATCCCACCCCCAGGCAGCATGCAGGGTGCGGGCAATCCTTCGTGCTCCTCGGGCAGATCGGCGCTCAATATCCGCCAATCGCCGCCGTTGCTCCCTTTTCTAAGCAATTAATGCTGGTATCGACTTAGGGATGCTCTACTATTACGTTTTCATGACGACGCCCTGGCAGCTTCATGACGACGCCCTGGCGGCCCGCGTTGGGTCCGGCCGCCGGGATCGCCCCCTAGCCACAACAACGATGCAACCTGCACGCGGAGGCAGCACATGACTGAAAACGAGGTCAAGCCGACCACCGAAACGCCACCAGCGGGGCCAGCCCCGGCCCCGGCCAGCGCCAAGTCCACCCCCAACCCGGTGGCGACGGCCAGCCAGGGCAAAGCCCCGGCAGCCTCCAGTGGACCGGCCAAGGCCGCCGAGACCAAGGGCGGGGATAAACCCGAATCACCCGAGAAGGGGGCCAAGAGCGAAAAGGACGAAAAGAAGGAGAAGCCCGCCAACGTGCTGGTCAACATCCAGGTCGACGAAAAGCAACTCAAGCGCGAGGCCGAGGCCTACTATCCGTACAAGAAAAAGATGGCCATGACGGAGTACATGGACGTCCAGTATCAATTACAGATCGAGTTGCTCAAGTGGCAGAATTGGGTCAAGGAGTCGGGCGAACGCGTCATGGTGCTGTGCGAGGGTCGCGACGCCGCCGGCAAGGGCGGGACCATCAAGCGCTTCATGGAGCACCTCAATCCCCGGGCCGCGCGCGTCGTCGCCCTGGAGAAACCCAACGATCGCGAACGCACCCAGTGGTACTATCAGCGTTACCTTCAGCATCTGCCCGCGGCCGGTGAGATCGTCTTCTTCGACCGATCCTGGTATAACCGTGCCGGGGTCGAGCGGGTGATGAGCTTTTGCACTCCCGCCGAGTACCTGGAATTCATGCGTCAGACCCCGGAACTTGAGCGCATGCTGGTCCGCAGCGGCATCCGGTTATATAAACTCTGGTTCTCGGTCACCCGCAAGGAGCAGTTGCGGCGCTTCAAGTCCCGCGAGCATGACCCCCTGAAACAGTGGAAGCTCAGCCCCATGGACCTGGCATCCCTAGACCTGTGGGAGGAATATACCAGCGCCAAGGAAAACATGTACTTCTATACCCACACGGCGGACTGTCCCTGGACCGTCATCAAGTCCGACGATAAGAAGCGGGCCCGCATCAACGCCATGCGCTTCCTGCTCTCCAAGTGTCCTTACCCAAACCGTAACCCGGAAGTCGCCTGCCCGCCCGACCCCGAGATCGTGGTCGCGCCCCAGATCGATCAACTGAGCCCCGCCTCGCTTTGAACCCAGGGAGACCCGCTAACGTCATGTCAAAGCACTACGAGAAGCAAGCCAAACAAGTCGTCAAGGGCTTCAAGGAAATCCTTGACGAGGAGGCCCGCAAGGTCCTCAATGACGAAGATCTCGGCCAATTGGCCATGTTGATCGAGTCCGCCATCACCAACGCCGTCCTGTCGGCCGTGGAAAAGGTCGCCGATGACCTGGAAAAGTCCGTCCGCAAGATTCGCCGCGGCGCCGAGCACTACGACGACTGAGCCGGAGCGGCATCCCGGACCGGGAGCTCGGCTCACTGCCGGCCGCGCTCCCGGTCCGGGTCTTGGCCCCGGTCATGGTCTTTGCCCTGCTCACAGTCTTGGCCCCGGCCTCGGCCCCGGTCTTCTTAGCCTCCTCTGTCTGCTGCTCAGCCTGCTCGGCAGTCAGCGTCTCGCGGCGGAGATCCTCCCCTACGAGTTGACGATCAACCCGACGGGCCACGAGGCCATGGACCAGGCCCTGCTGGATGCCTCCCTCCTCGCCAGCCTGCGCGAGGAGGCCCAGGCCGGCCCCTTCGCCCTGGTTGCCCGGGCCAACGACGACCTCCCGCGTCTAGACGATGTCCTGCGCAGCTTCGGTTACTACGACGCCTACATCGACATCCGCTTCGATGGCCTCCCTCTGGAGACCCCGGACCTGGTGGCGCGGCTGGAAGCGCGGTCGGCCGTGACAGGCGCGGTCGGGAAGATCCCCGTAACGGTCGCCATCGATCTGGGCCCCCTCTATCACATCGGCCAGGCACGCCTTGAAGGTCCGGTTTCAGCGTCGGTCCGCGCCGCCTTCACCCTGACCCCGGGCCAGCCGGCCCTGGCCGCCAGCGTCCTCGCCGCTGGCCAGGCGGTGCTGGCCGCCCTGCGCGAGGAGGGCCACGCCCTGGCGCAGGTCCCCGCCCCGGACGTCCTCGTCAATCATTACACCCGCACCATGGACGTGACCTATACGGCCGCGCCCGGTCCCGCCCTTGGCCTGGGTAATCTCCAGATACAGGGCCTGGACCGGCTCAAGGAAGATTATGTCCGCCGCCGCTTGGGCCTGGAGCCGGGAGAACTCGTCACGACCAGCCGGCTGGAGCAAGCGCGCAGGGACTTGATGGCGGGCGGTGTGCTGGCCAGCGCCCGGCTCGTCCCGGGGACGACCCCGGACCCGGCGGGTCGCCTCCCCCTCACCCTGGAGGTCACCGAGCGCCCGCCCCGGGTGCTGCGTTTCGCCGGCGCCTACTCGACGGACGAGGGCGGCAGCGTCTCCACCTCCTGGACCCACCGCAACCTGCTGGGCCGCGCCGAGCGCCTCACCCTGCGCGCCGACATCGGCACCCTGGGCGCACCCTACACCAGCGAGCCGAGCTACCTGGTCAGCGCGGCCCTGGTCAAGCCGGACCTCTGGCGTCGTAACCAGGACCTGCATCTGGACACCGCTGCCGTGCGGGAATTTCTCGAGGCCTACGACCGGGACGCCATCACCGCCGGCATCGCCCTGCAATGGCGGTTGGGCGAGGATCTCCAGGCCGGCGCGGGCCTGGGTTTGGAACGTTCGCGCATCACCCAGGACGAGGTGGTCCAGGACTACAACCTCGCCTTCCTGCCCCTGACCCTGAAATACAACGGCGCCGGCGATCTGCTCGATCCCCGCCAGGGGTTTCGCCTCGATGTGCGGGCCGCTCCGACCCAGGTCCTCAGCGGCGACGCGGACGATTTCTTCCACCTGCGCGCCACGGGCACGGGTTACCTGGACCTGTCCCAACTGACGGCCGGGACCGCGACGGGCGACACCATCCTCGCCGGGCGGCTGGTAATCGGGCGCATCTTTGGCGCCACGGCCAGCGCCGTACCTCCGGACTGGCGCTTCTACGCCGGCGGCGGTGGCTCGGTCCGTGGCTTCCCCTTCCAATCCATCGGCCCGGAGACCGCCTCCGGTCAGCCCCAGGGCGGCAGCAACCTGCTCGAGACCAGCCTGGAACTGCGTCAGCACCTGTGGGGCAATTGGGGGGGCGCCGTCTTCGTCGATACCGGCGCGGTCTCCGATGAGAACTTCCCCGGCACCGGCGGCTGGTCCATCGGCGCCGGGGCCGGGGTCCGCTATCGGACGCCGGTGGGACCGGTGCGGGTGGACCTGGCCACCCCCTTGAACAATGACGCCGGCGATCCGGCGGTCCAGTTCTACATCGGCATCGGCCAGGCCTGGTGACCATGCCCTGGCCCCCGCTCCTCTCGCCCCTCCTCCGCCTCGCGCGCCTCCTGGCTCGCCTGGCGCTCATCCTCATCGGCGTGCCGTTGCTGCTGCTGGCCGCCCTGCTGCTGGCCGCCAACACCGACCCCGGGCAACGCTTCCTCGTCGATCAGGTGGATGCCCTGAGCGGCGGCCGGGTCCGGCTCCAGGGCCTGGAGGGGCAGCTGCCCCTGGCCCCGCGTCTCGGCCGCCTGGAGATCAGCGATGACGCCGGTCCCTGGCTTACCCTCGACGACGCCGCCCTGGACCTGAACCCCTGGCCCCTGTTGCGGGGCCGGATTCAGGTCACCCGCCTCAGCGCCGCCGCCGTCCATCTGGATCGACTCCCGGCCAGCGACGCCGAACCCGAGGAAGACCCCGCGGAGGGAGAAGGCTGGTACCTGCCACCCCTCGAACTCGGCCAGCTCAGCATCCAGCGCCTCACCCTGGGTGAGGTCCTGCCCGGCGCCCCAGCCTTGAGTGTAACCGGACATGGGACCCTGGCCAGTCTGGCGGCCGTCGCTGCCTGGCTTGACCCACCCGCAACGGCCAAACCGGAGGAGGTCGCCCAGGCCAGCGTCCTCAGCGCCTGGCTCGAACTGCGCACCCCCGATCGGGAGGACCATTACCAGCTCTCGCTCACTGCCAACCCCCGGGACAACCACCTGGAGGTGCAGGTTCAGGAGGCACCGGAGGGCCTGATCAGCGCCCTCTTCCACCACCTGGGAGTGGAGTTACCCCCGGAGGTCGACCGCTGGCAACTGGCCGCGACTGGTCGCGGTCCCCTCACCGCCCTGACCCTGGAGGCCAGGCTGGCGGCCGGTCCCCTGCAAGTCAGCGCCGACGGCGTCCTGGATCTTCCCGGCCAGGCCGCCACCCGACTCGATCTCACCGGGGAGTTACCGGCGCTGGCCTTGAGACCAGACCTGGGGGTACCCCTGGCCTGGCAGGCGATCCACCTCCAGGCCGGGCTAAGCGGTCCCTGGCTCGCCCCCCAGGGCCAGGCCCACCTGGATGCCGAGGGCCTGAGCTACGCCGAGTCCAATCTTTCCCAACTGACCGCGACGCTGGAGGGCAATGAGCAGGGCCTGCAACTCAAGGCCCTGGCCACGGGCGCCCAATCGCCGGCGGTCCCGGTGGAGATCAGTCGGGAGCCCTTGCACATCGCCGCCGAGGTCGCCCCCCAGTCGCCAGGGCTGCCTTTCAGTCTCAGCCTCGATCACCCCCTCGCTCAATTTAGCGCCACGGGTCAAATCGCCACGCTAGCGGGCCAGGCCAGCCTCAAGTTGCCCCAACTCACCACCCTGGGCCAGCTCCTCGGGCGTGAGCTGGAGGGCAGCGCCCAAATCGATGCCGACTTCGCCCTGGCGGCGGCCGCAAGCCGCTACCTGGACTGGCCGGCGGTCCGGGTAATGGATCCTAGGGCGCAGACTCCCCCAACACCGGGAGCGTCCGCGGCAGCGTCAGCCACCGCAGCACCGGCAGATTCCTCGGCAGCACACAATTTGGCGTCATCAGATGCTGTTGCCAGCCACCTTTCCAATGCAAGTTCATCCACTACAGCCAGCGCCGCCTCGATCGCCCATAAGGATGAAGAACCCAGCGCCCCCGCGGACCTCACCGCCAACCTGAACCTGGACGCCCGTTTCCCCGCCCTGGGGTCAACGCGGATCAAGGGCCAGCTCGCGGCCCATCTGCTTGACCAACGCGGCACGCTGGGCCTGGAGGGCGACTGGGACGGCCAGCCTCTGAGTCTTCAGCTCCTGGGCGCGCGCGAGGAGGACGGGACCCTGTCCCTCGCCATCGACGCCAGTCACCTAGCCGGTATCCAGGCCCAGGGCCAGTTGCGTCTTCCCCCGGACACCCTACTGCCGGTGGGTAAACTCGATCTCCAGGCCCCCCGCCTCGCCACGCTCCAACCCCTGGTGGGCCAGCCCTTGGCCGGGAGCCTCGATCTCCACCTGGACCTGACGGCGGATCAGGCCCAGATCGCCGCTCGGGGCCAGGACCTGCAACTACCGGGTGACCTGGCCCTGGCGCGCCTCACCCTGGACGGTCAGGTCCAGGATCTGCAACACCTCACCGGTATCGAGGCTCGGGCGCACCTGGATGGACTCGCCGCCGCCGGCGCCCGGGGCGAGCTGAGCCTCACCGCGGCGGGAACCCAGCAGGCCCTGGCCCTGACCACCGAGGCCAGTCTGGAAACGCCCCTGGGACCCACCCGTCTGACGGCGGCGGCGGGACTGGATATCCCAGGCCGGCGCCTGACCCTCGACCGCTTCGCGACCGAGGCCCGCGGGGAAAGCCTGCGCCTCCGGGAGCCCACGGTCCTGAGCTTCGCGGCGGGGGTGGCGGTGGATCGCCTGCGGCTGGATCTGGGCGGTGGCAGCCTGGATCTGGGGGGCCGCCTGACCCCGACGCTGGACCTCAAGGCCCGCCTCGACCGCCTGGACCTGGCCTGGCTCGCCGGTCTCGCCGGCCAGCCCCTGGCCGCAGGCCTCCTCGATGCCCAGGCGGAACTCCAAGGTTCGCCCACGGCCCCGACCGGTTCCCTGGGACTCAAGGCCGACGGCCTACGCCTCCCCACCGATGGCGGCTTCGGCCTCCCCCCCGCCACCCTGGCGGCGACCCTGAACCTCAAGCCCGGCGCCAACGTCCTGGAGGCCAACGCAGCCCTTGGCCCCCAGGGTGATCTGCGGCTGAGCGGCCAGATCGGGGGCACCTTGCCCCTGGCACCCGGCGCCCTCGGCCTGCGCGCCACGGGCCGGGTGGATCTGAACCTCCTCGACCCGCTGCTGACCGCCGCGGGCCGGGAGGCCAAGGGCCTAGTCGATCTCGACCTCCGCCTCGGCGGTCAACTCCAGGCCCCCCAGTTTGACGGCCGGTTGCGGCTGGCCAACGTCGCCTTCCGCGACTGGAATCTGGGCCTTAGTCTCACGGGCATCGCCGGTGACCTGGTCATGGATGGTCAGCGCATGCGCCTCCAAGGCGTTCGCGGCCAAGCCGGCGCCGGCACCCTGGCCCTCCAGGGCAGCGTGGATCTCCTCGCCCCCGACCTGCCCCTGGACCTGACCCTCACCGCCCAGGGCGCCGAGCCTTTACGCTCCGATCTCCTCAGTCTGAAGCTGGACGCCGACCTCCGCCTGCGCGGACCGGCACGCGATGCCACCCTGGCCGGTGACGCCCACTTTGCCCGCATCGACATCCGCCTGCCCGAGCATCTGGCCGCCAGCGTCCCGGTCTTGCAGGTACATGAAGAGGGGGTCTCACGCCAGCCCCGTCCGGCCGCCAACCCCCGGGAGGCCACGGAGATACCCCTCCGCCTGGCCCTGGACCTCAGCCTGGCGGCCCCGCGGAATATCTTTGTCCGCGGCCAGGGGGTGGATGCCGAGTTGGGGGGCAAGGTGCGGATAACCGGCCAGGTGGCGGACCCGACCTACACGGGCGGTTTCAACCTCATCCGCGGCGATTACAAGCTGATCGGTCAGACCCTGCGCTTCACCGAGGGCCATATCGGTCTGGATGGCGCCAACGGCCTGGACCCCACCCTGGACCTGGAGGCCCGGGTCACGGCGGCCGGCAACACCGCCATCCTTGGGGTCAAGGGCACCGCCTCGGAACCGCGCATCGTCTTGCGTGGCGAACCGGAACTGCCTCAGGACGAGGTGCTGTCGCGGCTGCTCTTCGGCGTCGCCGGCACCCGCCTCTCCCCCTGGCAGACCGCCCAGGTCGGCCTGGCCGCCGCCCGCCTCGCCGGCATCGGCCCCAAGGGACCCGGCTTGCTGGAGAGCGCCCGCACCGCCCTAGGCCTGGACCGCCTCAGTATCGGCACCGACGAGAAAGGGGGCACCTCCGCCGAGGCCGGTCGCCAGCTTTCCGAGCGAGTCTACCTCGGCGCCCGCCAGGGCACCCGCGCCGGCGAGACCCAGGGGGTGCTGCGCATCGAACTGACTCCCAACCTGAAGCTGGAGACGGACATCGGCGCCACCAGCGGCAGCCGCGCCGGTATCGCCTACGAGAAAGAGTACTGATGATGAGGCGCGAGCGAAAGTGACCGGTAGCGCGACCAGTAGTCGTTAGCGCGAACGTTGCGGCAAAGACTTTTGTTTTCAGGGGGGTTGGGCGCCCCCTCATGACTCGGTCCGGAGAAAGGAGGCGATCAGCCGTGACGAGCACGGTTGAGGGGGAAGAAAAAAAGCGGAAATGGCTGACGGCTTTCGCCGAAGAGAGATGGTCGGGGTGAGAGGATTCGAACCTCCGGCCCCTACGTCCCGAACGTAGTGCTCTACCAGGCTGAGCTACACCCCGTGAATCTGGCGCTAGTAGGTGCGGGCGACGGCAAAATCCGCCAGTTTCTCCAGCGCGAGACGCGACGCCGATTCGGGAAGCAGGACGAGAGCCGCTTTGGCCTCCCCCGCGTATTGGCGTGCGAGTCGAATAGTGTAGTCAATGGCCGAGGTTGAATCAATGGCCTCCGCGACTTCGGCGATGCGCTCACGGCCGCCGGTCTCGATGACCTCCCTCAGCAGGGCCTGCTGGGCGGGGGTCCCGACCTCCAGGGCGCGGATCACCGGCAGGGTGGGCTTGCCCTCGGCTAGGTCGTCGCCCAGATTCTTGCCCAGCTCCTCGCCCTTGGCGCGATAGTCGAGGGCATCGTCGACCAATTGGAAGGCCACCCCCAGGCAACGGCCATAGTCGGCCATGCCTTGCTCCACCGCGGGGGTGGATTCCGCTAGGACGGCGCCGATGCGGGTGCCGGCCTCGAACAGGGTCGCCGTCTTGCGCTCGATGACCTCCATATAGCGCGCCTCGGTGGTGGTGGAATCGTTGCAATTGAGCAGTTGCAGCACCTCACCCTCGGAGATGCGGTTGGTGGCATGGGACAGGATGTCCATGACCGGCATGCTGCCCACCTCGACCATCATCTCGAAGGATCGGGAATAGAGAAAATCTCCCACCAGCACGCTGGCGGCGTTGCCCCAGACCGTATTGGCCGTATCCCGGTGCCGGCGCTGCTCGGAGCCGTCCACCACGTCGTCGTGGAGCAGGGTGGCGGTGTGGATGAATTCAATCACCGCGGCGAGGTCGATGTGCCGCTCACCCGGGTAACCACAGGCCCGGGCGCTCAGGAGCACGCTGAGGGGGCGCAGCCGCTTTCCGCCACTGTTGACGATGTAGTGCCCGATCTGATTGATCAGCACCACGTCGGACTGAAGACGGCGCAGGATGAGAGCGTCCACCGCCCGCAGATCCGCGGCAACGGGGGCCCTTAGTTCGTTCAAGGACATATTCGACTGAAGTCGGCTAACGGCAAAAGACTAGATGGATGCTAGGGATTTGCGCCGTGCCTGTCAACGAGGAGCTTGGC
>Ga0116141_10001693_pt1 | contig 19005 bp, 13 predicted proteins | sample AD_UKC097_MetaG_FD_89744 | JGI IMG/M metagenome (GOLD analysis project Ga0116141, IMG submission 89744) | Active sludge microbial communities of municipal wastewater-treating anaerobic digesters from USA - AD_UKC097_MetaG | ecosystem: Engineered > Bioreactor > Anaerobic > Digestate | place: USA...
GAGTACAGCCCGCCCAGCGTGCTGCACATGTTCTCGCGCGGCAGCCTCACCCGGCTCGCCGCCGCATTCGACATGGAACCGGTCGCCGGCGGGCGGCCCGCGAAGCGCATCTCGGGCGCCCACGTGAAGTCGCTGCTCGGGTACAAGCTCGGGGCGGGCGCGGCGGCCGCACCGCTGCGTGCCGCGCTGCGTCTGCTGCCGGACCGGGTCGAGCTGCCCTATCCGTCCGAGGACCTGTTCTGGACGCTGTTCCGCAGGCGCGCCGCATGACGGCCGATCCGCGGACGGGGAGCGCTGCGCGATGACCGCCGCACGCACCTACTACTCGATGGGCCTGTTCCGCTCCAGCCTGGTGGCCTTCGCCGCCGGCCGGGTGACGAGCGCGCTGATCGGCTTCACGCTGTTTCTCGTGCTCGCGCGCAGCCTGCCGCTCGGCGACTACGGCCAGTACCTGACCCTGCTGGCCGGGCTCGAGCTGATCGTGCTCTACACATCGCTCGGCATCCCGTGGATCGGCATCCGCTACATGCCCGAATACCGGATCCACGCCGGCGGCCCCGCGCTGCGCAGGCTGCTGCTGCAGCTGGGACTCGCCAGCCTGGCGCCGCTGGCGCTGGCGCTGCTGGCCTTGTGGGCAGGCGCGCACTGGTGGATGGGCTGGCTGAAGGTCGAAGGCGCGGCCGATGCGATCGGCGCCTTCCTGCTGATCTGCCTGTTCGACGGCGTGAACCGCTTCCTCAGCACGGTCGTGCTCGAATCGCTGCTGGCACAGAAGCGCGCGCAGGCCGTCCAGATCCTGCGCAACCTCGTCTTCCTCGCGCCGCTCGGCTACCTGCTGCTGCAGGGCGGGCAGGTCGACCTGACCACGGTCCTGCGCATCGAGCTCGTGGCCTCGGCGGCCGCCGCCGCCGCGGCCACGCTGCTGTCGGCGACCCTGTTGCGGGCCCTGCCCGACGGCGAGGAAGACCCCGACTGGACGCCGCCGACGCGGCGCGCGCTGTTCGAGATCGCCGGCTACAACTACGCCAGCAATGCCGTCGCGAACCTCTATTCGGCGCCCGCACTGCAGCTGCTGGCCAATGCGCTGCTGGGGCCGGCAGCGTCGGCGCTGTTCGGCTTCGCGCGCAACCTGGCCGAGCAGGTGCGCCGCTACCTGCCCAGCGAGTTCCTGCTGTCGGTGATCCGCCCGATGCTGGTCGCCACGTATGCAAGCGACCGCGACGACGCCCAGCTGAACCGCCGCATGCTGCTGGCGGCCAAGCTCAGCCTGCTGACGTCGGCGCCGGTGGCCGGCGTGCTGCTGGGCGCGGGACAGGAGGCGATGCGGCTGATCGGTGGCGCGCGCCTGCAGGACGCGTACTGGCTGCTGATCGTGCTGCTGTTCGTGTCCTTTTCGCGCAGCCACCGCAGCCTGCTCGGGCTGTTCGTGAACTGCGTGCAGCAGACGGGGATCTGGCTGCGCGCCAGCGTGGCGTGCGTGCTGGTCCTGCCGCTGGCCTGGGGTCTGATCCAGGCGGGCTGGGGGGCGTTCGCGCTGGTCGGCGCGATGGTCGCGGAGGAGATCGTCTGCACCTTCACGGTGCTGACGCTGCTCGCGCGCCGCGGACATCCGTATTCGGTCGCGCTCAGCCGTCTGGCGCCGCTGGCGGTGGCCACCGGCGCCGGCTGCGCGGTCACCGCACTGGCGATGCACCTGCCGGTGGCGTGGGTGGTGCCGCTGGCCGCGGCGCTGGGCGGGCTGGTCTACGGGGCCGTGCTGCTGGTCTGGAGCCCGTTCGACCGGGCCGAGCGGCGGCAGATCAACCGCATCGGCGGGCGTCGCATCTTCGCCGAAGACTGACGCGGCACGCCGCCGCCCGTTCCCCGTCGTGCGCCGCGTGGCCGACCGACATGCGATCGGGCCGTTTCAGTGAACTTGTTCTTTCCCGGGGCCCGGATCGCCATGGGAGTATTCGCTCCGTCTCCCACTCTTGCCCGCTCGGAGCAGGTGTTCCCATGATGCTCGGTCGTCTGATGCGCGTGCTCGGCAGCCGGATGTGGCTGATCCTGGCGATCCTCGCCGTCACCCTGGTGACGACGGCCGCCGGCACGCTGCTCACGCCCAAGCGCTACGTCGCGACAACGTCGATGCTGATCGACATCCCGTCGAAGGATCCCGTGATGGGCGGCTCGGTCTACCTGCAGGGATCGGTGGCCGCGCTGATGGCCGCCCAGATCGAACTGATCGGCAGCGGACGCGTGGTCGACCGGGTGATGCAGGACCTGCGCCTGGCTCAGGACCCGGCGATGCTGGTGCAGTGGAACCGCCTGGGCGGCGGCAAGGGCGATCCCGAGGGCTGGATCCGCCAGCGTCTGGTGCTCGACCTGAAGGTCGAGCCGGGGCGCGACGCCCCGCTGCTGAAGCTCTCGTTCGAAGCCCTCGACCCGGCGCTCGCGGCGCGCGTCGCCAACGGGTTCGCGCAGGCCTACATCGATGCCACTCTCGGCATGAAGACCCAGCCCGCGCGTGACTATGCCAACCTGTTCGAGACGCAGACGGCCGACGCGCGCAGGCGTCTGGCCGACGCGCGCGAGCGCCTGTCACGCTTCCAGCGCGACAGCGGCATCACCTCCGGCGACGAGACGCGCGACGTCGAGAACACCCGGCTGCAGGAGCTGTCGAGCCAGCTGGTGCAGCTCGAGGCGGCCGCGGCGGCGGCCCGCGCACGCGAGGCCACGATGCGCGGCGGCAGCCCGGAAGCGATGCCCGAGGTCGTCGGCAGCCAGGTGCTGGCGGGGATCAAGACCGACATCGGGCGCGTGCGCGGACGCATCGAGGAACTGTCCTCGCGGCTCGGCGCCAACCATCCGCAGATGATCGCCCTGCAGTCGGAGCTCGCCGACCTGAACCAGCGCTACCGCACGGAGCTCGCCCGCGTCGGCGACAGCATCGCCGCGGAGGCCGCGATCAGCGCACAGCGCGCGGCGCGCACGCGGGCGGCGCTCGAGGCGCAGAAGTCGTCGGTGCTCGCGCTGCGCAAGCAGCGCGACCAGCTCTCGGCGCTGCAGCGCGAGGTCGACGAGGCGCAGAAATCGGTCGACCTGCTGTCGCAGCGGCTCACGCAGACCAGCATCGAGGCGAACCTGGGCCTGTCGAACGTCAGCGTGCTGTCGAGCGCGGTGGCGCCGAGGAGCCCCGCGCGTCCGAAACCGCTGCTCAACATGATGGTGGGCGGCCTGCTCGGGCTGCTGCTCGGCGCCTTCGCAGCGCTCACCATCGAGAAGGTGCACAGCCCGGTGCGCGAAGCCGACGACCTGCACCGGGCGACCGGCGTGCCGGTGCTGGCCGTGCTCACGCGCTCGGACTCGCTGCGCCCGCGCCGTCTGGTGGCGGACTCCGGCTCGGCCGGCCTGCCCGATCATGCCCTGCCGGGCGCCGAGTCGGAGGTCCGTGCGCTCGGCGCGCGGGCCGCCTGAAGGAGGCTCCGTGAACACGCCCCCACCCCGGACCGACCACCGGACCGCCCCCCGCACCGACGGCCTGACCGACACCCCGGCCGACACCCGGATCCCAGCGCCCGCCGCGCACGACGGCGACACGGCGATCCATCCGACCTCCGCGTTCGCGCGCCGCTCCAGCCGCCAGCCGGCCGCGCGTGACGCGATCGGCACCCTGCTGGTCGAAGGCGGGCACCTGACCCCGTCCCAGATGGAGCAGGTGCTGGCCGAGCAGAAGGTGCGCCGGCGCCGCTTCGGCGAGCTCGTCGTGCGGCTGGGCTTCGCGCCGCAGAAGGCGGTCGACGGCGCGCTGGCGCGCCAGTTCGGCTACCCGGTCGCACGCGACGCCTCCGGCACCCTGCTGCCGCCCGGCCTCGTCACGGCGCTGAATCCGTCGATGCCGTTCTCCGAGTCGATCCGCGCGCTGCGCAGCCAGCTGATGCTGCGCTGGTTCGACGGCTCGCCGGGCCGCACCGCGCTGGCCGTGGCCAGTGTCGACCAGGGCGACGGCAAGAGCTACGTCAGCGCCAACCTGGCGGTGGCCTTCTCGCAGCTCGGCGAGTCGACCCTGCTGATCGACGCGGACATGCGCAATCCGTCGCAGCACCGCCTGTTCGGCCTGAAGAACCGCATGGGCCTGTCGGGTCTGCTCGGCGGCCGCGCCGGCCTGTCGGAGATCCGCAAGCTGCGCAGCCTGCCCCGGCTGTCCGTCCTGCCGGCCGGCCCGCTGCCGCCGAACCCGCAGGAGCTGCTCGGCCGCGACGTCTTCCGGCACCTGCTCGACGAACTGTCGTCGCACTTCAACGTGATCCTCGTCGACACGCCGTCCGCACAGCTCGCCTCCGACTTCCACGTCGTCGCGCGCCGGACCGGCGCCGCGCTGATCGTCGCCCGCCGCGACCACACCCGCGCCCGGGATGTCTCCGGACTGTCCGCGACCCTGATCGCGTCCGGTGTCCAGGTGCTGGGCTCGACGCTGAACGAGTACTGAGCCCGGTGCCGCCGGCGATGAAGGCGCTCGCCGACCGCGCGGCCGAGGTGCTGCGCCCCGACCGACTGACGATCTGGGGGCTGACCGCCGCCTTCCTGGCGATGGCCGCGGTCGGAGGCCTCGTGGTCTCGACCGGCAACGTGATCCTGATCGCCCTCGCGCTCGGCGGCATGATCGGCGTCGCGCTGCTCGGCATGCCGGCCATCACGCTCACGCTGATCCTGGTCGGCGCACTCGTGCTGTCGGGTCCGCTGGCCTTCTACGTGCAGGCCCTCGACAAGCTGCCGTGGCTGTTCGCGATCCTGGGCTTCCTGCTCGCCGGGTCGGCGCTCATCCACGCCGGGCTGCACCGGCGCGACACGCCGACGCCCCTGTTCGTGACCCTGGCCGTGTGCTTCGTCGTGTACGCGGCCGCGAGCACCGCGTGGGCCGACGTGCCGCTGGCCGAGGCGGTCAAGGGCCTGAAGCGGCAGCTCCAGTACTGGGGCGTGCTGTTCGCGTTCGCGGTGGTCGCGTTCCCCGCGCGCACCGTGCGCGCGTGGGTGCTGCTGCTGCTCGGCATCACGCTGGTGCAGGCGCCGATGTCGGTGTACCAGCGCTTCGTGCTGGTGCCGAGCATGGATGGCGAGCCGATCGACGCCGTGGTCGGCACGCTGGAACTCTCGCAGATCGGCACCGGCGCCAGCGGCGTGCTGGCGCTGATGCAGGTCTGCGCGATCGCCGCCCTGGCCTGCGCCTGGCGTGAGCGCCTTCTGCGGGCGCCCGCGCTGGCGGCGGGCCTGGTGCTGGTGTTCGTGCCGCTGCTGGTCGGCGAGGTGAACGTGATCTTCCTGTGGATTCCGCTCGCCCTGCTGGTGGTGTTCGCCGACCAGTTGCTCGCCAACCCGCTGCGCTTCGTGGCCGGCTTCGTGGCCGGCGCCGCGGCACTGGTGGCGTTCGGTTCGGCCTACCTGGTGTGGCAGCAGACCGGCAGCCACACCGCCGAGCCCGTCGACGAGCGCATCGAGACGATCCTGGAGTACAACATCGGCGAGACCGGCTACTCGAACAAGACCGGCCTGAACCGCAAGACCGTCTATCAGCACTGGTGGAAGCAGCACGGCTTCCAGGATCCCCGCGCGACGGTGTTCGGGCACGGGGTGGGCAGCGCGTTCAGCGCCGAGGACGGCCGCAGCGCCGTCAGCCTGCGCCAGGGCGGGCTCGACCTCGACCTGGTGTCCGCATCGAGCGTGCTGTGGGATTTCGGCCTGGTGGGCCTGGCGCTGTATCTCGGGGTGTTCGCCGCCGCGGCGGCCCATGCCTGGCGGCTGGCCCGCACGGCGCGCCCCGGTCTCGAACGGGCGCTGGCACGGTCGGCGCTGGCGGCGACGGTCCTCGCCGCCTCGTCGCTGGTCTACAGCAACGCGATGGTGATGATGCCCAGCCAGCAGGTGCTGGTGTTCTCGATGCTGGGCTTCATCGCGTGGCTCGCCCGCGCCCGTCCGCGCGCGCGGTGACGGGCGCGCGGCCCTCGAACAGCGTGTCGTACGCGGCGAGCAGCTTGGGCGCCTCGTAGCGCCACTCCAGTTCGCTGGTCACGCGCTGGCGGCCGAACTCGCCCATCGCGCGGCGACGCTCGGGATCGTCGAGCAGCGCGACGATCTTCTCGGCCAGGTCGACGACGTCGTTGGGACGCGCATGGAGCGACGCGTCCTGTGCCGAGAACCGGCCTTCGGCCAGGTCGAACTGCACGATCGGCTTGCCCAGGGCCATGTACTCCATGATCTTGTTCATGGTGGACTTGTCGTTCATCTCGTTGGCCACGTCCGGGTTCACGCACACGTCGGCCGTGTTGAGCATCTCGAGCATGCGCGCGTCGTCGACCCGCCCGGTGAACGTCACGTACTCGGCCACGCCGAGGTCGACGGCGAGCTGGCGCATCGCTTCCAGCGAGGTGCCGCCGCCGACCAGGCCGAAGTGCACGTCGGTCCGGCCGAGCCGGTGCACGAGGTGCGCCACCGCCTCCAGCAGCAGGTCGATGCCTTCCTGCCGGCCCATCACCCCGACGTAGCCAACCAGGAAGCGGCGGCCGCAGCGCAGTGCCGGCACCGGCGGCACCTGCTTCAGGCGCTCGAGCTTGGGGCCGCTGCGGACCACGAACACCCGGTCGTCCCGCATGCGGCCGCGCTCGAGGGCGATCCTGCGGTACGACTCGTTGGTCGCGATCGACACGTCGGCGGCCGCGAACGAACACCGCTCCAGGAACAGCATCAGCTTCCAGAAGAGATCGCGGCGGTTGAACTTCGCCTCGTACAGCTCGGGATTGATGTCGTGATGGTCGAACAGGAACTTCTTGCGCATGAACAGCTTGAAGAAGCCCGCCACCAGGAAGATCAGGTCCGGGGGATTGGCCGCGTGGATCGCGTCGAAGCCGCGCTCGCGCCACACCCGCCACGCCAGCCGGAACTCCCAGAACAGCGCAGAGCCGTATTCGAGCGCGTATCCGAGCGCGCCCTCGGCCTCGAGGGGCAGCGGATGCCGGTAGATCGCGATGTCGTCGATCACCTCGAAGCGCTTCTCGCAGCCGGGGCCGGTGGGGCAGATGATGCTGACCAGGTAGCCCGCCTGCTGCAGCGTGGTCGCCTCCTGCCAGATCCTGCGGTCGAAGGGCGACGGCAGGTTCTCGACGATGAACAGGACCCGACGCCCGTTACCAGCAGATGCCATCGTATTGGCGCCCGTTCGAGCGCTCCTGTGCGATCCGGACGAAGTCGACCAGCGCCTGCCCGTCGCGGAGCCGGGCGCCGACGTCGGCAAACTCGCGCGCGCCGTTGCCGACGACGATGGTGTCGCCGTGCGCGAGCACGTCGTCGATGCTGTCCACCATCAGGCGCGAGATGTGCGGAATGTGGTTGAGGATGAAGTCCCGGTTCGCACCGGTGAGGCGCGCGATCGCGACGTTGCGGTCGTACAGGCGCAGGTCGTAGCCCTTGCCGATCAGGCGCTCGATCACCTCGACCATGGGGCTCTCGCGCAGGTCGTCGGTGCCCGCCTTGAAGCTGAAGCCGAGCACGCCGATCCTGCGGCTGCCGCGCGCCATGATCATGTCCACCCCGCGCCGGATCTGCAGCTCGTTGCTCTCGAGGATCGAACCGATGACCGGAAGCGGCACGTCGAGCGTGCGCGCCTTGAAGCTGAGCGCACGCACGTCCTTGGGCAGGCACGACCCGCCGAAGGCGAAGCCCGGCTTCAGGTAGTACGGGGACAGGTTGAGCTTGGTGTCCTGACAGAAGATGTCCATCACACGATGGCTGTCGATCGCCAGGGCCTTGCAGACGTTGCCGATCTCGTTGGCGAAGCAGACCTTCAGCGCGTGCCAGACGTTGTCGGCGTACTTGACCATCTCGGCGGTGTCCACGTCCGTCCGGATGAGCGGCGCCTTCAGCCCCGCGTAGACGGACGCGAGCACGTCGCCACTGCGGGCATCGGTCTCGCCGATCACGGTCTTGGGCGGATTGCGGTAGTCGTACACCGCCGTGCCCTCGCGCAGGAACTCGGGATTGCCGCACACGCCGAAGTCGCGCCCCGCGACCTTGCCGGAACAGCGCTCCAGCGTCGGGATCACCAGGTCGCGCATCGTTCCCGGCAGCATCGTGCTGCGGGCGACCACCACGTGGAAGCCGGACTTGTGCGCGAGCGCCGCACCGATCTGTTCGCAGACCCGCGCGACGTATTTCAGGTCCAGGCTGCCGTTGCCCTGGCTGGGCGTACCGACGCAGATCAGCGACAGCTCGGTGTCGCGCACCGCGGCGGCAACGTCCATCGTGGCGCTGAGCCGCCCGGCCGCGACCTGTGCACGGACCATCTCGTCGATGTCGGTCTCGACGATGGGCGAGCGCCCGCTCGCGATCTGATCCACCTTGGTCTCGTTCGGATCGACGCCGACGACCACATGCCCGTCGGTCGCCAGACACGCGGCCGACACGACCCCCACATACCCCAGACCGAACACGCTGATCCGCACGGATCCCCCTCAATGCACGCCGCCGGCATCGGATCGCCGGATGACCAGAATCGTAGTGACCCGCGTTCTGCCTTGCGCGGAACAATCCCACACTGCGGTAGACATCGGCACGCGCACGTCGAACGCACGCGACATCCAGCCCGCCGGCGGCGACTCCCTGCCGCGAAGCAGCCGCGGACCGTCGGGCGCGTCGGGCACCTCGATCGTCAGTTCGACGCCGCCGCTGCGGGCGGTCACCCGGCGCCCGTCGGACGAGACCGTGCAGTCCTCGGCCAGGTGCCAGCAGATCTGCGCCGTATGGCGACCGCGCCCGTCGATCTCGTCCTCGACGATGAAACGCGCGGCATCGGGCTCGAACCGGATGCGCCGGCGATGCACCACCGGGTCGGGCAGCCGCAGGTAGCCGTCGTGTTCGCCCTCGAAGCGCTGCACCGGACCGTCGACCTCGTGCACGTGGCAGCGCGCCCGCGCCTTGTCCAGCCACAGGAAGTTGCCACCGCTGACCGACTGGTCGCATCCGTCGATGCAGACCGTGTTGTGCGCGAAAGTCGAGCGGAAATGATCGCGCCACGCCTTCTCGGTGTGGTACGCATAGGTGCCGGGATCGACCAGCAGCTGCCGCCCGTACGCCGACAGCGTGATCGACAGCGCATCGGCGTGCCCGTGCGCGGCGATCGCGCCGTAGCCGAGCGGACCGGCGTCGACCACGGCCAGGACCTCGTCGTCCTCGCCGAACCGGGTGCCGAGCAGGTAGATCCCGCCGTCGTCGAAGCGCATGCGGCGCGCGTCGGCATGCGGGGGTGCGGACACGAACCGCGCGTGCGCCGCCGCGCCGGCCGCGCCGAGCAGCCAGGCGTTGCGGTCGTCGGGTACGGCCGGATCGTGCGCGCGCCCGCGCGGATCGCAGGCCCGCCCGCGGGCCGCCGCCGCCGCCCAGTCGGCGCGGTCGAACAGCACCGCCCCGGTCATCAGCAGCGACGGAAACGGATTGTCGGTGCCGTCCGGATCCCAGCGCACCATCAGCGCATCGTCGGAATCGCCCATCATCGGCAGGCGGCCGCTGCGGTCGGTCAGCGCCGCGACGTAGTCGAACATCGCGTGCAGACGGGCGTCGAAGTCGGCGCCGAACCCGCAGCCGGCCGCGCGGCCGGCCTGGCGGCAGATCAGCATCATCTCCATCACCGAGTGCTGGTACCAGACGGCCTGCTCGCGGTTGACGCCGTCGGGCCCCGTCTGCAGCAGCGCCTCGTGCGCGAACAGCACGCGGGCGTCCTCGCGCCAGGCCGCACTCTCCGGCCACAGCGGCCAGGTCAGCGCCCCCACGAACAGCCCCATCGTCTCGCCCAGCAGGTGATTGTTCGCCGACGAGTGCCGGGACAGCCAGCCGCGGATGAAGTGACAGTGCTCGCGCACCGAGCGCAGCCAGCGCGCACGGAAGACCTGGCCGTCGGCGCCACCGAACACCGGCGCCCCGTCCCCGCCGAGCAGATGCCAGGCCACCGACCAGTTGACCAGCCGGATCCCGTGCTCGAGCGAACTCGTCCAGTTGGGCCCCATCGGATAGGGGTAGGCGTCGAACCACGCCTCGAGCATCCGCCGGCAGCCCTGCGCGTAGCGCGCCGCGCCGGTCAGCCGCCAGGCCTGCGCCAGCGTCACCAGCTCGAGGTGGCGATTGATCTCCCACAGGTACTTCACGTCGCCGCACACGCGCGGATCGCGGTAGTCGATGCGCTTGCCGAACACGGCCGGCGCGCGCACGCCGGTGCGCGGATCGACGTCCCACGGGGGCGGAAAGCCCAGCCCCAGGTCCTTCAACGCGAACACGTCGTAGGTGCCGGACAGCACGCGGTCGGCCGCGCGCGCATAGCGCGCCGCATCGAGCCCTCCGGGCGCCGTGTCGAACCAGGCGGGACCGCAGGCCCCGGCCGGCGTGCGCGGTGCGGCCAGACCCCATCCGGCCTGCTCGAGACGCGCCGCGAGCGCCTGGCGCACCCGCCACGCGATCTCGGCCGGCCCCATCGCGCGCAGCCGGCGCACGAGCCAGCCGATGCGTTCACGCCGGTTCACAGGTATTCACGATGCCAGATCTCGAGGGTCAGCATCGTCCACAGCAGCTTCTCGTGGTTCTGCCGGCCGTCGACGTGTTCGGAGAGCACGCGCCGCAGCGCCTGCGGGCGGTACCAGTCGCGCGTGCGCGCGTTCGGCCCGCACAGGTGGTCGTGCAGGTAGTCGCGCATCGGCCCGCGGAACCAGTCGCTCACCGGCACGCGGAAGCCGACCTTGGGACGCTCGAGGATCGCCTGCGGCAGCAGCCGCGCCATCGCCAGGCGCAGGATGCGCTTGCCCACCCGCCCGCGCACGCGCCAGGTGTCGTCGAGCCCGGACACGAAGGCGGCCAGGTCGTGGTCGAGGAACGGCATGCGCGCCTCGATGGACGCCGCCATGGTCATGCGGTCGCCCCGCTCGAGCAGGTTGTCGGGCAGCCAGCTCGTCTGGTCGAAGTAGAGGATCGAGCGCAGCGCGCTGTTGCGCGGATCGACGTCGAACGGCAGGCCCGCCGCGGCGGCAGCGGCGGCTGCGACCGAGACGTCGGCGTCGGCGGCGCCGCCCGCCACCGGCAGCGCGAGCAGCGCGTCGATCTCGTCGGGCGCTGCGGCGCCGAACCAGCGGGCCATGCGCGCGCGGCGGTCGGCCAGCGCAAGCGTGGCGATCGCCGTCTTGGCGCGCCGGAAGCGGAACGGCAGCGCGCGCACCAGCGGCGCCACGACCCCGTCGCGCAGCGTCGCTGGAACGCCCTGGTACCAGGGCACGAAGCGCTCGAACACGTGCTTGGGATAGCCGCCGAGGATCTCGTCCGAGCCCTCGCCGGTGAGCACCATCTTCACGCTCTGGCGGGCGCGCTGCGACAGCAGGTAGATGGGGATGTCCGACGGCTCGGCGACCGGCGCATCGCGAAAGCGCACGAGCGCGGGCAGATGGTCCATCAGGTCCGCCTGCGACACCGTCAGCTCGGTGTGCTCGGTGCGGAAGTGGTCGGCGATCGTGCGCGCGTAGCCGAGTTCGCTGTAGCGCGATTCGGTGAAGCCGACCGAGAACGTGCGCACCGGATGATCGGAGTGGCGCGACATCAGGGCCACCACGGCGGACGAATCGATGCCGCCCGACAGGAACGCACCGAACGGGACGTCGGACACCATCCGAACGCGGACCGCGTCGTCGAGCCGTTCGAGGAACGCGCCCACGACGTCGCCGGCCGGCGCCGGCGCGTCCGTCGGCGCCCGGTCGGGCGAGGTCCAGTAGCGCCGCTCGTCGAGCCGTCCGTGCGCCCAGACCGCCACCGTGCCCGGCATCAGCTTGCGCACGCCCGCGAACAGCGTGGCGGGCGCCGGCACGTAGCGGAACGCGAAGTAGTCGCGGATCACCGCAGGATCGGCTGCGGCGCGCATGCCCGGCGCGGCGAGCACCGCCTTGATCTCCGAGCCGAACACGAGGCCGCCGTCGCGCTCGGCCAGGAACAGCGGCTTCTTGCCGTACCGGTCGCGCGCCAGGACCAGGCGCTCGCGCGCGGCGTCCCACAGCGCGAACGCGAACATGCCGCGGAAGCGCTGCACGCAGTCGACGCCCCACTGTTCGTAGGCGTGCACGATCGTCTCGGTGTCGGAGTGCGTGCGGAACACGTGGCCGTGGGCCAGCAGTTCGTCGCGCAGCGCGGCGAAGTTGTAGATCTCGCCGTTGAAGACGATCTGCACCGAGCCGTCCTCGTTGCCGATCGGCTGGTGTCCGCTGGCCACGTCGATGATCGACAGGCGCCGGTGCGCCAGGCCGATGCGCCAGCCCCCGTCGCGCGTGACGCAGGACAGGAAGCCTTCGTCGTCGGGGCCGCGGTGGGCGATCGTCGCCGCCATGGCGGCGAGCGCGGGACGCGGGTCGGGTCCGCCGCCGCGAAGAACGATGCCTGCGATGCCGCACATGGCCGCGGGTCCGGTGAGGGGTCGACGCGCGCGTCAGAGGCGGCTGTAGACGCCGCAGAAATCGGCCGCCAGCCGCTCCACGCAGTAGTCGCGGCCGACCCGCTGGCGTGCGGCCCGCGCGATCGCACCGGCCGCCTGGCGGTGGTCGGCCAGCCATCGGATCGCAGCGGCGACCGCCGCCGGATCCCGCGGCGGCACCAGCAGACCGTCGCGCCGGTCCTCGATCACGTCGGGGATGGCGCCGACCGGGCAGGTGACCGGCACCACGCCCGCGGCCATCGCCTCCAGCAGCGCGTACGGCAGCCCCTCGCGGTGATAGGTCGGGAAGACGAGCACGTCGGCCTGCAGCCACAGGCGCTCCTTGTCCGCGCCGAAGACCGCGCCGCGGAACACGACCTCGTCGTGCAGCCCGAGCGCGGCGGCGCGCGCGCGCAGGTCCGCCTCGTCGGGACCGTTGCCCGCGATCTCCAGCCGCACGGGGATGCCGGCGTCGCGCAGCAGCGCCACCGCCTCGATCGACTCGAACAGCCCCTTCACGGCGACCAGCCGCCCGAGGTAGACGAGCCGCAGCACGTCGCGCGCGCGGCCGGCGCCGGTGACGGCGCCGTGGGCCCCCGCATCCGCACGGGTGCCGGCGCCGTCATCGTCCCCGGCATCCGCACGCACGCCCGCCCAACCCGTGTCGATCGCATTGGCGATCACCACCGCCGGCAGGCCCGGCATGAACGCACGGTAGGCGCGCAGCTCGACCTGGGCCAGCAGCACGACGAGGTCGGGCATGCCCAGCACCCAGCGCAGGAAGCGGGCACGCAGCGCGCTGCCGCGGGCGAACTCCTCGGGCAGCATGCCGCCGTGCACCTGGTACACGATGCGGCGGCCGCAGGCGCGCGCGATCAGCAGGTAGACGAGGTCGCGCCAGAACGCCTTCGGCTCCATCGCGGTGTTGATGTGGACGATCTCGGGACGATCGCGCAGCAGCAGCCACAGCAGCTGCTGCGGCGACACCAGCGCGCGCCACAGCTTCGCCGCCCGCGACTCGGTGCGGCCTTCGCTGCCGACCTGGAAGTGCAGCGCGCGGAAGCGCCGCGCCACCTCGGACCCGAGCAGCTGGTTGAGGTGCGTGCTGATGCCGCTGACGGCATTGAGATCGGGACCGAGAAGCAGGATGGTGCGCATCGACACGGACCGGCGGAGTAAGGGGGAACCGTCGCGCAGTGTACGGTCCGGCCACGTGCCGGCACGCCGATTCCGTCACCTTTCACGACAGTCGGTCGCTTCCTTCAGCACCGCGGCCACATGGTCGGCCAGCACGTCGTAGCCGCGCTCGGCCAGCAGCCAGCCGCGGGCGGCGTGCGCTCGCGCCGCGTAGCGGTCGAAGTCGGCTTGCAGCGCCAGCACGCCGTCGACGAAGTCGTCGACGCGCATCGGACGGCACAGTCCGCCGCCGGTGCGCGCCACGACGTGCGCCTGGTCGGGGATGTCGTTGACCAGGACAGGCAGCCCGATCGCGAGGTACTCGAGCACCTTGGTCGGCGACGACACGTCGTAGACTGGGCCCCGGGGGATCGCCGACAGTCCGACGTGGCAGTCGGCCGCCAGCGCCCAGGCCTGCGCGCGCGGCACCGGACCCGTCATCGTCACGCAGGCGTCGAGGCCCAGCGCGTGCACGCGCGCCTGCAGCCACTCGAACTCGGGCGCGGTGTTCGCGCCGCCCACGAGCCGCAGCCGCCAGTCGACCGCGGGCGCGCGCGCGCGCAGCGCGACGAGGACGTCGAGCAGAAAGTCGATGCGCCGGTCGCGATCCATGCTGCCGAGGTACATCATCGTGAACGGCGCACCGTCGGGCAGCACGCGCCGCGCCGGCGGCACGTCGCGCAGCTCGGACGGGTTCACGCCCATGGGCACGGCGACGAGGCCCGAGGTGCGTCCGCTGCGCGCGGCGAACACCTGCGCCATGCCGTCGCTCTGCACGAACACCCGCGCGGCGCGCGGCACCACCCAGCGGTAGAGCAGCCGCGCGCTCAGCGCACCGCGCGCGCGCAGCGCCTGCCGGCGCAGCCACCCGCCCAGCGGCATCGCCGCCCGCGCCAGGTCGTGCTCGGCCATCGGAAACGACGCCCAGTAGAAGACCGGTGCGGGGCCGCGGATCAGCAGCGCGATCGCCGCCGTCAGGATCTTGTCGCGCACCACCACGCCGTCGTAGTCGCGGCGACGGCGCAGCGCGCGCAGGTCGTTGCGCAGGCCGCCCAGCGCGCGTCCCAGGGCCCCCGCCCGCGGCGTGCACACGTGCTCGGCACCGCCCGGCCAGTGCGCCGGGCGGTCGGCGAGCCCGCCGTGGCGCAGGGCCACGATGTCGCTCGCGATGCCGCGCGCCGACAGCCCCTCGCCGAACAGGGTGACGATGTCCGGCCGGTTCGTCGGATAGGGATCGCGGACGACGTAGAGCAGGCGCATGGCGCGTGTCGGCTGCCGATCAGATCGACCGCAGCAGCGCGAGCATCTCGTGCTCGTCGAGCGGGGGGGCACCCGCCTGGTCGCGCAGCACGTAGAAGCCCTTGCTGTAGATCGTGCGCGTCGGTGCGCCCGTCCAGGGATCCCAGCGGTACAGGCCGAACTTCTGCGGCAGGAACGGCGCCCGGTCGTTGAAGGCGTTGGGACCGGTGCGCGCGGCGATCTGCACCGGGGGCCCGTCGCCCAGCGCACGCCAGATCCGCAGATAGGGTCCCGCCGCTGCGTCCCAGTGAAAACGCGCCTTCATCACGAACCAGTGCCAGCGGTCCGTCACCACGCCGTCCTCGCGCCAGAGATGCAGCAGGCGGGTACGCGACTTCAGGGTCACGGCGTCGGGATTCCACAACGACATGAACCGCAGGGCGCCATCGTTGAGGAACAGATGGAACGGCGAATTGTTCTGTGTGTCTCCCGGATCGGGCACAACATGGAAATCGAGCAACGAGATCTCTCCGGCACCCGCCGACACCGTATCGGGCTCGAGCTTGACGGCCCAGGCGATCCAGTAGTCGACACCTCGCATCACGTTGGAGCCATCGTCGGTCCAGTTCGCCGTGATCTCACTGCGCCAAGTCTGGCCCCACATCGGAAAGTCAGCGGAGATCCGGTGCCGGTAGGCAGCCCGACGCGCGTCGAGGGGGTCGACGGTCCGTAGCAGCGCCCAATCCCCGCCCGCCCCCGGAATCCCCGGCTCGGCCACGTCGGCCAGCATTCCGTTCGGTCCCGCGACCTGCCGCATCGGACGCCACGGCGCGAGCGCCTTGAACGGCATGCGGGGGTCGACCCAATACACGACCCGTGGGTCGCCAGACTGCAGCCGAGACTGTGCGGGCTCGGGCGCGCTCCTGGCTCGACGACGCGGTTGGTCCTGCGCCGCCAAAGCGCTCGCGGCCGGTGCGCCGGCCGCGGGATCGTCCATGTAGCCGCTACCGCACGCCGTGATTCCGAGCAGCACCGCGGGCGCGAGCCAACGGGCGGCGTGGTGCGCATGCCGCGAGGCCGTCACGCACGCCTGCCGATTCCGACCAGGTGCCCGGCCTTGCGAACGCCATCCCGCAGACGGCTCGTCAAGGTGGGCTCGGACTTCCAGGAATGCGCCCAGCGATGGATCGCGTACGCATCCGGAAACTCGCCATCCGCGAGATGCAGTTCATGACTGCGGTAGGGATACATGAGTCGCCTCGGCAGCATCCGCACGCGGTCGCTGAATCCCTCTCCAAGGATCTGCTCGGTCACGAAGATCGGCCCCGTCTCGACATTGGGCGGCTTCACGCCCAGGGTCGAAGGCAAGGCGTCCAGGCAGCGCCGCATCAGTTCGGATCCCGGGGCAGCGGCCATGAATGCGTTGCACACGTACTGCCCGTCCTCGGTGCAGAACACATGATCGACGTCCGTCAGGAGCGGATCGATCGGCTTGCGCGGCTCGAAGTCGGTGTCGAAGTAGACCCCGCCATACTGATGGAGCACCTCGAGCCTCAGGAGGTCTGCCATCTGCACGTACGACAAGCCGGGAGAAAGCAGTTCCGGACGGCGCAGAGTGAAGTCGATGTTCTTCAGATTCCAAAGGCGATACTGCCATCCCGGGTGAAGCACCAGCCATTGGTCTCGATAGCGCCGGAAGTCACCACTCAATTCCGGCGTGCGTTCGTTGATCCAGACTTGATGAAAGATCTTCGGTATCACGCGCGACACTCCGCTGGGTTGTTCGGGGCAGGGCCGAGGGCAAGGACGCTGTAGCCGCTGCTCTCGAACACCACCCGACCGCACGACATCGCGATCCGCTGCGCGGTCTGCGTTGTGACGATCAGATAATCCGCGCGCGCCGGCGACGCTGCACCGGCGCACCCCTTGTCGAAAACGTACTCGCGATACTGGTACCTGCGGTACCACTCGCGGATGTCGGCAGCGCGGCCGGGCGTGAAACGATGCACGAACAGACTCGCGCGTTGCGTGCGCCGCTCCAGCTCGAAGAACTGCTCCTCCAGCGCGGGTTCGACCAGAAACACGCTGTCTGGTGCCGTGCGTCCGGCAATCCATTCGACCAGCGCAACCTGCTGGCGGGCGCGCAGGACATCCCTCGCTGCGGGATACAGATAGGTCTGCTGAAGCACTGGCACCACCGCCGGCACCAGGCCCGCCAGCAATCCGACCGACAGCCACAACGCCCGCCGGATGCGCAGGGCCCGCATGGATGCGACGCACAACAGCAGCACGAGGAGCAGGCCCAGTCCGGACGGTCTGAACAGCACGTACGGCCCGAGTCTTCCGTCGTCCAGCCACGCAGTCAGGACCAGAACGAGCAGCACCCAGGCCGAGGCCAGCAGGGCGACCAGCGCCAGCCGCCGCAGCCGATCGTCGGCAGCACGGCGCCAGAACATGGCTGACACCACCGCAGCCAGCACGGTCCCCAGGATGCCGGGCGCCCATTGCACCAGGGAACGCGTGTCGAGAAACGGCATCACGTGCCACGGGTACGCCACATAGCTGAGGATCCAGCCGACGGACGGCCCGCTCGGCGCGGCTTCGCCCGGCACGAACTGCGCATACCCGGTTCGCGACAGAAAGACGACGTAGGGCATCACCGCCACCGTCGCGGCCGCACCGGCCACCACCACCCGCGCCCGGATGCGCGGGTCGGTCAGAAGCATGATCGCAAGGATGACCGCCCAGAACCCGCCCACGAAGGCGTGTACGTAGGTTGCGGCCACCAGCAGTGCAAAGCAGGCCGGCGGACGGGCGCGCACCGCTTCAACGAGCGCCAGCAAGACCAGACCGTAGGCGAAGACCTTGGGCTCGACGCCTCTGAAGAGCCATTCGTTTCCGATCAGGCTCTCGCCGAGCACCAGGTAGGCGCACAGCACGACCGCGGCCATCATCGTGTTCAGCTGGAACAGGCGGAACAGACGCACAAGGCCAAACGCGTACAGCAGGATCGCCGCCCCGCGCCCGACGGCCTGCGCGACCGGAAAGCCGAGGACGTCGACCAGCGTGCCCATCGCGTGGTTGAACACGAAGGCGTGCGGAAAGCCGCCCAGCAGGTTCGACGCCGCCGGCCATGCCTCGGGGCGCACCGTGCGGAACGCCTCGGCCAGGTACTGCTCCTCGTTGCCCGAGAGGATGCCGTGCGGCGTCATCGCCAGCAGCAGCACACCCAGGGCGACGAAGAACAGGCTGCGCGCGTCTGTCGCCTGCAGCCCCCGCAGCACCGCGTTCATGGCTCGCCCCACCGCCCCCTGCCCCTCGACGACGTCCGGGCGACCAGCATACCGGGTCGGCGCACCGGCAGGCACTCAGCGCCCCCGTTCGGCCAGGCGCAGCGCCAGACCGGGCACGCCGGACAGGTCGACCGCCTCGACCGGCCCCGACGCCGCGATCGCGCATCCGGTCGGGCAGGTGTCGGCCAGGCGGCGCACCTCGTCGAAGCGCACGCGGTTGAAGTCCCCGGACGCGTAGCGCGCGTTCAGGAACTCCGCCAGCGCGGCGACCTCGTTGGCCACGCCGCGCTCCATCGCACGGAACGCCCGCTCGACGACCTCGATCAGGACCGGCGCAGGCGCCTTCGTGCCACGTCCGATCCCGGTGTACCGGAGACCGCCGGAGAAGTCGGACGCACGGAACAGATTGGCGCCGTCGACGACCCCGACCGCGCGACGCGCCCGCGCGAGCAGCGCCTGCCGGCCGTCGCGGTACACCGCATGCCCGGTGCAGAAGAACACGACCTCGGCGTCCTCGAGCGCCTGACCGGCGTCGTTGGTGAAGTGCGCATCCAGATCGGAGCGGCGCAGGTTCTGGTCATCCGGCTTCACGTACGGGTCGTGCAGGCGCACCCGGCAGCCCTGCGCGCGCAGCAGATTCGCCAGCGTCAGCGTCGGCGAATTGCGCGTGTCCTCGGAGTCGAACCGGTAGGCCACGCCCATCAGCGCGACCGTGCGTCCGCGCAGGGACCCATGCGCCCGCTCGGCCAGCGTCACCAGGCAGCCGGGCGATTCGTCGTTGATCGTGCGGGCCTGCAGGATCAGGCTCTTCGACGTGTCGACGCCGGCCTCCAGCGC
>Ga0116141_10001705_pt1 | contig 18943 bp, 11 predicted proteins | sample AD_UKC097_MetaG_FD_89744 | JGI IMG/M metagenome (GOLD analysis project Ga0116141, IMG submission 89744) | Active sludge microbial communities of municipal wastewater-treating anaerobic digesters from USA - AD_UKC097_MetaG | ecosystem: Engineered > Bioreactor > Anaerobic > Digestate | place: USA...
AGCCATGTCCCTTCCGAGATTACCGGCATCCGTCGATTTGCCAAGCCAGTCTGTGATAAAGGCTCCTGCAAAAACGCCCGTCATGTTCATCAGTCCGTAACCCGCCGCACGGTGACCGGGTGAGACGAACTGGCATAAAACAGGCATGTTGTTTGCATCAAACATTCCAAATCCGATCCCGAAAATAATACCTCCCCCTATCGTTGCAAAAACCGAATTGCCGAATCCAACTAGAAACAGTGCTGGAATTGTAAGTGTGAGCCCGATTGCACCGGTAAATATTCTGCCCCTAAGGTTTCGTGAGATCCACCTGTCAGCAACTATACCACCGGAAACGACACCTGCAAATGACGACAAAGCTATTGTGAAAGTGCTCAGGGGTCCGGCTTTTGACATTTCTATACCAAGTTTATCCGAAAAAAGAGTCGGTAACCAGTTTTTAACAGCCCATCCAGGGAAACTTGGTGTGGCAAAATAGAAAAGAATAACCCAGAAGCTTAGTGTGCCAAGCAGTAATCCCAGGCTGTTCCTGATTGAAATGAAGGCCCCACTGAAATTTGTTACCTTTCCCGGGAAAGACTTTGCATCTCTTTTCTCATGAAGCAGCGCTATAAGCACCAGACTGTAAATAACTCCAACCAGGCCAATGGAAAAAAAAGTTACCTGCCACGACCAGTTACCCGCAATCGTTGCACCAAAGCCTCCAAGTGCCTGGCCGCAATAGAGGCCTGTCATGTGTATACCCACGGCAAGCGACCGTGTTCTTCCGGTATGATAATCAGCGATCAGTGCAAGCCCTGCCGGGATATAAAGCGCTTCGCTTACCCCCATTACAGCCCGCAGAAAATAAAGCTGGCTGAAAGTAGTGCACAGGCCCATTGTCAGGGTTACAAAAGACCATACAAAAAGGCTTCCGGTTATAAGCCACTTCCGGCTCACACGGTCGGCTATCAGCCCTGCAGCCGGCGACATAAGTCCATAGATCCAGAGAAAGACAGCCATCAGCCTGCCAAAATTCTCAGCCTTCTCAAGCTCCACGATATCGGCCATCATCGATATCTTCATTGTGGAAAGCATCTGGCGGTCGAGATAGTTAAGCATGGCCACCATCCAGAGAAGACCGACAACAAGCCAGGGATACCAGGAAAGCTTTCTGAGTTTTGTCATTACATAACTGCAGCTATAGGGAAAAATACCGGTATTCTTATTTTACTGAAAACAGATCTTCAATATCAAGTGAATTCACATCCCTTACAAATTCAGTATACATTTCATCGGTAAGATTCCTTACTGGAATTCTGAATTTTCCGCAATCAAGGCCGACATATCTCATAAAAGCCTTACCCGTACCCATGCCTCCGTATTTTCCAAGAAGTTCTATCATATCGACCGAGAGTCTCTGCAGTTTTCTTGCCATGTCGATATCTCCCCGGTTAAAAGCCTCAACCAGTTTTATATAAAGGGGTGCTGCATAGTTGTATGTACTCCCGACGGCTCCCTTGCAGCCCAGGACCAGCGCAGAAAGGATATTCTCATCCCTTCCCCACAGGAGGTCATATTTACCTCCTTCAAAATCGAGACACTGCATAAAATCCATTAAATCCTCATTCGTATATTTAATACCGGCGAAGTTTGGAAGGATGCGCGATATTTTCGCTATAAAGGTCGCCATGGGGATACTTACACCTGTAAGTGAAGGGATGTGATAGAAATAAACCGGCATGCCGGGTACGGATTCTCCTATCCTTACAACAAAATCTGCAAGGTCATCTGCAGAGGCCGGTTTGTAATAATACGGGGCGACGACTGCTATTGCGGAAAGTCCCAATTCATTGGACATTACAGCATTCTCAACACATTCACCGTAAGAAGTCCCGCCGACAAGGTTTATAATCCTTACCCTGCCCCTATTTTTAAGGCATACTGACCAGGCCTCGGCCTGAAGCTGCTTCTCCCTATGAGTCAGCGAAGGTCCTTCGCCTGTTGAACCATTAATAAAAGCTCCAATCACTCCGTTCTTTTCAAGGAAATGATAATATTCCGGTATTATTCCATAATTAACCTCATACCGCTCATCCATAGGGGTAAACGGAGCTGCGACAAAACCTTCGTACTTCAATATCTTCATAACAGAACTTTTTTACTTTAAAAATAGTGATTATTTGTGATTGGATCTTGGTGCTGGTTGCTTGGTGCTAGTTGCTGGTTGCTAGTTGCTGGTTGCTTGGTGCTGGCGATGGGCGATGGGCGATGGGCGTTGGGCGATGGGCGTTGGCGCCGGGTTTTTGTACAATATGAATTAGTCTCTTCGGTCATTTGTCATCTTTCTGCGGTCTTCCGTCTTCGGTCATCCGTCTTTAGTCATCGGTCTTCCAAAGAACCCACCCCAGGCCCCTCTCCACCTTCGCTACCGTTACGGTGGACAAGCCGGGAGGGGATCTTCTGAGACCAACCTTGTATGTCTTGCGTCTTCCTTCCCCCATTCTCCCCCTCTCCCACTCTCCCCTTCTGTTATCGGCATTCTTCCCTGCGTCCTGTGTCCTGTGTCCTGCGTCCAGTCACTTACTTCACAACCAGATCATTATCAATAAGTCTTGCATTATAAGTCTGAATTATTGCCTTAAGTTTGGTTTCAAGTTCTTCCTGTAAATCAGGCAATCTCCCGACCAGGTTGTTTTCCAATAAAGGGTCGTTTTTAAAGTTGTACATACCGGCAGACCTGATGTCGATCATCTCGAGCATATGGTCCTTCATGAAGAGCTGGTAGGTGCTTCCCGCTGTGTTGAACGCAAATGATTCTGAAGAATCGTCAAAGAGATCATTCCCAAATGCAATATATTCCCCTTCATAATTAAGGTAGGTCAAAAGTGAAGGCATTATATCGATCTGCTGTGCTATTCTTTCCCTGATGCCTTTCAGTCCGCTTCCGGGCTTATAGAAAATAATCGGTATTGAAAAAGACCCGTAATTATTCTGATATTCCTTTCTTACAGATTCATTTGTGTGGTCAGCAGTGATCACAAAGATCGTATTGTCAAACCAGGGCTGCTGAGACGCGTATCTGAAGAATTTCCGGAGAGAATGATCAGTATAGCCCACCACCTCGAGGATAGGTGCAGGACCTTTCGGGAATTTGCCTTCATACTGTTCAGGAACACTGAAAGGATGGTGTGATGATATTGTAAATACTGATGCAAGAAAAGGTTCCCGGAATGTTCCGATCTTCTCTGCAAAGAACTGAAGGAAGGGTTCATCCCAGACTCCCCACATACCGTCAAAATCGCTTTTAACCGGGTATTCATTGAGGCCAAAGTAATCATCAAAACCAACCATCCTTGAAAATGAATCGAATCCCATGGACCCGTTAGGCGCCCCGTGAAAGAAAGCGCTGTAATATCCTTTTTCCTTCAGGAGATGCGGCAGGCCATTTATGGTATTATTTGCATAATGCGATATGGTATAAGGGGTCTCAAGCGAAGGCAGAGAAGCAAATATTGATGGCATGGCGTCGATCGACTTCTTGCCGTTAGCAAGTGTTATTTCAAAGGTGAGACTGTTACTGATCAGAGAATCAAGGAAAGGGGTGTAACCTTTGTAACTACCATTATCGAGAACACCGTTCAGAGAACCAATATATTCTTTCGAAAAGCTTTCAAGGATCAGAATAACAACATTTTCCTTTCTAAAAGCCGAATCAGGCCTGCTTACCTTATGAGGATCGTAAAGTTGCTTAAGCTGTCCCTCATCAAAGAACTCGTATCTTTCAAGGGTTTTCTTTCCGCTGGTCCTGATAAGGCTGAAGGGTGTATTCAGAACTATTGCCACGTCGCGGGGATTCGACACGTATCTTGTTGCGTTGCTGATGCTTATCGGTCTTGTAGAGTGCTTGTACCCTCCTCTTGCTGCTATTATTACCAGCCCGGCGATGACCGGGACCAGGACAACATTGACAGCATGGTATAGTATCCTGTTTTTAACCAATGGTTTTTCAGGTTTCATCTTTCTGTAAAGAAAAACCATCAGGAAGATCAGGAAAAAGGTAAACAGGGTTGCCGGCCAGTAATCAATCTGGAACTTAAAAAACAGCTTTACAAGGTTATCCTCGTTCCCGAATGTCTGGAAAACATCGGCAGTTGCTCTTTTAAGGACAAAGCGGTAATACAAGTAATCAGCACCGTTGGCGAAAAGAGCCAGTCCGTTGGTGATATAAAACAGATACTTCAATACTTTCTGATACAGCCTGTTGTATCTGAAGTCAAAAGGGATTGCCTGAAACAGAATGTACAGACTGTTTATATAGACGGTTGCCGAAAGGTCAAAAAGAAGTCCTCCTCTCATTATATCAAGAAACCGGGAAAAGTTTATCTCAGGGAACATCCTGCTGTTAAAAACATAAAACCCTATCCTCGACAGCGACAGAAGGAACATTACGATCAGTATCCTGTATAGCAGGACTATATAGACGTTACGAGGTAAAATCAGTTTTCTCATTCAGCAAGCTTTTCCTTTCTTGGGAAAAACACCAAAAATAATAATTGAAATTATGGTTTTTCGAGCCATTGGAGATTTTTTTGACATAAAAAATGCCGCAGTATTTAACCAGCGGCATAATTTTATGATTTATAAAGCGTCCCGGAATCTCTCCGGGCAAACGAATCAACCGTCAATCAGTGTCCTTAAGCATCTCCTTCAGTTCTTCCTGACTCATATCCATGTACTTGTTCATCTTGTTCCGTGTGCTCATTCCTGCAATTGTAAAAAGGACAAGCAGACCGGCAAGAACATACATAACTATTTTCGAGGTGGCTGCATTTGCCTTGAGCGATCCTGTCAGACCGTGATATAAAAGGTACAATCCATAAAGGTTCACACCCAGTGTGACTATAGCCCCGAAAACAGAATTAATTCCCATTGTAAAACCAAGAAGGGCATTGATCGGCATTAAAACCATTACAGCAGCAACAACCCTTAGGTTTGCCTCAAAGTCTGTGCTCCCCTTGCATATTGCACTTATTATTAACATTATAACAGCTCCGATAAACAGTCCTATCAGTGCTCCTACAATAGTCCAGACGAGAGCCATGGCTCCGATCCCTGCACCAAAAACTCCCAGTGATCCGCCAAGGCCAAGAACTCCCCACAGGAATGCAATAATACCGGCAATAACGCCATAGATCAGGGCTTTCATTACGGGTTCAGCCATGCCGCCCGAAGTCCTCATTGCCGGGAAATAGGTATTTGGACTCAAAAGGGTCTCCTTGGACTCTTTAATAAAAGCATTCAAATCGAAAGAGGTTGTTTCGCTCATAGTGTAAAATTTTTAAAGGTTATACGATTACCGATCAATGTTACTTAAAGGTAAGCGTAAGTTAGAAAATAAATTTTACAAGAATGTGGAATTCCCTTACATTTTTTCTTACCTACTCGAGGTAGGTATAGCCGTACAATCCTGAACGATAGTTTGAGAGAAACTCCTTACCTTCCTCAAGGGTTATTTTTCCTGTCTTGACAGAAGTTGTCACCCATGTCTCAACCGTTCTCACAAGTTTCTTCGAACTGTACTGGACGTAATCGAGCACCTCAGCCACGGATTCCCCGTCGATTATCTGGTCTATCCTGTAGCTGTCTTCATCCACCGAAACATGAACGGCATTCGTGTCGCCGAAGAGGTTATGGAGATCGCCGAGAATTTCCTGGTACGCTCCCACGAGGAATACTCCCATGTAGTATGATTCCTTGCTTTTAAGGGGATGAACAGGAAGGTGGTACGGTGAATTCCTTGTAGAAATGAAATTATCGATCTTCCCGTCCGAATCACAGGTCATATCCTGGATGGTGGCTGATCTTAAAGGTTCTTCATTCAGCCTGTGGATAGGCATTATCGGGAAGATCTGATCAATTGCCCATGCATCGGGCAATGACTGGAAAAGTGAAAAGTTACAGAAGTATTTGTCGGAGAGGATCCTCGATATCTGCCTGAGTTCTTCCGGGACATGCTTTGTCACGTTGGCGAGCTGGTAGACACGTCTGGCTATCGACCAGAATAATCTCTCAATCTGAGCCCTTGTCTTAAGGTCAATGAGTCCAAGACTGAAACGGTCGAGAGCCTCTTCCCTAATCTGCTGGGCATCGTGCCAGGTCTCAAGCATTCTTGTCTGGTTCACGTTATCCCATAAAATATAAAGCTCCCTTACAAGTTCATGGTCATTCTCCCCGGCAACATCTTCCTCATCCCATGAAGGCAATGTTGTGGTTTCGAGCACTTCGAATATCAGAACCGAATGATGTGCGGTAAGTGACCTGCCCGATTCAGTGATAATATTCGGATGGGGAATGTTATTCTTGTTGGAAGCATCGACAAAAGTGCTTATCGAATCGTTTACGTATTCCTGAATGGTGTAGTTCACGCTGCTTTCGCTGTTCGACGATCCGGTACCGTCATAATCCACTCCGAGTCCTCCTCCGATATCCACAAACTCAACCCTGAACCCGAGTTTACGCAGCTGGACGTAGAACTGTGACGCCTCCCTGAGAGCAACCTTTATCCTCCTTATCTTTGTAACCTGGCTTCCTATGTGGAAATGAATAAGTTTCACACAGTCGACCATCCTGTTCCTCTCGATGAAATCGAGCGCTTCGAGCAGCTCGCTCGAGGTAAGTCCGAACTTGCTTATATCACCTCCCGAATCTTCCCACTTTCCGCTTCCGACACTCGCCAGCTTTATCCTTATTCCCAGATTAGGTTTAACCTTCAGACGCTTTGCGATAGTTGTAATCAGTTTCAGTTCATTAAGCTTCTCGACAACGAGGAATATCCTTTTTCCCATCTTCTGAGCTAGAAGGGCAAGTTCGATGTAGTCTTCATCCTTGTAGCCATTGCAGATAATAAGCGATTCAGGATCGGTGTTTATGGCGATCACTGCATGAAGTTCAGGCTTTGATCCTGCTTCAAGGCCAATGTTGAATTTTTTGCCATGACTGACAATCTCCTCCACAACAGGGCGCATCTGGTTGACTTTGATAGGATAGATAATAAAGTTCTGCGCCTTGTAATCATACTCTTCAGATGCAGATCTGAAACAATTTGATATTGTCAGTATCCTGTCGTCAAGAATATCCGGGAATCTGACGAGAACAGGGGTTGAAACATCCGACAGGATAAGTTCATCGATAAGTTCCTTAAGATCGACTGGAACGCCGTCTCTGAGAGGTCTTGCCTCAACATTGCCTTTCTGGTTGATAGAAAAATAATTAACACCCCAACCATTAATATTGTAAAGTTCAGCTGAGTCCTCAATTCTCCATTTTCTCATTTCAGGATCTGAATTATCTGTAATTTTCTATTGTGCAATGTTATTAAATTACTCTCAAATATTGAAATAATAAATTCAGGTTGCTTGTTGCTCGTTGCTTGTTGCTCGTTGCTTGTTGCTCGTTGCTTGTTGCTTGTTGCTTGTTGCTCGTTGCTTGTTGCTCGTTTTTCCTGCCAACTGCCACTGCCAACATTTTGCATGTTACCTGAGAATACATTTTCCTTCACCGTGTCGGTGATTATTAAATCAGTAGGTATGAAGCTCAGCCTTCTCTGTGATCCTGTAGACAGGGTAGGGATAATAGCCCGTACCCCACTGCGGAACAAGATAACGGTCGAGGAAATTCCACGACAACAGGCCGTCGCTCGACTGGGGTTCGAGGAGATAGGCAGCAACATTCGCCAGCTTCTGGGCAGTCCTTACTACCATGGTACCCTTCGAGAAAGAGACTGTATCCCTTACATAGCTGCCGCTTATCGTATTTGTATAATGGCCCTGGTTAAGTCTTGCGGATCCCTTCAGACCAGTGATTGCAAACCTCTCAACTTCAAGGGTGGTGTCTTCACTGAGTCTTTCCGTAACAATACCGTGGTGTTCAAGAAGATCAATGATCTCAGGATCCGGAACCGTAAGGAGATATGCGTAAGGAAACCTAACATTCCTTGTTCCTTGCCAGTCGATAAGATAGGGAACGGTGACCGTTGTCTGTCTGTCGCTCTTCTGGTACCTTCTTCGTCCCTGAGCATCTGTCACCGATTCCGCCTCGTAGGTCATTATTGTAACCTTTTCCGGAAGCGGCTTTACACCGAATTCGATTGCAAAGGAATCTGCATCGGCGGGATTTAATCCCCGCTGTATCGTTCTCTTGTCAGCTTCCCGGATCCTGGCTGATATTTCTGATTTATTTTCGGAAACATATTCCGCCAGTGATCTGATAAGCGCGTAGCACCCTCTCACCCTCTCTTCGTAGCCGGCATATACGTAATTCTCATTGAGAATGGCAAGCCTGTTCCTTAATCCATAATAATTCGTCATATACCTTGGATCAGAAGCCTCGTAGATCCATCCTTCTTCCGGCTTAAGCATATCGACAAATTCACCGTAATAGCAGTTCAGAACGCTGTACTTATTCCGGAGGGTTCCTGAAATCTCAGGTATCATACTTTCACGCATATAATCGATCAATGAATGATCGCCGTTGGGATTAACCATCCAGGTAAAAGTTACAGGCTCAACATGATATGAACCATTGGTGGTATGGCAATCCATAAAAACAGCCGGATCCCACTTATTGAAAACATTTTTCAGAAGGCCCCTGACTTCAGGGGACTCTGCTTTCATAGCATCCCTGTTCAGGTCGAGAAACTGGCCGTTGTGTCTGACTCCAACCCCGCTCAGAGGACCGGGCTGATAGGTTCTGTTCAATGGAGAGATCTGCTCATTACCATCGGGGTTGAAGTTGGGACAAAGAAGAAAAACAACATTTTTAAGAAGGGATGAATTCCTTTCCTTAAGGAGGTCCCTCGCAAACATAAGCAGTGCTTCTTTCCCCTCAATCTCACCGGCGTGGATATTTCCCTGGATATATAACACTATTCTTCCATCTTTCCGGGCATCCTCAGGTGTTGCCGGCAGAGGATCGCCTATTATCAAAAGCGGGATATCCCTTCCGCCGACTGATCTGGCGATCGTCTCCACCCTAAGGCGGTCTGACCTATTCTGAAGGTTACCAATAAAGGACAGTACGTCATCATAGCTGGAGGTTGAGGTAAATCCCGATTCTTCCGCAACGGTTAAAAGCGGCTGCTGACCTGATGTACTGATGAGAGAACAGAAGAAGAGAATGAAGGACAAAAACGTGCGGATCATAATAGTTATTTATTAAAATGGCAATATTAGATATTTCATAAGAAAGAGAAATGTAAACCGGGAAATTTAGTTTTTGATTCAAATTAGGTTATTATGGAAATAATGTTAAATTTGCAGCCTTAATTTTTTAAATCATATCAAAATGAACAAAGGAACAGTTAAATTTTTTAATGTATCAAAAGGATTCGGATTCATTAAAGATGCAGATTCAGAAAACGAATATTTCGTTCATGCTACAGGCCTTATCGACAAGATAAAGGAGAATGACGAAGTCACTTTCGAACTCTCGGAAGGAAGAAAAGGAATAAATGCCGTGAATGTCAAACTAGCATAGTTCAGCACACCACAGATTTATTATGAAAGAGGCCGCATCAGCGGCCTCTTTTCTTTTTCTATTTACTCTTTTCGGCTTTCTTTGCTTTTTTTGCAGCTCTTTTTTCCTTCAGTGATTTCGTTGGCTGTTTCTTAACCTTAGTCTGTTCTTTTGCTTTTTCGTGTGACATGACCTGGAGTTTTAAGATTTAACATTGAATTCAAATATAGTGAAATTCCTTCTATTCTGAATTGTTCCGGCAAGTCTGCCCGGCATGGCGTATTCAAATGCTATCATGGTCTCCGTGACCGGATATATTCTTCAGCAGGGAACCTGCCGCCTCATCCAGATACCATGCAAGCTTCCCTTCCACAGGCTTAACATACGATGCAGGGAATTTGTTGCTTTCCTGATGTTCATTAATAATTTCCGCAATTATTTCCGCCTTGCTTTTCCCCGTTACAATGAAAATAATCCTTCCTGCATTATTTATCACTTCTCCTGTCAGGGTTATTCTTTTCTGTCCGCTTAAAGGATGGCTAGCAACTGTGCAAACCGATCCGGTGTCAAAAAGATGTTCGTTTCCCGGAAAGATTGATGCAGTGTGACCGTCTTCTCCAAGTCCAAGAAGAACCATATCAAAAAAAGGAAGTCCGTTCCTGGCCCTGGTGAAGGCCATTATCTCAGCGGAATATCTTTCTGCTTCTTTTTCAGGCTCTTCCTCCCCTCTCATCCTGTGGATATTCTGAGCAGGAACAGGCACCCTGTCAAGAAGCAGTTTCTTTGCCATTCCGTAATTGCTTTCACTTTCGTCAGGACCAACGCATCTCTCATCAACCCAGAAGATATTTACGAGCTGCCAGTTCACCTGGCCTGAATACTTTCCGGCCAGAACAGGGAAGATCATTTCCGGTGTCCTTCCCCCCGAAACAGCAATTGTAACCGAACCCTTCCTGTCATTTATCCCAATGAGCTCTTTTATATCACCTGCAAGGGCTCCGGCCAGGTCGTCAGCAGTTTTGAAAATTCTGATATTAGCGTCCATGTTTTGATAGCTTTAATAACTGAAAGCTGATGTGGGTCCCTTTATGTCCAGATTAATAATCCCTGATCAGATCTTCCATCAGAGTTCACAATACAGCTCCTCATCAGCCATATTTTTACATGGGTATCGCCATGTAAGTCCTTCTCCTTCAATAAGATCGTGTGACTTTTCGGGACCCCAGGTTCATGCCGGATAACCGTAAACCTTTATGTCGGGATTGTTTTCCCAGGCTTTTTGAATGGGTTCAACAAACTTCCATGCTGTTTCCACCTCATCGTCTCTTGAGAACAGCGTGGAATCACCAGTCATTACATCATAAAGAAGACGCTCATAGGCCGATGGGACCCTTACGTCGGCCATATCCCTGTAATGAAAATCCATATTGACGTTCTTTACTTTAAAACCCGCACCCGGTTCCTTCATGTCGAACTTGAGAAGAATACCTTCATTTGGCTGGATCCTGATTATTAACTGGTTACCGGCAAGCTTTCCGATCACTCTCTGAAAAAGATGATGAGGAGTCTGCTTGAAATGAACGACGACCTCGGTAACGCGTGTCGGAAGCCTCTTTCCTGTTCTCACATAAAAGGGAACACCACCCCATCTCCAGTTGTTTACAAAAAATTTAAGCGCCACATAAGTTTCGGTACGGGAATCCTCAGGCACATTCTTCTCCTCCCTGTAACCAGGAACATACTCTCCCCTTATCTTGGATCCCGTATACTGTCCTCTCACTACATACTTTTCCACATCCTCCTCCCTTATTGGCTGAAGCGACTGGAAAACCTTAAGGACCTCATTTCTGATCGCATCGGCATCGAGCGATGAGGGAGGCTCCATCGCTGTAAGCCCTACCATCTGCAGAAGATGATTCTGAACCATGTCCCTCAGGGCCCCTGACGAATCATAATACTCTCCCCGGCCCTCTATTCCAATGCTTTCTGCCGAAGTAATTTCGATCCTGTGAACATAATTCCTGTTCCAGAGAGGTTCAAAAATGCCATTTGCAAACCTTGTAACAAGCAAGTTCTGAACGGTTTCCTTTCCCAGGTAATGATCAATCCTGAAGATCTGTTTTTCATCAACAAGCTCATGCAGGGTCCGGTTCAGTTTTACCGCACTGGCCAGATCGGTGCCAAAGGGCTTTTCTATGATGAATCGTCTGTATCCTTCCGATTCCCTGCTGAGTCCTGCCAGATAAAGACTGTTTGATATGGTGACATAAACATCGGGAGGGGTTGCCATATAAAAGATTATATTACCGGCTATGCCTTTTTCGGAACAGGATTTCTCTATTTCCAGTTTTAGCTCAGCATAATCACGTGCAGAGTTGTAATTGATTTTCCGGTAGTAGAAACAATTCAGGAAAGAGTCGATTCTGCTGAAATCAGGTTCCTTTTCTTCAGTAAAAGTCCTTATCGCCTCGGCCATCTTTTCCCTGAACTGTTCAGTGGTAAGTTCACTCCGGCCAACTCCTATCAGTGAAAACCTGTCCGGCATCAGATCCTGGTTCTTCAGGGAATACAGGGCGGGTATAAGTTTCCTGGCGGTCAGATCACCCGTAGCGCCGAATATTACAAGAATAAGATTATCCGGTCTTTCCATTTTGTATCTTATATGTTATAACAGAAGAGGCTAATATAAGAAAAATGCTTAACACCCAGGCTAAGCAATCTGACGTCAACCCTTCCATGGTTGTATGTGTTAGTTGGTACCTTTTCCCGGGGTGAGACCCGGGCTGATGGAAGCCGACACCCCGGGTACCGGAAAAGATTCAAATGGAGATCCTGCAACTTATACATCCACACTAAGAAAATACTTATTATTAACTATCATGTTGATAACTTTTGTGTCATTTTAGTATATTTTTTTAATTTTTTTGACATTTCCTGTATCAAAATGAAAGTTTTTAAATATATTTGTCGGCGGAAATTAAAACAATGAGTATTAAACATATTTCAAATACGGGTTTTACATTTTTAGTCGTCAGGTTTAACCGGCATGACTGAGAATGGCGTTTTCATAGGATTAGGGATGACCGTTCTCTTCAATAAAAGAGAACGGTTTTTTTGTATCGGAAAGCTTGTTTATAAGTAAAAAAAAAGAGTTCAATGAGAACAGAAAGACCTTCGCAGGAAGGATTATACAGAAGTGAATTTGAGCATGGCAGCTGCGGAATTGGTTTTGTTGCTCAGATAAAGGGGAAAAAGTCGCATTCAATAATAACGATGGGGCTCGACATCCTGAGGAATATGACTCACAGGGGCGCTGAAGGAGCTGACAGTAAAACGGGTGACGGCGCCGGAATAATGATCCAGGTTCCGCGTGATTTTTATCTTATCCAGGGATTCGCACTGCCTCCTGAAGGACAGTTCGGTACGGGACTGATCTTTCTTCCGCGAAACCACGGGGATGCTGAAAAATGTCTTGACATCCTGAAAAAGATAATCCATGAAGAAGGGGTCAGCATAATAGGATTCCGTGAAGTACCAAGGGATAATTCCACAATAGGGGAAATAGCAAAGGGAGCCGAACCGCTGATAAGGCAGATACTTCTTGGAGCAGATATCCCTGATGATGAACTCGAAAGAAAACTCTACATAATAAGGAAAAGAGCCGAAAAGGCTGTAAGGGAATCGGATCTTGCACAGAAGAATGCATTTTACATACCCAGTCTATCAACAAAAGTGCTGGTTTATAAGGGAATGCTTACGTCGATGCAGCTCAGTGAGTATTTTCTTGATCTCACGGATGAAAGGCTCCACAGCGCAATAGCCCTTGTCCACTCAAGATTCAGCACAAACACCTTTCCAAGCTGGGATCTGGCGCAGCCTTTCAGAGTACTGGGTCACAACGGTGAGATTAACACTATAAAGGGTAACAGGCTCTGGATGGAAGCCAGAGAGTCGATATTAAAATCCGATAAACTGGGAGATCTGGCAAGGATCTATCCGGTAATAGAGCCTGACAAGAGTGACTCGGCTTCTCTCGACAACGTGCTGGAGTTCCTGCTTATGAGCGGAAAATCATTGCCATATGCCATGTCGGTGCTTATTCCGGAATCTATAAACAATAAGAACCCTATACCCACAGGACTGCGCGATTTCTACCATTACCATTCAACTTTTATGGAACCATGGGATGGCCCTGCTTCACTTATCTTTTCCGACGGAAGATACATCGGAGGAATGCTCGACAGAAACGGATTAAGGCCTTCGAGATATCTTATCACAACGAACGACCTGATCGTAATGGGTTCTGAAGCAGGGGTACTGTCATTCCCTGCAGGGGAAATCAGTGAGAAGGGACGCCTGAAACCCGGAAAAATGCTTCTTGTCGATACTCTCGAGGGCAAGGTATTGTACGACAAGGAGCTGAAGGAGAAGCTCGCTGCCGGATTTCCATATGGAAAATGGATAGAACAGAACATGGTCAAACTTGAAGAGATAGAAACAGGACATGTTGTTTCTCCTGATATGGGTGACCAGTATGCAAAATATCTTACAGTATTCAACTACTCTCCCGAGGAAACCGAAAAGCTCATTAAGGAGATGGCCGCCACAGGTAAAGAACCTGTTGGATCGATGGGCAACGATGTTCCGGCGGCTGTTCTTTCCTTACAGTCGTACAGGCTTTTTAATTACTTCAAGCAGCTCTTTGCCCAGGTGACCAATCCACCGATCGATCCGATCAGGGAAGAGCTTGTGATGACACTGTCGGGTTATCTGGGTTCGCTTCAGCAAAATCTTCTTGACGAATCACCCGATCATGTGAAGATGGTACGTTTCAGGAATCCTGTTATTTCAAATACATATTTTCAGATAGTAAAAAATCTGCGATACAAGGGATTTTCGGCAGCAACACTGAAAATGCATTTCGAAGCGGGGAAAGGCAGTGGTGAGCTGGAACGGGCTGTTGATCAGCTGTGCCTTGATGCCGAAAAAGCAGTGGATGAGGGAAAGAACTATATTATACTTACCGACCGGGGTGTCGATGAGAATCATGCTCCCATTCCTTCGCTTCTTGCAGTATCAGCAGTTCATCATTACCTTATTGAAAAGCGCAAGAGGATGCAGATCGACCTGGTAATAGAATCCGGAGAACCACGTGAGGTTATGCATTTTGCTCTTTTATTCGGCTACGGGGCAAGTATCATTAATCCATACCTGGCTTTTGCTGTTATCAACAGGCTGGTCAGAGACAAAGCGATACAGCTCGATTACCAGAAAGCTGAAGAGAATTACGTTAATTCCATAAACAAAGGTATCCTGAAAATAATGTCGAAAATGGGTATCAGCACTCTCCGCAGCTACAGATCGTCTCAGATCTTTGAAGCAGTGGGGATAAGCAGGGATGTCATTGATAGATATTTTGCCGGAACCACCTCCAGAATAGGAGGAATCGGATTTGACGAGATCACTGAAGAGGTTATGATACCGCACCGTAAGGCTTTCAGCGGAGCAAAAGTTCCCGAAGCATTTACTGAAGGCATATACTCTTTCCGCAAATATGGGGAAAAGCATGCCTGGAATCCTGAAACGATTGCTCTCCTTCAGTGGAGTACAAGAACAGGCGACAGGGCGAAGTTCAAAGAATACTCGGCAAGAGCCGACAGCGATTCAGGATCTCCGCTGTTTATAAGGGGAATGCTGAATATCAGAAAAAACCCTATCCCTATCAGCGAGGTTGAACCTGCCGAAAGAATAATGCGGCGCTTTGTTACAGGGGCAATGTCGTTCGGGTCAATAAGCCGTGAAGCACACGAGACCTTAGCCATTGCCATGAACAGAATAGGAGGAAGAAGCAACACCGGCGAGGGAGGCGAAGATCCGCAAAGGTTCAGGCCTCTTCCTGATGGCGATTCTGTTCGAAGTTCAATTAAGCAGGTTGCAAGCGGCCGCTTCGGTGTTACTGCTGAATACCTTGTGAATGCCGATGAGATTCAGATAAAAATTGCCCAGGGTGCCAAGCCCGGGGAAGGAGGTCAGCTGCCCGGACATAAGATCGACAAGATAATTGCGAAAACAAGATATTCCATTCCCGGGATAACTCTAATCTCCCCTCCCCCGCATCATGATATTTATTCGATCGAGGACCTTGCCCAGCTCATTTTCGACCTAAGGAACGTAAACCCCGAAGCAAGAATCAGCGTCAAACTGGTCTCTGCAAGCGGAGTGGGAACAATTGCTGCAGGCGTCACAAAAGCAGGTGCTGACCTGATAACCATAAGCGGCTATGAGGGCGGAACAGGCGCCAGTCCCACATCATCAATAAAACATGCTGGCATTCCGCTTGAAATAGGCCTCTCAGAGACGCAACAGACACTGGTAATGAATAACCTGCGCCGGAGAGTCACGCTTCAGACTGACGGACAGCTTAAAACTGCACGGGATGTTATCATGGCGGCATTACTAGGAGCTGAAGAGTATGGGTTCGCAACCAGTGCCCTTGTTGTCCTCGGATGCGTAATGATGAGGAAATGCCATCTCAATACTTGTCCGGTGGGAGTCGCAACCCAGAACCCGGAGCTCAGAAAGAGATTCCTGGGTAAAGCTGACTACCTGGTGAATTTCTTCAGGTTCCTGGCTGAAGACATAAGAGAATACCTTGCAGATATGGGTTTCAGGACAATGGATGAAATCATAGGGAGATCAGACCTTCTGGAAAGAAATCCACAGGTAAATCACTGGAAAACAAAAAACCTGGATCTCTCTGGAATTCTGAAGCTTCCTCCCGAAGCTGCATTCAACGAAATGCATTGCATTGAAGGTCAGAAAACCAAACTTGAAGGAATAATGGATCTGGAACTGATTTCAGAATCAGAAGAAGCACTTGCAAACAGGAAACCTGTCATGATCGAACGGCAAATAAAAAATACCGACAGAACAACTGGTGCAATGCTTTCAGGCAGAATTATATCTCTTCACGGCTCCGCAGGATTGTCTGAAGGAACGATCAGATGCCGTTTCACGGGATCGGCCGGACAAAGTTTCGGAGCCTTCCTTGCTCCCGGTGTAGAACTCTTCCTTGAAGGTGAATCGAACGACTATCTTGGAAAAGGATTGTCGGGAGGAAGGATAATTGTCGTTCCTCCGCGGGGTTCAACGTTTGATCCTGACAAGAACATTATAATCGGGAATACAGTACTTTACGGTGCAACCTCAGGTGAAACATATATTTCCGGTGTTGCCGGCGAAAGATTCGGTGTAAGGAACAGCGGAGCCAGGGCTGTGGTTGAAGGAGTCGGGAACCACTGCTGTGAATATATGACAGGAGGAAGGGTGGTCGTCCTGGGTAAGACCGGAAGCAATTTTGCAGCAGGGATGAGCGGAGGAATAGCCTATGTATTCAACGAGAAGGGCAATTTCGATTATTACTGCAACATGGGAATGGTCGAATTATCACTGGTTGAAGAACTTGCCGATATAGAAGAACTGAAACAGCTTATTTCGGCCCACCTGAAATATACAGGCAGCAAAAAGGCAAAAATGATACTCGACGATTTTGAGAAACTGCTGCCTGAGTTCATTAAGGTCATTCCGTACGATTACAAGAAAGTCCTTCAGGAACAGAAACTTGAAGAAATAAGAAAGAAGATAGCCAATGTCGAAATTGATGCCGAAATAGGCTGAATTTAATAAGATATTTATGGGAGACATTACAGGATTTTTAAAGGTTAAAAGAAAAGAAGCTGGCAACAGACCTGTCAATGAAAGGATCCATGACTTCAGCGAGGTGGAACAGATCCTTAACAGCGAAGACAGGATGCTTCAGGCCTCACGATGCATGGATTGCGGCATTCCATTCTGCCACTGGGGCTGTCCGGTCGATAATCTTATCCCCGAATGGAACGATCTTCTCTACAGGGGCAACTGGAAGGGTGCCTGGGAAAGGCTCTATTCCACCAACAACTTCCCGGAAATAACAGGAAGAATATGCCCCGCTCCATGCGAACATGCCTGCGTTCTCAATATAAACCAGGAACCGGTAACAATAAGGGAAAATGAAGTTGCCATAGCGGAAAGGGCATTCTCTGAAGACTATATCAGGCCTGAGCCTCCGGCGGAAAGGTCAGGCAAAAAAGTGGCAGTAATAGGAAGCGGTCCCGCAGGACTTGCAGCAGCAGACCTCCTTAACAAAGCAGGCCATTATGTAACTCTCTATGAAAAGGACGAAAAGGCCGGAGGACTGATGAGGTTCGGAATTCCCGATTTCAAACTGAGCAAGGCTGTGATCGACAGGAGATTGGATATAATGGTACAAGAAGGACTCAACCTGGTAACAGGAGTAACTGCCGGAAGGGACATAAGCGCACGTGAACTCCTCGCAACCTATGATGCAGTATGTATTGCAATAGGCTCTGGTAAACCACGGGATTTAAACATTGAGGGCCGGGAGCTTAAGGGAATACATTTTGCTATGGATTTCCTTAGCCGGCAGAACAGAATAAATTCGGGATATGATCCTTCGGACCTTAGAGAACTTTGCGCAACGGGAAAAAAAGTTCTTGTTATAGGAGGAGGAGACACAGGTTCAGATTGCATAGGAACAGCCATCAGACAGAAAGCAGCAAGGGTAACCCAGATTGAGATCCTGCCAAAGCCTCCTGCATCCCGGACACCCGACAATCCATGGCCTTTCTTTGGAAAGATCCTTAAAACATCCACTTCACATGAAGAGGGCTGCGAAAGACACTGGAGCCTCTCTACAGTGAGATTTACCGGAAACGGAAATGTTGCAGGTGCCGAGGTTGAAGAAGTAAAATGGGAACAAAACGGCACCAGATATACTATGAACCCGGTACCAGACTCTCGCCGCATAATCGAAGCTGACCTGGTCCTTCTGGCCATGGGTTTCGTTCATCCTGTCATTGAAGGACTTGTTTCAGAACTCGGAATCGAACTAAGTGAAAGGAACAATATCAGAACAAACGGATCACTTCAAACAAATATCCCGGGAGTATTTGCAGCCGGGGATTCAGTTTCTGGTGCAAGCCTTGTCGTTCATGCCATTGCCTCAGGGAGAAAGGTCGCAAAGGAAATTGACAGATTCCTCAGAAGAGGTTGAGGAATTTTGTTTTCAGATAGCAGGCGGGCAGCGGGCAGCAGTGGTGTTCGGTATTCCCTGCCTGCATGCTGATGGAGTCAGTCAGTCAGTGGTATTCGGTACCCGGACCCAGCAACCAGCAACAAGCAACCAGTTCCCGGCGATTTGCTATTGCCGCCACTGAAACTAACTAAACAATCTAATATCAGTAAATCAGAAGCTTTCAACAGTTATAAAATATATTGTTTATAATATCTTTTTTTCACATTGGCAAAAGTCGTTACATTTATTCGTTTGGCCACGAATTGTAATGAATCTATGTTAAGAAGAAAATCATTCCTGTTTGTTTTGCAATTG
>Ga0116141_10001708_pt1 | contig 18926 bp, 18 predicted proteins | sample AD_UKC097_MetaG_FD_89744 | JGI IMG/M metagenome (GOLD analysis project Ga0116141, IMG submission 89744) | Active sludge microbial communities of municipal wastewater-treating anaerobic digesters from USA - AD_UKC097_MetaG | ecosystem: Engineered > Bioreactor > Anaerobic > Digestate | place: USA...
CGACAACCTGATCAGCCAGGCGACGGTCACCCTGCACGGCGCCCACAACCGCAAGGAATCGCGTGGTGCCCACGCGCACGAGGACTTCCCCGATCGCGACGACGCCAACTGGATGAAGCACACCGCCGCCTGGTTCAATGGCTGGGGCGGCAAGGGCGGCGAGGTCAAGATCGACTACCGCCCGGTCCACGAATACACGCTAACCGACGACGCCGAGTACATCAAGCCGAAGAAGCGGGTGTACTGAGGCAACTCAGCGGACGTGAAACAAGCAAGGGCCGGAAGGTTTGATACCTTCCGGCCCTAGTTTTTTGGCCAGCGCTTGCTGTTTCTGGAATGCCGGTGGCGTTACCGGTACAGGTCGAGCTCGCTGATCTTGGCAATCGCCATCTCGTCACCGGCATCGGCTGCGCGGCGGTAGTAGCGGCGGGCAAGTGCGATATCCTTTTTGGTGCCTTGCCCGGTTTCGTACATCCAGGCGAGATTCGCTTGCGCATCCCGCATGTTCTGATCCGCTGCCAGCCGGAACAGGCGGAATGCCTGGGTGTAGTTCCGTTCGACCTCTGTGCCAGCGAGATACATCGAAGCCAGGTCGTTCTGGGCCGGGGCATAGCCCTGCTTGGCCAGCACTTCGAGCATTTGGGTATTTCCGCGATATTCGCCGCGGTGATAGGCCTCGATCGAGGCGGCCGCAGTGCCGGTGGAGGCGGCTGGGCTGCGGGTCGGGGCGGGCCGTGCGGCAAGCACTGGCGATGGCGCCAGCGATGCAGGGCTTGTGCTGGCGATGACGGCAGCGGGCTGTTCGGGCACGGCGACCCGGGTCATCTCGATCTGCGGCAGGGTGCCTGCCGGACCGAAAAACCCACTCAGCACGTGCTGGTCGCCGCCCAGCGTCACGGTGATCGTGAACGGCGCGGCCTTGCGCTGGTTGCGGAGCGACTTGGGAATTTCGAAGGTCAGCTGGCTCTGCATCTGCTGCATCGGCATCAGCGTCGTGCTGCGCAGGTTGCTGCCGATCGCGGAGCGGTTGATCGCGAAGGACTGGTACATCTGCTCCGCATGGGCATCATTCAGCGCATAGGCGCGTTCCTGCGCCCGCTGGGCGAGGTAGGGGTTGTAGGTCGAAACCGAGCCGCTGCCGTAGTAGGATCCATAGGAAGTGCTCCCGCCATAATTATAGGAGCTATACTGGGTGCCCGCGCTCGCCGCCGACATCGCGTTGCCAAGCGTGAAGAGGAAATGGCCGAACTTCTTGCGCCCCTCGCGCTTGCGCTGTTCTTCCATCAGCCGATCATAGGACATGAAGGCCAGCGAGGCGGTGGCGATGCTCTCCGGCCCGACGTTGAGGGCCTTGTCGGAGCGGTTGATGAACATGAACGCCAGGGTCATGCGCCCCTTGTCGTCAGGTTCCTGCGTCATCATCCGGACTTCGGTTTGCGCGGTCTGGCTGATCACGACCTGGACCCCGTGGGTCATGCGGCTGAACTGTTCCGGGCTGGGCTGGATGGCGATCCGCAGTTGATTGGCCATCGCGACCGCGGAGCTGAGCCCGCTCGCAACGACGGCGGTGGCGAAGACCGCCGATTTCAATGGGTTCATGGCGCAGGATTCCAACAATCGTCAAAGCTGCGTGCAGTGATAGGCAGGCGAAGGTTTACCAATCGCTTATTGCGCCGCTGCAATTGCCGTTTGGCGCCTGGCTGCTAACCTGCTCCGGCATTAAAGGGGGATTGTAATGGGATACCGGAATTTTGCGCTGCTCGCTGCTTTGGTGTTTCCAACTGTCCTGACCGCTGCACCGCCTGCTCCGCCGCAGCTCAAGGTCTCGGCGATCGAGGCGCGGTTGTTCTATGGCTATTCGGGCAAGCTTTCGGACGACCTGCTGAAGCGCAATCCGGCGTTCTCGGGCTGGAACACGATCATCGGTGAGGGGGCGGCGGGCGAGCCGGCGGACGATTTGCTCGTCTCGGTAAAGGTCGAGCCGCTGGTCAAGCCGGCCGGGAACGAGGGCATCTTTTCCGACCAGCCGGTGGTGGTGACCGCGACGGCCAACGGCAAGGTCGTCGCCAAGCGCACGTTCACCAGCACTCTGACCAACGACGAAGGCGTATCGTGGAAGGGGCTTTACCTGCGCGACATCGGCTGTTCCGGCACGCTCAGGATCGAGGCGGTGGCAGGCAGGCAGCGCAAGGTTGCGACGCTGCAGTTCGACTGCGGCGAGTGACCGCGCGGGGCGTGCGGACCGTTTGCAGCGCCCGCAGGCCAGGCGCGCCTAGTCGGTCTTCTGCACTACGGGCTGCGCCACGTAGTCGACGTTGCCCTTGCTGCGCTTGGAGCCCTTCCGCTTCGGTGGCTGCGCGGGGGCAAGGTTGCTGGCAGGCGCCGCGGCGGGGGCCGCGCCGATGATCGCGGCGATATCGGCGGTAGTCGCGGGACGGGCCGGGTAGCGGCAGCCGCGCGCCTGGCCATAGCCCTTCAGGAATCCCCGGCGGGCAAGGCCGGCCATGATCGCCGACTGCATCTTGCGCTCGCTTTCGTTCGCGCCCGAAATCTCGCGGATCAGCCCGCGGAAGGGGATGAAGGCGCCGACCGCCGCTTGGGCGACGCGCCCCGCGCTGAGCCTGTCGCGGGCCTCGCCCGGCAGGTCGCTGTCTGCGCCCAGCACTGCGTCGAGCTCGCCCACGGCAGCGGCAATCTGCGGACAGGTGCGCAGGCCGGTGAGTTCATAGGGACGCTGCTGCGCGCCCAGCAGCAGCGCCGGGATCTGGTCCTTCTTGAGGTTGAGATCCGACAGCGGCGTCGTCGCCGCGTCCTTCATGGTGGTCGGGCGCTCGGTCACCGGCTTGCCCGGATCGGCATCCTGCTTGTCCTGCCGTCCCGCGAATGCGGGGGTGGCGGAGGCAAGGACCAGTCCGGCAACGAAAAGCCTGGCAATGGGGGGAAGGGGGGCACGCATGGTCGGTCAATCTCCGCAACGGGTCCGAATCGATGACGGCCAGCCCCCTGCGCCGCCATTGATGAGCTATCCCTTTAGCGCCTCAGATCGGAAAATGTATCGCACGAATCCTCGTTACCGGTCTGCAAACCACGCCGCAGCCATTCCGCGCGCTGCTGGCTGCTGCCGTGAGTGAAGGCGGCCTCTACCGGACGGCGTCCGGCCTTTTCCATCAGGGTGTCGTCGCCGATCTGGTGGGCGGCGTTCAACCCTTCCTCCATGTCGCCGGGCTCGATCCGGTCGCGGTTGCGCGCGGCCCAGACCCCGGCATAGCAATCGGCCTGAAGCTCCATGCGCACCTGCAACTGGTTCGCCCCGCGCGGATTGCGCTCCTGCGCGGAGCGGACCTGATCGGCCATGCCGGTCAGCGCCTGGACGTGGTGGCCGTATTCATGCGCCATCACATAGGCGCGCGCAAAGTCGCCGCCCGCGTTCATCCGCGCTTCCATTTCCTTGTAGAAGTCGGTGTCGATGTAGATGCCCTGGTCGGCCGGGCAATAGAACGGTCCCATCGCGCTTTGCGCCGCGCCGCAGCCGGAACTGCCGGACTGCGAATAGAACACCAGCTTGGGCGGCGTGAAACGCACATTGGCGGTGGCGAAGATCGGCTCCCAGGTCTTGTTGAGCGAGGACAGGGCGTTGCAGCTTTCGCGGCTCATCGCGTCGATCGTGCAGCTTTCGCTGGCAGATGTGCCGCTCGCCGCCTCCCGCGCCGGTTCCTGCTGCTGGACTTGCTGGAGCCCGCCCAGCATCTGCGCCGGGTCCACCCCGAACACCAGCGCCGCGATCAGGGCAATGGCGAGCGTGCCGCAGCCCAGCTTGCCGCCGGGACCGCCCATCCGGAAGCCGCCGGAGCCGCGCTGGTCCTCGATGTTGATGGAATTGGGATCGAAATCGTCGAGGCGCATGGCGGGTTCCTTCTCTGCGCTGGACAACCGCCCATCCAGTCGCGATGGCGCTATCCATACCCTGTTTGGATCGGAGTCGGGAATGTTTCTTGAAGGAAAGCGTGCGCTTGTAACGGGTTCCACCTCGGGAATCGGTCTTGCCATCGCCCGCGCCCTGCATGCCGAGGGCGCTCAGGTGGTCCTGTCGGGATTTGGCGAGGAGGCCGCGATTGCCGCGCTGTGCGAGGAACTGGGCGCGGTCCACGTTGCTGCCGACCTGTCCCGCCGCGAAGGCGTGGAGGCGCTGATGGCCGGGGCCGGGGCGGTCGACATCCTGATCAACAACGCCGGGATGCAGCACGTGGCCCCGGTCGAGGAATTCCCGGTCGGCAAGTGGGATATGATCATCGCGCTCAACCTGACGGCGGCGTTTGACGCCTGCCGTCTGGCGATCCCGCACATGAAGGCGACCGGGTGGGGGCGGATCATCAACACCGCCAGCGCCCACAGTCTCACCGCATCGCCCTACAAGGCTGCCTATGTCTCGGCCAAGCACGGCCTTGCGGGGCTGACCAAGACCCTGGCGCTGGAACTGGCGACCTTCAACATCACCGCCAACTGCATCAGCCCCGGCTATGTCTGGACCGAACTGGTCGAGCGGCAGATTCCCGATACCATGGCCGCGCGCGGCATGACGCGCGAGCAGGTGATCCAGGACGTGCTGCTGACCCGTCAGCCGACCCGCAAATTCGTCCAGCCGTCCGACGTGGCAGAGATGGCAGTGTTCCTGTGCCGCGATGCCAGCGCCAATATCACCGGCACCAACATCAGCATGGATGGCGGCTGGACCGCCGAATAGCGGGCCCGGGCCCTGCAGGACTGTTGTTTTCCTGCCACTTGGGCAAGGCAACCGGAACGCCATGCACCTCCGCGCTTGCCGTTGACGCGGCTTCGTGGTGGTATGCCGCGATGAGCCGTTTGTTTTCAGCGATGAACCGTTGCGCCGTGGTGATTCTCACAGTGGCGCTGGCCTTCGCGGTTCCGGCTCATGCGGCCAAGAAACGGGATGCGGCTGGCGAAGAGCTGAAAGCCCAGCTTCTCGCCCACATCACGGAACTGGCTGACGACAGCTATGAAGGCCGTGAACCCGGCACCGAGGGCGAAGCGAAGACGCTGCGCTATCTGGGCAAGCAGTGGTTCGACATCGGTCTGGAATCGGGCACCAACAACCCCGCGCACGCCTGGTTCGCGCCGGTGACCGTGGTCGCCCGCGAACCGGACGGCAACCGCGCGGCCTTCACTCGCCGGGGCAAGCGGCTGTTCCTGCTGCCCGGTTCGACGCTGGTGCTGACTTCCGGCAAGCGCAGCCTGATCGAGAATGCGCCGGTGCTGTTCGTCGGCAAGGGCACGGCAGTGCCTACCCGCGCCGAGCTTGCCGGACGTGTCGCCCTGCTGCTCGATGGCGGCGAAACGGGCTCGGCCAGGCAGAACGCCCTGCTCGAGGCGGGGGCGTCGGCCGTGATGACGGTGCTAGACGATCCGGACCAGACCCTGGAGAACATCGCCGCGCGGCGCAGCCGCAAGGGCTATGCCCTGGCAAGCGAGGAGCTTGGCGGCGATCTTGAAGTCTATATCACGGCAGCGGGGCTTGATCGCCTGCTCGCCCCGGTTGGCCAGTCGACCGCATCGCTGCACGCGCTGGCCGAAAGCCCGGACTTTGCCCCGCGCTCGCTTGATCTTGCCGCCACGCTGGAGGCGACCACCAGCGAGACGCGGATCAACACCCATAACCTGATCGGCAAGCTTCCGGGCCGCAAGCCCGATGGCAAGGCGGTGCTGCTGCTGGCGCACTGGGACCATTTCGGGCGTTGTTCGCCGCCCCCGGCGGAGGACCAGATCTGCAACGGCGCGATCGACAATGCCAGCGGCCTGGCGGTGCTGACCGAGACGGCGCGGCGCCTGGCCAAGGGGCCACCGATGGACCGGGACGTCTATTTCCTGGCCACCACTGCCGAGGAACTGGGCCTGCTGGGCGCCCAGGCCTTTGCCGAAAATCCGCCCGTGCCGCTGGATCAGATCCTGGCCGCGTTCAATATCGATTCGGTTGCGCTGGGTCCGGCCGGTCAGCCGTTTGCGGTGGTGGGCAAGGGGATGACGCGGCTTGACCCGGCGATCGCGGCGGTGGCCAAGGCGCAGAAGAAGAAGATCGCCCCCGGCGAAGCAGTCAACGCCTATGTCCGCCGGCAGGATGGCTGGGCGCTGATGCAGCACGATGTCCAGTCGGTGATGATTTCCAGTTCATGGTCGGACATCGCCCGGGTCGAGGCGTTCATGGAAGGCGATTACCACCGTGCAAGCGACGGGCTGAAGCCCGGGATCGAACTGGGCGGCGCGGCGGACGACGTGCAGTTCCTGGTCGCGCTGAGCCGCTGGTTCGCCGATCCCAGGAAGGTGCCTGCCCCGGCCAAATAGCCCCCTAGCGACATTTGCCCGGTGCGTTTACATGGGCCGCCACGAATCGCTCCGCACAAAAAGGCACAGTGGCACCATGGACATCCCCCTCGGCTTGACCTTTGACGACGTCCTGCTGCTGCCGGGCGAATCCGATATCGTGCCCTCGATGGCAGATACCCGCACCCGCCTGACGCGCGAGATCGCGCTCAACATCCCGGTCCTCTCCTCCGCGATGGACACCGTTACCGAGGCTGACATGGCGATCGTCATGGCCCAGCTGGGCGGGATCGGCGTGCTCCACCGCAACCTGACGATCGAGGAACAGTGCGCCGCAGTGCGCGCGGTAAAGCGCTTCGAAAGCGGCATGGTCGTCAACCCGATCACCATCGCTCCCGAAGCCACCCTGGGTGATGCGCGGGCGCTGATGGAAGCCAACCGCATCTCCGGCATCCCGGTGGTGGAGGCCAACGGCAAGCTGGTCGGCATCCTCACCAATCGCGACGTGCGCTTTGCCGACAACCCGGCCCAGCCGGTGCGTGAACTGATGACGCACGAGAACCTCGCCACGGTGCGCGCCGGAGTGACCCAGGACGAGGCGCGGCGGTTGCTCCACCAGCGCCGGATCGAGAAGCTGCTGGTGGTGGACGACCAGTTCCACTGCGTCGGGCTGGTCACGGTCAAGGACATCGAAAAGGCGGTCACTTACCCCTCAGCCACCAAGGATGCCGCCGGCCGCCTGCGCGTCGCCGCCGCGACCACAGTGGGCGACAAGGGGTTCGAGCGCACCGAGGCGCTGCTCGGCGCCGAATGCGACGTGGTGATCATCGATACCGCGCACGGCCATAACCGGGACGTCGCCCGGGCGGTCGAACGGGTCAAGAAGCTCAGCAATTCGGCGCAGGTCGTCGCCGGTAACGTCGCCACTTATGACGCCACCCGCGCGCTGATCGATGCCGGGGCCGATGCGGTGAAGGTCGGTATCGGGCCGGGCTCGATCTGCACCACCCGCGTCGTCGCAGGCGTGGGCGTGCCGCAGCTGACCGCGATCATGGAAGCCGCGCGGGCTGCGCGCGAATCGGGTGTGCCGATCATCGCCGATGGCGGCCTGCGCACCTCGGGCGATGCGGCCAAAGCGCTGGCGGCCGGGGCCAGCACGATCATGGTCGGCTCGATGCTGGCCGGGACCGAGGAAGCCCCGGGCGAGACCTTCCTCTACCAGGGCCGCGCCTACAAGTCGTACCGCGGGATGGGTTCGGTGGGCGCGATGGCGCGCGGCAGCGCGGACCGTTACTTCCAGCAGGACATCAAGGACCAGATGAAGCTGGTGCCCGAAGGGATCGAGGGCCAGGTGCCCTTCAAGGGCCCGGCCAAGGACGTGGTCCACCAGCTGGTCGGCGGGGTCAAGGCGGCGATGGGTTACACCGGCTCCGCCACGATCGAAGACCTGCGCACCCGTGCCCGGTTCGTGCAGATCACCAACGCCGGCCTCAAGGAAAGCCACGTCCACGACGTGACGATCACCCGCGAGGCACCGAACTACAAGTCGTGACGCGCCGATGACCCCTGCCGCGCGGGTCCAGGCCGCGATCGAGGTTCTCGACCTTGTGATCGCCGCCGCGCGTTCGGGCGGGGCGAGCGCCGACCGGATCATCGCGGACTGGTTCCGCACCCGCCGGTTCGCAGGTTCGGGCGACCGGCGTGCGGTGCGCGAGCTGGCCTATGCCGCGATCCGGGCCTGCGGGGAGATTCCAGCTTCTGGCCGCAGTGCCATGCTGCTGCTGGCGCAGGACGATCCGGCGCTGGCCGCCCTGTTCGATGGCTCGCGCCATGCTCCCGCGCCGATCCAGACGGATGAGCCGGTGGCGCTGCCGGGCGTCGCTCCTGCCTGGCTGGGCGAGGCGCTGCTGCAGAGCGGCATCGCCGGGACGGACGCCGCCGCGCTGCTGGGCCGGGCCCCACTGGATGTGCGGATCAACCGCCTGAGACCCGGCCTGCCGGAGCTGCCGGTTGCAGGCGAGCAGACTGCCGCCCCGGATGCCCTGCGCTTTCCTGCCGGTACTCCGGTCGAGCAGTGGGATGCCTACAAGGCCGGCCAGATCGAGGTGCAGGACAGCGGCTCGCAGTTCGCCTGTCTCGCCGTCGGGGCCGCGCCCGGGGAGACGGTGATCGACCTTTGCGCCGGAGCGGGCGGCAAGACGCTCGCGCTCGCCGCCGCGATGGCGGGCACGGGGCGGCTGCTGGCCTGCGATACCGACCGCCCGCGCCTCTCGCGCCTTGACCCCCGCGCCGAGCGGGCGGGGGCAGCCTTCATAGAAACGCGCCTCCTGAACCCGGGGCGCGAGGCGGAAGCGCTGGCGGATCTCGCTGGCAAGGCCGATGCCGTGCTGGTCGATGCGCCCTGTTCCGGCACCGGCACCTGGCGCCGCAACCCGGAAGCGCGCTGGCGGCTGACGAGCGCGGAGGTGGCGCGTTATGCCGCGATCCAGGCACGGCTGCTGGATGTCGCTGCGACCCTGGTTCGACCGGGCGGCCGAGTGGTGTTCGTCACCTGCTCGCTGCTCGATGCCGAGGGCGCGGACGGGGCGGCGACTTTCCTCCAGCGCCACCCGGATTGGCGGGCCGAATCCCCCGATCTGCCCGCCGGAGAGGCGCGGGGCGCGGGCTGGCGACTTGCGCCGGGCCGAGACGGAACCGACGGCTTTTTCATCGCACGTTTTGTTTCGCCGTGATAACGAAGCGCTGACATGGCTACGCTCAAGGAGCTGACGATGCGTTATACCCCCGCCGCGCTTGCGCTTGCCCTGTTGGCGGCGGTGACTGCCAGCGTCGGGCAGGGTGCACCGTCCATTCCGCTCGATCCGCGTTCGGCTGCGCTGGTGGCGCAGGGGCGCGCGGCCTTGGCCGGGGGCGATGCCAACAGTGCGATCGATGCGTTCGAAGCCGCCCTGGCGGTCCAGCCGGGGCACGTCGCGATATATCTCAACCTGGCCGAGGCGACCCGCCAGCAGGGGATGCAGGGCAAGGCGCTGCACTATTACCGCCAGGCGCTCGTGCTCGAACCGGACAACCAGTACGCTATCGCGGGCGAGGGCCTGGCCCTGGTGGAAAAGGGCGCGATCGAAAAGGCCCGCCGCAATCTCTCGCGGCTGGAACAGATCTGCGGCAAGCAATGTGCGCCGACCGAGCAGCTTGCCGCAGCGATTGCAAAGGGGCCGGAAGCACCTCAGGTGGTGACGGCAGATCAGCTGAAGTCGCAGCCGGTGGTTACGCCTAACTGACGCAACCGGTTCCCACCCCCGTTTCCTGACGGAAAGGGCGAGAGGCGGATGGTGAGGACAAGAGTCAGATCAGGCCCGAGAACTCTTCCAGGACGGCTTCGTAGACGTGCTTCTTGAAGGGCACGATCAGGTCCACCAGGCGTTCCGACGCAACCCATTGCCATTCGCAGAACTCGGCCGGATCGTGGTGATCGATCCGGATGTCGGCATCCGCGCCGGAAAAGCGCGCCAGCAGCCAGTGCTGGGTCTGGCCCCGATACTTTCCGCCCCAGACCCGCCCGAGCAGTTCGTCGGGCAAGTCGTAAAGCAGCGGCGCGCGGGTCTGCGCGATCAGGCTGACATGGCCCGCCTCGACCCCTGTTTCCTCCCACAGTTCGCGGTAGGCGGCTTCGTGCAGGTCCTCGCCCGGGTCGATCCCGCCCTGCGGCATCTGCCAGAACTCGCTGGCGGAATTGTCGATCCGCTTGCCCACGAAGACGCGGGCATCGGGGTTGACCAGCATCACCCCCACGCAGGGGCGATAGGGCAGGGCGGCGAAACGATCTTCCATGATGGGCGCCTTAGCGGAAGGAGCAGCAAATCGAAATCGTCATTGCAGGCAGCGGAGCCGCGCGGCAATCCAGAGCCGGTTTGCGCCGTTACAGGTGCGGCTTCGCAATGACGATCCGTGAGTGGGTTATGGTCTGACCTTGCCCAGCATCAACTTCATTGCGGCGATCACCCGGCCCATTTCGAACGCGGCGCTGGGCAGGGCCTTGCGGGTGGTCGAAAAATCGTGGGTGAGCCCTTCCATGTGGAGGTAGCAGGTGTCGACTCCCGCCTCGACCAGCTTGGCGGCCATGCGGCGCCCCTGGTCCTGCAGCGGGTCGAGCCCGGCGGTCGCGACGATCGAGGGCGGCATGCCCTCGGCGCTGGCATGAAGCGGAAAGGCGCGCGGATCGCCGCTTTTCGGCAGGTAGAGCGAATAGAACCAGTCCATCGCCAGCTTGGTGAGGAAGTGCCCTTCGGCCAGGCGCTCCATCGATCCGTCCTGCGATTCGTCGGTCGCGGGATAGAGCAGCACTTGCAGCACCATCGGCGCGGCGGCGGGCTTGTCGCACAGGGCGCGGGCCGTGACGGCAGCAAGATTGCCGCCCGCCGAGCCGCCGATGGTGATGATGCCGGTCACCTGCCGCTCCAGCTTCGCCGGGCTGGCCGCCAGCCAGCGCGCCGCCGCTTCGCAATCATCCGGCGCAGCGGGGAAGGGGTGTTCGGGGGCAAGGCGATAGTCGACCGCCAGCACCGGCAGGTCGAGTTCGGCCGACAGTTCGGTGCACAGCGAATTGTGCGTATCCAGATCCCCGATCACGAAGCCGCCGCCGTGGAAGAACAGGATCACCGGCGAGGGATCGCGGCTTTCGCGCACGTCATAGAACCGGACCGGGATGTCGCCGGCGGGGCCGGGGCAGGTCAGGTTCCTGATCACGGCCAGCGGACGCGGGTCGGCCTCGGTCATCGCCTTCATCGCCAGATAGCCCGCGCGCTGCTCCTCCGCGACCAGCGATTCGGGCGGGGGAAGGCTGTTCACCAGGGCGAGAAAGCCCTGCACGTCTTCGCGGATGAAGGGGGTGGAGTCGGCCATTTCGGAAATCCTCTCGCCTATCGTTTAATCGGCAGGTTAAATTGCCCGGAGCGTCTTGACTAGCCGCCTTGCGCGGCCTTTGGTGGGTTTGGCGCGCAGCAGTTTTTCTTGATTGCGCGCAGGGAATGGAGGGGACTAGGGCGCTAGATGAGAGGCACCCAGTCTGCCTGACAAGGAACGAGCATGGCAACGCAATTGGCCGAATCCGATACCCGCACCGGCAACGCTCCCGAAGCCGTAGTGGTCCGCTTTGCGGGCGACTCCGGCGATGGCATGCAGCTGACCGGCGGGCAGTTTACCCTGTCGACCGCGCTGGCGGGGAACGACCTCGCCACTTTCCCGGACTTTCCGGCAGAAATCCGCGCGCCGCAGGGCACGCTGTTCGGCGTGTCGGCCTTCCAGATCAACTTCGGCTCGACCGAGATCGACACCGCCGGGGACGCGCCCGACGTGCTGGTGGCGATGAACCCGGCGGCGCTGAAGACCAATGTCGGCGCCTTGAAGCCCGGCGGACTGATCATCGCCGACACGGGCGAGTTCAACAAGCGCAACCTCGAAAAGGCTAAATACGCGGTCAACCCGCTGGAAGACGGCAGCCTGTCGAAGTGGAACGTGCTGGCTTTCGACATCAGCGCGCTGACGCTGGAATCGGTCAAGCCCTTCGGCCTTGGCAACAAGGAAGCCCTGCGCTGCAAGAACATGTGGACGCTCGGCCTGGCGCTGTGGATGTTCGACCGTGATCGCGCGCCGCTGATCGACTGGCTGAACGCCAAGTTCAAGAAGAACCCGGTGCTGGCCGAAGCCAACATCGCCGCGCTCAACGCCGGACACGCCTATGGCGAGACGGCAGAGATCGGCGGTCAGCTGCACAAGGTCCACCTCGATCCGGTCGCCTCGCCCGCAGGCCTCTACCGCACGATCACCGGCGCGGAAGCCGTGGCGCTGGGCCTCGTCGCGGGCGCGCAGCTGGCGCACCTGCCGATGTTCTTCGGCGGCTATCCGATCACGCCGGCCAGCTCGATCCTGCATTACCTTGCGGGGATGAAGGAATTCGGCGTCACCACCTTCCAGGCGGAAGACGAGATCGCCGCGATCGCGGCGGCTATCGGCGCGAGCTATGCCGGCAGCCTGGGCGTCACCTCCTCGTCGGGCCCGGGCATCGCGCTCAAGGGTGAGGCGATGGGCCTCGCGGTGATGACCGAACTGCCGCTGGTGATCGTCAATTCGCAGCGTGGCGGCCCCTCCACCGGCCTACCGACCAAGACCGAGCAGTCGGACCTCTACCAGGCGGTCTATGGCCGCAACGGCGACACGCCGATGCCGGTGATCGCCGCGCGCAGCCCGGGCGACGCCTTCGATTGCGCGATCGAGGCGTGCCGCATCGCCACCCAGTACATGACCCCGGTGATCCTGTTGACCGATGGCTACATTGCCAACGCGGCCGAGCCGTGGGCCGTGCCCGATCCGGACACCTTTGCCCCGTTCCCGGCGCAGTTCCTCGATGCGCCCAATGGCCCCGATGGCACCCTGCTGCCCTATGCCCGCGACGAAAAGGGCGCGCGGCCATGGATCAAGCCCGGCACCCCCGGGCTGATGCACCGCATTGGCGGGATCGAGAAGAACCCCGGTACCGGCAACCTTGATTACAGCCCGGCCTCGCACCAGGCGATGACCGACGCGCGCAAGGCCAAGGTCGACGGCGTGGCGAAATCGATCCCGGCGCAGGACGTTTGCCTGGGTAGCGAAGGCGGCAAACTGGCCGTGGTTGGCTGGGGCAGCACGTTTGGCCCGATCCACCAGGCAGTGCGCAAGGCGCGCGCCCAAGGCCTCGACGTCAGCCACATCCACGTCCGTCACATCTGGCCGTTGCCGGAAAATCTGGGCGATCTTCTGCGGGGTTACGACAAGATCCTCGTCCCCGAAATGAACACCGGCCAGTTCAAGACGGTGCTGCGCGATCAGTATCTGGTCGACGCCCAGCCGCTGACCAAGGTGTCGGGCCAACCCTTTGCCATTGCCGAGATCGAGGCTGCGATCGCGACCTATTTCGACGGCGTTGCGGGCAATGCCGGGGGTGACGAGGTGCCCCCCAACCCCGGGCAGATGCCGACAATCAAAAGCGCCAATCCATAAAGGATCATGCGCGATGATCGGATGCCTTGGCCTTTCGGGACTGCTCCTCTTCCTGGGGGCCTGGATGAGCGCTTTCGTGCTCTACGTCTATTTCGGCCCGGCCAACCCGCTGCTTGCCTTTGCCTTTGGCGCGGCGATGGTGGCGGTGTTCTGGATCGTCGCCAGACAGTTCGCCGATCGGGCCGTGGCCAATGACGTGCGCGGCAATGCTCTCCGCGCCGCGCGCGAGCGGGATCCGAACCACGCCCGCAACCGCTTTGTCGCGCTTTACATCGGTCGGGGGATCGGTTGGATCATTACGCTGTTTTTCGGGGGGCTTGCTGTATTCGGCGCGATCCTCGGCATTTATGATTACTTCGCGGACGGGGGTGAGAGTGCGAGGAGTGTCGCATTGCTTGCCGGGTCGGCAGCCGCGATCGCTTACTACGTGTTTCCTTTAGCCAAGGTCAGAGTCGAATGAACGCCATCGCCACTATCACCACGACGCTCAAGGACTGGGAATCGGATCAGGAAGTCCGCTGGTGTCCGGGCTGCGGGGACTATGCGATCCTCAAGGCGGTGCAGCGCACCCTGCCGGAAATCGGCGCCAACCCGGCGACCACGGTGTTCGTCAGCGGGATCGGCTGCTCCAGCCGCTTCCCCTATTACATGGCAAGCTATGGCTTTCACACCATCCACGGCCGCGCGCCGGCGGTGGCGACGGGGATCAAGCTGAGCAATCCGGAGCTCGATATCTGGCTGGTCACCGGCGACGGCGATGGCATGTCGATCGGCGGCAACCACACGATGCACCTGATCCGGCGCAATCTGAACATCCAGATCATGCTGTTCAACAACGAGATTTACGGGCTGACCAAGGGCCAGTACTCGCCGACCAGCCGCGAAGGCACCAACAGCCCGACCTCGCCGCTGGGCTCGGTCGACCGGCCGGCGCTGCCCTGTGCCTTCGCGCTGGGCGCGGGCGCGCGGTTCATCGCGCGCGGGTTTGACGTGTCGAAGCACCTGCCCGAAGTGCTCAAGGCCGCCCACGCCCACAAGGGCGCGGCGTTCGTCGAGATCTTCCAGAACTGCATCGTCTACAACAAGGACCGCTTCGAGGACTTCGCCGCCCCCAAGGGCGCCGAGGACCGCCAGCTGTGGCTCAAGAACGGCGAACCCATGCTGTTCGGCAGCGAGAAGACCGGCGGCGTCAAGGGCATCGCGCTCGATGCCGAGAAGCTGGAGCTCAAGGTTGTCGAGGTCACCGATGGCGACTGGCAGGCGGCGGGCGTGATCGTCCACGACGTCACCAACCGCTCGATCGCGCACATGCTGGTGGAAATGCCGTTCGGTCCGTTCCCGATGGCGCTGGGCGTGATCTACGACGATCCCCGCCCGACCTTCGAGGACGCGCTGCTCGGCCAGGACGCCAAGGCCCGCGAAGGCAAGAGCACCGACCTGAAGAAGCTCCTCGCCAAGGGCCAGACCTGGACGGTCGAGGGGTAAGCCCTTGCCGCGGGGGTGGTTTATTGCCACCCCTGCGGCATGGACAACCTGACCCATTCGCTGATTGGCGCCGCGCTGGCGCAGTGCGGGCTTAAGCGCCGCACCGGGCTTGCCATGCCGGCGATGATCCTCGCGGCGAACCTGCCGGATATTGACGCGCCCTGCGCCGTTTATGGCGTTGAATCCCTGTCGATGCGGCGCGGCATCACCCACGGGCCGATTGCGCTCATCCTGCTGCCGGTGCTGCTGGCAGGCGCACTGATTGCGTTCGACCGATGGCAGGCGCGGCGCGGGAAGCGGCCAGAGGGGCGGCTGCCCGTCCACCCCGGCTGGCTGATCGCGCTTTGTTATTTAGGCACTCTCACCCATCCGCTATTCGACTGGTTCAACACCTACGGCATCCGCCTGCTGGAGCCGTTTTCGAGCCGCTGGTTTTACGGCGATACGCTGTTCATCATCGACATCTGGATCCTGATCATGCTCGGCACCGGGATATTCCGGTCGCTGAAGGCCGAGCGGGCGGGGCGGGCGGACTGGACCGGGCCAGCGCGGCTCGCCTGCGGCGGGGTCGCGGCTTATGTCGCGGCGAACATGGCGATCAGCCACATGGCCGCGCGGCAGGTCATGGCCGAGGCGCCCTATCCGGTCATGGCCGTGGCCAGCCCGATCCCGATCGCCTTCTGGGAGCGCGACGTGCTGTGGCGCACGGCGGACGGCTGGTACGGGACGATGCGTTGCACGGCGCTGTCCTGCGTGCGCTATCCCCGCGAGCTGAAGCGGACCGGCATGGACGATCCGCGCATTCCCGCACTGGCCGCAAAGGACCCGGCAGCGCGCGCCATCCTGTTCTGGAGCCGGATGCCCGTGGCCGAAGCGGGACCAAAGGGCATATTGCTAAGCGACCAGCGCTTCATGAATAGCCCGGCGCGCGGAACCTTCTCCGTGTTGCTGAAACCGGACTGATGACCTCACCTTCGATTGTATGGTTGCGCCGTGACCTGCGCCTTGCCGACCAGGCTGCGCTGGTGGCTGCTTGCTCCGAAGGACCGGTGATCCCGGTCTACGTGCTGGACGATCAGACGCCCCGGCACCGCGCGATGGGCGGGGCATCGCGCTGGTGGCTGCATCACAGCCTTGCCAGCCTGGACGCGGACCTGCGCAAGGCGGGGTCCCGCCTGATCCTGCGGCGCGGGCGCTGCGAGGATGTCCTGCCCGCATTGGCCGAGGAAACCGGCGCGCGCCGCGTCCACGCGATGCATCATTACGAGCCGTGGTGGCGCAATGCCGAACGCGCGGTTGCGCGGGTGCTGGACCTGGCGCTGCATGATGGCAACTACCTTGCTCCCCCTGGCACCGTGCTGACCGGCAACGGCACGCCGTTCAAGATCTATACCCCGTTCTGGCGCGCGCTGACCGAGCGGATGCCGCCGCCACCGCCGCTGCCTGCGCCCTTGCAGGTTCCGGCGCCCGCTGACTGGCCGCACAGCGAATGCCTCGACGACTGGGGCCTGTTGCCAACCGCTCCAGACTGGGCCGGAGGCATGCGCGCCGAATGGACACCGGGCGAGGCTGGCGCGCTGGGCCGTCTGGAGGACTTCACCGGGATCGCTGCGCGCTACGAGGCGCAGCGCAACCTGCCCTCGCGCGAGGGCACTTCGCGGCTTTCGCCTCACCTCCACTTCGGAGAGATTTCGCCCGCCACTGTCTGGCACGCCGTTGCCGATGCTGGTGGTTCGGTTGACAAGTTCCTGGGCGAGATCGGCTGGCGCGACTATGCCCAGACCGTGATCCTGCAACTGCCCGATTATGGCACCCGCAACGCGCGCGACACCTTCGATGGGTTCCCCTGGCGCGAGGGCGCCGATGCCGATGCCGACTTTGCCGCCTGGTGCAGGGGGCGGACCGGCTATCCGATCGTCGATGCCGGGATGCGCCAGCTGTGGGCCACGGGGTGGATGCACAACCGGGTGCGGATGATCGTGGCCAGCTTCCTGATCAAGCACCTGCTGATCGACTGGCGGCGCGGCGAGGAGTGGTTCTGGGACACGCTGGTCGACGCCGACTATGGCTCGAACGCGGTAAACTGGCAGTGGAACGCGGGGACGGGCGTCGATTCCAACATGTTCGTGCGGATCATGGCGCCGCTCGGCCAGTCGGAAAAGTTCGATGCGGCGGGCTATATCCGGCAGTGGGTGCCTGAACTTGCCCACCTTCCGGAGGCAGCGATTCACGACCCGCCCTTGCCGGTACGCGGCTATCCGGCCAGACTGATCGGTCACAAGGAAGGCCGCGCGCGCGCCCTTGCGGCGCTGCAGGCCCACAAGGGCTGAGGCTCAGTCCGGCAAGCGGGTCGCAGGCGGGCGAAACGAATGGCCCCCATAGCGTCGGGCTGTTGCCGAACCGAGGCGATACTGAGCGGCCTTGGTGATCCCGAAATACCAAGGATTCTGCGGTATTGGAAGGTCTGTGGCGAAACTTGCCGGAGTGGCAAGTGGTGCCCGGGGGCGGATTCGAACCACCGACACGCGGATTTTCAATCCGCTGCTCTACCAACTGAGCTACCCGGGCAACGCTGCGGCGGCGGTCCTTACGGTCCGACCAGCGGCTTGAAGCGCGCCTATGGCGAAGCGCGATGCGCTTGGCAAGAGGGGATTATGCCTTTCCTTCTTCTTCGTCGAGTGCGGGCGGTCCGGGCAGGGCATAGCCATCGTCCAGCCAGCGGACCAGATCGCGGTCCTTGCAGCGGGTGGAGCAGAACGGCGCATGGTCGGGGCTGCGCGGCTTGCCGCAGATAGGGCACTTGCGGGTCGAACTGGTCATGTGGGCACCGCTTGCGCGAATCCGGCCTCTGGCGCAAGGCCCGGGTCCTCTGCCAGCTGGATCAGCCTGCCGGACCGGCGTGCAAGGTCGTCCAGCCAACTGGCATGCAACGCCTGGCGCACCGCTGGATGGCAGCTCAGCAGCAGGGTGCCGGGCTGCTCGACCCGCTCCGCCTGCCGGAGCAGCCGGCGAGCGGATGCTCCCGCAGGATCGAACTGCACCAGTTGCAGCAGCGAAGGGCGAACCAGCCGCGCGACCAACTGGACGAAGCCGAAACCGTTGATCGCCGTGCGTTCGTGTGGCCAATCGTCCAGCGCTTCGGCCAGCGCCAAGTCGATTGCGCGGCGGTCCTCGCGCGCTTCCAGTGTCGGGAAATCGATGCCGATGTTGCCGCCTACGTCGAAGCGCCGCAAGGCTGCCGCGAGAGGCTGCACGGCTTGGCGGGCGAGATCGCGCGGGGGCAGGGTGCCGTCGATGTCGACGACCGTCATCGCCGGGGTGGGGGCAAAGTGGAACGTGCCGCCGGCAAAGCCGCAGGTGCCGCTCCAGGCGTCGTCCCACAGTTCGTTCCAGCCGCAATCCGGAAAAGCGCGGACCACGCGCACCGCATGGCCTTCCAGACGCAGGGACTGCGCGAGGGAGGGGGCCGGAAGCAGCGGAGCCGTCGTGGGGCGGGCCTGAGCCAGCTTGCGGCGCTTTGGTTCGGGAATGGCGGAACGGAGCACTTCCAGCCTCAGCGCGGCGCCCTCGCTGGCCTCGCGGGGGAGCCGGTCGACCAGTGCTTCCTCGCCGCCCGCAAAGCGCGCCGTGCCGCGCGAGCTGCCCGAGGTTCGGGCGACCAGAACCGCGTCCTCGACCTGGCCCCGGCGCAGTCCGCCGGGCCAGTCGATCCGGGCGGCGGCGATTTCACCACCATCGAGCAGGATCGCGCGGTGCTCGCCGATCCCTTCCTCGACCAGCCACTCAGCCAAGCGGCAATCCCGCCGCGAGCAGCAGGGCGCGCGCCTCGAACAGGGGCAGGCCCATGACGCCGGAGTGGCTGCCGGAAATGAAGCGGATCAGCGCCTCGGCGCGGCCCTGGATGGCATAGCCACCCGCCTTGCCGAGCCCTTCGCCGCTGGCGACATAGGCGTCGATTTCTTCCTCGGTGAGGCGCTTGAAGGCGACCACGGTTTCCACCTCGCGCGAGCGGGCGCGGCCCTCGGCATCGATCACGCAGAGCGCCGAGATGCAGCGGTGGCGGCGGCCGGAAA
>Ga0116141_10001709_pt1 | contig 18925 bp, 11 predicted proteins | sample AD_UKC097_MetaG_FD_89744 | JGI IMG/M metagenome (GOLD analysis project Ga0116141, IMG submission 89744) | Active sludge microbial communities of municipal wastewater-treating anaerobic digesters from USA - AD_UKC097_MetaG | ecosystem: Engineered > Bioreactor > Anaerobic > Digestate | place: USA...
CCCGCCATCACCGAAACCTGATGGCGGCAGCCACGGCAAAGCCACAACCCTCGATCCATTGCCCAAGCCTCACTGGCACCGCAGACCGGGCAGAGGAATCCCATCGGCCACCGCAACGCATACCAATACGCCCGGCAAGCGCTTTCCACCGAAAACCGCTCTTCCAGTTCCAGAAGCGTCCGGGGATAATCCTCATTCATACACCCCATACTACAGGTTGGGGTCGGTTGAGTCAAGTAAATATCCATAACTTAATGACATTGGGTCAGGTGGGGGTTGACCTACTCCACATTCCTTGCTCTATCACGCGAGACGCCATGCTTTCTTGATACAAATCACCCGTCCCGCCGGTCTGTCGCTCAAGCATTCCTCAGACCAGTCCCCGAAGGAATTCCGCTTCCTTCTTCAGAATCGCACCGCGCTCTTCCTGCGGGAAACGGCTCAGGGATTCGTTCTCGATGCAATAGTCTCCGAAATACCCTGCTGCCTGAAGAATCGCAACCACCTTCTTGAAATCGATATCTCCTTCGTAGATGGGACTGCAATATTTCCCGTATTCCCATCCGATCTCTCGCCGGATATTCTGTTTGTCGTCGGGATAGTTGATGCTCTTGCAGTGTGTGTGGTAAACGCGAGATGCGTATTTCTCATAGAGCTTGTAGAGGTCATCCAGGGGATGGCCGAACCAGTAGAAATTCCCCGTGTCCAATGTCAGTCCCAGCGCCTTGGAGCCGACTCCGTCAAAGAGTTTGTCCAGAAATTCCGGATCGTTCGTTGTGTCTCCGTGGTTCTCGATTCCATAACGGATATCCGTGTCCTTGACGAGGTCCGCCAGTCGTCTGCAGACAGTGGTGGCGAATCGAAGAAAATTCGCACGGTCTTTGAGTCTCCGGGGCACCACATCAATTCGAATGGCTTTCACATCCAGCTGTTTGGCGGCAAGGACCACTTTACTCACAAAGGCAATCTCCTCTTCGGGTCGTTCATCGAAACGATTGGCAAGACAGAATGACGTGATCTGCAAGCCTTGTTCGGTGACATCGTTCCGAAGGTCGGCAATCGCTTCCGCCGATCCGATCGAGTATTTCTTTCCACCTTTGGAGATCTCGGAACACCCCCCCTCGAAATCCACGTATACTTCCACACCTTCCACACCAATGGCCTTCATGGCTTCCCAGGGAGTTGCGGCTTTGACCTCGCCCAGATTGGCATCCCGGCAGGCGATCACCGGTTTCTTCTGTGTGTCGGCGGACCATCCAAGGGACGACTTGGCGAGCAAACCGGCACCGGCCAGGCAGGCACAGGATGTATGAATGAAATCTCGGCGAGTTGGATCGTTCCGGTCGATCATGTTACGTTCTCCTGGAGTGAAAATCGTTCTTTCGTGACACGTGACATCCTCTCAAATTATCACAGAAAACAGGCATTTGAAGGGATTATCTGTTTTCCGGGCCGGTGCGATAACTGCCTGGAAAGATCGCTGGGTGTAGAATACATTGCTTTTCGAGTTCGATATCCGAAGCGTCTTCCTGGGATGGATATGTTCGAGAGCAAGCTTGGTTTACGTGCATTCACCCTGATCGAGCTGCTGATCGTGGTCGCCATTATCGGAATTCTTGCGGCGATTGCGGTTCCGAATTTCATGAACGCGCGCGTGCGGGCCAATGTCGCCCGCGCGGAGGCCGATCTACGTGGGCTTGTCACTGCGGCTCAAACATACCGGGTGGATAACAATGCTTTCCCCATGGATGCGACGGATACGCGAGGTCCGGGCCAGGTTCTTGGGTATTGCCCTATTGCACTGACCACGCCGGTTGCGTACATCAGCGCAATCCCCCGCGATGTGTTCCGTTTGAACGAGCAACGGGATGATGGGGGGAGCGCATACTTCGCCGGTTTGAAGACGCCACCCTACTGGTATGTCCAAAATACGCCGACAAGTGGTTGGGCGACGGCTTATTGGGCCGAGTTCCTCATCGAGCGTCGCGCGTCCAAATCGCTTGAGTTTCTCTTCGCGTCCATCGGCCCGGATGTCAAATGGCGGGTTGGGTCGGGAACCAGCGAGCCGATTCGATTCGTGGAATATGCAATGTCCAACGGAGTGAACAGCTTCGGCGACATTATCATGACAGGTCCCTGAAGCCAGAGATCCGCTCCACTCAAAAGGACAAGCCATGCCAGGACGTGTGAATCACATCCCCGCTACTGTTGATCCCGTTTGAGACCTGGAAAAGGAGTGTCTTGAACGCCGTCTTCTCCGACAGGATCGGGTCCAGATTGAAAACGCCGGTATCCTCATCCGCATCCGGTCCGAGTCCGTGCAACAGCCAGGCATTCATGCATTTCGCCGGACCATAGGAGGTGTAATCGTAATTGGTTGTCTCGCTGTCATGGGTTGAGCGAAATGTCCTGCGGAACGGATCGGCGGGTATGGCGGCGATATAAGCCACCGGGGAGGTCAAACGTCTCAATTCCTGGTACGGATTGCTGCCCATCCATCCGAAAAAGCATTTGTTGTCCAGCTGGTACATCACCATGGCATCCCCCAGGGCTTTCAGGTCGCTTTCCATTCTCGCGACCAGTGCCTTTGTGCGGGCATTGAGAAAATTCGGCACGGCAATCGCCGCAAGAATTCCGATAATGGCGACCACGATCAGCAGCTCGATCAATGTGAATGCGGGTTTTCGAGCACTCATCGTATCCGAAACCTCCGTTGAATCCTGCCCGTTGCCCTCCTGGTCGGTCGAGAAATCGTTGAGAACGCAGTCTTAGTTTACCACAATTCCTTCTTCCGCGCTTCAGCGACTTACGGAAATGCGAATGAGATTTTCCAGGATTTCCCTCCACTGGTTCAGTGTTGCGCCAATGGTGAATGGCTGGACCGCGTTCGAATCGCACGAGCCTCCCTGCAATTTTCCAGCCAGCCATCTCCAGTGAAGCGAGAAAATCGCTTGGGTGATTCCTTTCACATCCTCCGGAGAGACCACCATACCGCCAACCGACCGGATCACATCTGCGGATGCCCCGACCTGCGGAGTGATACCGAGAATGGTATTCCCGCTACCCAGGTAATCGATCAGCTTGGAGGGAAGAAACAGGTTCACATCCATGGGAGCATCGATCAACAGCAGAACATCCGCTGTCTTCATCAGCACGAGGCTTTCGAGATATCCGACCGACCCCCGGAACGCCACAACCGATGTCAGATCGTATTCCTCGAGAATCTTGGAGGAATCCGCAGGACAGTTCCCGATGAACTCAAAGAAATAGTTGTCCAGGATTTCGGGATGAGTCTGTCGGAGGTGCACAAGTGCCTCCAGCAATGGCCTTGGCGTGCGTGGTCCATAGAAATTCCCGATGGAACGAAACAGCAGTCTCTCGTTGCGCGGTCTCACTTGCGGATAGAGATCCCCATCGAAACAGTGTGGAATGACCACGGCTTTCTGCTGCCATGAAGACCGGTATTTCTTCATCGTCAATTCACTCGTGTATTCCGAAGTGAAAACGACGGTATCCGCATGACCGATCACGTATGCTTCAAGCCTTCTCTGAATGGCATCCGAGAGAAAACGCCGGTCGGAATAGGGATTATCCACCCAGGGATCGCTGAAATGCGCAATCCATGGTTTCCTCCAGGCGCGCTTCAGAATCGCCCCGGCAAGATGGACGGACATGGGATTACCAAACGTCGCGATGGCGTCGAAATCCCCCGGTTTAAGTCTCCTCCGTGCAATCCTCGCGGCCCGCAGCGACCAGGGCAAATAGGGGTCCGGCACCTGGCCCGCAAACGGACACAACCGCAACAGGCGTCCGTACCATTTCTTCAGCACTGGGTCCGCGCTGACCTCGATCCGTTCACGGATCGAGGGATAGATCTGAGCCAGACCCGGATCACGGTTGCCCCACAGTGTGTCCGGTTTTCCGCAGAGGACTGTTGCGTTCCATCCTATCGCGGGAAGGTGGGCGATGGTGCGCTGAACCTGGATCGACCGGGGACTCAGCAGTGGGGGATAGTAGCAGGACAAGGCCAGTAATGAACGCACAGAATTCTCCGTTACAGCCATCTTCTCGCCCAGATCTCGAGAACAAATAGTATCCAGGCTTTTTGCACTTCGGTTGGGGACCCTCCGTTCCGAGCGGCCCGGATCGCTTCCCGGATGCTTTCTTTTCGGAACAGGCTTTCCGTAAAAGTGTCTTTCGAGAGCAACGTATCTTCCACATATTGCCCGAACTTGTCTCGCATCCACAAATCCAGCGGAACGGGGAATCCCTTTTTCGGACGCGTGAGAATGGAGTCCGGGAGACGGTCATGCGCAAACCGTCGCACCAGGTACTTGGTAATATACTTCCCATCTGCATCCCGCTTGATCTTTCGTTCCGGCGGGCGTTGCGCCGCCCAGGCCACAAGGCGGTGATCCAGAAACGGAACCCGCAGTTCGATGGAGGTCGCCATGGTCATTTTATCCGCCTTCATCAGGAGATCCTCCACAAGCCAGTCCTGGCTGTAGGCGTACAGAATCTGGTGAAGCGGCTCTTTCGCTCGCACCGCCCGGTAATACCCGGCAATGATCTCTTGAGAGTCGGCAAATCTCGGCGCGTCCGGCCAGAGAACCGACTTCTCCGGTGTCGTAAAGAAATCCGTGATATAGGGCCGGAACGCCGCGTTTCTATGCGCGAGTGGTATATTCAGGCGGTCGATTCGCTCAACTGCATGGGTGTTTCCCAGCAATCGAAACAGGCTCCGTGGCAGCGTGTGTCGAAGGAAAAGCGGAAACCGGTGCAGCGTTCGGATCTTATCCCAATAGGCAGCGGCACGGTCCAGCGTATATCCCGCGAAGATTTCATCCACCCCTTCTCCCGAAAGAACCACCTTCACATGCTTTGCCGCCAGTTTCGATACGAAATACAGGGGAATCGAGGCCGGATCGGCCAGTGGTTCATCGGTATGCCAGGCAAACTCCGGCAGGAAGTCGACGAAATCCTGCAAGGTGATTTCGATTTCGTGATGGTCGGTCTTATATCGCTGGGCAATTTCCCGCGCGTAGGGCAATTCATTGAATGCGTGCTTGTCCGCAAGCGCGACGGAGAAGGTACTCAGCGGCGTGTTGTGCACTTCTGCCACGGCCGAGGCCACCGTGCTCGAATCCAGACCGCCGCTCAGAAGGATTCCTACCGGAACATCCGCGATCAGCCGACGTTTGACTGCATCCAGAAACAACTCCGAAAACTCCCGGTAATCGTCTTCCTCATTGGTTGGAGTTGATTCTTCCGGGTATGGAATCTCCCAATAACGCTCCGGAACAGGATCGGTCTTTCCGGCTTCGAGAGTGAGTGTGTGTCCCGGCGGGAGTTTTCGGATGTTCTTCCAGATCGTTCCCGGTTGGGGGACGTACCGGAATGTGAGGTAATTCCACACGGCTTCCAGGTTCAATTCCTTGGGGATGACTCCGGTCGCAAGGATGGATTTCATTTCCGATGCGAAAAGAAACGTGCCTCCCCGCTGCGCATAATAGAGTGGTTTGATTCCCATGCGGTCGCGGGCCAGGAAGAGACGCTGGTTCCGTTCATCCCAGATCGCGAAGGCAAACATGCCGATCAATTCCTGCACACAGCGGGGGCCGAGTTCTTCATACAAGTGAAGGATGGTTTCCGTATCGGTCTTGGTGGAGAATTGGTGTCCCTTTTTGAGGAGATCTTCGCGGAGTTCCCGGTAATTATAGATTTCTCCGTTGAAAACGATCCAGCAACTTCGATCTTCGTTTGTGATGGGTTGCTTGCCGGTGGAGAGGTCGATGATGCTGAGCCGACGCATTCCCATCCCATAGGAGCCTTGCAGGTAATGCCCTTCATCATCGGGACCGCGATGAGAAATCACACGGCACATTTCCGTGATGATGCCCTCATCGACACCCCCGTCTGTCTTCCATATTCCCACAATTCCGCACATGATTCCGATTCCTCAAGGAAAGACCACTCTGTCCACCCTGTCCACTCCGTCCCCCCCGTCCACCCTGTCCACTCCGTCCATCATCCTATTCTTCCCATTTGTCCCATCTGTCCCATTCGTCCTATTTGTCCCCTCTATGCCTCTTTTCCCTCTATCCACCCCATCCATTCTTCTCTTCAATTCTTAATTCGTAATTCTCAATTCTCTCCCCCCTCCTTTTCTTCTTCGTGTCCTTGTGTCTTTGTGGTTTTTCCTTCGTTTCATCCTTTCTTTCCGTCTACGCCGTATGTTTTGAGCGTAGTGGCGTTTTCCGCACGTGTAAAGGAGGTGGAATCGAATCAGAAGGGATACAACCGTTTGAGGGGATTCGCTTTTTGCAGGAAAGAAATCCGGATGTCGGGGGATTCGAAGGACTGACTGCGGAGGCGCGTCCAGACATCCTGAAAGGATAGCTCGCGATCCGGGGCGTTCAAGGCAATCCGCACCGTATGAAAAACCGGCGGAAAGATCCGTTCCACGAGGGTCGGCGGCTCAAGGAAATAGTACATCTCCCCGTCCTGGAATTTTCCCCACAGGAAGAACCGATCCTGATCGAGCTTGGCGCGCAGCCCCAGCCTGCCGTACGAATACTCCGACCGATCCATCAGAATCCTCGTGGATGCCTGTTGCCCCATGTCGAAAATCATCTTCAGCGCCTCCCGGCTGATCGTTCCTGTCCCCGGATCGCTTTCCACGTCCAGATCGAACGAAACCGGCTTGATGTTTTCGCCCAGCAGGAGCTGCAAGTCTCTGACGGAACCGGAGACCGTTCCCTCAATCCGTCCGAGTTCCAGCCAGTCGCAAACTTGGGCCAGATCCAGACGCTCGAATGAAATATCGCCACCCCAGATCGGATAGGATGAAAAAACCTGCAAGACACGGATGTCGGAGATAACGGCATGTCCGCCGAAGATCCCCATCTGCATATCCCCTGTTGCCGCCAGGACATCACCGGATATGGTCACTTCCGACAACCGGGCTTCCACTTCGGATGGTTTATTCAGAAGATCCGAATTGTCCGATTCGGCAACACTCTCTTTACGATGAAATTGAACCGAGGTCTGTGTCAGGGAATGCGAAGAGAGCGGCTGTGTGATTCGCACTGGCCCGATCTTCGCATTCCCTCCCTGAAGTGAGAGAGAAATCGGTTCCTTCCATTCAATGTCACCATCGACAATAAGGGGCTGAAGGACAAGATCCTCTACGGTTTCTGATCCCCACTGAATTCGGTTTGCGGAGAGACGCATCGGTCCACGGGCTTGTAGCCGTGGCTCGGATGATCCCGGCGCGTCCAATCCGGCAGCCAGATCCGCCGAGATCCCCTGGAGGGCAATCTCGTTTCCCATCTCGGCGGTATTCAACGTTGCGTGGAGTGTTCCCTCCGATTTCACTCCCTCCAAGTCTTGCGCCATGGCAAATTCAATTCGCGCAGAACCATCTACATTGAGACTTACCGCATCCGGCCATTTGGCCGCAAGAAGCCCCTGGAGCAATTCCCGATAGATCGCGTTCAGATCGCTGCCTGTCAGAGTGGCCTCCAGTTGGCGGGAATTGGACGTCCACGAACCTTCACCATGCACCGCCAACCCGCCCGGACACATCACGTCCACCGACCGAAACCGGGTGCTTCCCTCTTTCCGAATCCATTCCAGGTCCGATGAGACATCAAAACGTTTCCCGGCGGCGTCGAGATACAATCCGCTCGGCAGCAAGGCCGCAAAATCGGACAACGTTGTTTGTGTCTGTGCCCGGATGGTTCCCTGCGAATCGGATTGCGCATCCACTTTAAGCGTTGCGTTCAGGTTCTCCCATTGCACCGGGATCTCGCGTGACTCCGCCAGAAGGCGACTCTCGCTCAAGGTCGCTTGCGCGCTCGCCTTCCAATCCCGTTCCCGAATCCACTCGCCCCGAACCTGAATATCCGCTTTCCCGCCGAAATCCAAACCCTCCAGTTTCAGATTCTTCCATATCTGTTTCGCAGAGGAATAGAACTCGGCGAGATCTTCCAGATGAAGCACAAGGTCGTATGTGATGGACTGCACACCCTTGGAATCCGTATTGGCGACGGCGGTTCCTGTGAGAGTGAAGAGATTGCAGGAGGATTGAATGTCCGAAATCTCGATGGGGGCCGTGTTGTTTGGGCGCGTGATCTGCGCGGAGAAATCCCATTCGGGAACCGTGAAATCTTCCCATTTGGGTTGTTTAGCTGAAATGGAAACGCTCCCGGCCAGCGATCCTTCCTGGCGCAGGAATACCTGGTTGTTGATATGGACTTCCGAGGCGGAGGATGTTGCGCTGGGAACGACAAGGTTGGCGATTGCCACCAGAAGGTTCAGGCGCTTCTCAGCCGGTTGAACGGAGAACTTCGCCTCCAGGTCTGCCATGCCGGAAGGCGTATCTTTTGCCGCCGCATTGGGAATGGCGAGATTCCACAGGCGATCCAGGGGCAATTTCCTGCTCTGAAGATTCCCGTCGATTTCAAGCGAAGGCGAAACCGCCCCCGACAGGTTCCCGTCGATCTGACAGAATCCCGGTGCATCGAACGTGATCCGATCTGCCGTAAATGCTTTCCAGCCCGCGCTGGTAATTTGACCGATGGACAGGCTGAGCCGAGGGACATCCAGCGTGCGTTCTCCGGCCTCCAGGCTATCGACCTCTGCGGAGAATTTCAGCGTGCCCTTCTGAATGCCGGTTCGCGGATGGATTGTGGATCGAAGGTCCAGTTGACCGGTTCGAGTCTTGATGTGAAATCCGGGTCTTGAATACTCAAAGGGATCGAGAAATACATTCATGGATATATCGCCCGTCTGCGTTACCGGGATGTTCACCTGTCCCGATGCGGAAGCGATTCTCAACGGGGGTGTGTTCTGCCCGCTGGAGAACGCGATCTGGTTCAGGTTGATCGCAGTCTGCGCGGAGAAAGGCGACAGCGAGGCAATTTGCATGGAGATTGAACCGGGTGGTGTCTGAGCGGCTTCCGGTTTCCCCAGACGAAGAAGGACATCCAACGGCCCGGTGGGTGGGCAGGTCGCCAGGCAGGATACTCCGCTCTGAAGATTCGCCGGAATCCACTTCGGCATAAACGATCCCGGAAGCCAGCCGAATCCGTCGGTCAGCAGAGTGAACGATGCGCCCTTATCCTGGGACGAGAATCCTTGCGTGCGAGTCTCCAGCTCGACCTTTGTCCCATCGGAGGATTTCGCGGTTCCGACCAGGTGAAGGCGCTCCGCCTTCATATCCCGCCGGATAGAAATGTCCTCAATCCTGATTTCTCCTCCACCGACAGCGGCATGAAACTTCCCATCGCTGATTTCCAGATCCCCCAGAACATTCATGCAGAGGTCTTCGGCCACGGTCAGGATTCTGCGGAGATCGTCCGGATTGATTTCACGAGCGGGACCTTCGGGCTGTTCAGCCGCACCCCCTTGAATGGCGATATCCGGTTCGTCGATCTCGATGGCGACTCTTCGGCCCGCATCCGTCCGTTTCCAACCCACGTCGATGGCAGCGGCGGCGATCTTCAGTCCTTCCGAAAGCCCTGACAGGGAATGGAGTTCACGAAGGCCCACCTCCCCTTCGCCCAGCATGGACCACTTCAAAACCATCTTGCCTGCGCTCAGCCGTCTGGCCTCGCCTTCTTTGGGGGCAATCTCAACCGCCACGTTCAACAGAGAAGGTTGCAGAAATGGGGAAACGGCGGCCCCCTCCCATTCGGCTTTCACGCCACGGGAGGCAAGCTGTTTCCCGATCCATTCCTGACCCGATCCGGAGATCAGAAACCAATACATAACCAGATATCCGATCAGGTACAATCCCAGCAGAATCCCAACAAAGATCAGGAGGAATTTTCTGCCCCGCCGACTTAACGAAAAGAACTTTCTTCCGTCCATGACAGACCACCTCTGTGAAGATTCCGGATACGACTATCCGTACTGAGTATACACCTTTCAGCCTTCTATTACTCAGTGAGAATGTAAATCGACACGGGAAGCCGGGTTGTGGTATCCGGATCGAACCGGTTCATGTCGCCGACTAAACAACTCATGTTTGGCATTGGAGTTGCTATTGACCGTCTCAGGAGACGGAAAAAAGAGGAGAATATCATGTCCACTGTCACGAATGTTGAATCGACTTCTCCCCGCCCCCCGTTTGTGCAGAAATCCTCATTTCAGCAATCCGGTGGGGCGTTTGAGAACACCCTGATTGCGGCGGCGGATTCGCAGCCGAGACGGAAGGGGCTGGCGGCTCCCGCTCCCGCCCGTGCCTCGGCCCTGGAACTGCCCCCGGCTTCCATCAATTTCAAACCGAAAACCACAACCCCCGCTCCGTCTTCCATCGGCCTGTTCCGACCGCTTCCTCTCGCGGGAAACACCCAGATATCCCCAACAATCATCGCGCAACCGGTCAGCCCGACCGCGACGCAGTCCGCACCGGTTACAGTCCCGCAGGCCGCATCGGAGGGATTGGCGGAACAGGTCATCTCCGACTACAAAGAATATCAACAACTGATGGACAGCAAGCCTCAGGCGAATCCCGTATCGTCTCAGGCTATATCCGAATCGGCGGATCTTCGACCGACTTCCCCCCTGCCGGCCTCGCCCGAAACGGCCATTCCGTACGGACAAGCCATGGCACAAAGTGAAGAAAGTTCCATTGTGCAGGAACCTTCCATCACAGCCTCTTTCCGGGAACCCAGGTCGCCATTTCCGATTCTCACTACTCCCGTCACCCCGACGACCCCTGCTGTATCGGTTGCCTCCTCCGCCCCGGTGACAGCGGCCGTTGCAGAGACTGAATCGCCACAACCGGTTCAGAAGACACCCATCGGGGAAGCCCTCGCTGCCTATAAAGATGAACAACTGCTCTCCAACGCCGGTGGGGACAACTACATCCGCAACGGCGAAACCATGGAGATCAATCCCGACTACGATCACACGCAGTTTTCCCAGCGCGTCGGCAAGGACCTGACCGACGCAAAAGAGAACCTGAAAGATGCCGTCGGCGATCTCTCGACCGGATCGATAACGCATTACCGGGATGAATCTGGCGAAATCCAGGCACGGAAACGTCCGGGCCTGTTTAAGACCTTGGGCAATTTCGGCAAAGACATCGCCAGCGGACTCACTCTGGGGATCTATCGTCCCAACGGCGACGAGGCTCCAACGGGGCTTAGCCGCGTAACGTATCCGTTCAAGAAAGTCTTTGTGGACGGGGTAATGAAGGACCTGGTCATTGGTGTGCCGAACAGCCTGATCCATGCCGGGGAGCACACCACCCTGGCGGCCCTGAACACCGGCGAAGCGTTGCCGGATGCCACCATCGGGACCGCCCCCGCCGGAAGGCAACTGACCACATCGACATTCGACAATACCCAGGTCGGCGCGAGCTACGTCGCTGATGTAATGCCCTCCGGTGAAGCGTGGGGACGGGTCGGTGCCGCCGGACAGGACGGAAATTGGGGAATGCCGATTGCCACCAACTGGAAGGCCTCGGAGTACAACACTACAGATCCGCGATTCCTTGGTGTTCGCAATACCGGATTTCGGAAAGGCATTGAGACCATCGGGACGTTGGGGATGGGAGCTGCTGTCGCCGCTGCAAACGCTCCTGTGGCTGCCGTGGCCGGTGTAGCAGCCATGAATCCGGGCACGAGCGAAATCCCTTCAGAGGAGCTCATTCAGAAAGAGCCTTCTTCACCCATGCCCTCTCCGGCGGAAATGGACCCCGAACTGGCTGCCGCCCTCGAAGCCCTCTACAAGGCGCGAGAAAAGCAGGCTCCGGGATTCACACAAACCGATTCCTCGTTTACGGCTTCCGCTGCCGCCAATCGACGGCCGAAACTCTGGCAAAATCCATAAGACCATCGTTCGTTTGAACAACGAAACCGCCGGGGAAACCTTGGCGGTTTTTTTGATTGTACATTGGATTGAGTCGGTACATTTGTAGAATATGCGGTATTCGGACTGAAAGGGATCACATCGGATGTCTCTCAGAACAATCAAAGCGCCGGAACTGCCCGATGGGCATACATGGTTCAACACGGAGCGCCCTCTCCGGTTCGGAGCGGAGTTGAAAGGCCACGTGGTTCTTCTGGATTTCTGGACTTACTGCTGTATCAACTGCATGCACATCTTGCCGGAACTGGCGGAATTGGAGCGGGAGTATCGAGACAGACCGTTCGTTGTTATCGGAGTGCACTCGGCGAAATTCGAAAACGAGACTGTACCGGAAAATGTGCGAATGGCCATTCTCCGGTATGGAATCGAGCATCCGGTCGTTGTGGATCGGGATTTCATGATCTGGCATTCCTATGCAGTCCGCGCATGGCCTACGCTGGTGCTGGTAGACCCGGAGGGATATGTCGCTCTGGCGATGTCCGGTGAGGGGCATCTCTCCATGCTGGATGATGCAATCCGCTCCCTGCTGGAGCAGCACCATCAGAAAGGGACATTGGCCGCTCAGCCTCTCACACTCCGGCGGGAATCGCAGGTCAGTGCCGCGTCGGGACTGTTGTTTCCCGGCAAAATCCTGACGGATATCGAGAACGGGCGCATCTTCATTGCCGATTCAGGCCATCATCGGATTGTCGTCGCCGATCTGACTGGAACTGTTCTGTTTACCATCGGAAGCGGGAAACAGGGATTGAAAGATGGTGAATTCTCAGAAGCACAGTTCAATCACCCCCAGGGAATGGCACTTCTGGACTCCATCCTGTATATCGCCGATACCGAGAACCACTGCCTCCATGCCGCCGATCTTCAACAAAAGGTCCTGACCACGGTCAGCGGAACGGGTGTGAAGGTGTTCGATTTCAAAGGTGGTGGACTCGGAACAAAACAACCTCTCAATTCGCCCTGGGATGTCGCAGTCGTCGGAGATGTCCTATATATTGCCATGGCGGGATCGCACCAGATCTGGACTTACGATCCGAAGACGCAGATCGCAGAGGCGTTCGCCGGGACCGGTCAAGAGAACATCATTGACGCGCATCGAACCCGTGCAGCGCTGGCTCAACCGTCCGGTCTCTGTGTCCAGGATCGTTACCTCTATTTTGCGGATTCCGAGGTCAGCGCCATTCGTGCGCTGGACCTTGACCAAGGCACAATCCGTACCCTGGTTGGGAAAGGCTTGTTCGAATTCGGAGACGTCGATGGCGACCGAAATGCCGCACGGCTCCAGCATCCGCTTGGTGTCGCTGCCTGGAAAGACACTCTGCTTGTGGCAGATACGTACAACCACAAGATCAAACAAGTAGATCCTCAAGACGGCGGCGCGAAAACTCTGTTTGGCACAGGAAGATCCGGGCTGGGCTTTCCCGGCAAGGAATCGGCTTTCTATGAACCCGGCGGCCTGACCGTACTTGGAAATCTTCTATTCGTCGCCGATACGAACAATCATCGGATTGTCCGCGTGGATTTGTCCAACAGGGAATGGAGCGTTTTTCAATTGAAATGGACCAAGAAGGTCGAGAACAACAGCACTTCCCGCGAACTACTCTCGGAAATTGTTATCGCGCCCGGCCTGGTGGAAATGGAAGTGGACATCGTTCTGCCCCCCGACGCGGAATTGACTCCCGACTATCCGATACACCTTCACGTTGAGGGTGGCCCCATTCTGGTCGAGAACGCAGCACGGGATCTCCGGTTTGATTCTCCCGCACTCCCTCTCCAATGCGAAATCCAGGTGACTGACGCGGCGACAACCGGCACCTTGCTTGTGGACCTGGATTTCGGCTATTGCCTGAAGAAGAACGGAGTATGCATTCCCTCACAGATGGGATGGATCCTCCCGATTCGACTGCACCCGGATGGGAAGACACACATTCCTCTCACCGCCTCGTTTATCGATTCCGGCTCCCAGCAGTAGACACATCCGCTCGGAACCCGCACAATAATACAAATCTGTAGAAGGCAGGACTCGTATGTCCCGGATTTCTCTGCCCTGTATGGTTCTGTTGTGGGGCTGGACTCTAACCGGATGCAGTGTTGCCGAAAAACAAATCCCCGGCACTCATGCGGCGTCCCTGGATCTGGCCTCCCCGGTCGCGGTTCTTCCGTTTGTCTGGAATGAGGCGGTCAAACCAAAAGACCGGGAGAGCCTTACGGATCTTCCCCAGCTTGCTCGCTCGATTTTCGCAGAATCCTTCGCAACCCTGCCTTATGAGGACATGGACCAGGCGGTCGTTCTCAAGAAAATCCAGGATGCCGAATTTCTGGAGGAGAACCGCTGGCAGGCAATGAAATCCGGCGATTTGGCGTCCACCATCGGCGCAGGAACACTGGTGGAGGGCGAGATCACGAAGGCTTCTCTGGGCAGAGGCGGCCTCTGGAGCAGCACGGTTTTCGGCATTCGCATTTCACTCGTTGACGCAAAAACGGAAACTCTGCATTGGCAGGGAACAGCGGAATCCAAACGCTACGGCGGGATTCTGTATCACGCCGGGCAGGCGACCGAACTCCTTTCCGAACTGTCGAGCAAAGAGGCGCAACGTCGGCAAGTACTGCAAACCATCATCCGGGATGCCGTCCGCAAAATCCTGATGACTCTTCCACCGCCTGCAAACCTGGAGATTCTTACACCAGCGATTGAGACCCACCGGGTGGACATTCAACCCGGTCCACCGAAGGAAATCCTCGTTGAAATACGGGGTACGCCCGATTGTATCGGTACATTCGATATCGGATCGTTCCGGCGATTCATCCCGCTTTGGGAAGTGGAAAGCGGTGTCTATCGGGGCGGCTATATCGCCCAACCGAACGACTCTGCTGAAAGGCAGGAAGTACGGATTCGTCTGGAATCCCGCCTGGGCGTGGCCACGGTAAAGCAAGTGGAACAGGAGTCGGTGACACTGCCATGAAGATTCTTATTCGAATCCATTGTGTCCTGTTCGTCGCCTTGATGTGCATTCCGCTGAGTCCCGTTTATGCTTCTGTTTCGAAGAAAGTGATTGTCGCTCCCAAGGTCGATTTCAGCGGGCCTGTTCGGGTGGCGCTCTTGCCGATGGAGGCGAAGGAGAGTTGGGAAGACGGCTCGCAACATACCCGCCGTGCCTTCTATGGCGAGCTGCTGGAAATCCCGGAATTTCGCCTGATGGAACCCGCTGCGGTTGACCGCCTTCTTGAGCAGAAAGGTCTTCTTCAGGAGAACCGTTGGAGCAAGGAAGATCCGGAGATTCTCGCGGATTTGCTCAATGTGGATTTTCTGATTTATCCCCGCCTGACTGCCTGGACACAGCGGTATTTCCTTCTGCAGTCGCAGACCTCCGTTGCTGTCCGCGCATTCATGGTCGATGGACACACCGGCGACCGGGTTTGGGAGGCAGAATCGAAAGCCAAATTCCAGAAAGGTCTGACCGGGATTCCGACTGGCGGGGCGGCACTGGCCCTGGAGCCTCTGCGCGGCATGAGCAAGCGGTTCTTATATGAATGTGCCTTTGATGCTGCACATGGACTATGGGAATGCCTTGTGCCGCAGCCATCGGAGGAGCAACAGACAAAAAAATCCGGTGGACAAGTCAACTCGAAATCTTCGCGACAGAAGAAACAGACGGATGCTCAACCGGAATCGGTGGAATCCGCCTTGGCAATCACCTCTGTGGATGCTGTCTCGGAAGAGAATGTGCTGACTGTAACCCTTGATGGAACAGCGGACTGTACGGCATCGTTCTTCTCTGGTGATATGAATCGCTTGTTTCCACTCACTGAAATCGCTTCGGGCCGATATCGGGGACAATATCGAATCCCTCCGGGAATTGCACTTTCTCCTGCCTAGGTGGAGGTTCGTCTTGTCTGTCCGGACGGCCGTGCCGTGATCGGGCGAGTGGAACAGGCCGACAATGTGAAATCCCAATAGAATGGCTTGTTTCGTTTTATGAATCCCATCGAAAAATACATCGGTTGCCTGGTCGGGCTTGCCATCGGTGATGCGTTCGGGTCGGGCGCTCCATCTCATGGCTCGGATCAATCCAAGACTCCATCGGATCGTTCCCAGGGCATCCTGCCGGGCGGATTTCTTCTGTATAACTCAGACACACAACGCGCCTTGCTGTTGGCGGAGTCCCTGACGGAGTGCGAGGAACCCAACCCGGAGGATTTGTGTGCCCGTTTTCTGCGCATGTCGGAAGGTCCGAGACATCTGCCGCTGGGGAGTTTCCGACGATCGGGGCGGAACTTCCGCATGTCGCTCGACAAACTGAAAGCGGATTGGGCCTGGGATCAGTCGGGGGCGGACTCGCCCGGAATTGGCACAGCGGCCCGAATCGCACCCCTGGGATTGATCGCTGAAGATCGGACCGAATTGATCGAGCAGACCATTCGCCTGTCCCTGCCGACCCATCGCGATCCGAGAGCAATTGCGGCAGCGGTTGCGATTGCGTTTCTAATCTTTGATGAGATTTGTGGACAGGGGGAACCAGGTGAGACCGGCCCGGCCATGCGACTGCGGCGAACCGTGGAAACCGTGCTGGAAGCCGAAAACCGCATGGAGCGGGAATATCGCAACCGGATCACGCTGGATTCTTCGCCGTTCCTGCATCAGATGTCGGAAATGGTAAAGGTTGTGGAGACCTGCCTGGACCTGGATCGGGAGACTGCGCTGGAACAAATCGCAGAGCGGGCATCCGCTCTGTTCGGACATCCGGTTTCGGCTTCAACGGGATTGTCCCTTGCCGGGGTTTCGTCGGCGATCTGGTTTGCGATGAGCCAGGCATTCGACTTCCAGGCCGCTATCACCGAAATCCTCCATACGCGAGCCGATGCAGGAAGCATCGGTACAATTGTGGGAGCGATTTGTGGCTGTATTCGCCCCGATACGATTCCTGCCGAGTGGAAGGATCTTCTGATCAACGTGGACCAGATTGTCCTTCGCGCAAAAGCACTGGCCGGTCTGGAAATCCCCGGGGACTTGTTGCGCGACTTCCGCCGGTTCGAGCAGACCTGTACCGAACAGTTTCACTTTCACCGGAAAACCCACCGAACACCGTTGCGGGCCTATTCGGAGGTGACAGCGGAGGATGATCGGGTTTTCGGTATTCGTGTCATCTCCGGACGCTCGGGGGATCCTTGCGTTTTCTTCTTTGATGGAAACCTGGATCTATGCGGACTGTTCGATCTGGGACGCACGTTCCCGCTTCGTCCTCCCGATATACGCCGCATGGACTACCTGTTTGTCACGCACAGTCATATCGACCATTTCATTGGATTCGATCACATACTTCGCCATTCGCTCAACCGCCCGAACCTGCTCCATGTTTTCGGCCCGCCGCATATTGCCGCGCAGGTCCAACACCGCTTGCGAAGCTATATCTGGAATCTGCGGCGTTCGCTTCGATTGGATATTCGGATTCATGAGATCGACGAGTCAACCATCACCGTCTCGAATATCTCGATGCAGACAGCGTTTGCACACCGCGATGAGGAGGACTCGCATCCGCATCAGGGAGTCATTTTTGAAACGGAACGATTCTTATTTCGGGCGGCAACTCTGCGCCACGGAATGCCGTGCCTGGGATACGCCATTGAGGAACCGGCCTCTGTCCGAGTCGATAAAGACCGCCTGGAATCTTCGGGATTGCACCCTGGCCCGTGGTTGAACGTGCTCAAGACAGCTTGGCGTTCCGGTACCCTGGATGAAACCGCGCTGGATATTCGTGGCAGGGAGTATCCCGCGCGGTCGTTGGCCCAGGACTTACTGGTGGAGCATCCGGGAAGGAAAGTCGCTTATGTGGTGGATACCGCGTATACCGATGAAACACGGGTACGCATTGTCGAACTGGCGCGTCATGCCGACCTGTTTCTCTGTGAGGCCGCCTTTTCCCAGCAACTGGATGCGGACCAGGCCAAACGCAAATTCCATCTCACCGCGTTTCAAGCCGGAACCCTCGCCAGGGAAGCCGACGTGAAACGTCTGCACATCTTCCATTTCTCCCGCCGCTATCAGACAAGACCGATGATCCTGATCCGGGAAGCCAAACAAGCCGCCGGGGGAATTGAAGTGACGTATTGAACGGAAGGGTGAGGCTCCTGCCGAGCCGCTCGGATCTCACCAAATCACCCGCTCGTTCGAGGGTTTTCTCGCCGGGATCTCGATTTGCCTGACCATACGGGCCAAACCAAATCCCGACGGTTGATGAAACACCTTCAGGTTGCACCAATCGGAATACTGGTAGATCTCCGGATTCTCATCGAAATCATTCACACAAAGATCCAGCCCGATTTCGATTCCGGCATCGACCTCCCCAAGACCCAGGTCGCTCCAGGGAATCGCGATTTCGGTTACGTATCCCTTGTCCGGCTCGTCATCGTTTAGTGTTCCGTCGATCACGGTTTTGGAAAGAGCATTCCCGTTCCAGGAATGGTCGATCTTACCGTCCGATGTACCCCGGTCATCAAGAATCGCGCCGTTGAGATTGACATGCCAGCAATAATCGTCCGGCAGCCATTTGTTGCTGCGATCCAGTCGGGTATCGATCAGGATTTCCACCCCGTCATCGCCGGGGAATGCCGTATCGTGTTCCGTGTGCGTCGCGCGAAGGTATGAATCCTTAACGGAGAAGGCGACATAGAGATTTGTCTTATCCCACAGTACCCACGCACGCGCGGTGTTGCGATTCGGCGAATCGATGTCATCCATAAAAAACACGGCCTGCGCGTCTTGCCAGGATGCCTCATCCATGACGCCGTCCACACGGATCGCATTCGGCGTGTAGGCCACTTCCATTACGCAGGGCCATGGGGCGACAGCCATTCTCTCCACCGGCTCCGAGGTCCGGCAGCCGCTGACGCACGCCAACGCCAGAAAGACTGTCGAAAGCACAACCACACTTTTTCCAGGCATCTCCACGAATCCTCCAAACCGCTCCCCCCTCCGATCATCCCCACTGGTCCCATCCGTCCCATTCTCTTTCCCAATCCGCAATCCCCAATCCGCAATCCCCAATCC
>Ga0116141_10001711_pt1 | contig 18910 bp, 11 predicted proteins | sample AD_UKC097_MetaG_FD_89744 | JGI IMG/M metagenome (GOLD analysis project Ga0116141, IMG submission 89744) | Active sludge microbial communities of municipal wastewater-treating anaerobic digesters from USA - AD_UKC097_MetaG | ecosystem: Engineered > Bioreactor > Anaerobic > Digestate | place: USA...
GGGGTCTTTCCCTCCGAACAGATCCGCCGTGAAGTCGAGCTGACACGCGCCGCCGGCAAGCCGGTGGTCGTCTCGATGGGCAATGTCGCGGCCTCCGGCGGCTACTGGATCTCGATGATGCCGATCGAGCCGGTGATGGTGGTGGGCCGGGCATAGATCGCGTCGGCATTCATCGAGATCCAGTAGCCGCCGGAGGCCGCGACATTGCCCATCGAGACGACCACCGGCTTGCCGGCGGCGCGTGTCAGCTCGACTTCACGGCGGATCTGTTCGGAGGGAAAGACCCCGCCGCCGGGCGAATCCACCCGCAGCACCACGGCCTTCACGTCCTTGTCCTCGCGCGCATCGCGCAGGAGGCGCGAGGTGGAAACGCCGCCCACCGTGCCCGGCGGCAGGTCGCCGGCGGCGATCTCGCCCTGCGCCACCACGATGGCAACCTTGGGGCGGGTATCGAACGCCGTGCGCTCGCGGTCCACGAAGTCGAGGTAGTCGTCCATCGCGACCTGCCGGAAGCTGTGGCTTTCCTCGTCTTCCACGCCGCGCTCGATCATGAGGTCGCGGAACTGGTCCTGGGTGACGAGGTGGTCCACCAGCTTCTGCTCGAGTGCCAGCTTGCCCATGTCGCCGCCGGCCGCCGCGACGCGCGCGGCGAAGTCGTCGATGCCGGCCTGGAGCGTTTCCGCGTCGAGCTTGCGCAGCTTCGCGACATCGGCGAGGAAACGCCGCCACACGTCGCCCATCCAGTACAGGTCGGCCTCGCGCGATTCGGGCGAGGCGGCGTCCAGGATGTAGGGTTCGGCCGCGGACTTGTATTCGCCCACGCGGAACAGGTGCACATCGACGCCGAGCTTGTCCTGCAGCGCCTCGCGGTAGTACGGGCGGAAGCGCGCCAGGCCTTCGAGCAGCACCATGCCGTCCGGATGCAGATAGACCTCGTCGGCCAGCGCCGCGAGGTAGTACTGCTTCTGGTCCATGCCGTCGGCGTAGGACACCACCTGCTTGCCGCTCTTCTTGAACTCGGCGACGGCGTGCGCAAGCTCCTGCAGCGCGGCGAAGCCGATGCCGGTCATCTGGTCGGAACGGATCACCACGCGCTCGATGCGCGCGTCGGTGGCGGCGGCCTCCAGCGCGCGCAGCAGGTCGCGCAGCTGGGTTTCGGGCAGCGGCTGGTTGATCGCGCGGGCCAGCGCGCGCTCTATCGGATCGGCGCTGAACTGTTCGACCACCTCACCCTGCGGTGCCAGCACCAGCGCGTTGCGCTCGGACAGCTCGGGGCGTCCGGAAAACAGCACCACCAGCACGATCACGGCGAGGAGCAGGAAGACCAGGTTGAAGACCAGCCGGCGGGTGAAGTTGACGGTGTTCCAGAGGCCGCGCGCAAAGCGCAGGATCGGTCCGGGAGCGGAATGGGTCATGGCGTGTTCCGGAAAAACGTGGGTGTGGGGGAAGAATACGCGCTCGCGGCGCGCGTGCTACGTGCCGGAGGACATGGCCGGCGCGCTGCCGGCGTGCGTTCCGGCAGGCCGACGGCGCAAGCGGTGGCGCAGGCGCAGGCCCAGCAGCAGGGCGGCGAAGGTCAGCCCCGCCACCAGGCCCACCCACATGCCGGGCGCGCCCCAGCCCAGACCGAAGCCGAGCCCCGCGCCCAGCGGCATGCCCACGCCCCAATAGGCGAAGGCCGCCAGCAGCATCGGCACGCGGGTGTCCTTGAGGCCGCGCAGCGAGGCGCTGGAGACCACCTGGATGCCGTCGGACACCTGGAAGGCGGCGGCGAACAGCAGCAGGGTCGCCGCCATCGAAAGCACCGCCGCGTCGCGGGTGTAGATCGAGGCGATCCTGTCGCTGCCCAGCGCGATGGCCGAAGCCATCACCAGCTGCACGCCGATCACGATGACATAGCCCGCCAGCACCGCGCGCCGCAGCCCGCTCGGGTCTCCGGAACCGGCGGCGTGCCCCACGCGCACCGTGGTGGCTTCGGCCAGCGCCAGCGCGCCCATGAAGGTGATCGAGGCGATGTTGATGGCGATCTGGTGCGCGGCCGCGGGCACCTCGCCCATGCGCCCGATCAGCAGCGCGGTGGCCACGAACAGCCCGCCTTCCATTGCCACCGTGACGCCGATCGGGATGCCCAGCGCCAGCAGCCCGCGGATCGGCTCCCAGCGCGGCCATTCCCAGTGGCGGAACAGCGCCAGGTCGGCAAAGCGCCGGCTCGTCGACAGGTGCGCGGCGAAGGCCAGCGCCTGGCACCAGAGCATGGTCGAGGTGGCATAGCCCAGCCCGGCCGCGCCCATTTCCGGAAAACCCAGCATCCCGAACATCAGCACGTAGCCCAGCGGCGCCAGCAGCGCCAGGCCCGACAGGCCCAGCACCATCGTCGGAACCGTCCAGTGCAGGCCCTCGCTCAGGTAGCGCATGGAAAGGTAGAAGGCCAGTGCCGGCACGCCCCAGCGAACGCCGTGGATGAAGCCGCTCGCCGCCGGGCGGATTTCCTCGGCGATGCCCATGGCGTCGAGCAGGCCGGTGGATGCCTGCAGGAATCCGATCAAAAGCAGCGCCAGCGCCGCCGCCAGCCACAGCGTCTGGCGGAACAGCGTCGCCACCTCGGCGCGTCGTCCCGCGCCGGCCAGATGCGAAACCGAAGGCGGCACCGCCAGCAGCACGCCCACCAGCACGATCACCACCACCGACCAGATCGCCGTGCCGACCGCCACCGCCGCCAGCGTGTTGGCGTGGTGGTGGCCGGCCAGCACCGAATCGACGAAGCCGATCATGCCCGTGGCCACGTGTCCGAAGATCAGCGGCAGCGCGAGGGTGAAGGTGCGGCGAACCTCGCGCGCGAGCAGCGCGAAGCGGATGCGGGCGTCAGGCATATGGAGCGGGCGGACCTTGCGGAGGAACGGCAGCGCGCAGGACCGCGGGTCGCGGGGCCGGCTGCCGCGGCCCCGCACCGGACTCAGGCCAGCGCGGCGAGTGCGGCAGCGTACTCCGGTTCGTGGGTGATTTCCGCCACCCGCTGTGCGTGGATCACCCGATCGTTCTCATCGAGCACCACGACCGCGCGTGCCGCCAGGCCCGCCAGCGGGCCGTCCTCCATCGCGACGCCGTAGTCGGTGAGGAACTCGCGCCCGCGCATCAGCGAGAGCATGGTGACGTTCTGGATGCCCTCGGCGCCGCAGAAGCGGCCCTGCGCGAACGGAAGATCGGCCGAGATGCACAGCACCGCCGTGTTTTCGAGACCCGCAGCTTCCTGATTGAAACGGCGCACCGAGGCCGCGCACACGCCGGTGTCGATGCTGGGGAAGATGTTGAGCACCTTGCGCTTGCCGGCGAAGTCCGCGAGCGAGCGTTCGGACAGATCGCCCGCGATCAGGCGAAACACTGGCGCCTTGCTGCCGACCGTGGGGAAGCTGCCGCCGATGCGGACCGGGTTGCCCTTGAATGTCACCGTGGCCATGGCCAGGCTCCTTTTGTCTGTGGAAAAACACCGGTCAAAGTGGGGGTGATGCAGGGGGCTTTCAAGTCCTTCCGGGCGCGCCCCGGCGTGCGTCCAGCTTCGCAAGGAACAGGATGACCTGTGGCGGATGCGGCGCGGCGCATCCTTCCGCTACAGTCCGGGGGTTCGGCGCACCGCGCGCCGCTTCCGTTCCGCCACCGCGCCCAGGAGCACGCCTTGGACTTTCACACCATCATCGAACCCTTCCGCATCCAGTCCGTGGCCCCGATCCGGATGAACACCGAAGCGCAGCGCCGCGAGGCGGTGAAGGCGGCCGGCTACAACCTTTTCGGCCTGCATTCGGACGATGTGCTGATCGACCTGCTCACCGATTCGGGCACGGGCGCCATGAGCCGCGACCAGTGGGCCGCGATCCAGCACGGCGACGAGTCCTACGCCGGCAGCCCCTCGTTCGACCTCTTCCGGGAGGCGGTGCAGAACCTCTTTCCCTTCGCCCACGTCATTCCCACCCATCAGGGCCGCGCCGCGGAAAAGATCCTGTTCACCGCGCTGGGCGGCGCGGGCAAGACCATCCCCAGCAACACCCACTTCGACACCACACGCGCCAACATCGAGTACAGCGGCGCCGAGGCGGTCGATCTGGTGATCGACGAGGGCCGCGACCCGGCCAGCCGCCACCCCTTCAAGGGCAACATCGACACCGCGCGCCTCGACGACTTCCTCACCCGGAACGCCGGCCGCGTGCCGGTGGTGATGCTCACCGTCACCAACAACTCCGGCGGCGGCCAGCCGGTGAGCCTGGCCAATATCCGCGAAACCCGCGAAGTGTGCCGGCGCCACGGCGTGCCGCTGTTCCTCGACGCCTGCCGCTTCGCCGAGAACGCCTGGTTCATCCGCGAGCGCGAGCCGGGGCAGCAGGATCGCGCGGTGGCCGACATCGTGCGCGAAATGGCCAGCCTCGCCGACGGCATGACCATGAGCGCCAAGAAGGACCCGATGGGCAACATCGGCGGCTGGCTGGCGCTCAACGACGACGACCTCGCCGAACAGTGCCGCGCGCTCTTGATCCTGACGGAAGGTTTCCCCACCTACGGCGGCCTCGCGGGGCGCGACCTTGAGGCGCTCGCGCAGGGCCTGAAGGAGGTCGTCGACCACGACTACCTGCGCTACCGCATCCGCTCCACCGCCTACCTCGGCGAGGCGCTGGCCAAGGCCGGCATCCCGGTGCTCCAGCCCATCGGCGGCCACGCCGTGTACCTCGACGCCAGGGCGCTCTTGCCGCACATCGCGCCCTTGCAGTATCCCGGCCAGGCGCTGGCCGTGGCGCTGTACGAAACCGGCGGCGTGCGCGGCTGCGAGATCGGCACGGTGATGTTCGGCCGCCACCCGGACGGCTCGGAAACCCCCGCCGCCATGGAACTGGTGCGCCTGGCCATCCCGCGCCGCACCTACACCCAGAGCCACATCGACTACGTGATCGAGGTCTGCGAGGAAGTCGCGCGCCGCGCGCCGACGCTGCGCGGCTACCGCATCGCGCACGAGCCCAGGCAGCTGCGCCACTTCACCGCGCGCTTCGAGCCGCTGGCGTGACGCGATCGCAAGTCTGATCCGGCCGCGCCCGGGCGTAATCTAGGGCAGGAAGGCTTCCATCGCATCGTTCAGGAAGCGCCAGCCCAGATCGCTCGGGCGCACGCGGCCTTCGCGCGATTCCAGCAGGCCGCGCCCGACCAGCGTTTCGAGCGTGGCCGCGATGGATTCGCGCGCAAGCCCGGTGCGGGCCTCGAAGTCGGACAGCGCGAAGCCCTCGCGCAGGCGCAGCGCGTTGAGCATGTAGTCGAACGGCCGGCGCTCGTTGGCCAGGCATTCGTCGCCACCGATGCGCGCGATGCTTCCGGCGGCGTCCATGTAGGTCTTCGGATGCTTGAGCTTCCAGCGCCGCAGGATGGCGTCGCGGGAAGGCAGGGTGATCTTGCCGTGCGCGCCCGCACCGATGCCGAGGTAATCGCCGAAGCGCCAGTAGTTGAGGTTGTGCGCGCACTGCCGGCCTTCGCGCGCGTAGGCGGAGACTTCGTACTGCGCAAAGCCGGCCTGCGCCAGCCGCGCCTGGCAGGCCTCCTGCATGTCCCAGGCCGTGTCGCCCTCGGGAATGCCGGCCGGCGGCTGGCGCGCGAAGGGCGTTCCCTCTTCGAGCGTGAGCTGGTAGTGCGAGAGGTGCGCCGGCGCGAGCGCGATGGCGCGCTCGAGGTCCGCCAGCGCCATCGCGGCGATCTGTCCGGGCAGGGCGTACATCAGGTCGAGGTTGATGTTGGTGAAGCCCGCGTCCTGCGCCAGCTTCACCGCGCGCTCGGCCTGCGCGCTGTCGTGGATGCGTCCGAGGCGCGTCAGGCAGCCGTCGTCGAAGCTCTGGATGCCGAAGCTCAGGCGGTTGACGCCGGCGCGGGCGTAGGCGTCGAAACGGTCGTGCTCGACCGTGCCGGGATTGGTTTCCAGCGTCACTTCCAGATCGGGCCGGAAGCGCAGCCGTGCCGCCGCGCCATCGAGGAATTCGCCGATGGCTTCCCCGGAAAAAAGGCTCGGCGTGCCGCCGCCGAAGAACACGCTGGTGACCGGGCGGCCCCAGACCAGCGGCAGGTCCTGTTCCAGATCGGCGAGCAGGGCCGCGACGTATTCGCGCTGCGGCAGCGCCTCGGGTGCGCGGTGCGAATTGAAGTCGCAGTACGGACATTTGCGCACGCACCAGGGGACATGCACATAGAGCGAAAGCGGCGGCAGGCTGAGCATGGCGGACGTGGAGAGAGAGGCTGAAGGAACGCGGGGCCATACCGCGGCGTACGCGCCGCCGCCCGCGCGGGCGCTGCTAAACTGCCATGCTGACACACACGCACTTGTCGGGCATCGATCCCGGCCTGGCCGGAGGTGTCCTCATCAGAAGACAGCGCCGAGGCGCAGACGCCTCGCAGGGAGGAAGCATGAATCCGTTGAATGACACCCCCGACAGCGACAGCACCGAAACCCGCGAATGGCTGGAGTCGCTGCAGGCGGTGACCGAGCGCGAGGGCACCGACCGCGCCCACTACCTGCTCGAGCGCATGGTGTCGCAGACGCGCCGCGCCGGCGGCTTCCTGCCCTTTGCTCCGACCACGGACTACGTCAATACCATTCCGCCGGAAGCCGAGGTGAAGAGTCCGGGCGATGCCGCGATGGAATGGCGCGTCCGCTCGCTGATCCGCTGGAACGCGATGGCGATGGTGGTGCGCACCAACCGCAAGCCGGGCGATCTGGGCGGGCACATCGCCAGCTTCGCCAGCGTGGCGACACTGTTCGACGTCGGCTTCAACCATTTCTGGCGCGGTCCCACCGCCGATCACCCCGGCGACCTCGTTTCGCTGCAGGGCCATTCCAGCCCGGGCGTCTACGCGCGCTCCTTCCTGGAAGGTCGCCTCAGCGAGTCCCAGCTCGACAACTTCCGCATGGAAGTGGACGGCAAGGGCATCCCCTCCTATCCGCATCCCTGGCTGATGCCCGACTACTGGCAGATGCCCACGGTGTCGATGGGCCTGGGGCCGCTGGCGGCGATCTACCAGGCGCGCAACAGCCGCTATCTCGAACACCGCGGCCTCCTGCCCACCACCGACCGCAAGATCTGGTGCTTCCTGGGCGACGGCGAGTGCGATGAGCCCGAAAGCCTGGGCGCGATCTCCGTCGCAGGGCGCGAGAACCTCGACAACCTGGTGTTCGTCATCAACTGCAACCTGCAGCGCCTCGACGGCCCGGTGCGCGGCAACGGCAAGATCATCCAGGAGCTGGAAGGCGTGTTCCGCGGTGCCGGCTGGAACGTGCTCAAGGTGCTCTGGGGCAGCTACTGGGATCCGCTCTTCGCGCGCGACAAGGACGGCATCCTGCGCAAGCTGATGATGGAAACCGTCGACGGCGAGTACCAGAACTACAAGGCCTTCGGCGGCGCCTACACGCGCGAGCACTTCTTCGGCAAATACCCGGAAACCGCCGCGATGGTGGCCAACCTGTCCGACGAGGACATCTGGCGCCTCAACCGCGGCGGCCATGACCCGCACAAGGTCTATGCCGCCTACCATCAGGCGGTGAACACCAAGGGCATGCCCACGGTGATCCTGGCCAAGACGGTCAAGGGCTACGGCATGGGCTCGGCGGGCGAGGCGCTCAATCCGACCCACCAGACCAAGAAGATGGACAACAACGCGATCAAGGCCTTCCGCGATCGCTTCAACATTCCGGTCAGCGACAAGCAGATCGACGAATCCGAGCAGATTCCGTTCTACCACCCGGGCGAGAACTCGCCGGAAGTGCAATACCTCAAGGAACGTCGCGCGGCTCTTGGCGGCTTCCTGCCGCGCCGCCGCCGCAAGTCCGACGAATCCCTGGACGTGCCGGCGCTGGACAAATTCGACCGCCTGCTCAAGAGCACCGGCGAGCGCGAGATCAGCACCACGATGGCCTTCGTGCAGGCGCTCAACATCGTGCTGCGCGACAAGTCCATCGGCTCGCGCGTGGTGCCGATCGTGGGCGACGAGGCCCGCACCTTCGGCATGGAAGGCCTGTTCCGCCAGATCGGCATCTACGCCTCGACCGGACAGAAGTACAAGCCGGTGGATGCTGACCAGCTCATGTACTACCGCGAGGATCAGGCCGGGCAGGTGCTGCAGGAAGGCATCACCGAGGCCGGTGCGCTGGCCTCCTGGCTGGCGCTGGCGACCAGCTACAGCACCAACAACCTGCCGATGCTGCCGTTCTTCATCTTCTACTCGATGTTCGGCTTCCAGCGCTTCGGCGACCTGGCCTGGCAGGCCGGCGACATGCGCGCGCGCGGCTTCCTGCTGGGGGCCACCGCAGGACGCACCACGATCAACGGAGAGGGCCTGCAGCACGAGGACGGCCATTCGCACCTTCTCTCCAGCGCCATCCCCAACTGCCGCTCCTACGACCCGTCCTTCGGCTACGAGGTCGCGGTGCTGCTCCAGCACGGCATGCAGAAGATGCTGGCCGAACAGGTGGACGAGTTCTATTACCTCACCCTGCTCAACGAGAACTACCCGCATCCCGACATGCCCGAAGGCGCGGCCGAGGGCATCGTCCGCGGCATGTATCTTCTGCGGGAATCGGGAGTCGGGAGTCGGGAATCGGGAAAGAGCAGGAGCAAAACCAGCAGCGCGCCGTGCGTGCAGCTGATGGGTTCGGGTTCGATCCTGCGCGAGGTGATGGCCGCGGCTGAATTGCTGGACAAGGAATTCGGCGTCAAGGCCGACCTCTGGAGCTGCACCAGCTTCACCGAGCTGGGCCGCGACGGCTTCGACGCCGAGCGCTGGAACCGCCTGAACCCGGAAGCCACCGCACCGCGCGTGCCGTATGTCACGAAGATGCTGGAAGGCCGTGCCGGCCCGGTGATCGCCGCCACCGACTACGTGCGCGCCTTCGCCGAGCAGATCCGCGCCTTCGTGCCGCAGCGCTACACCGTGCTGGGTACCGACGGCTTCGGGCGGTCCGACACCCGCGCCAACCTGCGCCGCTTCTTCGAGGTGGACCGCTACCACATCGCCCACGCCGCCATCGACGCGCTGGCCAGGGAAGGCACCATGAACGCCCGCGACGTGGCGCGCGCGATCAAGGTCTTCGGCATCGACACGGCGCGGGAAAATCCGATGCGTGTGTGATGCAGGACGCCGCGCGCTGGCTTGACCCGGCGCGCGGCACTTGCGTTTCGGATGACGGAGTCTTGAACAAGCAGTCAGGTAAGATGCTTTGGCGCGAGAGGCGCGTGCCTGTACCGCTGACTTCTTGCATGGCAACGGCTTCGAGCATTCCCCGCAGCATCGTCGACTATGCTCTTGCGTTCCGAACGACAGGAGAGGCTCCATGAACATCCGCGCCAAGCACTTCTTCACCGCACTGGCCATCGCGTGTGCCGCTGCGGCGTGTTCCCAACCCGCCGAACCGCCGCCGCCGCCGCCGCCCGCGCCCGTCGCACCGCCGGCACCCGTACCGCCCGCACCGCCACCACCGCCTGCGGCACCGAGCGTGACGGCGAGTGCGGAACTGGCACCCACGCAGGGCAACGCCGCCGCCGGCACCCTGACGCTGACTCTCGATGCGGACGGCGTGCGCATCACCGGCAGCCTCACCGGCGTCGGACCGGGCGGAACGCACGGTTTCCACGTGCACGAAACCGGCGACTGCAGCGCGCCCGATGCCTCCAGCGCCGGCCCGCACTTCAATCCGGGCAACCATCCGCACGGGCATCCGGGCCAGGGCGAACACCACGCTGGCGACATGCCGAACCTCGTTGCCGACGACGCGGGCGCGCTGGCGGTCGATGTGGTGGTGCCGGGCGTGACCCTGGGCGATGGCGCTGAAACGGACGTCCTCGGGCGCGCGCTGGTGCTGCACGCCCAGGCCGACGACTACGCCACCCAGCCCTCAGGTGATTCCGGCGCGCGCATCGCCTGCGGCGTGATTCGCTGACGCCGCGGTCGTTTCTGCGCCGGCCGCCCGATCCTTGCGCGGCCGGCGCGGCGCTTCTGCCAGAATTGCGGGGATGAACGACCTCCCCGCACCGCTCGACGAACTTCTGCGGCGCCAGCTCGATCGCCTGCACTCGGCCGCGCCGCAGGCGATGGCGCGCGCCGCGTCGCAGCCGGAGAGGATGCAGCGGCTGGAGCGCCTCCTGCTCGCCAGCGACTACGCGCAAGACCGCCTCCGCGCCGATCCGCAGCTGCTGGACGAGCTCGATGCGCCCCGCCCCGCGCTGGAGCTGCCGCCGGAAGATTCCTCCGCGTGGTCCTCACGCCTGCGCCGCCATCGCCACGCCGAAAGCGTGCGCCTGATCCACCGCGACGTGAACGGCATCGATGCCATCGAGGACACCCTGGCCGGCACTTCGCGCCTGGCCGAGCGTTGCCTTGCGGCAAGCGCGGCGGCGGTGGAAGGCGCGATGCGCGGGCGCTACGGCACGCCGATCGGCAACGCGTCCGGGGCGGCGCAGTCGCTGGTGGTGTTCGCGCTGGGCAAGCTCGGCGGCGGCGAGCTGAATTTTTCTTCCGATGTCGATCTGGTGTTCGCCTTTGCGGAGGCGGGCCAGAGCGAGGGCGGGCGCGCGCTCGACAACGGCGACTGGTTCCAGCGCGCCGGCCAGCAGCTCGTCCAGTTGCTGTCGGAGGTGACGCACGAAGGCATGGCGTACCGCGTCGACATGCGGCTGCGCCCCTTCGGCCAGAGCGGACGGCTGGCGCAGTCGTTCGCCGCGATGGAGCACTACTTCCAGCGCGAGGGACGCGACTGGGAGCGCTATGCCTGGATCAAGGCGCGGCCGGTGGCAGGTGACCTTGCGGCCGGCGAACGGTTTCTGGAGACGCTGCGGCCCTTCGTCTACCGCCGCTACCTCGACTTCGGCGCGTTCGAGGGGCTGCGCGAAATGAAGGTTCTGATCGAGGCCGAGGTGCAGCGGCGCGATCTGGAGGGCCACCTCAAGCTCGGCCGCGGCGGCATCCGCGAGATCGAGTTCATCGTGCAGCTCCAGCAGTTGATCCGCGGCGGGCGCGAGCCGGCGCTGCGCGAGCGCGGCCTGCTGGCGGCGCTGGCGCGCCTGCGCGAGAGCGGATACCTGCCCGAGTCCAGCGCCGAAGCGCTGGGCGAGGCGTACCGCTTCCTGCGCCGGCTCGAGAACCGCCTGCAGATGCTGCGCGAGGAGCAGACCCACAGCCTGCCCGAAGGAGAACTCGACCGCGCGCGCCTGGCTTTCGGCCTGGGATTTCCCGACTGGGCGGCGCTGGAGCGGGCGCTGGAGCGGCACCGTCGCGCGGTGCAGGAAGAATTCGCGCGGGTGTTCGAGGCGCGCTCCGCCGCGCCGCGCGGGGCGATGGACGCCGAGATTCCGCTGGACCCGGTCTGGGACGATCCCGCGGACGCATCCGCACCCCAGCGCCTTGCGCAGGCCGGCTTCGCGGATGGTGCGGTTCTGGCGCAGCGGCTGCTGGCCCTGCGCCGCCTGCCGGCGCAAGCCGCGCTCTCGGCGCGCGCGGCGGGGCGGCTCGATCGCCTCATGCCGCGCCTGTTGGCCGCTGCCGCACGCAGCAGCGCGCCGGATGCCGCGGCGCTGCGCGCGCTGGACCTGGTGCAGGCGGTGCTGCGGCGCTCCAGCTACCTGGCCCTGCTCGACGAGCAGCCGGCGGCGCTGGCGCGCCTGATCGACGTGATGGCGCGCAGCCAGTGGATGGCCGAGCGCCTGTGCGCCCATCCGCTGCTGCTCGACGAACTGCTGGACGCGCGCGCCGATGCCGCGCCGCCGGCGCGCGAGGAGATCGAGGCGGCGCTTGCGCACGCGCTGTCGGCGGGCGTCGCCGACGATGTCGAAGCGCGCCTGCTGGTGCTCAACGAATTCCGCCAGAGCTGCGCGTTCCGGGTGGCGCGGGCGCGCCTGGTGGAGCGCCAGGACGCACCTTGCAGCGCGCGGCAGCTCGCCCTGATCGCCGAATCGGTGCTGGGCGCGGTGCTGCCGATGGCGATCGAGGATCTGGCGCGCCAGCATGGCCACCTGCGCGCCGGCGGCGTGGCCGCGATCGCCTATGGCAGCTTCGGTGGCGGCGAGCTGGGGCTGGGTTCGGATCTGGACCTGGTGTTCCTCTACGACGCGGCCCACGACGGCCTGGAGACCGACGGCGCGCGGCCGCTGGAGGCGGTGCGCTACCACACTCGCGTGGTGCAGAAGGTCGTGGCCCTGCTGGCGCTGGCCACGCCGGCCGGCCGGCTCTATGAAACCGATCTTCGCCTGCGCCCGGACGGCGCCAAGGGGCTGCTGGTTTCGAGCCTGCAAAGTTTTGCCGACTACCAGCGCGAGCGCGCCTGGACCTGGGAGCAGCAGGCCCTGGTTCGCGCCCGCGCCGTGGCCGGGAATGCGGCGGTGCAGGCGGCTTTCGAGCGGATCCGTGCCGAGGTGCTGTGCCGACCGCGCGAGCGCGAGACGGTGTGCCGCGAGGCCCGCGAGATGCGCCGGCGCATGCGCGCCGAACTGGACCGTTCGCGCGAAGGCCTGTTCGATCTCAAGCAGGGTCCGGGCGGGCTGGTGGACCTGGAGTTCCTGGTGCAGGCCGCGGTGCTGATCGCGGCGGCCGAAGCGCCTCAGCTGGCAGCCGCCGGCACCCGCACGCCGGAGCTCATCGGGGCGCTGGCCGACTGCGGGTTTTTCGCTGCGGATACGGCGCAGGCGCTGTGCGGGGCGCACGAAACGCTGCTGGCGCGTGCACTGGCCTGCACGCTGGACGGGCGCGCGCGGCTTGCGGCACCCGACGCCGCGATGGATGACGCGCGTGCCGCGGTCAAGGCCGCGTGGCAGGACTACCTGCCAGAACCGCTGCCTGATGCAACGAGTTGAACAATGTCTTCGAACGATACCGGGTCCATGACCCCTGCAAACGCCCTCGGGCGAGTGATCGATCTTCTGCGCGGACCGGCCGGTGGCGGCATGCTGCTGGTGCTGTGCGCGACGGCGGCGATGTTGATCGCCAACAGTCCCTGGCGCGAAGCCTACTTCGCCCTGCTCGGCTATCCGCTCGGGCTGGGCAGCGGCGCGAGTCGGCTGGATCTGCCGGTACTGCTGTGGATCAACGATGCTCTGATGGCGCTGTTCTTCCTGCTGGTGGCGCTGGAAATCAAGCGCGAGATGGTGGTGGGCCAGCTGCGCACCCGCGCCCAGCTGATGCTGCCTCTGGTGTGCGCGATCAGCGGCATGGCGGTGCCCGCGGCGATCTACGCCGGCTTCAATTTCGGCGACATCGAAGCGATCCACGGATGGGCCATTCCCTCGGCCACCGACATCGCCTTCGCGCTGGGCATCCTCGCGCTGCTGGGCAGCCGCGTGCCGCTCGGCCTCAAGGTGCTGCTGTCGGCCATTGCCGTGCTGGATGACCTGGGCGCGATCGTGGTGATCGCGCTGTTCTACACCGACCACCTCCAGGTCGCACTGCTGCTTGCTGCGCTGGTCGTGCTGGTGTTGATGTACCTGCTCAACCTGTTCGGACTGGCGCGCACCTGGCTGCTGCTGGTGCTCGGAGCCTTGCTGTGGGTGCTGGTGTTCAAGTCCGGCGTGCACGCGACGCTGGCGGGTGTGGCGACCGGGCTGATGATTCCGCTGCACGATCGGCGCGATCCGGGCCGTGCGCCGCTGGAGCGGCTCGAACGCCAGCTGCACCCTTGGGTGACTTGGGTCATTCTGCCGCTTTTCGCCTTTGCCAACGCCGGTGTCGATCTGGCTGGCGTCACGTTGGAAATGGGCTTTCATGCGGTGCCGCTGGGCATCGCGATGGGCCTGGTGGTCGGCAAGCCGATCGGCATCGGCGGCGCGGCCTGGCTGGCGCGTCGCGCGGGTCTGGCGTCGTGGCCGGCAGGCGTGCGCGGTGACGCCATGCTCGGCATGGCGATGCTGTGCGGCATCGGCTTCACCATGAGCCTGTTCATCGGCAGCCTGTCGTTTGATCCCGGCAGCGAAGCCGCACACATCCATCGCCTGGGCATTTTGGGCGGATCCACCATCGCCGCCATTATCGGCAGCCTCTGGCTGCGGCGTTGCCTGCGCCCGGTGGAACCGGCCTGATGCGTGCGCTGGTGCTCGGTGCGACCGGACAGATCGGGCGATTCCTGATTCCCGAGCTGCTGGCGCAAGGCGCCGTGGTCGAAGCGGTATCCCGGCAGGCCCCTCCGTCGGACGAGGGTCTGGTCTGGAGCCGCTTCGACCTGTATGTCGGGGGCGATGCGGACGCAGCCCCCGACGTGGTGTTCAGCGCCGGGCCGCTCGACGGTCTGCTCGCCTGGCTCGGGCGCACCCGCCATCGGCCCGGCCGGATCGTTGCCTTCAGTTCCACCAGCGCGGAAACCAAACAGGACTCCCCGGATGCAGCCGAACGCGAGCTGGCGGCCAGTCTGGCGCGCGCCGAAGCCGCGCTGGAGTCCTTCTGCGATGCGCGCCGCATCGACTGGACCATCCTGCGTCCCACCCTGGTCTACGGCTGCGGCCTGGATGAAAACCTCAGCCGCATCGCGGCGTTGGCGCGGCGCTGGCGGTTGGTGCCGCTGTCGCGCGACGCGCTCGGCCTGCGCCAGCCCGTGCACGCCCGGGATCTGGCGTTTTGCGCAGTGCGCGCCGCCGCGTGTCCGGCGAGCGCGCGCAGGCGCTACGACCTGGGTGGCGGTGAAGTGCTTTCCTACCGGGAAATGGTGCGGCGCACCGTCCGCTGCGTCCGGCCGCGCGCGTACCTGATCCTGCTTCCGGCCTGGTTGTTCATCGCGGCGGTTCGGCTGGTCTCGCGGACCCGTGCCGTCGCCGGCCTGGGGCGCGGAGTCGTGGAGCGGATGCAGCGCGATCTGGTGTTCGACCACGCCCTCGCGGTCCGCGACCTGGGCTGGAACCCGCGCCCCTACCGGCCCACCGATGCAGACTTCCCCGACGTCTGATTCAGGTGTTCGTGTTGCAGCGCAGCAAGCTGCCTGACACAAACCGTACGCCACAGCATTGCTAAGAGCTGAACGCGATACCTATGATAGGTCCGCGTTGCGTCTATCCCCGGTTGTCGAAGGAACCCATAACATGCCACCCAGGATCACCTTGTCCCTGGCGCTCTCCTCGCTGCTGCTGGCCGCCTGTGGCGGATCGAGCAACAGCGACCGCGCCGTGCCGACTTCACCCTCCAACAACAACAACGGCAATCCCGTCACCGGCGTGCTGACCGCACGCTTCGATCCGAGCAACGCGGTGCTGCCGCTGCCCAACAACCTGCTGCTCTCGGGAACCACCGACCTCACCCTCAACCCGCCGGCGGCCAACCCGAACAACTACGGCGACCCGACCGTGGCGATCGGCACGCTGGACGGCTGGAGCACGGTGGGTCCGATGTCCACCAGCTTCAACGCCAAGCCGGACGTCGCTTCCATCGTGCCGGGCCAGAGCGTGCGCATCTTCGAGGTTTCGCTGACCGGGCCGGGCGGCGGCACCACCGGCATCGTCCGCGAGCTGGCCGGCGGCACCGAGTTCGTCACCGCGCTGGCGCCCAGCGACACCACCGGCAGGACGCTTGCGATCATCCCGACCCAGCCGCTGCAGCAGTTGACTTCGTATCTCGTGGTGCTGACCGACGGCATCCGCGATTCCAAGGGCAACGACGCCACGCCGGACCAGACCTACTTCCTGTCCAAGCGCGCCTCGCCGCTGTGCGTCGGCGGCCAGAGCACCGAGCCGCTGCTGCCGGCCGCCACCGCCTGCGCGCTGGAGCCGCTGCGCCAGCTCACCAATTCGCATCTGGCGGTGGCCGGCGCCGCCGGCATCGTCCGCGATGACGTGGTGCTGAGCTGGGTCTTCACCACCCAGAGCATCACCCCGGTGATGCAGGCGGTGCGCTCGGTGACCGAGCCGGGTGCGATGCAGCTGGTCAACACCGGCATGACCTCGGCTGTCGCCGGACTGCCGCCGATCGCCGACATCCACATCGGCACCCTGAAGGTCCCGTACTACCTGTCGGCTCCGAGCGCGACCAATCCGACCGCGCCGCTCACCGGCTTCTGGAAGGCCGCGCCGGGCGCCTACGTGCCGCCGTTCAACGCGGCGGGCCTGAGCCCGACTTCGACCAACATCACCTTCGCCAATCCGTTCCCGGTCAAGACCAGCGACGCCACCATCCCGGTGCTGGCCACGATCCCGAACGCGGCTTCCGGGCGCAGCCGGCCCGCCAGCGGCTGGCCGGTGGTGATCTTCCAGCACGGCATCACCGGCAACCGCACCCACGCGCTGGCGGTGTCGGCCACGCTGGCGGCACAGGGTTTCGCCGTGATCGCGATCGACATGCCGCTGCACGGCCTGCCGTCGGACAGCCCGTTCGCGATCGGCAACACGCCGTTCGGTGCGATCGCCTCCGAGCGCACCTTCAACGTCGATTTCGTCAACAACACCACCGGTGCATCCGGGCCGGATGGAACGCCGGACGCGTCCGGCACGCACTTCATCAACCTCAGCTCGCTGCTGACCTCGCGCGACAACCTGCGCCAGGCCGTGGCCGACCTGTTCGTGCTGACCGCCTCGATTCCGTGGACGGACATCGACGGCAACGGCATGGGCGACTTCGATTCCTCCAACATCCAGTTCGTCGGCCTGTCGCTGGGTGCGATGGTGGGCACCTCGTTCCTGGCGCTGGAGCCCAACGTCAACGTCGGCCTGCTGTCGGTGCCGGGCGGCGGCGTGGCGCGCCTGCTGGATGGCTCCGTCGCCTTCGGTCCGCGCATCCGCGCCGGGCTGGCTGCGGCCGGTGTCCAGGCCGGTACGCCGACCTATGACAGCTTCATGGGTGCCGCGCAGCAGGTGATCGACTCCATCGACCCGATCAACTACGGCTTTGCTTCCGCGCAGAACGCCATCCTGCTGCACGAAGTCGTCGGCGGTGGAACCAATCTGCCCGACCAGGTCGTTCCCAACAACGTGCCGGGGGCGCCGCTTTCTGGCACCGATCCACTGATCCGCGCGCTCGGCCTGCCTTCGATCACGGCGACCACCCAGGCCGCCAACGGCATTCGCGGCGTGGTGCGTTTCACGGCGGGCGAGCACTCCTCGCTGATCAACCCGGTGAACCCGGCCGTCACCACCGAAATGCAGCGCCATATGGCCAGCCTGCTGGCCAGCGGCGGTGCTGCCGTGTTGGTGCAGGACACTTCCGTCATCCGCGCGCAGTAAGCCAGGAGCTTTCCCATGATTCGTATGCAAAAGACCTCCCGCACGGCGCGCGCCCCGCTGGCACTGGCCATCGCCGGCGTGATCGCGGTGGCCGCAAGTCCGGCACAGGCGTTCGACTTTACCCGCGGCGAACTCTCCGGCTCGCTCGATACCACCGTGTCGTTCGGCGCTTCCTGGCGGGCACAGGACCAGTCCGAGGACCTGCTCGCCAAGTCCTACTTGGACCCGACCATCGTCGCCCAGATCGCCGCGCTGACTTCGGCCGGGCGGTATCTGGATGCCCAGGCGCTGCAGGTCGCCGCGGCAGGCCGCTTCTCGGCCAACCGTGACGACGGCAACCTCAAGTACGACAAGGGCGACGTGATTTCCAACGCGCTGAAGCTCACCTCCGAGCTGTCGCTCAACTGGCGCAACTCCGGCGCCTTCGCTCGTGCCACCTATTTCTACGACTTCGAGAATGCCGATCGCAGCGATTTGACCCAGGAGGCCCGAAACCTCATCGGCGAGCGTTTCCGCCTGCTCGACGCCTTCGTCTTCCACAACTTCAGCTATGGCGAAGCGGGCACCGGCACGGTGCGTCTGGGACGCCAGGTGGTGAGTTGGGGCGAGAGCACCTTCATCACCAACGGCATCAACGTCATCAACCCGTTCGACCTGTCCGCCCTGCGCGTGGCCGGCGCCGAGCTGAAGGAAGCCTTCCTGCCGGTCGATTCGGTCTGGGCCTCGTTCTCGCTTACCGAGAAGCTTTCGCTCGAAGCCGTCTACCTGTTCGAATTCGAGGAAATCGAGATCGACGCCTCGGGCACCTATTTCAGCGCCAACGATTTCGCCGCGCCGGGCGGTGAATACGTGATGCTGAATTTCGGTACCGTGCCGCAGCCGGTCAACAATCCCTCGCTGTACCGCGACACCTGCTACAACGGTGTGGCCGGGTATGCCAACAGCGACCTGTTCGCCGACTACTCGGCGCGCTATGGCGCCGCGACGGCAATGCAGTTGATCGGCGCCGGCTGCGCTGCCGCCTTCCCGCGCAGTCCCAACAAGAACGCCAAGAACAGCGGCCAGTACGGCGCCGCGCTGCGCTACTACTCCGATCTGTGGAATGGCACCGAATTCGGTCTGTACTACCTGCGCTACCACAGCCGCGTGCCGGTCATCTCGGGCATGACGGTCACCAACACCTCGCCCAATTCGGGCAGTTATTTCCTCGAATATCCGGAAGGCATCGACCTGTACGGCCTGTCGTGGAACACCTCGCTGCCGGGTGGCGTCGCCTTCCAGGGCGAAGTGAGCTATCGACCGAACATGCCGCTGCAGGTGGATGACGTGGAACTGCTCTTCGCGGGACTCAGCCCCCTGAACGCCGTGATCCCGCAGCCGGCGCTGCGCTTCCGCAGCCAGCTCGGCACCTACGGACCGGGCGAATACGTGCAAGGCTGGGTGCGCCACAAGGTCAGCCAGGTCCAGTCCACCTTCACCAAGATGATCGGTCCGGGCAATTTCCTCGGCGCCGACCAGATAGCCCTGGTGGGCGAAATCGGTGCCACCAAGGTGTGGGACCTGCCCGATCCGTCCGAACTGCGCTACGAGGGTGAAGGTACCGATACCAGCGGCGGCTATGCCATCGACACCGGCTACCTGCGCAATCCGGTCACCACCACGGGCGGCTTCCCGACCGATTTCAGCTGGGGCTATCGCCTCGCCGCTCGCGCCGAGTA
>Ga0116141_10001718_pt1 | contig 18898 bp, 12 predicted proteins | sample AD_UKC097_MetaG_FD_89744 | JGI IMG/M metagenome (GOLD analysis project Ga0116141, IMG submission 89744) | Active sludge microbial communities of municipal wastewater-treating anaerobic digesters from USA - AD_UKC097_MetaG | ecosystem: Engineered > Bioreactor > Anaerobic > Digestate | place: USA...
CCTCGCCTTCGAAGGCGCCCCCGCCACCCCCACCTGGCTCGACCCGGCGGAGGCCGAGGCCCTCCTCGACGCCGCTCCCACCGGAAACCTCGACCCCGGCCTCGCTCGTGACGCCGTTCACAAGGTCGTTGCCGATCTCGCGGCCCTCGACCCCTACCTCACCACCGCCGCGAAGGATCGCGCCGCCGTCCTCCACGCAGCGCACGAACGGGTTCGCGAAGCGGCTCGGTCCCGGGTGAAGACCCGCGAGGTCGCCCCCCAGCCGCCCGTCGACATCCTCGGCGTCTACGTCTTCCTGCCGGAGGCGAGGGCATGAGGCCCTCTCGTTTCTCTGGCCTTGTGTGTGGCAAAATGTTGACAGATGTGAATATATGACAACATTTCGCCACGTCGCGCCCCGCCCTCCACGCAACGCCATCCTCGAAGTGGCGACAAAGAAGGGTGTGGTCCTGGCTCGGGACGTCCTCCGCAGGGGTCTTCATACCCAGACCCTCACCCGCCTCGTCGCCGAGGGGATGCTCGAACGCGTGGGACGAGGCGTCTACCGTCGCCCCGACGCCGACATCACCGAGCACCACAGCCTCGTCCTCGCGGCCGCGGCGGTTCCGCACGGCGTGGTCTGCCTTACCTCCGCGCTGGTCTTCCACGGAATCGGCACCCAGCTCCCCCACGAGGTGTGGCTGGCGCTCGACCGGCGAGCCCGCAAGCCGGGCACAACCGCTGTTCCCGTCAACGTCGTCCGCTTCTCCGGAGCGGCCCTGACGTTCGGCGTCGAAACGCACCGGCTCGAAGGGCAGCCCGTTCGTGTCTACAGCCTGGCGAAGACCCTTGCCGACTGCTTCAAGTATCGAAACAAGATCGGAATCGACGTCGCCGTCGAAGCTCTCCGCGAGTCGATCGCCGAGGGCCGCCTCACTCCTGCCGAGCTAGGGCCTGCTGCGCGCGTCTGCCGCGTGGAGCGGGTCCTTCGTCCCTACCTCGAGGCGCTGACGCCATGAGAGTCGACGAGTCGGGCCTCGTCCAGTCCGTCCGGGCGCGCCTCCTCGCGACGGCGACAGCGGCCGCGTCCGATCCGAACACCGTTCTCGCTCGGTACGGCATCGAGCGCTTCCTCTATCGCCTCTCCATCTCCCCGTACGCGGACCGTTTCGTCCTGAAAGGCGCGATGCTTCTGTCCGCCTGGCTCGGGCAGGGCGCGCGACCCACCCGGGACATCGACCTCCTGGGCCTCGGCCCATTTACCCTCGATGCGATCGCCGACATGGCCCGCGAGGTGTGCGGCCTTTCGTGCGAGCCCGACGGCATGACCTTCCTGCCGGAGACCGTGAAGGTCGCCGAGATCCGCACGTCCGGGCAGTACCGGGGCGCCCGGCTCACCCTAGCGGGCGCACTCGGACGAGCGCGCGTGAAGGTTCAGGTCGACGTCGGCATTGGAGACGCAACGGCTCCCGGTCCGGCCTTCCTCGACTACCCGTCGCTCCTCGGCTTCCCGCATCCCCGTCTCCGTGCCTACCAGCCGGAGACCGTCATCGCGGAGAAGGTCCATGCGATGACCGTCCTCGCGTCCGCGAATACCCGCCTGAAGGACGTCCACGACGTTGCTGCCCTCTGCCATCAGGTCGACTTCGATGGCGCCACGCTCGTTTCGGCCATCGAGGCCACCTTCGCGAGAAGGAATACGGAGATACCCGGGACTCTCCCTGCGGCGCTCACGACCGAGTTCACCGCGAACCCAGCCCGGGAGACGCAGTGGAAAGCGTTCCTGAAGCGGTCCCGTCTCGACTCGGGTGGCCTGACGCTGACGGCTGCGGCCGAGGAGGCCGCTCGCTTCCTCGAGCCCGTCCTGGCGGCGGCTGCTGCGGGCGAGCCCTTCACCCTTCGCTGGAAGGCCCCCGGGCCGTGGCGACGGGGCGGAGGGAGCCGCACCCCAGCCGGCCGTACCCGAGGGAGGACCTGACCATGGCGCGCCGCACCTCCAACCCCTTCCCGTCCGTCCGCACCGAGGGTGGGCTCCTCCCGGCCGAGACCCTCCAGCGCATCGCCTCGGGCGACGAGCGCGCCCTCGCCAACCTCTCTCCCGCCAGCTACCACCTCGCCCCCGGCGAGCGCCTCAACGAGGCGATCAGCCGCAGCTGGAGCCGCCTCGTCGCCGCGTGGGCGTCGTTCCGCGCCGCGCGCGAGAAGCTCCCCGAGAGCGACGCCGGCACCACCCTCACCCGCGAGCGCTGGCTTCTCCCTCTCTTCGCCGAGCTCGGCTACGGCCGCCTTCCCACCGCGCGCCCCATCCCCGCCGGCGGGCGCGACTACGCCGTATCGCACCTCTGGCAGAAGACTCCCGTCCACCTCGTCTCCTTCCGCGTCGACCTCGACAGGAAGACCCCGGGCGCCGTCGGCGCCTCGCGCAGCAGCCCGCACAGTCTCGTCCAGGAGCTCCTCAACCGCTCCGACGACCTCCTCTGGGGAATCGCCAGCAACGGCCTCGTCCTCCGCCTCCTCCGCGACAACGCCAGCCTCTCGCGCCAGGCCTACGTCGAGTTCGACCTCGCCGCGATGATGGACGGCGAGCTCTACTCCGACTTCACCCTCCTCTGGCTCCTTCTCCACGTCTCGCGCGTCGAGGCCGAGAAGCCCGAAAGCTCGGTCCTCGAAACCTGGACCAAGGCCGCCCGCGAGGAGGGCCTCCGCGCCCTCGACACGCTCCGCGACGGCGTCGAGAAGGCGCTCGAGGTCCTCGGCCGCGGCTTCCTCGAGGAGCCCGCCAACAGGGCGCTCCGCGAGCGCCTCGCCGCGGGCACCCTGAGCGCGCAGGACTACTACCGCCAGCTCCTCCGCCTCGTCTACCGCCTCCTCTTCCTCCTCGTCGCCGAAGACCGCGACCTCCTCTTCGCCCCCGGCACCCCGCCCCTCGCCCGCGAGAGGTACCTGCGCTACTACGGCCTCTCGCGCCTCCGCTCCCTCGCGGCGAGCCGGCGCGGGTCGCGCCACGGCGACCTCTGGGCGGGCCTCTCTCTCGTCATGAAGAAGCTCGGGAGCGACGACGGGTGCCCCGACCTCGCCCTCCCCGCGCTCGGCGGCTTCCTCTTTTCCGACGAGGCGATGCCCGACCTCGCCTCTGCCTCCCTCTCGAACGCCGCCCTCCTCGAGGCCGTCCGCAAGGTCGCCCTCACCCTGCGCGACGGCTGGCTCCGCCCGGTGGACTTCCGCAACCTCGGCGCCGAGGAGCTGGGAAGCGTCTACGAGTCGCTCCTCGAGCTGCACCCGGCCATCCACGAGGAGGGACGTGGGAGCTTCGAACTCCGCTCGGCCGCCGGCAGCGAGCGGAAGACAACCGGCAGCTACTACACCCCCACCAGCCTCATCGAGTGCCTCCTCGACAGCGCCCTCGACCCGGTGCTCGACGAGGCCACAAAGGCCGCCGACCCCGAGAAGGCCCTCCTCGCCCTCAAGGTCTGCGACCCGGCCTGCGGCAGCGGCCACTTCCTCATCGCCGCCGCCCACCGCCTGGCCCGCCGCCTCGCCTCCGTCCGCACCGGCGAGGACGAGCCCGACCCCTCCGCCACCCGCACCGCCCTGCGCGACGTCATCGGCCACTGCCTCTACGGCGTGGACCTCAACCCCATGGCCGCCGAGCTCTGCCGCGTCGCCCTCTGGATCGAGTCGCTCGAGCCCGGCAAGCCCCTCTCCTTCCTCGACCACCACGTCCAGGTGGGCAACAGCCTCCTCGGCACCACCCCGGCCCTCCTCGCGAGAGGCATCCCCGACGAGGCCTTCACCCCCATCGAGGGGGACGACCGCGCCGCCTGCTCGGCCTGGAAGAAGCGGAACAAGGCCGAGCGCGCCCAGATGGGCCTCGCCGAGGCCGCCCCCGAGCCGTGGGAGGCCGTGCGCCACCTCGCCGCCGAGCGCGCCGGCCTCGACGCCGCCCCCGACGCGAGCCCCGACGCCGTCCGCGCGAAGGAAGAGCGCTGGCATCGCCTCCTCGCCTCCGACGACTACACCCGCTCCCGCCTCCTCGCCGACGCCTGGTGCGCCGCCTTCGTCTGGAGGAAGACCTCCGACCCGAACGCTCCCCAGCCCGTCACAGAGGAGACCTTCCGCCGCCTCGCCGCCAGCCCGGCCCACGTGCCCGAGGCCGTGCGCGACGAGATCGTCCGCCTCCGCGAGCAGTACCAGTTCTTCCACTGGCATCTCGCCTTCCCGGAGGTGTTCCAGGTCCCGGCGAAGGGGGAGAAGCCGGAGAGCGGGGCGCTCGGGTGGTCGGGTGGGTTCGATGTCGTGCTCGGGAATCCGCCGTGGGAGCGTGTGAAGCTGCAGGAGCAGGAGTTCTTCGCGGCGCGGTCGCCCGAGATTGCGGGGGCCCCGAATGCGGCGGCGAGGGGGCGGCTGATCCGCGCGCTCGAGAAGGCCGATCCCGTCCTCTTTGCCGCGTTCGGCGAGGCGCGGCGCGAGGCCGAGGGCTCTAGTCAACTCCTGCGCCTTTCGGGCCGGTTCCCGCTCTGCGGCCGAGGCGACGTCAATACCTTTGCCGTATTCGCCGAGCTGAACCGAGCACACATTGGACGGAAGGGGCGGGCTGGCTTCATCGTCCCCTCCGGAATCGCGACCGACGAAACAACCAAGTGGTTCTTTCGGGATCTCATAGAACGCGGCTCGCTCTTAAGCCTGTATGAGTTCGAGAACGAGGGCTTCTTCGCGGGCGTTGGGCAGGGCCACATGCTCCGTTTCTGTCTCCTCACATGTCTCGGTGAGACCTCCGTCGCGGATGGCTCGACGTTCCTCTTCAGGGGTGCTCGAACCGAAGAAATCGAAGACGCTGAGCGTTGCTTCCGGCTGACGGCGGCCGACATTGCACTCGTTAATCCAAATACCCACACTAGTCCTATCTTTCGCACTCGTCGCGACGCTGAGATCACGAAGGCGATCTACCGGCGGCTACCTGTTCTGATCGAGGAGTCGCAGGATGAGGGCGGAAACGCTTGGGGCCTCGGGTTCCAGGCGATGTTCCATATGGCAAATGACTCGGCGCGCTTCCGTACACGCGAACAGCTTGAGAGGGACGGCTGGAAGCTCAGCGGCAACGTCTTTGTACGTGAGAACGCTAGATTTCTGCCGCTGTACGAAGCGAAGATGGTGCACCAATTCAACCATCGACACGGGGACTACGCCCTGCTCGCTCCGGGTGAGAAAGGTCACGTCCTGCCCTGTCCCTCTGCCGAGTTACTCGCTGATTCGACTTTCGCAGCGATGCCACGATATTGGATAGCGCGGTCCGATGTTGAAGAACGCCTAAAGGACGACTGGCACTGTGAGTGGATCATGGGGTACAGGAACGTAACTGACGCACGAGCGAGCGCTCGTACCGTCGTCGCGAGTCTTCTCCCGCCCTGCGGTGTGGGGCATTCGATGCCGCTCTTTTTCACAGGGTCTGTCCTAGATGCACCGGCGCTCCTCGGCACGCTCAATTCCTTCGTGTTCGACTATGTGGCCCGCCAGAAGCTCGGTGGCCTGAATCTGACTTACGGGTATCTGTCGCAGCTTCCGGCGCCGTCTCCTGCAGCGTTGAAGCAGGAGGCGACTTGGAGCAGAGCCGAAACGCTTGGCCACTGGCTCGAGACTCGAATCCTGGAACTCGTCTATACGTCGATCGACCTTGGCCCATTCGCCCACGACCTCGGCTTCACCGGCCCCCCCTTCCGCTGGAACATTGAGCGTCGCTCCCGCATTCGCTGCGAACTCGACGCCGCCTTCTTCCACCTCTACGGCATCCCCCGCGCCGACGTCGACTACATCATGGACACCTTCCCGATCGTCCGCCGGAACGACGAGCAGAAGTACGGCGGCTACCGGACGAAGCACCTGATCCTCGAGATCTACGACGAGCTCCAGCGCGCCATCGACACCGGCAAGCCCTTCGTCTCCCGCCTCGACCCGCCTCCGGGGGACCCCCGGGCGGCCCACGGTGCCGATGTCAGACGCGTCGCCGGCGGGCCGAACTATGCGGAACCCGGGAATCAGGAGGCGTGATGCCGGACGAGGTGACGCCGCTCCAGAGAATGGCTGCCGAATGCGAGGAGCTTTCCGAGCTTCTCGTCGCCCAGAGCCGTCAGCAGATCGCGGAGGGCCTTAGCGAGTACGGCGAGGACCTGCAGCCGCTTCAGAACCTAGCCGTCTTCATGCGCTTCCTCGTCGAGCGCCGGAACGTGAACGCGGCGCCGAGGGCGGTTCGCATCCTCTACGCAAAGCTCGTCGACACGCTCAACGGGGTGACGTGCCTCCTGCAAGCGGGCCTGCCCGGCCCGGCGGCGGCGCTCGCCCGGACGCTCTTCGAAACCGCGGTCCATTTCCGGGTCCTTCTGGGTGGCGACCTCACGGAGCGCTGCCGCCTATTCGACAACTTCATCCTCGTCGAGCGATCACGCATCGGGCCGGGGGAAGGAATCACCGTCGAACAGGTCGCGGAGAACGCGGCGGCCTTCGAACGGGTCCGTGCCGACTACCACCCCAAGAAGCAGGAGAGCTGGTGCTGGAAGGTCGTCGGGCAACTCAAGGCGAACGGTAAGCCACGCGAGAATCCCCGCATCCGGGACCTCGCGCGTGAGGTTGGGTACCTCGACTACTACGAGGACATCTACGGGCGACTCTCGGCAGCGGTGCATCCGACGCCGGCCTACGAGAGTTGGATGCGGCGTCCGGACGGCCAGATGGAACTCGGACCGAAGTTCGGACCGCATCACCCGCCGATCGCGCGGGTCGCCGCCGCGCTCGTGACGGCGACACTGCTTCGGCTGCTCGAAGTCCTCGACCCTCCGGACAGGCTCGATCTGAGCCGGCTGCTGGTGGCGCTATCTGCAACGAGAGGTCAGCAGGCTGCCGAGACAACCGACACTCCCGAGCAAGAGGACGAAGGCCGATCAGGGTTCGATGGGGTGTCGAGCAGTAGCGAGGGCGACCGTGAGAGCTGACGCCATCGGAAGGTCGCACCACCCACGGACCCAACGGAGGCCGCTTCGCGTGGGTCGGCGGCTCGAGACTCGCCCGACCGCGCTCTCCTCGGGCGTGCGCTCCGTCCTCCTTGGGGATCGGAATGCGCCGTTGTTCGAAGCGTCGTCGGGGGCGCCGGGGGCCCACCGGAGGAAGGATGAGGCAACGAACACGTAAAGACCCTTATTCCGTTCTGGGCGTAGAGCCGTCAGCGACGGCGGACGAAATTCGGGCGGCTTACGTCGCGCGAAGCCGGGTCGTCCATCCGGATCGATTCGATTCCACGCAGCAGCCGGACGACTGGCGCCGGGCGAACGAGATGCTGGCCGAGCTGAACGAGGCCTACGCGATCCTTCGGAACGTCGGCAGCAAGGCCGAGTACGACTCGAGGGGACGTGAGGAGTCGAAGGCCACGACGCCCCCTCCGCGACGCACAGAACCCGCCTCTCCGCCACGCGCCGCACCTCCACCCTTCGAGGTGGGAGAGCTGACGCCGGGGAGGATTCCCTTCTCCGAGATGCCGAAGGAGGCGCAGGAGCGACTCGTCGGGCGTCAGACAAATGCGATCGGGGAGCAGTTCAAGGAGGAGCTCGGAAGCCCAACGTTCCACTACGTCTTCGCGGCGCTCCTGATCCCTTGGTTCGTCTACCTGGTGACGGGAGCACGCGGGCTGACGTGGAACAACGAGGTTCTCGCGTGGCATGCCGGATTGACCGTCGTCGCCTGTTTCCTGCTCGGTTGGAACGTCATCGCGATTCGACGCTGGAGAAAAGGGCCGCTCCGCCCGCACCTGTTCCTGACGCCGATTTATCTCATCAAGACGGAGCATGACCTCGTCGCGTTCTGGCCCATCTGGGCGCTGAAGGACCTTCGCGTCACGCATAACTATCGGAATGGGTCCTACCAGAACTCCACGGTCGTCCTCGTCTTCAACGGTAGCGAGGAGACGGTCACGTTTCGTTCGAAGCTGCGCACGGAGCGTTTCGTCGAACGGCTTCGGGACTTCGAGCACCGAATCCGGCTGGCGTATCAGGCCGGCGACGCACAGTTCTTCCGTGCGAACGACGACTTCTACCGCGTTCCGCGTTCGGCCATCGGGACCGCGCCCGCGGCGTCGAACGACGAGAAGATCCGAACCTACGTGGGCACCCTGGTCGCGGGGGGCGCGTTGCTGGTCTTCGCTCTACTCTCGGGGCAACGTGCGCCGGAGACCAGGTCGACAGCTTCATCGTCTCGGTCAAGCACGGCTCCACCGGCTGTTCCGACCCTTCCGCCCGCGCAGCCGCTTCCCGGTTCAGGGCTCAAGGGCATGTCCGGAGTGGACGAGCCATGGAAAGAAGACTGGGATGCGCCACTTCAGATTAAGGCGGCACAGGGTAGTCACTTCTTCGTGAAGCTGGTCGACGTCAACAGGCCAGATGTGGCGATCACACTTTTCGTCCGAGGTGGGCAGACCCTGGATGTGGAAGTCCCGCTCGGTACCTTCGAGATCCGCTACGCCTCGGGTACCACCTGGTACGGCGACGAATACCTGTTCGGGCCGGAGACAACGTACAGCAAGGCGGACAAGCTATTCACCTTCGAGATCGTCGGCAATCAGGTCCGCGGCTTCACGATCACTCTTTACAAGGTTGCGCACGGCAATCTAAGTACCAGCAAGATTCGAGCGTCAGAGTTCTAGATCGGCCGCGCCAGCGTTTTCGCGACGGGGGGAAGCTATGAGAAAGCCGAGAGTAGGGTGGATGGATCCGGCAGGAGCGGCACTGGTCGCGGCAGCAGCGGCAGCTCTCGGGGTCATCGTGGGCCTCGGCGTAACGGGCCCAGTGGCGGCGGCAGAGAGCGACACCCGCATTGCCGTCAGCGTCAACTTGTCGGGTCGAGACAGCGCTGGGGTCGCGCTCGCCTACCGCGTACGGGAGGAGTTGAGGCGGTCCCGGGTCTTCAGGGAGGCTTCGCGAAAGGACGCCCTCCTGCACATTGATCTCGTCACCCTGGACCCGGATGCCGATGACGCAGGTGGTGGCGGGAGACGCACCGTTGCGGCCGTGGCGTTCATGATGACGAATCTCCAGCCATTCAAGAAGGGCGACCCGCAAACCTGGCGGGACATCTCGTTCGGCCATCTCGGGGTCCGGGTCGTCGGCATCTCGCGGGTCGAGCAGGTCGCGGCATCGATCGTGGCCACACTCGATGAGGAGCTGAGCAGATACCGAGAGGAGACTCAGGAGTGACTCCTGCGGTCGGCCGGCCGTGTCGGCGCCGAACACGGGCGCGACTGTGTAGATGGGACATCGACGTTGGAGGAGAAGTTGATTCGGCTCAGACCCGTCCGCGCGAATGGGGAGATGGGCCATGCCTTTCCTGACCGACATCGACTCCCGTGCCGCCATCAAGGGTTCCCGTGACCCCCTTGGTGCGCAGGCGATCTGGACTCTGCTCGGCCGGCACGTCGTCGGCGGGCTGACGACGAACACGACGTCCGTCCGGGACTTCGTCGTCCTGCTTCTCGGGCACTGGTTCATCGAGAAGCTCGACGAGGCGGGGTCGCGGGAGGAGGCGCTGCCGGTCTTCATCCAGTGGGAGCAGCTGGCGTCGTACGCGCGGTTCCAGGCGGGCGACACGGGCTTCCGCGGGACGACGCGGACGCGCCGGTTCCTCGAGGATGGGGCGAAGGTCACGATCTCGGCCCAGCCGGCGTACCAGATTCTCGCGAACCAGAAGATCTACGGCCTCTGGGGCCTCTACACGCAGGCGGCGCGTTCGTCGGGGCTCCTGGAAGAGACGGACGTCCGCCTCACGCCGGCGGCGCGCGACCTGGCCGAGAAGGTCTACCGGGACCTCCTGGGCCGGGAGACGGTGGGGCAGATCGTCGAGCTGCTCGGGAAGCGGACGGCGACGATCAGGCCCTCGAGCGGGGACGAGAAGCTCCTCGCGGCGGTCGCGAAGGCGCTCGGCATCAAGAGGAAGCGGGCGCCGCTGGAGACTACGACGTTCCGGGAGACGCTGGCCTGGGGCGGCCCCGGGGACGCGAAGCGGACGAACGGCCTCCAGAAGAAGCTGGCGCACCTCCTCGTGGCGAAGGGCGGGGACCCGAGGGCCGGTCTCGACGCCACGGACGTCCAGGCCCTCGCGAAGGCGGCCGGCCGGAACGGCTGGGGGGCGCTGGAAGCCCGACTGGGGCAGATCCTCACGGCCGAGAGCGTCATCGCCCCGGCGACGGCGGCGTACCAGTTCGTCCTTTCGCGCGACGGGGCCGACCTCGCGACGGTCGTGGGCGAGATCCGGGACCAGTGGGGAGCGGCGCTGAAGAAGCGGGCCGACGCGGCCGGCTTCGAGGCGCTGAAGGACGACGTCCTCCGGGCCGTCCGGGATCCGAAGACGGCGGACCTCTGGCTGGAGGCGGGCCGGCGGATGGGCGCCGGGGACTTCGGGGGTCTCGTGGAGACGCTCGTGGAGCTGAACCGCGACGTGATGTGGAAGCGGGACAAGGCCTCTCCCTGGGTGCAGGTGACGAACGCGAAGCTCGACGTCCACTTCGCCGAGGAGCGCGGTCGCCTCCCCTCGGCGGAGCAGCTCGCGTCGTACTGGGTGTCGCCCTACTTCCTCGGCGCGCTCCGGACGATCGCGCTCGAGTTGGGGGAGGAATAGCCGTGGCCGAGGGACCGAAGATAGTCGCCCTGACCGAGGCGTTCCATGAGGCGATGTCGCGGCAGCGGCTCGTGGCGGCCGTGTTCCTCACCTACCGGTTCGCCCCGGGGTTCTTCGAGCAGGAGGTCCTGCCCGCGTTCTTCGACCGGCCGTTCAGCAGCGACCCGAAGGTGAAGCTCGCGCAGCTCGAGGCGGTGCTGCAAGAGCGGCCCGGATCGGTGGCGGTCTACTACGACGCGAACGGCCTGAAGGGGGGCGAGGAGCCGGCGCGGCTCGACGTGGGGCGCTTCCCGGTGCGGCTCGAGCGGGGGATCTTCCACTCGAAGAACGTCTTCGCCCTCGTGGAGGCCGAAGAGCCGGACGACGAGGGCACGCGGCCGCGGAAGCTCCTCGCGGCCTGCCTCTCCGCAAACCTCACCCAGAAGGGGTGGTGGCAGAACGTGGAGGCGGCACACATCGAGGAGATCGAAGAGGGAGACGACACGTTCCTCGCGGACGACATCCGCCCGTTCCTGAAGTGGCTCCGGGAGCAGCCGGCGACCGAAGCGCCCCAGAAGGCCCTCGACGAGATCCGGGCGTTCCTCGACAAGCGGTCGAACCGGTTCACGGCCCCGCCGAGGCGGAGGCGCGAGGAGCTGCTCCCGACGCGGTTCTACTGGGGGCGGTCGGACGACGGGACGCCGGAGTCGGTCGTCCAGTTCCTGAAGCGGACGACGAGGCGCCAGCCGCAGGGTTGGCGAATGGAGGTCGTCTCGCCCTACTTCGACGAGGCGGAGGAGTGCGAGCCGCTGACGGAGCTGATGGCGGCGTTCGGGCCGAGCGAGATCCGCGTCTTCCTCCCGCGCGACGATGACGGAAAGGGGGGCGTCGATCCGCGCATCTGGGACGACGTTGGCGAGCGAGGCGCGAAGTGGGGCCGCCTTCCGAAGGACCTGCTGAAAATGGGGAAGGCCGAGGATGCGGCCCTCCGGACGGTCCACGCGAAGGTCGTGCGGTTCTTCTCGCTGCGGCCGAAGCGCGAGGTGTGGTTCGTCGGGTCGGCGAACCTCACCCGGGCCGCGTTCAGCGGGAAGGCGAACCGGGAGACGGGGTTCCTGGTGGAGCTCGACGACATTCCGCCCGGGCCCCTGGAGTTCTGGCTCGACGTCGACGAGAAGAAGCCGAAGGAGTTCGAGGTCGGGACGGACCCCGACGAGCCGGCCGCTTCGGGCGGAACGCGCCTGCAGGTGCAGCACGACTGGTCGACGGGCGAGACGAAGGCCTGGTGGGACGGGCCGAAGCCCTCCCCGGCGCTCGTCGTCTCGTCGAACGGCGTCGAGGTTTTCAGGGTGGAGGCGCTCCCCAGCCGCGCCTGGCAGGCGCTGCCGGGCGACGACTCGAAGGCGCTCGCGGAGCGTCTGAAGTCGACCTCGATCTTCGAGGTGGCGGGCGAGACCGCGGACGGGAAGCCGGGCCTCCTGCTGGTGCAGGAGATCGGGATGTTCCGGAAGCCCTCGCTCGCCCCCGAGCGGACGGCGGCCGACATCCTGAAGGACTGGGCGGCGCCGTCGGACGATCGGCGCATCGAGATGTTCGACGGCGGGGAAGCGACCCCGACGGCCCCGGCCGAGCCGGACGAATGGCGGCCGGAAGAGGAGCTGGCTCCGGTCGAGAGCCTCTTCGACCGTTTCGCGGGGATCTTCCACGGCTTCGCCTCGCTCGAGAAGCGCCTCGTCGAGCAGCTGAACGGCCGGAACGACGACGGGGCGGCCTACCTCCTCTTCGGGACGACGTTCAGCTCGCTGGCTTCGTTCCTGAAGAAGGAGAAGGAAGAGGAGATCGAGATCGACCCCGTGAACGTCTACGTCTCGTACCTCTGCGCGAAGCAGCTCGTCGCGACGGTGAGGAAGGCCGGGGCCGAACTCGGGACCACGTTCCTCGACCGGCACGGGCCGGCGCTGAAGGAGCTGGAGGCCCAGGTGGAGGAACCGCTGGCTGGCCTGCGGCCGCTGATCGCCGGAGAGATAGGGAGCGGCGGGGCGAAGTTCCTCGACTGGTTCGACAGGTGGTTCCTGCGCCGGGCGACGCCCGCCGGGGAGGCGGCATGATCGACGTCGAAACCGCCCGCCAGCTCCTCGACTTCTCCGCCCGCCTCCCGAACGACAACAGCGGGCGGGGCGAGCAGCAGCTCGTGGGGGCCGTGGCGCTTCACAACATCCTGAAGACGCACGGAGTCGCCTACCTGGCCGACGAGGTGGGGCTGGGGAAGACCTACGTCGCCCTCGGCGTCGTCGCGCTGCTCAGGCACTTCGACCCGGCGCTCCGGGTCCTCGTCATCGCCCCGCGGGAGAACATCCAGCGCAAGTGGATGAAGGAGACCCGGAACTTCATCCGGCACAACGTGCGGCACGCCGACCTGCGCGTGCGCGAGCTGGACGGCAGCCCGTCGCGCCCGCTCGTGATGTGCGGGAACCTGGCCGAGCTGGTGCGGGAGGCGAGCCTCGACCCGCGGCGCGACTTCTTCGCCCGGATGACGAGCTTCTCGATCGGCCTGACGGGAGACGCGAGGGAGGCGTCGCGGGAGGCGAAGGAGGCGCTCCGGGGGCAGGTGCAGGAGGCGATCCCGTGGATTGAGGATTCAGCCCTGGACCTTCGCCTCGGCAAGGCGGGCTTCAAGGACGCCGTCGCCCAGGCCATCTGCTGCGCCCTTCCCGCGTTCGACCTCGTCATCGTGGACGAGGGGCACAACCTCAAGCACGGCTTCTCGGAGAACGTCTCGGCCCGCAACCGCGTGATGGGGCTCGTCTTCGGGCACCCGTCCATCCAGCCCGACAAGGGGCTCTTCCCCGGCTACGGCCCGAAGGCGAAGCAAGTGCTCTTCCTCTCGGCGACGCCCGTCGAGGAGAGCTACCGGCACCTCTGGAACCAGCTGGACGTCTTCGGCAAGGGCGACGCCTTCGCCCTCCTGGCCGACAAGGAGGCCGGCGAGGCGAAGAAGCGCGACGAGGCGCGGAAGTTCCTCATCCGCCGCGTCACCGAGATCCACGTCGGCGGCGAGCGGCACACGAAGAACCTCTACCGCCGCGAGTGGAGGTTCGGAGGGGTGGATCGGCACGACGTCCCCATCGAGGTGAGCGACCTGAAGGGGCGGCTCGTCGTCGCCCTCGTCCAGAAGAAGGTGATGGAGCTCCTCGGGAGCGAGAAGTTCGGGGCGAGCTTCCAGATCGGCATGCTCGCCTCGTTCGAGAGCTTCCTCGAGACGTCGGGCCTCAAGGAGAAGGTCCGGACCGAGGACGACGAGGACGAGCCGCAGGTCGTGGTCTTCGACGACGCCGGCCAGACCGACGACCCGCTCGAGAGGGAAGGCCTCGACGTCCACGCCCTGAACCGCCTCGCGAAGGACTACCGCAAGCAGTTCGACGCCGAGTTGCCCCACCCGAAGATGGACGCCCTCGTGAAGACCCTGGCCGAGCGCTGGGCTTCGGGCCGGAAGGCGCTCGTCTTCGTGCGGCGGATCGGCTCGGTGAAGGAGCTGAAGGCGAAGCTGGACGCCGAGTACGACCGGTGGCTGCACGAGATCCTGAGGCGGCGCCTGCCTCTCGGGACGGTGGCGGCGCTCGATCGGTGGTGGGAGCGGTATCGGGACGACGAGGCGGACACCTTCTTCTCCTGGTTCTTTCGGGGCGACCCGAAGAAGGGTGTTTTCAGCGGCGCCCTCCTCCAGCAGAGCTTCACGCGCCCCGGCAGCGCGAATGCGACGTTCTTCGAAGTCAACGACGTGGGCCGGCTCCTCGCGGTGCCGTCGGGGCGGGTGCTGGAGCGCCTGGCAGAGGTCGTCGGTCTCGAGGTCTCGGAGGCCCGGGCGAGAGTGAACGCGCTCGGGAAGGACAGGCTTCGGGGAAAGGCCCAGCGGTTGTTCCGGTTCGAGGCGGCCCAGGTCGGCGGGTTGCGGCTCCTCGCCGAGAAGGCGGGGGGCGACCTGGCCCACGAGGCGAAGATCCTCCTCGCCGAGAAGTACCCGGCCCCAAGGGGGAGCGGCCGGATCCGCGAGGGCGCCGACTTCGCCGACCGGCTCGAGGAGAAGACCTTCTTCTCCGAGCTCGTCCTCCGGGAGGCGCTTCGGGACGACCTGTGGCCCGAGCCCGCTCCGGGCATGGACCTGCGCGACCGGGTGCGGGAGCGGGAGCAGCGGGCGCAGCTCCTGGCGACGGCCGCCCGCCTCGGGCACTCGCTCATCGACCTCTACGTCCTCGCGGTGAAGCGCCGCGGAAACCTGAAACCCGGCCGGGCCGACGAGGACGCGGACGAGCAGTTGGAGACGGGCGCGGTCGCCACTCCCGAACCGGACGAGGCCAGCGCGGACGCGGAAGAGGCGACGCTGATCAGCGACTTTCTCGACCTCCTGGAAGGGCAGAGGCGGAGCCCGCTCGAAGACCGATGGTTCGGGGCGTACGACGAGCTCTCGGCCATCGGCCGCAACTTCCCGCTCATCGTCGACGTGAACCTCCCGAACGTCGCCGAGCTGCCTCTCGCCGCGACCGGGGCCCGCTTCGGGACGCTCCTCGGCGAGCAGCAGCCGGTGGCCGGGATGTCGGGCCAGGTGAACATGACCCTCGTCCAGCAGTTCCGGATGCCGGGCTATCCGTTCGTCCTCGTGAGCACCGACCTCCTCCAGGAGGGCGAAGACCTGCACACCTTCTGTTCCGACGTCTTCCACTACGGCATCTCGTGGACGCCCTCCGCCATGGAGCAGAGGATCGGCCGGGTCGACCGGGTGCGGTCGCTGACCGAGCGGCGGCTCCGGGAGGCCGACCGGAAACCCGAGGGCCTCGAGAAGCTGCAGGTCTACTACCCGTACCTCTCCGATACGGTGGAGGTGCTGCAGGTCGTACGCGTCCTGAAGCGGATGGACACCTTCCTCCGCCTGATGCACGAGGACCTGGCGTTACCCGAGTTCGACCAGAAGAGGCTCTCCGTCTCCCACGAGATCATGGGTCTCCCGATTCCGCCGGTCCCGATCTCGACGCCGCTCGAGAGCGCGTTCCCGGTGAAGAAGGAGATCCACCTCAACGGGAAGGGGAAAAAGCTCGTCGTGGACGCCGACACCGAGAAGAAGGTCCTGAAGCGGCTGGAGGGGATGTGCGCCGGGCCGCTCGATGGTCTCCCGGTGGAGTGGCAGGTGAACGCGCCGCGGGGCCAGCGGATCGGGGTGGCCCGGCTCGACGGGCGGCGGACGCAGCCGTTCGTCCTCGAGATCCAGGGACGCGATGACGGGTTCCTCCTGCGATGCTCGAGCCACGTGGGCCAGCTACCCTACAAGGCCGACCAGAAGCGCCTGCTGGGCGCCGTTGCCGAAGGGGGCGGCCGGGTCCACGTCCTGCCCGTCGGGAAGCGCGCCGAATGGCTCGTGAGCGTGGCGGAGGACGTCCTCCTCGCCGGCCCCGAGCACGACGAAGCTCGGGCGGCCTGGCTCGTGAAGCGTGTCGTGAATCGCGCGGACGAACTCGAGCAACAGCTGTTCTCTCCCGACGTCGATGCCGGAGTGGAAAAGCTCCTCGACGCGAGGCGCGACCTCGATAGAGCGCGCCACGAGGGAGACGCCCGTGGCTGACCTGAAAGACCTCCTGACGGCCGCCGATTTCAGGGTCAAGGGAAGCACCGTGACGGTGTCCTTCCCAACCGACCGCAAGCACAAGGTCTCGCTGGCCGAGGCCCCGGATTCCTGGGAACTCACGGGGCTCGTCCTTGCGCCGAACTTCGTGACCAGGCCAGACGGCGGCGACGACTCCGTACGTCTCGACCTCGCCCTCCGCGCCTGGCGCCGAAACCAGACTGCCCGGCTCTGCGGCTTCCGACTAAACGTCGACGGAGCCCTCGTCGGCGAGGCCACGGTTCCGAAGATCGGGCTGACGCCGGAGGAACTGAGGGAGCGAGTGCGCGCGCTGGCGCGGGCGTGCGACCTGCTGGAAGCTCACCTGACGGGAGGCGACAGCGAATGACACTTCAACTGACCGGGAGGAAATGACATGGGGGAGACCTCACGCCGACGCACGGGCGAGTTCGTGCGCGCCCTGACGGGCCTCCTGATGAAGAACCCGGATGGTCTTCCCGCGCGCGATGCCATCCGTGCGCTCGAGGAACTCGTGCCCCCGACGGACTGGGAGAGAGAGACCTTCCCGAGCGGAGGGGTGCGGTTCGAGAAGATCGTCCGGTTCGCCACGGTGGACCTCGTGAAGGCGAACTGGCTCCTGAAGCACAAGGGAGTCTGGACGGTGACGGAGGTCGGCCGGAAGGCATATGAGGACTTCAAGGACCCCGAGGCCTTCTACAAGGAAGCCTGCCGCCTCTACCACGTGTGGAGGAACAAGCGCGATGCAGCCGAGGGCGCCGAGGACGACGGCGCCTCCCCGGAGGGCGGCAAGAGGAACGACGCGAACATCACCTTCGAACAGGCCGAGGAGCAGGCCTGGGCTGCCATCGCCGCGCACCTCAAGGCGATGCACCCCTACGAGTTCCAGGAGCTCGTCGCGTCTCTCCTTCGCGCCATGGGCTACCACGTCGCCTGGGTCGCGCCGCCGGGGAAGGACCGGGGAATCGACATACTGGCATGGAGCGATCCGCTCGGAACGAGGCCGCCCCGGATCAAGATCCAGGTCAAGCGGCACGAGGAGAACATCCGGGTTCAGGATCTCCGATCGTTCCTCGCGGTCCTCGGAGAGGACGACGTCGGCATCTTCGTGACGACGGGAGGCTTCACGAAGGACGCCGAAGAGGAAGCCCGAACCCAGGAGCGGCGCAAGGTGACGCTCATCGATCTCGAACGCCTCTTCGATCTCTGGGTCGAGTACTACCCGAAACTCGAAGAGCCGGCCAGGCGGCGCTTCCCCATACAGCCGATCTACTTTCTCGCGCCCGAGGATTGACGCCGTCAGCTCTGACCTGGAGGAACGAAGTGGCGATCACGACATCGCATGGTCTTCTCGCGGCGGTGGCGCCGCGTTTCACGAGGGAACTGGAGAACGTGGCGACCGAGGGTCTGGCCTGTGCCCTCGCCCAATCTCGCCACGTCGAGCAGGCGTTTCGCAGTCTCATCACGCAGTTCACCGGTCTGCCGCTTTCCGAGCGGCTGACCTGGATCACCCAGCGCGGCGGTGAAGACAACGCCATTCCCGACCTGGTTGGAGAGGACGTAGCGGGACGCACGAGGGTGATCGTCGAGGCGAAGTTCTGGGCCGAGCTGACCCAGAACCAGCCCTCGACATACCTGGAACGCCTGAGGGGCGAAGACAAGCCAGGAGTGCTCCTCTTCATCGGGCCTGCCGTTCGGCTGGAAGGTCTCTGGCGCGAGGTGCGAGGAGCCTGCCGGGAGGAATCGGCCCTCGTAGCCGAGGAAGCGACCCATTCCGGATTCCGTTGCGCCACTGTAATGGGGCGCCACAGACTGGCCGTCACGAGCTGGCCGGCGGTGGTTCAGGCCCTGCAGAACGCAGCCTCCGCGGGGGACGATGTCGGGGTCGTCGCCGATCTCCGGCAGCTCATGGGCCTGGCGATGCGGATGGACGAACGGGCGTTTCTGCCGCTTCACCCCGAGGATCTCTCGGAGAGGATGCCGAGGAGGATCCTCCACTTCCGGGACCTGCTCGAAGACGCCTCGCTCGGGCTCGCCAACCCGAAGGCCGGTGGGCTCGCTCTGAAGCGGCGGCGAGGCGCGGCCGGTCCGGGTTGGTTTGGCATCTACTTTGAGATACGGCGTCCCCTAATCGGGCTCCTCTACTTCAGCGCCGAGCTCTGGTCTCGGGAGGGCGTGTCGCCGATCTGGTTCCAGCTGACGACCCCAGACACGTGGAAATGCCCGAAGGAGGTGAGAGAGAAGCTCGGCAAGCTACCTCTGGAAGAACCTCGCCGGATCGTGGAATCAGACTGGGGACCGGCCGTCGCGATTCCCCTCCCGCTCGGAGTGGAGAAGGAGGTGGTCGTCAGGGCGGTCGTGGGGGAGATCCGTAGGATCGTCTCCGCGGTCGCGAGCGAGTCCGATCTGACCCAGGACGGGGAGGCGGGGCGCGAGAGCGCCCCCGAGGTCCCTCTAGCGCCCGGCGATCTCGCCCTCGATGGCGGTCATCGAGTCGAATGAGGCTGCGCCAGCCATTCTCGGGCGAATCCGCGGAGGGCGCGGTGTAACGGCGGCGCCCGCATCGCTTTCCGTGGAGCACTTCGTGGCGCTGCTGGGCCGTCTCCTCGGCCCCGGCGCCTCCTTACGCGACGGGCAGCTGGAGGCGATCGACCGGGAGAG
>Ga0116141_10001723_pt1 | contig 18867 bp, 11 predicted proteins | sample AD_UKC097_MetaG_FD_89744 | JGI IMG/M metagenome (GOLD analysis project Ga0116141, IMG submission 89744) | Active sludge microbial communities of municipal wastewater-treating anaerobic digesters from USA - AD_UKC097_MetaG | ecosystem: Engineered > Bioreactor > Anaerobic > Digestate | place: USA...
AAACCCACTCCGTGACATGCTTCCTTGCGTCCGCTATGGTTCCTCAACCACGCCAGGGGCAACACAGAGGCAAAATGACGACCGTGACGACACACCAGCAGCTTCATTTCTCTCATCCTCCAATACATCGACCAACACGCGGTTTCAGCGTTCCGTCCGATAGTCTGCCACTTCTTGCGCATATTATAGCTCACCCCGATACCAGCGGTCAAGTGAAAAGCCTGTCTCGAATTGCACTTCCTTAAACGGTTCTTGGGGTCGACAACGCGCGTTTTCAGTTCAGAATTGGCGATTTGAGCTGCGCCGACGACCTTAAGGAAGCACCATTCAAGAGCTGTCGGCGTACGCCGCCTGGCGAGACGGGATTCTGGGCCCTCGGAAACAGGCCGGCAAGCGGTCTGCCCGGCCTCTGAGGGAGGCTGTGAAGCGGATGGCATTACGTGCCTTGCGGTATACTGGGGAGGAATGCGCAGCGGGGGCTGAGGCACGGCAAGAGAACGGTCGCCATCTGGCGGCTTCTGCACGTGATTTCATCGATTCTATCGTGATGAATCTCCTTGTCGTGCGTCTGTCATAGAGGACCGACTCATTTGTCGCGGGCCGCGAGGCCGCGCGTACTGAAAGGAGCCGACCATGACTATTGCGTACGGCCTGATTGGACTGGCGATGGCATGCGTTCTCTGGAACGTCGTGGCCAGTGTCCTGATTTGCATCGAGCTGGGCAAACGGGGTATGAAGGTCAACTATGTGTTCATGAAGGCCCTGATTCCCTGGTATGCGCACCGCTACAAGAATGTAACACTCCAGGAGACCGGCCAAGTCGGCCCGCTCTTCTATCACTGGCTCGTGTCCATCAATGGGGCCCTTCTGACAGCCTTTGCAGGGATCGTGGCTCTGCGTATGTGAGGCACGCCGTGCCCCCGAAGTGTCGATCGGCAGATGATTCCCTGTATCCCGTGGCTCGTGGCCCGTAGCTCGTTCGGAATCGGCCGACAGGAGTCTCGCTCACCACTCGCATGAGAAAGACGGTGGACGGAGTCCACCCTACCGCTGTCGCCTCGTCTCGGGGTCCTCAGTGTGCTCTCTGGGGCGAGAGCCCCCGGGCCGACGTGATCTCTGATTCAATCCGTTTTTCTCCGTGGTCTCTGTGACCTCCGTGGTGAAGATTCTCCCGGGGCGTCTCGTTAGTCCCTGTGGGGCAAGGGGTTAGGCGAGAGCAAATATCTGTAAACGTGTTATATTGTTGTTGAACTCCCTTTCTGGTTATGGTATAATACACATATATGTTACCCCGCGGGGGGCGCATTATCGACCATCAATAATCAACTCGGAGGGATCAGCATGGCGAGTGCCGCACAGATTCAGGCGAATCGGTTGAATGCGCGGAAGTCGACGGGGCCGCGTACGGCTGCTGATGTACGAACGGCGGATTGAGAGCAGCCTGTACCGGACGATGGCGCAACTGCGCCGGGAACGGGAAGCGCGGCGGGCGCGCCCGGCGGCGGTCGAGCCGGAAGAAGCCTCACGTCCAGAGGGCAACCTCCCGGCGGGTCAAGAGTCCGCCACACGGGCGAAATTGGCTTCGTTTGGCGCAGAACCAGTGCCGGCGGGAGGGGAGGAAGGAATCTTGAGCTTGAAGGGTCGAGTTTCAACTGCAGAGGGGGGAGTGTCAGGCGATGCCTCTGACTTCACACCTCAAATGCGCCAGGATGTCATGCGAAACGAACCCAATTTCAGAGGCCAGGCATGCCTGGGGTGCACCTCCTGAGGCGGGCAGGGGCGGGGCAGAATCGGTGAAGGGGTTGCGGGGTGTTGGGCGGGGGAGTACACTCCGTGCGTGGTTTCTCGTTCGGTTTGGTGCATCGGGAACGGTTCAAATTGCGGAGTTGATGCGATGGGGTCATTCAAGCGTTTGGGCGGCGAGGTGTTGCGTTCAGCCGTGCTGGTCGGTCTGGTGCTGGCAATGGGTGGGTCGGTTTGTTTTGGGGACCTCTTGGGGGATCTGGCGAAGCCTCATGAGGGGTGGAGCATGCGGGCTACCTCGACTGCCAAGATCGGGCCCGACGGCAAACGCGATCCGAATGGTGTGCCCGATCCGAACAGCAACTCGGACAACAGCAACGTCGCGCCGGGGCAGCGGAAGATTCTGATGGATGTGAAGGGGCCCGGCGTCATTACGCATATCTGGATGACGTTCCTTGGGCCCGAGCCGCACCCCTGGGCCAAGAAGGGCTCCGCGAATCACCAGGAGATGCTCCTGCGGATCTATTGGGATGGCCGCGAGAAGCCCGGCGTCGAGGCCCCCGTGGGGGATTTCTTCGCCAACGCCTTCGGCAAGCGGAGCGAGGTGATCAGTCTGCCCGTGATCGTCGAGGACGCGGACTCGTACAACTGCTTCTGGCAGATGCCCTTCCGCAAGTCGGCGAGGGTCGAGGTCGTCAACCAGAGCGAAAAGCCCATCAGCCTACTCTATTACAACATCGACTGGGTGAAGAAGGACAAGCTCCCGAAGGATACGCCGTACTTCTACGCCCAGTATCGCCAGGAATACCCGGTCGAGCACGGGAAGGACTACGTGGTGCTCGATACGAAGGGCAAGGGGCACTACGTCGGCACGGTGCTCAGTGTGCGGACGCGAAGCCCCTCGTGGTTCGGCGAGGGCGATGAGAAGATCTACATCGACGGCGAGGAGAAGGCCTCCATCTGGGGCACGGGCACGGAGGACTACTTCCTCTCGGCCTGGGGCCTCAAGACGACGAGCACGCCGTACTTCGGTGTCCCGTATTTCGATCAATGGGGCATCGTCGGCGGGCACACTTCCGCCTATCGCTGGCACCTCGCGGACCCCCTCGTATTCGAGAAGGGGATCAAGGTGACGTTCGAACACTTTGGCTGGATGTCGCCCGACGAGAACCCGCAGTACAGATCCCACAGTTGGAACGAACGAGAAGACGACTACTCGAGCGTTGCCTTCTGGTATCAGGCGGGCGAGCCGACTTTCGGCGCCCGCGCCCCGCACGGCCGCGAGCGGACGCTGCCCAGCCTGGAGCGGGTCCTTGTCCCCGCGAAGCAGTTCACCGATGCGCAATACCACGGGCAGGGCGAGGCCGTCGCGCAGAACCTGGATGTATATCCCGATGGGCATCTGCTCTATAAGCCCGAGCAGCGGGAGAACGCCTGGGTCGATATCCCGTTCGAGGTCGAGAAGAACGAGCCGCTCCGACTGTTGGTCGTCATGACCCATTCCTACGACTTCGGCCAGTACCAGGCGTCGCTCAACGGCGTGAAGCTGGGCGGCGTCATGGACCTGTACAGCCCCGAGGTCAAGAGTTGGGAGCATCACCTGCTGGACTTCTGGCCGGAGCCGGGCAAATACACGCTCCGGCTGGAGTGCGTCGGCAAGAACCCCGCTTCGACCGGGTACTATCTGGGCATCGAGTCCGTCCGCCTGCGTGAGCGTCGTCCCCGCGTCAGCCAGTATCGTCACGACGTGGACAAGGACTGGCACGAGAAGCCAACGCTCTACAACTAGTCCGGCGATTCGTAGTCTCGCGTAGTCGTATACGAATCCAGGAGGAACCCGTGAACAACCGGATTGTCTGCCCGAACTGCCAGACCGAGATCGAGATCACGGAGGTGATTTCGAGCCAACTGAGAGCGAGCATTCGCTCCGAGATGGAGGCGGAGCTGGACCCTGTCCGCCGGCGGCTCAAACAGCAGCAGGATGAACTGACGCAGCGGCAGCGCGAGCTTCAGAAGAAGGCCGAGTCCGTCGAGGAGCAGGTGCGGGCGAAGTTGGCCGAGGAGCGTCCCGCAATCGAAAAGACGATTCGCGAGCGGGCCCGGGCCGAGCAGGACCTGGAATTGAAGGACAAGGCCGCCGCGATCGCGGAGTTGCAGGCAAAGGTGCAGCAGGCCAACCAGAAGGAACTGGCGTTCCTGAAGAGGGAACGCGAGATCCAGCAACGCGTCGAGAGCGTCGAACTGGAGGTCACCCGGCGGACGCACGAGCAGTTGCAGAAAGTCCGCGAGCAGGCCCTCAAGGAACTGGACGAGCAGCACCGGCTCAAGCTCATGGAGAACGAGCAGAAGGTTCAGTCGCTGTTGCGGCAGATCGAAGAGCTCAAACGCAAGGCCGAGCAGGGTTCGCAGCAGACGCAAGGCGAGGTCCTGGAAGTGGCCCTGGAGGAACTGCTCAAGCAGTTGTTCCCGACGGACTCCATCGAGCCGGTGGCCAAGGGCGTCCGGGGTGCGGACGTGATTCAGCGGGTCTTCGACGACAGCGGGACCGACTGTGGCCTGATCCTATGGGAATCGAAGCGGACGCGGCACTGGTCCAAGGAGTGGCTGCCCAAGCTGCGGGACGATCTGCGAATGGTCGGGGCATCGCGGTCGATCATCGTCAGCGAGCAGTTGCCCGAGCACGTCCGGCACTTCGGCCAGGTCGATGGCGTCTGGGTTGCGAGTTGGGCCTGCGTCCATCCGGTAGCGGTCATGTTGCGCGAGGGGCTGATCGGCGTCGCCAGGAGCCGGCGGGCTCTGGACGGGCAGCACAGCAAGATGGAACTGGTCTACAATTACCTGATCGGCCAGGAGTTCTACAACCGCGTCTCGGGCGTCGTCGAGGCGTTCATGACGATGCGGCAGGAGTTGGAGGCGGAGAAACGGGCCCTGAACACCTGCTGGAGGAAACGCGAGAAGCAGCTTGAACGCGTGCTGCTGAGCACTTCCGGTCTCTACGGCGACCTCCAGGGCATCATCGGCAGCACACTCCCCGAGATCCGAGGCATGAGTCTGGCCTCGCTCGAAGCCGAGGGCAAGGCCCTGCCGGGCGGCGAGGAGACAGACGCATAGCGTCGCGCGTTGTGCGAGGTGCATCCTGCGCAAGATAGTCCCTCATGCATGACGCACGACGCAGGGCGCTCGACGAAAACCGCATATGGCGACGAAACACAAGTCACGCGACGAGAAGGACCGGCTCGAACCGGTGAAGGAGCCGGCGTTGTGGAAGCGACTGCTGGCGGCTGTCCTGAGTCCTGTGCTGTTCCTGGTCTTCGTCGAGCTCGCGCTCTCCCTCGCAGGATATGGGCTGCCCAAGGGTTTCTTCATTCCCTGGAAGGCGGCAGGCGGGACACTGTACCTGACGAACGGGCGCTATTGCGAACACTTCGTCCCTAAGTCTCTGTCGCGGACGCCGGAGCCCTGCGTGCTGGCTCCGAAGGACAAATCAACAATCAGGATCTTCGTGCTTGGCGGTTCCGCGGCCTACGGCGACCCGGAGCCCGCCTATGGGTTCTGCCGGCAGCTCGAACTGCTGCTCAACGAACATGCACAGGGGACTTCGTTCCAGGTTGTTAACGCCGCCGTGACGGCGATGAACTCGCACGTCGGCAGGCGAATTGCCGCCGATTGCGTCGCGCAGAGGCCGGACCTGTTCATTGTGTTCATGGGCAACAACGAGGTCGTCGGCCCGTATGGCCCGCCCACGCTGCCGGCGTCGCTCTACAGCCGCCGGTGGTTCATCAACGCCTGCATCACGGCCAAGAAGGAGACCCGAATCGGCCAGCTTGTGAAGAATGTCACTCAGGCCGCCGGCGCGAAGGGACGAGCCGATGCGAAATGGCGGGGGATGGAGAGTTTCCTGACGAGTCGAGTCGCGGCGGACGACCCGAAGCTCCAGGACTGCTATCGGCACTTCCGTTCGAATCTCGACGACATCATTCGAACCGCCCAGAATTGCGGGGCGGGAGTCCTTCTCTGCACGCCCCCGATCAACGTCCGGTCCTGTGCGCCGTTCGGATCGCAGCACAAGGCAGGCTTGCCGGCAGAGTCCCTCAAGCAGTGGGACCAGGTCTTTCACGAGGGAAGGGCCTTGGAGCAGGCGGGGGACTTCGCGGGTGCACTGGCAGCCTATGAGAAGGCCCACCAAATCGACGATTCGTACGCGGACCTGACGTTTTGCATGGGTCGGTGTCTGGCTGCTTTGAACAAGGCGGATGAGTCGCGACGCGCCTTCGCCAAGGCCAGAGACTTGGATGTCCTTCGATTCCGGGCCGATAGTCCGATTCTCCGGGTGATTCGAGAGACGGCACAGGCGTGGTCGGCCCAAGGGGTTCGTCTGCTCGACCTTGATGCGGACGCTGCGGACCTGTTCGTCGATCACGTGCATCTGGATTTCCGCGGCAACTTTCGGGCTGCTCTTGCGGCGATGCGGCAGATCTGGAAGATGATGCCGAAGGCCGGTTTGGCCGAGCCGCGAAGGTCCGAGGACGAGTTGCTCGATCTGTGCCGTAGGCGTTTGCTGTACGATGAGCATGAACAGTTTCGGTTGGCGATGGTGATGTACCGGCGAAAGACAATCCCGCCGTTTCTGGGGCAGATCGACCATGACGCCGAGCTGGCCGGGCTTCGTGCGGAGCTGTACCGGCTGCGCCGGGTCGAGAAGGGGATGAAGGAGCCGGAATCGGTCTACCTCGATGCGGTTCGGCAGCGCCCGCTCGACACGTACTTGGTCCTTCGTCACGGCCAGTTCCTGATGGGGGCCGGCCGCCCGAGAGAGGCGATGGAAATGTACCGCAAGACCCTCGATGCGAGGCCGTTCGATATGCGGATTCGCGTCGCGCTGTCGCAGGTCCTCGTCCAAGGCAACATGCGGGACGAAGCCGTCAAGGTACTCACGTCCAGGCAGACGCCCGACCGCTACACTCGCAAGGATGCCCTCCTGTCGCTGGGGGCTTTTTGTGCGCAGACGGGCAACATCGACCAGGCCACAACCATCTATGATGAGTTGAGCCGGATGGACCCGAGGAATCTCGATGTCCTCGTGAATCAGGCGGCGGCCGCCTCGCAGCGGAACGATCTGCCTGCGATGAAGCGGCACTTGGACAAGGCCCTCGAATTGGCCCCGAACTCGGCCCTGGCACTGACCAACATGGGCAACTACTACGCGAAGCAGAACCAGCCGACTGAGGCGCGGACATGGTTCGCGCAGGCGGCCGGGCTCGATCCGCAGGACCCGTTCGCGCAGATTGGCGTGGGGATTCAATCCGTGCGACTCAAGGAGATGGACAAGGCGGTCGAGCACCTGATGCAGGCTGTGACGCTCAAGCCCGATTTCGTCGAGGCCCACCTGCTCTTGGCGGCGATCTACGACCAGGCCGGCAAGAAAGACGAGGCGAAAAAGTACCTCGATTCGGCTTCCCTGTTCCAGCCGGGACCCCAGCTATGACCTGTCCCCATTGCTGCGTAGGTTGTATCAACTGAACGGAGATGCCCGTAGGAAGCGGAGTCTTCTCTCATCGTTGTTTCTTGTGACTGCTCTGCCTGGCCTGACGGCAGAGGCCGGAGCCTGTCGGCATGGGTTCGCATGTGATGGATTCGCACAACGTGCAGCGGTGCGTCACGAACGAGGGGTTCGTGAAGAACGAGGGCGACGTCGGGGTCTCGCCACTGCGGCCCTATCAGATTGCCCTCGGCTCCTTGACGCCGAAAGTGCCTGAGCGCACGAACCTCGTTGTCCCGATCTGTATCTCGTCGTCTCATATCGCCTATGGCTGCATCCGCACGGAGCCGGTGTTCATGATCCTCGGGCAGAGTGTTGCCGCGGTTGCTGCGCTGGCAATCGACGGCAACGGCTGCGTCCAGGGGGGGACTATGGGCAGTTGCGGGCCGGACTGCTTGCGGATGGCCAGGTCCTGAGTCGATAAGCCACGTCGTTTTCCTCCCGTGAATCCGTCCGGGACGGCGAAATCGACTTGCAAGGGTCCGGATGAATCGCTATAATGATCAAGTGAAGATTGTGCGTGAGCGCAGTTCTCGTCAAACCGGCCTTGTGCGGCGGGAAAAGGGGTCGTGCAGCCGTGTTGGGGGATGGAACCCAGTTCTGTGAAGGATAGTCACGCGAGTGCGTCTTGCGTCCGGGCTGGAGGTGTTTCGCCGGCAGTCGGGGATCGCAAGAGCTTGTGCTGTGCGCCATACGTGTGCGCACGGTCAACCGAGGAGGAATATATCAAAGGAATGGAGTGAGGAGGATCAGCAATGAAATGGCCGACAATTCATCATGTATTGGTGGCGGCGGTTCTGGTGAGTCTCTGCACAGGCGGTTCATCGCAAGGCGGCGAACTGCGGGCGTGGGGTTTGGATGGCGACGGCCAGGTGATGAACACTCCGGCGGGAGGAGGCTACGTGGCGGTCGCCGCCGGCGATGCACACGGATTGGCCCTCCGATCCGACGGCATCGTCGTGGCCTGGGGTCGAAATGACGACGGCCAATGCGATGTTCCCGTCGGGACCTTCCGGGCCATTGGGGCGGGCGCCGATTTCAGCCTGGCGGTCCGTTCCGACGGCTCGATTGTCGCCTGGGGCTACGATGGGCGAGGACAGGTTTCCGATGTTCCTCGGGGCGATGACTTCGTGGCTGTCGATGGCGGAGAGTTCTTCGCGGTGGCGTTGAAATCCGATGGCTCGATCGTCGCCTGGGGCAACGATCGGTGGGGACAGGTCTCCGATGTCCCCGAGGGGATGGATTTCACGGCGGTCGCGGCCGGCGATGATCACGCGGTGGCCCTGCGCTCGGACGGCTCGTTGGCCGCCTGGGGATACTGGGCGGCGGTCGAGGGAACGCCAACCGGCACATTCAAGGCAATTGCCGCCGGCGGGACCTTCAGCGTCGCCCTCCGGGACGACGGCTCTGTCGTCTGGTGGGGCGACGATCCCCACGGCTATGACCTCGACCTCGTTCCGAGGGGCGAGGATTACGTCGCGGTTGCGGCCGGCTATCTCCACGCCCTGGCCCTGAGACGCGACGGTTCGGTGGTTGCCTGGGGCGCCGGCGAGGACGCCTCCGGCCACCCGAACTGGGGACAGGCGATGCCGCCGGAAGGCAATGGTTTCGAGGCCGTTGCCGGCGGGCTGTATTTCAGTGCGGCCGTGGCTGCGCAGACGAAGCCGGACGATCCGAACGACGCGAAGACCGTGTCCGACAATTTCGACGACAATCGCCTGGGGGCCAACTGGCTGCTTTCCGGCCAAGACCTCACAAATTGCATGCTCGTGGAGCAGAATCAGCGTCTGGAACTGATCACGACCCGCAAGGCGAAAGGGACGTCGACCTACTGTGTGGGCAGTGACTGGAGGTTCGATCCGACGGGGGATTTCTCCTTCCGAGTGGACTATCACTACAGCGCGGTCACGGACGAAGGCGGCTGGCTCTTTCTTGGGCTCGCGCCGGACGTCAACGATCTGGGCGGCTCCTCTGTCAAGGTGGGGGTCGGCTGCGATGCACGGTCGCCTTACCTCTGGTATGAGGCGAATGCCGGTACGCAGAGTCAACTCCACAGCGGTGCCCGTCGCCAGGATGACGGGACGTTGTATGTGTCCTACGAGGCTGCCGTGAACACGCTGTACCTCAGCGACAGCGGCTACGGCGGCGCGAATGCCAAGATGACGGTGGCCGGTCTGGTTCGAACGTCCTGGGCCGGCGTGCCGTTGACCATGTTCCTCGGCGGCGGAGCCAGCGCCCTGGAGGTGACATCCGGACAGGCGTGGCTCGACAACTTCACAGTCGATACCGGCACGTTGGACGTGCCGGTAGTCAACACGTTCAGTGAGGTCTATCGCTTCTGGTCCCCGGCCCTGCTGCGGCATTTCTATACGATCGACCCCGACGAGCGGGACGCCGTGATTCGAGAGTATCCGGATGTCTGGGTGTACGAAGGGCCCGTCTACAAGGCGGCCACCTCCGCATTCGAGTCAGGCTTGTCGCCGGTGTACCGATTCTGGTCCGTGAAAGGGGGCCACTTCTACACCATCGACGAGGCCGAGAGAGATGAGCTGATCGCAAGAGGCGAGGGGGTCTGGAGCTACGAGGGGATCGTGTTCTACGCGTATCCCGAAGGGTCTGAGCCCGCGGGCACCGTGCCGGTCTATCGGTTCTCGAAGGCCGGCGACGGGAGCTACTTCTATACCGTTAACGAGATCGAACGGGACTGGCTCCTCAAGGAGCACGCCGATGTCTACACGTATGAGGGTATTGCGTTCTACGCGTACCCGCTGTAACCGGAGTTGACTCGGCGTCCGTTCTGCAACGGGTGATCTTCTGCGGATTGGAGATAGGGGAACCGGCATCGTGACCCCAATCGCCAATCCGCACTTCTTTTGGCGCGTACGCGAAGTGTCTTTCCCTTGTGCCAGAAGCCTTGTCCAGGTAGAGTATTGCCCGTATCGCGATTCACGGCGGGCGTCGAAGGCCGGCCGGCGCAAAGGAGGTCACGATCATGAATCACACGGGCGACTTGTCGCGGCGGAGTGTTTTGAGGAAGTCCCTTGCCGGTGCGGCCGTGCTGGCCTCCCGGGCCGTTTCGGCGTCGGCACAGTCGGAGCGGGGCAGGTGTTTGCGGCTGGGCGGTCCGGTCTTCGAGAAGTGGCAGGAGCCCCAGGGCTGGATCGCTGCCCTCCAGCGGCTTGGCTACTCGGCTGCCTACTGTCCGATCGGCGCCGATGCCTCCGACGACGATGTGCGAGCGTATGAACAGGCGGCGGACAGGGCGGACATCATCATTGCGGAAGTGGGGGCCTGGAGCAATCCGATCAGTCCGCACGAGGCGACGCGCAAGGCGGCCCTCGAAAAGTGTCGCACGCAACTGTCCCTGGCAGACCGCATCGGGGCCCGATGCTGCGTGAATATCGCCGGCTCTCTGAGCGAGCAGTGGGATGGGCCCGCCGCAGCGAATTTCACGCGCGAAGCCTTCGATCTGATCGTGGAGACGACGCGGTCGATCATCGATGCCGTCAAGCCGAAGCGGACCTGCTTTGCCCTCGAGACCATGCCCTGGGCGTACCCGGATTCGCCCGACTCGTACCTGCAGCTATTCCAGTCAATCGACCGCAAGGGCTTCGCCGTGCATTTGGACCCGGTGAATCTCGTGTGCAGTCCACAGCGGTACTACGGCAATGCCGAGCTGATCCGGGAGTGCTTCGACAAGCTCGGCCCCCAAATCAAGAGTTGCCACGCGAAGGATATCGTCCTCCAGAAGAAGCTGACCACGCATCTCGACGAAATCCGCCCGGGTCTGGGCGGACTCGACTACGCGGTATTCCTCAAGGAGCTGAGCCGCTTTCCAGGCACCCCGTTGATGCTGGAGCACCTGTCGAGTCCGCCAGAGTATGAGCAAGCTGCGGCCCACATACGAAGTGTGGCGCAGACGGCGGGCTTGTCGTTTGCCTGATTCCTGCTGCGGGAATCCCCCGGTGATCCACGGCACCACTCCCTGCAAAAATACGTAGTTCTACGTATTGCGTGTATCCTGCGGTGATGAGACAATAACGCAGCTTCGGGAGGGGCCTAAGGGGGACTGAAGATGGTCGTCCTGACGCCTGTAGGGTTTGTCTTCTCGGCTGCTCATTGCCGCACCGTTCGAGAATTGCATCTAAAAACCGAACACAATCCACAACACGCACTCTCCAGTCTCCTGTTCGAATTCTGCGCAAGATCGGCGAAGGAAGGAATACGTGTTCTGTGACGCGCCGGCGTCCAATTCCCGTAGCGATCCATAACTTGAATCCACGCCGGCGCGAGTCGTGTGACGCGCGTGCTGCCGCACGGCCTCTGTCTGTTTGTCGTTTTGTGATAACGCAAGTCTCTGTGTCTTCCTGACCGGCCGCCGGTAGAGATCGGTCGCCTGCCATTATCGGTTTGTTCTGGGGAGAAAAGGAGATGAGAATCAAGGAACCAACGTACAGGGGGGTGCCGCCCGGCCGTTCTCGCAAGTCTTGGCGGTAAGCGCCTCCCGGCCTTCGACAGACCGTCCCAAATGACGCACAGCGTGAACGCAATCAGCTATTGGAGGTAAGAAGCCATGAACGCAAGAAGGAGTGTGTTGGCAGTCGTCTCTGTGGGCGCCGTCGTTCTCATTGCAGGTTCCGCACGGGCCGATTTCCTCTTCGGCAGGCCGATGAACGTTGGAGCCCCCGTCAATCTGGGGCCTCACTACTCGAGTTCCGCACAAGGGGAAGTGCAGCCCTGCATATCACAAGACGAACTGACACTGTATTTTGCCTCGTCACGTCCGGGAGGGTTCGGCAATGGGGATCTCTGGATGATGACTCGGGTGACCAAACAGGATTCATGGGGCGAGCCCGTGAATCTTGGGGTAGCAGTGAACAGCGCATTGGGAGAATGGTGTCCGAGGCTCTCTCCGGATGGGCTATCTCTGTATTTTCACTCTCAGCGCGGCGGCGGGCAGGGCGGCAGCGATATCTGGATGACCAAGCGGGCTGCCCTCGACGCCCCTTGGCAAGCGCCGGTCAACCTGGGCAAGAAGATCAATACGACCGACGGAGAACTGGACCCAAGCATATCTGCGGACGGCCTCACACTGTATTTTGACCGCGACGAAGCCACCATCTACGAGGCAACGCGCTCTTCAGTGGATGCGCCTTGGGACAATGCGGAGGTGGTCATTTCCAGTCTGAACGGCCCCACCGACGACTACTACCCCTATATCTCGAACGATGGACTATCCCTCTACTTCTGCTCAGACAGACCCAGCGGATTCGGCAGCATGGACATCTATGTCGTAACGCGCCCTTCGCTCCAGAGCCCGTGGGGCGAGCCTGTGAACCTGGGCGACGCAATCAACACACCCTACTACAACTGCGCCCCGTGCGTTTCGGCTGACGGCCTGACACTGTACTACGACGAAAGCGGCGGCATCCGCATCGCGACTCGTATGAGTCTCTCTGAGCCTTTTGCCCAGCCTGTCAGTCTCACGAGCAACGACATGTGGGCCCAGCTCTCGTCGGACGGTCTGACGATGTACTTTGCCTCCGATCGGCCCGGCGGGTGCGGCTATCAGGATATCTGGATGGCGACCCGGAGTTCGCCCCGGGATCCCTGGCAGGATCCCGTGAACCTGGGACCGGCGGTCAACAGCAACGATTGGGATTGGGCCCCATGCGTCTCCGCAAATGGCCTTGAGCTTTACTTCGCGTCGGAACATGACTGCAACGATAGCGACTGGGATCTGTGGGTAAGCACCCGGCCCACGACGGACGCCCCGTGGGGTCCAGCCGTGAACATGGGGACCGTGGTCAACAGCGGGTCGCCGGACGGCAATTGCACGATCTCCGGGGACGGACTGACACTTGTCTTCTCGTCGGAACGAACTGGAGGCACAGGTTCCGGGGACCTCTGGATGACGCGGAGGAGCGCCCTTGCGGAACCCTGGGGCCAACCGGTCAATCTCGACGCGCCGGTGAATACAATCCGCTATGAGGCCGCCCCCTGTCTTTCTGCGGATGGCCGATGGCTGTTCTTCACCTCCGTCTCGCCCACCTCTCCGGCAACGTACAACCATATCATGCTCTCGGCCCTCGGTCCCGACGGCAAGTGGGGCACGCCTCGAAACCTGGCCCACGAGACGGCCCTGCCGGCCAATGCGGGCGGTCCCGCGATCTCGCCGGACGGCCATACGCTGTATTTCGGGTCCGATGTCCCCGACGGCGTGGGCGGGTATGACATTTGGTCCCTAGATGTCCTGCCCGTCCTGGACTTGAACGGGGATGGCAGGGTGGACGAGTTCGAGACCTCCTTGGTCGAAGCACACTTGGGCGAGGATAAACCGTCCTGTGACGTTGCCCCCTCGCCTCTCGGCGATGGGATCGTTGACGGCCAGGACCTCGATGTGTTCCTGGCGCGCCTCGGCGAGGATGTGAACGACCCGATGCTTCTGGCCCACTGGGCTCTCGATGAAACCGAGGGCGAGACTGCCTACGACGGAGCCAACCACTACGATGGAACACTGCACGGGGGCCCTCTGTGGCAACCGACGGATGGCACAATCGACGGAGCATTACTGTTCGATGGCGTCGATGACTGTGTGAGCACCGACTTCATCCTGAACCCATCGCTTGGATCGTTCAGTGTGTTTGCCTGGGTCAGAGGCGAGAGGCCGGGACAGGTCATTCTCTCTCAGGCGCGCGGGACCGACTGGCTATTGGCGGCGCCTGTGACCGGGACCCTGATGAGCGATCTGAAGTTCCCCATTGGTGGCAAGGTGTTGTCGTCCCAGACGGTGATTACCGACGGCACTTGGCATCGGGTCGGGTTTGTGCGGGATGGGACGAACCGGATGTTGTACGTCGATGACGTCGAGGTGGCCAAGGATACACAGAGCACGTTGCCCGGAGCGGGCGGCGGCATGTACATGGGGGCCGGCAGCAAGCTCAGTGATGGGACCTTCTGGTCCGGCCTGATCGACGAGGTCCGCGTCTACAACCGGGTTGTAAGACCCTGAGTGGAGAGATTCGAGAGAGTCTTATCGTTTCCAAAGCGACCAAGGAACAGGAGGCAGACAACCATGAACGTACAAAGGACAATGTCGATTCTTGTGTGTGCCGCTGTAACAGTCTCTGTCGTGCCAAGCGCGAAGGCGGAGTTTGTCTTCGGCAATGCGACAAACCTCGGTGCGACGGTCAACAGTTCGTCCGGTGATTTCAGTTGCTGTGTGTCCTATGACGGCCTGGAACTCTATTTCTCCTCAAATCGGGCCGGTGGGCAGGGGAGTTCGGACTTGTGGGTCTGCACACGGTCGACGCGCGAGGAGGCCTGGGGGTCTCCGCGCAATCTCGGGCCTCTTGTCAACAGCCCTCAGGCAGACCTGAGTCCGTCCATTTCCGCCGACGGCCTCGAACTGTACCTGCACTCGAACGGTCGATCCGGCGGCTTTGGTGGTTCCAACATCTGGGTCACCAGGCGGGCGGCGACCGATGCACCCTGGAGTAGCGCGGAGAATCTCGGGCCAGCAGTCAATAACGCGGGGTGGGTCGCCTACAATCCATGTATTGCTTGCGATGGCTTGACGCTGTATTTCGCATGGGGTGGCTGGGTGGCGGTGACAAAACGCGCTGCGCCAGATGCTCCCTGGGAGCAGCCGGTCGATCTGACCACGGTGGTCAACAACTGGGAGTCTCAGGACACACCATGGATCTCAAGTGACGGCCGCCTCCTGGTGTTTACCGACAATGCTCCCTACACGCCCCGCCCAGGCGGATTCGGGGGCACAGATGTCTGGTACAGTAGAAGCACGGCCGCAGGGGTGGGCGTCCATTCGCTGTACAATCCCTATGCCTGGGAGCCCCCCGTGAATGCCGGATTGGGCGTCAATACGTCATCCCGCGACGACTGGTCCATGATCTCGCCGGATGGTTCCATGCTCTACTACAGTTCCGAGCGTGCGGGAGGTTTCGGAGGTCTTGACCTCTGGCAGGCGCCTATCATTCCTGTCGTCGATTTCACCGGCGATGGTCAGGTTGATGAAAGAGAACTGCGGGTCATGGTCGGATGCTGGGATACCAACGAGCCGCTGTGCGATATTGGTCCCATGGCGTGGGGCGATGGCGTTGTGGATATCAAGGACCTCAAGGTGCTGGCTGAACACATTGGCAAACAGGTCGAGGACTCAACGTTGGTTGCCCACTGGGCGTTGGATGAGACCGAGGGTGCCGTCGCCCACGACGACGCGGGGGGACGCGAGGCCACTGTCTTCGGGCAGACGGTCTGGCGGCCTTCGGGCGGAATCATCGGCGGAGCCTTGGAGCTGGCCGGGATACCCGCCTTCGTCACCGCAGAGAGCGTTCGGGACCCCTCGGCAGGGCCGCTGAGTGTTCTCGCCTGGGTGAAAGGCGGCGCGCCGGGGCAGACGGTTGTTTCTCAACAGGGTGGAGCCGACTGGCTCTTGGCCAACGCCGAGGGCGCCCTGATGACCGAACTGCAATCGGGCGGCCGGGCGGCCAGCACGCTGGCCTCGGCCGCTGTCATCACGGACGGCGGCTGGCACCGGATCGGCCTGACCTGGGACGGCGTCAATCGGAGATTGTACGTGGACGACGTGGAGGTGGCTGCCGACACCCAGACCAGCCTGGCCGGCTCGACCGGCAAGCTACTGCTGGGAGCCTCTGCCAATCTTGCCCAGGGCGCCTTCTGGTCCGGCCTGATCGATGAAGTACGGATCTACAGCCGCGTGGTGAAACCGTAGGTGCCCGTAGATCAGTGCCTTGTATACTTGTCGAAAACGGTGATTACGGGCAGTGCGTTGCCGTCATCGCCGAAGAAGCCCCGGCTTCGCAGGTTGCCCTGGACGGCGGGCTCCCACCAGAAGATGCCTTTGCCCCGGTTGTCCGGCGTGGCCAGGACGATCCGGTTGACCTCGTCGAGGAATTGCCGCTGGCCTTCGGGGCTCTCCGCAAACGGCGCGGGTCTGTGCTTGTACTCCGTCGGTCGCCAGTTGTACGCCACCTCCACGAGCATGATGTCCTTCTTGTATTCCTTGGCCATGAACAGGAGGTTCTCGCGGAGGTCCAGCAGCGAGCCGTGCCACCAGGGGTAGTAGGACTGGCCGATGACGTCGTAGTCCATGCCGTACGAGTTCCATTTGTCGAAGAACCATTTCGTGCGTTCCCGGTCGCCGCCCTTATCGATATGGATCATGATGAGCGGGCGCGGGTCGTCGCCCCGGCCTTCCTCCACGCCCTCGATCCCGGCGTGCAGCAGGTCCGCGAGGTTGTCCCAATTGTCGGGCAGCTTGCCGTCGGGCCAGAGCATCCCGTTGCTGATCTCGTTGCCGATCTGGACCATGTCCGGCGTCACGCCGGCGTTGTAGAAAGCCGCGATCGTGTCGCGCGTGTACTCGAAGACCGCCCACACCAGGTCGTCGTGGGACTTGCCCTCCCAGGCCTTCGGGATGAACTGCTTGCCGGGATCGGCCCAGGTGTCGGAGTAGTGAAAGTTCAGGAGGAATTTGAACCCCAGCTTCTTGGCGTCCCGGGCCAGTGCGAGCGTGTATTCGAGGTTGTTCGGCAATCGGGCCGGCGCGTGGAACAGGCGCAGGCGGACCCAGTTGTAGCCATGGTCCTTGAAGATCTGGAGGCCGGGTTTGGCCTGCCCGCCCTCTTTGAAGACCGTTCCTCCCTCCTCGGCCTGCCGGAGAAAGGACAGGTCCGCGCCAATCGCGTACTCGCCGGCCCAAACTCCGGCCGCCAACGCGACCTGGATCAACAGCCCCAAGACGGCACGTTGTACGAAGGTCGAGGACTCACCAATTCTCTTCTCCATGCCGCCTATTGTACTGCTATCCGGCGGGTCTGCAACAGCGGAGTCGTGTTCTCATGGCCGTGCAACTGATGCTGCTGTAGGATTAACCCTACATCCATGTTCACCCGCTGCCTGGAAACGCCGGTTGGCTTGGAAAGAATGTACCCTGGTATTGACATACGCCTGCCTGATATGGTAAAATGTACGTCTGTGTAGGAGGACCCACACGCCAGACTCGGCGTCCGCGGGGAAGGTTTTGGGGCTCCCATCTATCAGGTGGTTGCTTACACCTGTGTGCGCTGAGGAGACAGGGCGTGTGTATCGTCCTGCAGGAAGCGTGTGTGGGTCTCTGGAAGTATCGTTCTGACTGTGGCAGGGCGCCAATTCCGGTACTGACGTTTGTCGAATTGGGGGAAAGGGGCTTGGACAACTCCCTCATGGCAGCTTCGGGCGATGGTCAAAGCGGTGAAGTCGTCGGCGCGGTTACGGCTCATCGTAACCGCGTGTCCAAATGACAGCGGTTTTTTTCGAAGGGGCAGAAGATGAAGAAGCGGTTAGGATTGTGTTCAATCGTGGTTATGTTGCTGGCGGTCTCCACAACAGCGACTGCGGGAGTCGTCGTCAGTTGGGATAGCCCGAACCAGCGAGGCGGTGACCTGTACAGTGCCGGGACCAGTGACTACGGGTATAGCGCCCTTGAAGCGGGGTTGCTTGCTCGGGGCCATACCGTGCTTCCCGGTCTGTCGACCCTGACGTCTGGCGCCTTGACCGGCGTGGACCTGTTCTTCCACGGGACGAGCAGCCATGTTCTGACGGCGTCGGAAGCCAGTGCCATCGGTGAGTTCGTCCGGGGCGGTGGTTGCGTTCTACTTGAGGCAGACACAGTCTCGAGCGAGCAGCAGTCAGCCAACGGCCTCCTTTCGGCCTTGGGGCTTGGTTCGCTGTTCAATGGTGCTACAGGCGGGGGCCAAAGCGCCACTGCCGGTTCATTCACCTCTAATGCGACCTGGGCCACAGTAGGTCCGCTGGGCGACCTCAGAGGACTGACGTTCGGCGTTACCTTGGCCGCCGACCTCGACCTTGGGGCCGGAACACTCGTCGGCAGGAACGGCGCCATCGACATGATCGTCGAGTTCCAGCCGTATGGAGATTCAGGAGGGCGAGTCCTGGCGGTGGGCGATCCTTTTGGCTTTAACATGTTCCAGGCAGTCGGCAGAGGCTACTACAATCCGAACAACCAGCGGCATACATCAACTTCTTTGAGAACCAGCTTGGCCAGCCTGTCGTTCCCGCTCCCGCGGCAGTCCTGCTCTGCACCCTCGGGACCGGCGTAGTTGGCTGGTTGCGGCGCCGCAGAACACTGTGACAAGATTCAGATCGGGGTCTCTCCGGGGCTATGCGGAGTCCGCATAGCCCCTTCTTGTCTCTTGTCCCCACAGTCTGTGACCTGCTGAACGTCGCAAGGCCGTCGGGCGGCCAGCCGGCCCGAGCACAATGTTCCCTGTGCAGATCAGGGCGCATTCCCACCGTGCTTTTGAGCGCCGGTAGAGGCGACTGAATCATTCGGGCCTGTCCGGTCTAACTGGCGGCCTTTCCTCAGGAGGTCCATGCCCTTGTGTGCCGCGAGCGGCCTCAGGGCGGCAATCGCCGCCCGTGGGGTCATCCATATAGGGTTCCTGTCCAGTACAAAAATACTCTCCCCGAGCCGAAATTCTTCTCGTGTGTCAATCCGGCGCTATTTCGGCCTTCGGCTGTCTGCTGTTTTGCAGCGTGACATC
>Ga0116141_10001724_pt1 | contig 18860 bp, 11 predicted proteins | sample AD_UKC097_MetaG_FD_89744 | JGI IMG/M metagenome (GOLD analysis project Ga0116141, IMG submission 89744) | Active sludge microbial communities of municipal wastewater-treating anaerobic digesters from USA - AD_UKC097_MetaG | ecosystem: Engineered > Bioreactor > Anaerobic > Digestate | place: USA...
AACTTCACGGAACGGCGCCATGAATGGCAGACCTATCTTAGCCATCAGTTCCTTTCCAGCATTCGGCCCTTCCTCAATCTTCTTCTTGTATCTCAATCCCGGCGATAACCAGCTATACCACTCGTCATCGTCGTTCTCGAAGCCTGTTGCAACCATCAATGCCTGCAATGCTCCAGCCATCATCAAGTGGCGGACTAAAGCTGTAGCGCTGTTCTTCACATCCTTCGGGGATTCTTTTCCATCGAAGTAATTCTTAATCACCTTTCCGGCATCTTCAAAGTTTGTGACAAAATTCTCAATCATCTTCACGGTGTAAATGGGAGTGTACATCAGCAACGTGCTGTACTGACGTGTCTTCTTTGGCATATCACCATAATCAGCCATCTCACCAGCAATCCTGCGTCCAGCCTGCAGTGGCGTGTATCCTTGTTCTTTCATCTTGAGATACGCAGCAATTCGCATCACTTCGTCAATCTGCCACGTAAGATCCCAACCATACTGATACGCCGCTGTCATTGCATTGGAATGCATAAGCTCCTTCATACCACCAAGAAAATTCCCATCAGCCATCTTGCGGAAACCTTCAACACCGAGAGATTGCTTGAAGAACTTCTGTATCGGGCTGGAAGGATCAAGCAATGAATCAATCGTTGTCCTGAATCCAATGCCGGAATCTACCGGCACACTTACAGCACCGCTGCGAGATATCTCAAGGCGCATAGGATCGTTAGGATTGTTAGCGATCTCCCACGCACGTTGCCATGTCTTCAGGCTGAATGGCACAGCGCCAAGTCTTGCCATCTGAGGAACATTGTACAGTCCCATGATGAGCGGATTGTAGAACGTCAGCATCTTCGTTATGTTCAACGTTCCACGGAACCAGCCCGGCACGATATCTCCCTTCACAATGTTCTCAACCATCGCGTTGTAGACATCGCCTGAAATCCACGCATCTTTGAAGAACTGTCCAAGTTTCGCTCCATCTTCCCACCCAACAGGCTGCTCGCTGTTCTTATCCTTCTTTACCATTACGCCGTCTCGCATTGCTGCGTCGGCAATCATCAGCATTCCAGCAGCTTTGCTCGTTCTCTGCACATACTCAACAAAGCCAACAGCAGACGAGAAATCCTCTATCTTCATGCCCTTGAACTTCATCGCATCATACACACTGATCGTCGCACGTGTGGACAATGCCGATGTGTTTGGAACGTCCTTCCCACGTAAGAGACTCGGCAGCGGCATGAAACCCTGCAGCGTTTGCGCAAGAATGAGTTTCTTGTTCACATGTGCAAGCTCGTCGTAGGTTTTCTGGGATACATTTTTTCCTTGCGCCATCACACGCTTCATAATCTCTTCGCGTTCACGGCCAAGCTCTCCAACCTTGTGCGTCAGCTGGTCTACGTTAATGCCGTACTCATCTTTCAGCATCCTCTGAATCTCTTCCATTGTCTGGCGATAACGCTGACCAAGCTTAGCTACGACTTCCTGCTCCTGTGGCTTCAGCGCTTTGAACTCGTTTGCAAGATACTGTGGATTACCCTCGGCGTAGAATGCGATGTGGCTTTCGAGGGGGTTCCCACGTAAGGGCTGTCCAAGCTTCCACATCTCCTGCATGAAATCGTCCGAGATTGTAGACCTGTAGATTCTCTCCATCCTACGCGCCAGCAATGCTATCATGTCCCCAGCTGCTGGAAATGCTTGTGCAAGGTTGTCGCATTTCTTCGATGTGAAATATCTGCGGAGTGAGAGATACCTGAAGAACGTTGCTTGAATGTTCTTTCCCTGCCTGCCGAGGGCTGTTATAGCTCCGTCATCCGTAGTCATTTCTCCCACAGAGTCCTTCACAGCATTCTCACGCATAAGTTCGTCTATCGCCTTGAGTGATCGCGTGTAGAACTCATGCTCCACGTCATCCTTTGTCGTGCGTTTGCCGAGCTCAGCTTCTTCACGCAATTTACCAAGCTCGCTGTTCGACAGGTTCCGCGTTATGCCGCGGGACATGATCTCAGCCATCACAACTTCCGGCTTCACCTGCCAGTTCTCTGCGTAAAGCTGATCTATTGTCTGCATGTCTTGCTTCGTCAGCGGCAATGGTTCATTTCCAAATATCTTCTTAACAAGATTTGTACGGTTTGCCCTGTCCCGTCGTGCAAAAGCCTCATCTATGAGTGACTCCAGCGAGCCGTCATACCGCTTGAACTTCGCATTGCTCGGCAATGTTTTCAGCAAATGCTCACGAATAGACTCACGGGTTGCACCTTTCTTCCACTGGCTGTTTATAATCCCTGCCGCAGTCTTCACCATGTCCAAAGTGTCTTTATGCTTCTTGTCAGCCTTCCACGACTCGCGCACAGATTTTGCAACTTCATTTGCAATCTCTCGAAGTTGCCCATCTTTCAACATTGCGTCGACTTCAGGCAGCACCTTGGCAAACGCTTCCGGCTTCATGTCTTCGCGAAGTTTTATGAAAATCTCATACGGTCCCACGTTAAGAGCATCAGCCTGCCGCACAGCACGTTCCATCAAGGATTCAAATGCTCTACGTTCATTCGCCGGCACCTTCTCGATGTAATCCAGCATTGCATCACTGGCTGTCCGGAGTTTGATATCATTCAATGCTTTCTTATCATACTTCGCCATCTTTCCTGCGTACGCTTGACGGAAGATATCTTCCATGGTGTAGTTTTTCAATCCCAACGCCAACGCTACATCAGCAATAGTATTTCTTACCCACATGTACGCCTTGTGAATCGGCTTCGTTACTTTGCGCATTTCCATAATGTGCGTTATCGCATCACCTACCAAACGCTCGCTGTCAATCAATCTGCCATAATGCTCTGTAATAACCTTCTGCATTCGTTTAGGCAATCTGCGACCTTCCAATGCATGGTGAAGAACTTCGTGCAGTGCAGTGATGGGAGACGCATTATCCGGCAGAAATATCACTGTCCCGCCTTTGTCAATAGCACCAAGTATCGTGCCGTTAACCTGCTTGCTATACTTCGCAAGAATGCGCGACATACCTCTGTTGTTGAAATCCTTGACTTGCGCCACGAGAATGCCGTACTTTTTATACAATCTTTTATTCTCTTTATCCGACACAAGGCCTTTGATGCGGGAGTTCTCAATGGACAGTCGGAATGCTCTTGCAACTTCATGCCCTTTACCTGCCGCTATCGCCGAGTTCGCTATGGCAAGCAGAATCTCTGGGTCAAGGTCGTACTTGAGGCTTTCCAATTCCGGCAATCCGAGGTTGTATGTAACGCCGCTTTCCGTTGTTACATCCACAGTGCCGTCATTGCGTTGCTCGATAACAAAATCTATGGAGTGCTTCAAATCGCGCACTTTAGCACCTTCTTCTGTGCTGTAATACCCGCTCATCACCCTTCGTCGAGCAGCAGCGATTTCTCCTTGCGTAGGCTTTGAGCGCAGGACTGTCCCTTTTGCACCAGTCTCCGTCGTTACCTCTCCAGCAGGCACGAAACTTGGCTCTCCAATGGTTCCTGTTGAGCCTTCCTCTGTATCCTCCAGCATACGCTTTACATTGACAAGCCTCTGCTTATCTGCCTGCAGCGCATCGGCTTCGGCAAGAGTTCCCTGTCTTTCCACCTTTCTGCCCAGAAGATTGTCATAAGACTTATTCTGCTCATAAACCATTTGCTCTAAAGACTTTCCAGGCTCAACTGGCGCACGAGGAAGAAAATCTTCGTCAGGTAAAGCCTGCGCATTCTTCAGCCTCGCCTGTTCGAGTTTTTCAGGAGTAAGAGCGTGGACTTTGCTCGTTGATGCAGATTCTTGTTCCTGCGCTGCCTTGCCTTCTTCGCTTTGCAGAAGTTTGCTGATTGCCTGCGATTGTGCTTCGCGTTCCATTATACGGTCGAGTATTTCAGATGCGCTGTCTCCGCGCAGCTCGTCTGACAGTTCAACCTTATTTCGTGCTTTTGCCTGCTCAATCGACTCTGTTTTGCCGATTCCAGTGCCTTTCTTCCTGCGTCCGCGAAGTTGGTTGCGAAGTTGTCTAATGAGAGAGCCTTCAACATCAGCGGCATCATTCTGCTTTGCAGTACCAAGAATTGCATTGCGGTCAGCCAAACTTGTCAATACAATACTCTGTAGCATAGCGTCAGCCGTAATCTCATCAACCAACAATTTGCCTTCCTCTGTACCAGCAAAACGCTGCTCAAGTTCAGCCCGTAAAATGAGCATGACCTCAATACCTTGCTGTATGCTCTTACGCGTCCTAACGCCATCAGCGTAAATTTCATCATCTGTCTTACCAACGGCAGTCAAACGTGCCAAAGCAACCTGCATTTCATTTGAGGCGTAGTCGTAAATCTGGCGAAGATGGTAGTTAGTGTACTGCGCGCTCTGCTCTACTTTCGTCTTTCCACCCATCAGACGTGGGTCAGTGTGTATGAAGGAGAAGGCATGAGAGAGTTCATTGTCAGTAAGCGGAGCCTCTGTTCCCTGCGCCAAAATGCTGCGGATGTTTTTAGCCCGTCCAAACGACTTATCCCACAAAGGAGCCTGCTCTTCAGCGGCTTGACGCACGGGTTCTGGAACGTTTTCATTATCTCTGATACGTTCAACGTGTGCCACCAACGTAGACAGTTCTTTGGAATGCAGTTCATTATCATTAACCATTGCGTTGGTTACGCTGACAGCGAACCGCATCTTTTCATCCAGAATAGCCTTCGTGCGTAACTCGCTTGCTGGGTTATTCATTATTTCTTCAATGTTGGATATATGGTCAGCAATGTAAGGCTGCGCTTTTGGACTGGATGCGGCTACATGCATGGCCAAGTTGGCTGCAAGAGATTCACCCCGCAAACCTTCCATAATATAGTTCCCATCGCTGTCCTTGAACATCATGCGCATCGCCTGCCCAGTCAGTATATCGAACTCTGTCTTTGTGATTCTACCACGTGCAAAAGCGTACGCTACATGGCCCATCATTGCATCTGCAGCCATGTTTATTATGGTCAGTCTACGCTGAACAAACTCATTTCGAGCAAACTTCAGCACAAGTGCAGGGGAGTAGCGTTCTCCCGTTACCACGGCTTTGTTATATGTCGTCGTGTCAAGTTTTTTCTGTGCAGCGGCTACCGCCTCTGGACTTTCCAAGGCCTCTGGACTGACAGGATATCTGCCACCTTCCATGGGCATCGCAAGCAGTTCTTCGTAGGCAGTTTTCGCGGCTTTCATCTTGTTAAACATTGACGTAGCGGCATCGCTGGCAAGTAGATAGGCATCGCGATTGCCGGTCCAAGTAGTCATATCAGCGGCAAACAGCGTAGCGAAATTTCCAAGATTAACTTCTGGAACTTTTCCAGTGCTGTCTGTAACGCCGAAGATACTAGGTCTGACGGAATCTTTCAGACGTTGCTCTAATCCTGTTCCGCTGTAATCCAACTTCGAAAATGCGTAAAGAAAACCGGCACGAATGTTTTTCTTGTCCATTAAAGATTTTATATCGAATCTCGGAACACGCACAGATTTAAGAACCTCGCCTTTGGAGTTATGTATTTCCCAACGCTCCGTCATAAAGTCATACAAACTAGCGCGAAGTTGGTCTACAACGTTACGTTCAAGTCCAGCATCTTCGCCCTGCTGCAAGCCGTAATTACTAAAATTAGACTCAATAACACGCTCAATGGACTCCTGTAAAGCCTTCAGATTTCGGGTATTACGTAGCCCAGAAATCGCTTTAAGCGTGGCTTCACCTGCCGCGCCTTTCATAAAGGCTTCGCTGGTCTCTTTCCAGCCAAACATACTCCCTGCCCGTTGCAGAAATCCGCCCATCTGTGCAAGATAATTCTTGCGTACTTCAGTCTCTTTGACAAGGCCTGGCATGACAGGCTGCCCAAGGTTCTCACTTCTCGGAGCTCCAGTTTCCGGATCAATGATTAACTGAAAAGCAGCACTGTCAGCAACAGCAACAGCCTCGGCCATTACATCTTCCATCATCCTTCGACCTTCCAGCTGAAGTTCCGCGTGAAATTTACGAAGCTCGTCAAAAACAGTTTCAGAACCTTCAAAGTCGGGTTCTATAACATGACGCAATAGCACAGTATCATTTTCCTGCTTCAAAAGCACCTTCTTTAAATTAGCCAGTTGAGTATTGGCATTGTTGGCAGTTATCTTGCCATCTGCCAAACGCCGGATAATGTTGTCTACAAAACTCTGTCCTGGCACGCCTTCTGGCAAAGTTACAGCTGTGGGGTCTATGTTGTTAATTTCTCGGATATGGGCAGCTGTAGTTTCCGATATCACACTTCCCTTGTAATCAAACTTATTCTTGCCATATCCTTTACGCTCTCCTACGAGTTTAAGCACTTCGTCTAATGCAGTCTGTGAAGCGTTTTCCAGTGATGCCGTCGGTTCAATAGGCTTAATTCCGCCAAGAACGTTTCCAACAAGATTTTTCAGCCCATTAACGCTCTGTGCCAGTATGTCAATCATGTCAAGCGAGCCTTCCGTAGCACCTATAATCGGAAAAGTGCCGCGTTGAGACTTCTTTGCACGCTTCATGCGCTGTACCATGTTGTAAACTTCGGCAGAATCTGCACCCTCTGTCGCAACCTTTGAAGCCAGCGAAAGCAGCGTCTCCCCAACAGGCTGTTGCATCTCGCCTATCGTGCTCAATGCTTCTTCCATGTCATAGTCAGGTTCTTCGGAAAGAAGATTTCCATAATACAAACCATAAGATTCTTCAAGATCTCTGGGAAGCTGGGCTGCCTCAAGGATAGATTCCCGCTGCTTTACCCGCTGTATCACAGCTTTCCTGTCTTCAAATGAAGGCCCTTGAGCGAATGTAGAGCTGCCGAATTCGTAAAACGTCGAGGGATCGTTGAAGAAAATGCTCTCTCGTAATTCCTCCGCTTTATTCATTGTGAATAGAGCATCATTGAAATTCTGCAGCCCTTCCTGTGATGTTGCACGCAAATGATCTTCGATACGACGCCGCTCTCCAGGCTTTAACGCTGAAAGAAACTCTGGTGTGATGGTTCCTTCTTTTGCATACTGCACCCCATCCATAAAGTTGTTGTAGTTTATCTTTCCATACTTCATGCGGTTATACGCGGCAACGCCAGCGGTCATTGCACCCACACCCATGCCAGCGCCCATCACAGCATCAAGTGTAGCATCAAAATACTGCTTTGGCGATATATCTCTATCCAGCATAACGTCTTGTAAACCAAGGTTAGATAATGACGTTAAGCCTTCCTCAACACCTTCAGCTAGTACATCTTTTCCAACTTCGCGTCCGGCATTTTTCAACGACGCATAAAGCCCTGTACCCTCAGCAATAGCTCTCGACAAATTTTGCGCACGAAATACTGGAATAGCCTCCAAACCACGCTTTGCAATTGCGCCCATACCAAGAGTTAACAAAGCTTCTGTGCCACCCACAGCTGTTGCTGCTTTCAATGCATCCGCAGGACTTTCTCCAGCTGCCACAGCCTCATCATAAAGCCTCTGTCCACTTTCTGCGCCAAACATTGCACCCATAAGGCCGAGTTTTAATACTGGAACAGCTCCAGCAGGTGCAACAGCTGCGGCAAAACCACCTACACCATTTAGTGCACCAACCTGTACAAGACTTTTCGCAACACTAAATGCCAGATTTCCAGCTCTACTGCCGTCTGTAAGGTATTCCTGCCGAATGTCATCTGTGGAACGAGCATACGTTGCCGCAGCATATAAACCTTCAAGTCCAAACGTTGCCGCAACACCATGTGCTGCAGTTTGTCCAATGCCTTGAGCTGCTTGTCGTACAATTTCCAGACCTGTTCCAAGTAATCCAGTATCCTCAAGACCGTCAACAGCAATTTTTTGTCTGTCACGATTTATCTGCATTTCAATCTGAGATGCTTGAGGATTAAAGACATCAAACTTACCAGCGCTAGACTCACCAGAAAATCCTGGAACTTTAAGAGGTTCCATGTTAGGCTGAAACGTATTTTCTACCGGAGTCATTTTAGATTTATCTTGTTCTTCAAAGAGATTCATACAGGTTCCTTACTTTTCAAATATGTTAAAATTTTTTACAGGTGCGGTAGTAAGACGCTGCGCAGTTCCAGGTGTTGCTGAGACTAATGTAAAATACTTCTGTGCTTCAAGCTTAAAGGATTCAGCATCTTGCACTTCACCAATAGCTTTAAAGAACCAGTAGCCACTTCCACTGGGATCGCTCATCCCAAAACCACCAAGTTTTATGTTACCACGTTCATCGCGACGTCCAATAGCAAAAGGTTTACCCGGACTTGCTGCCGCATAAATCTTGCTCTTCTCAAACACAGCATTTGGAGAGGCAAAAAAGTTCTCAACAATGACACGATTTCCAATAAAAGACTCAAAACCTTTCGGCATGTTTTCAGCTTTTGCAATATATGTCCCTTCAACGTCTCCGGCATTTCCACTGACGACACTAGCGTCAACGATAGGAGTAGCAGCGTTTCGCATAGCATTTATAGCAGTGCCAAAACTCGGCATGTTCATGGCTTTATATTGCTCTTCAATAGCCTTATCTCCTGTAACCATGTTGCTATTAATAACAACTTGATTCAGCGCCTGTTCTGTTAATTTTGGATCACTGTTTCCAAAAAGCTTTGCTACAACATAGGCTGATTTATTGGCTTCACGCATGCTGAAAAACTTAGCAGCATACTCTGAACCAAGTTCTCCGGCTTTCTTTGCAGCTTCTGTCATGAGCCTTGTGACGCTTTCTTCATTAGAAAAATCAACATCATCAGCCTTAACAGCAGCCTGTGGTACAAGTTTGTTCCACTCAGCAAGTGTGGACATATCAGCAGACATATTAATGTTCTTATCATCTGCTGTGCCATCCCAAAGTTTCTGCTTAAATGCAAGACTTTGAGCTTCATACATCCGCTGATTAGCTTCATTGTCGAAAAGCACCTTGGCAGTTTCAATATCAGCATTACGATTTGCAATTTCTGCCTGCTGACGTAGTTGATCACGACTAAGCGCCATTTGATCTCCATGCTCTAGCGCGCGTTGACTAAGTTGTGCATAGTTAAAACCAACCATAGCTTTCATATTGTCTGCTTGTACAGCCATATGATTTATCTGTGCATCAGATAATTCCAAATCTTTATTACTTTTATTTATCTGTGCCCGCATCATATCAAGATTAAGCTGACCAGTTGCAGCCATAAATGGTTTCTCGCCAAGTTCATACCTTTCTTGATTACGGTTTTCAGCAGCCACAGCAAGACGTTGCATTACCTCAGTATTTGCAATTCTCGCATTTATTTCACGTTCCTGCAAGTCCATGGAACGCTCTCGCAATCCAAAGTCTTTCTCCGCCAGCATCATCGTCTGCTGTCGAGCCGCCTCGTCTCCCATCATCTTCTGACGTTCCAGCCCAAGCTTTTCGTCATTCTGTCGTGCAGCTTCCTCCGCTGTCACACGGCTAAGTTGATGGTCGCGAAGTTGCTGACCTTGCGCGAATGTCAGTCCAAAAGGTATATACTGCCCATAGTCCATATTGGGCTTAGGACGCATGGCAGCTCCAACTGCCGGTGCTACCCCAGCAAGTGCGTTGACAAAATCGAGAGGCTGTGAGTTGCTCTTGGTTTTTTCGAAGGAGCGCTTCGTATCAATTGAAAGAGATTGTACAGCCTCTCGAGGATCGGGCTTGAAAACACCACGCTCGACTGTGCCAACACTTCCGGCATCTCCGCCATGAGACTTGACATAAGAACGTGGTACACGTTTGGATTCAAAAGGTGGCATTTACATTAACCTTTCTCTCTTTGAAAATTCGTTGTCAGGGCCGAGAGCTTCGACAATACGTCCAAGAAGCGTTTTCTTTTTCAGCTCATCTTTCCTCTTTTGTAGGTAAATCTCTTGAGCATTTTGTGGGCGTGCAGAAGCTGCCATGAAAGTCTCTTCAAGACCAGAAAGTTTCGGACGATCGAAAATGTTAAACATTATCCAAGCTCCTCATCAGCGTAGATCGGCGCACCAGTTTCAGGGTTGTAACCAACCACGACTTTTCCAGCCGCGAATGAGTCGCCAAGCTTTCCAGTAGGCTTACGTGATTTTGGTTGAGTCATGCTCTTTGCTCCAGGCTGAGCAGGTGCAGGAGCTCCAGGCTGAGCAGGTGCAGGAGCTCCAGGCTGAGCAGGTGCAGGAGCTCCAAGTGCAGGAATTGCCGTGCTACCGTTGCCAGTATACGCATTGACGCCAGCACCCAATGCTCCGACTGCCATGCCTGCCGGACCGCCGATAGCTGTGCCAGCGGTACCAAGTAGGGTGCCACCAATCTTCAACGGCATCGCTTTCTTTTCTTTTTCGCGAGCCTTCCGTTCGGCCTCTTTCTGCGCAGCCGCGGCTACGTTATGCTGAGCACGGTCGAGGTTGTATTTTGCAGCCTCTGCGGCTGGCCCACTATACTGTGCTAATATGCTGTTTGCAATATCATTGCCTGCAAGTGCCCACAGTGCCCACTGCTCACGATCTTTTGGATACCAGTTACTCATGTTATTTCCTTATACCAGTTGCGAAAAGCCAGCCACACTGCCAGCTATCAATCCCGCTATTCCACCAAGCAACGGATTCCCCGTTGCACCACCTATCTGCATTGCTGTGTTCGCACCGACACCAAGAGCCTGCGACAGTGCTACCTGACCACGTGTCGGTGGCGCTGGTTGCAGCGGCATTGTGCCAGTGGGAGCCATAAGAGAATTCACCTCGAATATTCTATCCCAATTCCAGCGAGCCTCGGCCTCGTTGTACGCAGCGTCAGCCTGCCACGCATCAGTCATAGCAACGAAATGCTGCTGTTCGTTTGCGTTAAGCATTGCCGTGCGTTGCAGATAGATCTGAGCATTCGCTATCTCGGCTTTCTGATTCAACTCAGCCTCGGCAATCTTCGCACTGACCCAAGATTGAATAAACGGGATGGCAAGCTGGAAGATGTAAGAAGCATTCTTGCTACGAATTGCAGCTTTTCGCAATGCCGCATCCGAAGCCTGCATTGCTGAATACGTTGCAAATGCTGAGCTTCCATGATAGTTCTGAGAGAAAGCCACTGCTTTCGCATGAGCAAACTCAACGACGTGGTCGATGTCCACAGCGTCAATGTCGAGATACACACTGCCGAACTTAGCCGCCAGCAGTGCAAAGATGTCATCCGGCAAGTTAGTCCAGGAGATGTTCACAGCTGCCTTAACAATAGCTGGAATCGTAGGAGTAGGAGCAGATGACGGAGTACCGATATTAGTCTTAATCCGCTCAAACTCTGTTCCTGTCGCAATTGCTCCACCCTTGTACGAGTAAGCATATGCGAAAGGGTTAGGTGTCCTGCCGTCTGTAACCATGACCGCGCTGTTCAAAGCAGCTTTCAGGTTAAGAGGGTTGTAAGCTGTTGTCGGATCTGGCCAGGCATTTTTCGTAGCATCCACACCAAAGCCTACTACAACACTTCCGTGAGTATTTAAATAGTACCTAGGAATAGTATCATGAAATGGCTTGAATTCGTTACTCTGTCCACCAAGACCAAACCATCCTTGTCCTTGCATGTCAGACCTCCAAGATTTCTAGGCTCATGTTGTATCCGACAAAGCCTGTTTTACGCAGCAACGTTATAAGCCCATCGTTGCACGTTAGAGCGATAAGAGCATTCTTATGCTGAGACTTTGCAAACTCTTTCAACTGCGCAACAATGCTCTTCTGTGCTTCCTCCGTAAAAACTTTCAAATCTGCACAAAGGCAACTCAGCACCAACGCTCCATCGTCATCGAACGTCAACCCATGTGATGCAACAACGAGACCTTCGATGCCTTCACTGCTGTTAAAGGTTATGAGAAACGCCTTCTTGTTAAGAAGATTCTGTTTTACCAGTAGCAAATCCTGTTCCGTAGGTTGCTTCCCGTCCAAACGCCGCTGAACAAACATGTACTCAACAATCTTCTCCCATTGCTGAACGATGTCCTGCGGAGAAAGAACCTTAAGCTCCACCGTTGAAACTAGTCGTGTACAATCTGAGATTTCTTTTGTCATTCCGCCTCCAGTTTGCGATTACATATTCAATCTGCGCGTCAGCGTTGACGCCATAGTAACGAAATTCAAGTTTCAAATCATGGCCGCTGACGATTGGTGTGGTCATGCCGCTTTTAACCACCAAGAACCATGGCGTTACGCGCCAATTGGTGCCGTCAATGCGATAGTGAATTCTGCACTCAAGATTAACAGTGTTTCTGGCACAAAACTCAATCCTGTGGAAGTCTTTTATCATGCGCTCCCCAAAATCAAGCGTTTCAGTGATAACGCTGGACCGAATAAGCGTTGTCGGCGGATTTCCATACGCAAGTTTGCTATAATATGGATGCGGTTCGTCGCTAAGCGGATACGAAATTCCAAGCAACTCGCCATTATACCGCACAACTGACGTTACAGCATTCAATAACTCGCCCAAACCTGTTCGTGTGAGTATAAAACAACGCGTGTCCGACGAAATATAGGCGTCATTTTCTTCATCGTCGTACGACATGCAGATATCTGGAATGTCTTCACCTTCCCAAACGCTGAGAATCGACCGATAATCCAAATCCTGCAAGCGGTTTTCCTGCAAAAGCATCAGACGAAGTGTGTTTGTGAGAATGACGTGCTTCAGTCCATACGCATCTGCCGTCATCTGGTGCATGCGAATGGTTGAAATCTTCTGTACAACGTGCTTCAACCCACGTTCTGTGGGCTGTGGCGAGGCTAAGAAGACACCATCAGTGCAATAAATAGCCAGAAAAGCTCCATGCGGAGCAATTCGCAGAATGGAACCAGTTGTAGGAACCTCAAAGAAGCCCATCTCACCCTTTCGCAGGGAGTCCAGCATATAGGGTAAGTTCTGCACAAATGCTGTGGCGCTGTCTGGGATACCAAGCATTGAAAGTTCAAGTGTAAAAGCATCGAAAAAGTCTCCACCGTTAGGACGGCTATACATTACAATGTTCTTACCCATTGAAATGCGCTCATGCGTTGTTTCAACGTCGCAACTTTTAACCCATGTGTCCCACAGGTATGCCCAGCTGTTGTAAGCATCTGGTGCCCACGCATCCCCATAATGCGCATCTTCGCCATTGAAACCAGCAAGATACAGCCTTTCGTTAAATGCACAGCAGGTCGTTATAGAAAGTACATCGTGAGGCACAAATCTAGCCTTGTAACCCGTAGCTACGCCGTTGATAGACCATTCAGTGCCGCCAGCAGGCCCGCGAAAGACAAAAAACTCATCGCTCGCAGCAAACCATGCACCGCCAACGTGGCAGCCATGGAATGGTTTAGTCTTTGTCTGCTGAAGAAGGTCTTCTTGCAGTCCAATCTTCAACGGCGTCGTACCACTGTCGACAAGTGTGCAATATGTAGGTGTAACAGTAATGCGATAGCCAAGATTTGGATATACAGTTGCGCGAAAAGTTAACACATCGCCTGCAACTACGTTTGTTGCAGTTTTATCGAAGACTGTCGTTGCGTACGTCGGCCCAGTCTTGACAACACAGCGAACACTTGCCACGTCAGAAGTTGTGGATGCAATAGTGCATCTAATCACTGGTGCACAACCGTTGGACCCAGCAGCCGTCGTGTAAGGATTGGCACGTGAAGTAAGTATCGGTGTCATCCCATCGTGGATGTAGAGTGGGCTTAAATCAGGAAGTGTCAGACTTGCAACACCGTCAGCACCGAAGACCACAGTATCCACACCAAGGTTTAGCACCTGCGGAAAAGGCCATGTAGTCGATGCATTTGTTTCTTGGTTAGCCTGCGTAATTACATCAGGCGCAAGCAAGCCTACTTCACTCGGCTTTGCATTAACGCAAAGTTGCAAAGACTTTACGTTAGTACGTGGTTTAGCTCGTAACCCATTTACGAAACTTTCAGCTAGTTCAAGAACTTCCATTAATAGAGTCCCTTTCTTGCTCCGGCATAAGAAGATTTTGAAGTTATATCAAAGTCAAGCTTTACATCTGAGAGCCTGACAGTGTTAGTTCCAGAAACTTCAACAGAAAATGAGAATCCACTCACATCGACAGGCACGATGCCTGTTGGATCTGGAGTGGCGTTGTAAACCACTGTACGAACTGCAGCAGTAGAATGCTCCCTCACACGTACCGTTACGTTCAATGTGCCACTAGATTCAACGCGAATATAGTTAAGGCGTTTCGTTTGCGGTGTTTCTAGCGTAAGCATACTTGTCCTGCACGATGCGTTGCCCAGCGCATCGCTGTAATAATTGCTGTTAGTACACCCACGAATGGGAACGTCGGTCGTTGCTGCACCATACTTGTTTACAACAGTTGTCTTGGCAGACGCTCCGCTTGTAACGAAATCATTGATGAAATAGCAATCATCAAGATGGGAGTAGAAAACCGCCCACTGAGAGACCTCTCCATGAAGCGACAGCAACCATTTGTAGTCAAGACTTTTCACAGTCCCATTAACGTCAGCGACAAAGACTTTTTTATTGGCATCCACAAACACATGCTCACCAATGCCACACTTCGCAACCAATGTTGCGCTCTCCACATTTGAGATTCTGCGCATTGAAAACACTGGCTGGTCAGCAACCGGAGCCATCATGTAAATGCCCTGCGCTGTATGAACAAATACACACTCGTCGCTGCAGTTTGTCATCATTATCGGAGTTCCTGGAAAGTTGTAAAAACCAACATCCAGTGGAAACCGCTCTACACGATAAAGCGGAAGAGCGATTACGTCAAAATGCCCTTCTGTCGTAACGCGATAGTAGTTATACGGAGTAAGCGACCTCACCACAGACACAACTCCTGGCGGATTTGTAGCTGATGCCGTAATGCTACAACTTAAGTAGTCGCCAATGGGCAGAAAAACCCCAACACCGCCATTGTTAATCTTCGTAATATACGGACTGTATGAAGAAGAAAATAAATTTGTGAGAAAGTTTGTAAATCCGCTAATCCACGGATCGTCAATGCCGCCCCAAAACACCGTGTTTGCGCTAAAACTGGAGTAAGGATTAGCACCATAAAGCAATGTCATGGCATCGTCCAACGCAGCGTTCACGTTGGATTCAGGCGCATACCGCGCATAAAGCAGTCTGTTTCTGATGGACGTACACAGCCTGAAAGGAGCGACATGTGCGGAAACGCCGTCTATTTTTGTTCGAGCTTCTGTATTCCCAGCATTTGTGTTATACGAAAAGGCAAATCTAAAATTGGTAGATAAATACTTGCCGCTGAGTTGCGCAATGTTTGGAGCCCCCACAGGTGTAGTAACTGTGGAGGAATCGAGCGTTGTACTGTTGTTGTATTTTGCTACAATGTTCTTACTCGTGGACGTTTGCCGGATAAGCACATAATCTCCATCGACGTTAATGACTTCACCAGTAGATATACCAAGTCCCCGCGACTGACGTGTGCCACCAAGGGGAACGAGGCCATTTGGCGACGGTAACCAGTTTACCAATGTCTCGAGATGCTCCTCGTCTGCGACAGGCTGTGTAGGTCCAAGCCCTTTAGCAAACAGTGGTCTAAGACTAATCGTTGCCATTACATCACCTTCATTATAGTACCACCAGAGTACTGGTTTGGATCGACTGTTGGAAGCTGGATGTCGTAAGCAATTTCAACACCAGCGGCAAAGGAAGTGCTATAGCCACGGCTGTAGTAATATTCTACAGTGTCCCCACCTGTGACGGTAAGATCATAATCCCGTCTGCCAGGAGCCTTATCAGCCAAGACGATGCATGTCCACGTTCCACTATTCACTCGATAACATATGAATGAGCCAAGAGGCTGTAATTCGTGGAAATGGTCCGCACCGTTATAAGGCACACCGACATGCGTATCGTTTAAGTCTATAACGAACTTCGCTGAAAAGACACTCGCGGTCGCTGGAATGACGACAAGATGAGATTCAGACGAAGTCGGGTCAAGTTGAATCCACACATTATCGAAGTCCCAGTTGGTGAATGTTGCATTTAACCACAGCGAAGCTCTCGACTTTGGCTCTCCCTTGCCTGTGTCAGACAACCCCGCAGTGTCCATATCATAGAACACATCATTAAACGTACAAGCATCATTGTAACCACAGAAACCTCCAACGTCTGAAGGTGTTCCAGCAGTTGCTGTGACAGTAGCCAAGGTGTAGCAGTTAGTATAAACAGCACTGGAGTACGTGTTGCCCACGCCTCCACCCACACAGTCATTTGCTTCTGCTGCTCCCAAAGCCATTGAGTCTTGGATAGTGTAGCTCTTAGCAGCATTCTTTCCAAGCACAAGTCCTGCAAACATACCGCAATTGTAGCCAGACGCTTCGCACTCACAATCCACGCCAATGGTGATAAGCTCTGCACTGCTGGCGTTCATCGTTCCAGCAACCAAGCCTACATTATCCTCTCCATGTGCCTCGCAATGTTTGAACCTGATGTCTGCTACGTAGCCATTTATGATCTGCCCAGCAAGACACCCTGTGCAGCCGCCACCAGTAAACACGCAATTCTTCAGCACAAGGTCGAAGACTTGCCCACCATCTATCACTCCAAACAATCCTTGATCGACGTTTGCCGAAGACTGGGTAATCTTAGAAATAGTATGCCCACGCCCAAAAAGATAGCCCGTGAATGGCGTAGCAGCGCTTCCTATCGGTGTCCAGCTATCATCGACTTCTATGTCAGCAGATAGGTAATAGGAACCGGCAAGATTAGCCGCCATAGCAATCAAGCCAGCCTTGTTTGAGATCTCCGTTGTGCCTAGTGCCAGTGGATCATTTCCACGTAAGATAGGAAACGCAGATGCCGCCGAGCTGTGTACCGCAGTCCGTTTTTGTGTCATTATAATCATGCGAATATTCCTATGATTTGGCAGTCCGTTGCAACACTTGCAGTAAACTTATACAACGTCGACGCACCGTGCGAAAGAGCCTGATCGACGGTTCTGCAGACAAAAAGATCCTCGTCAGCATTCTTTCCCACACCGCTAAATGTCGCAAGCGTTGTCCCACCAGAGGTCTTTAAGTAAATCGTTCCGGCAAATGCTTCGCCAATCAAGATGAACGCAAGCAAGTGGCGTCCTGCGTAGCATGTAGGACTACCGCGATAGCCAAGTGACCGCACAGTATCTGTGGGAACAGTTGGAACCCAAAAGTTGCTATCAAATTCTGTTTGAATTGCTATCATTATGCGACCTCGTTGATGATAAGCCCAAATTGCAAGAAGGTTGCAGCAGAAGCTTCAATCTTAATGTAGTCAGTTGTGGTAACGCTTCCATACGTTTCTATGAAATCATCGGCGCTGTCAGACATCTTCATACAGCATTCTTCACCACTGGATTCATAAAGCTCATAATCCGTGCTGGAGGCGTTTAGGGTTATCGTAAGAGTGGAAACAGCGTCCACATACAATGCAAAGCCCAGAAGTCGCAGAGCCGTTGGGAAGTAGATAACCGTTGTGCTGTTTGCCGCAACGTCACCACAGTAAGCTACGTATTGCTTAGACCAATCATACACAACGTTGGCAAGAGAGTGCTTACGATCTACACCTGTAATAGTCTGAAACTTCCGCGTCATCGTATGATCTTTCCACCCAGTCCGTCGACTTCTTCGCGAATTGTTCGGCATATAATTAAACGAATCTTATCCTCTACTTCCTGCCGCAAGAGCCTCGATTTGTCGTCAAGAATGTTACCAGCAAGAAACATTAGCGCGCAGTCAATAAGGAGCTCAGGTTCGTTGAGTGTCCAGTATGATTCATCATCGTCGTCGCTCAGCGTAGCCCGTTGAGCGTAGTAAATAACGTCCATGGTGTACTGTTGGTCCGCTTCAGCGTGAAAGAGTATCTGTGGAGTAATTGTTTCCTCACCAACCGTAACGGTGATATTGTCCAGATTCCTTGCCCACCATTTCGGCGTTGCAGGATTAGGTGGCCGAGACGGAATGTCTATTTCATCCCACGGCACTGGCTGTGGCTGATCCCCACCGTAGTGAAGCCACAACCATATGGGAAGTTCGATGCGTGTGAGAGAAATTCCCTCAACCAAAACATCATGCACTGCGAGAGCATTAGTAACCGGAAGCCAATACTGCTCTGCAGCGACTGTGAATGTTCTATGAATGCGTTGATTTGAAACACGTATCTTGTCATCAAGATACTTATGAGCCTTGTTGATATAGTAATTCGCGCCATTATCGACGGTGTAGTCCGGCACTAAGACTCCGTCAAGTTCCTCAGCGCCAACCAGGTCATAGCGACCAGCTTGTTTCACAAAAGTTTTTCTGACATCTAGCAGGTCCACTTTACAGGCTCCTTAATTCAAGTTGAATTAAGTGGAGGGGACATCTCCACGGACATCCCCTCCACAGGTTAGTTATTACGGATTGTTGTCGTCTATCGCAGCTACACCAACGTTGGACGCGTAGATGAACAGCTCCGGATGGTAGATTGCGAGTCCGCCTTCCGTAATGTAACCTTCACGAATGCCGTCGATGCCATCGCCACCGCCCTTGCCCATGTAGATGTCCTTTTCATAGTGCATGTCCATGCTGTAGCGCCACTCAAGCATTTCAGGCTCGAAGGCCAGCAGGGAGTTCTGCATGGAATTCTCGTGGTTGAACAGCGGATGCTTGTGGAAGTGCCACGTACCGTGGACAGTTTCAAGCGACGTTACTTTGATGCCATAGGCAGCAGCGCCGTTCGTGATGGTGTACTGAGAACTGCCACGAACTACCTGCTGAATCGCGCTCATCACACCACTGCCACAGAAGACAAACTTCTCCATCGCATCACCCCATGTGAAGGACGGACGGATGAGGTACTCTTCCAGCAATTCCAGACCGAAGGTTGTCCACGGTGTTCCATTAGC
>Ga0116141_10001727_pt1 | contig 18853 bp, 16 predicted proteins | sample AD_UKC097_MetaG_FD_89744 | JGI IMG/M metagenome (GOLD analysis project Ga0116141, IMG submission 89744) | Active sludge microbial communities of municipal wastewater-treating anaerobic digesters from USA - AD_UKC097_MetaG | ecosystem: Engineered > Bioreactor > Anaerobic > Digestate | place: USA...
CAGTGCCAGCATGCCGGCCACAACAGCCACAACACAGCCGGCAATAAAGGAGAGCAGCACCAGGCGTAGTGTGCCTGAACCTGGTTTCGGTGATGAACCCATCACCACGGGGAAGAAGAGCAGCGGAAGCCTGAGTTTAAGCTCACCGAGAGCCCCGATGAGATCAGCCGTGTTTATCATCCACAGAAGATACATGGCGAAAAGCATCAGCAGGATTACAGCTCCCCGGGCGGACTTAAAATTTTTATATTTGCGGCGGTAATCTCCCTCAAGCAGCCAGTTTGCTGACATGGCAACTGATACTGACGAGAGGAGCCAGACCGAGACGGGCATCAGGAAAGCGGCCAGGAAGAGGCATATCATGTAGATGTTCTGATGGACTCGTCTGCTGAACATACGGATATTAAAGAAATTAAAAGTACAACATATTGCTGGGAATAAAAATATGTTGTATTTTTGCAGACCCCAAAAATGGGGTTTTTATTTTAAAAAATCATTAATAAACAAAACCTTAGTACAAAGTGAACACCTTAAGTTACAAGACAGTTTCAGCCAACAAGGCGACTGTTGAGAAAGAGTGGGTACTTGTAGATGCGGAGGGTCAGACACTCGGGCGTCTGGCATCTGTTGTAGCCCTGATGCTGAGGGGGAAGCACAAGCCAAGCTTCACGCCTCATGTTGACTGCGGCGATAACGTCATTGTTATCAATGCAGAGAAAGTTACGCTGACGGGAGCAAAGATGACTGACAAGGAGTACATCAGGCACACCGGTTATCCCGGAGGCCAGAGGATCGTCAAGGCTGACACGCTGATGAAGAAGCATCCGACACGGATGATTGAATACGCCGTGAAGGGTATGCTTCCGAAAAACAGGCTGGGCAGCGCCATCTTCAGGAACCTGTATGTTTATGAAGGCCCCGAACACAAGCACGAGGCCCAGCAACCTAAACTAATTGATTTAAAAACCATTAAGTAAGAAACATGGAAGTTATCAACGCTATCGGAAGAAGGAAAGCGGCTGTTGCAAGGGTTTACCTGAGCGATGGTAAGGGACAGATCACGATCAATGAGAGGGAGTACAAGGAGTATTTCCCGAATGAGATCCTGCAGTATGTTGTTCTACAGCCCCTCAACCTTCTCAATGTTGCCGACAAATATGACATCAATGTCACTCTTGACGGCGGTGGATTCAAAGGTCAGGCAGAGGCGGTACGTCTTGCTATTTCCAGGGCTCTGATCAAGGTTGATCCGGAGTTCAAGCCGAAACTTAAGGCTGAAGGTTTCACCACACGTGATCCGCGCGAGGTTGAAAGAAAGAAGCCCGGCAGGCCCAAGGCACGCAAGAGATTCCAGTTCAGCAAGCGTTAGGAGTTCAACAGCAATTAATTATAGATGCAGGTTTAGTACCTAAATTGCATTGACTTCCCGCTGAGGAACTACTCTGCAATTGACTTCACAGAACGTAAACTTAACAACAGATTCAAAATGTCAAGAACCAATTTCAAAGAATTACTGGATGCCGGCGTACATTTCGGGCACCTTAAGAGAAAATGGAACCCGGCCATGGCTCCCTATATTTTCATGGAGCGCAACGGCATTCACATTATTGACCTTGAAAAAACCGTCACCAAAATTGATGAGGCTGCATCTGCCCTGAAGCAGATAGCCAAATCCGGACGCAAAGTGCTCTTCGTGGCTACCAAGAAGCAGGCGAAAGATATTGTTTCCGAGAAGGTAGGAGCGGTCAATATGCCATATGTGACCGAAAGATGGCCGGGCGGAATGCTCACCAACTTCCCCACTATCCGCAAGGCGGTCAAGAAAATGGGGTCTATAGATAAAATGTCTACTGACGGCACATTTGACAACCTCTCCAAGAGGGAAAAACTTCAGATAACACGCCAGAGAGCCAAGCTTGAAAAGAACCTGGGTTCAATAGCCGACATGACCCGCCAGCCATCAGCGCTGTTTGTGGTAGACGTGTGCAAGGAACATATTGCGGTTCACGAGGCTAAAAGACTGGGAATACCTGTATTTGCAATGGTTGATACCAATTCTGATCCGGCGGACATTGACTTCGTGATTCCTGCAAATGATGATGCTGCAAAATCAATCTCACTTGTGATTGAGATCATGTGCCAGGCTATAGCTGAAGGTCTCAATGAGCGTAAGGCTGAAAAGGACAAGGACAATGCCCAGTCTGACAGGGATGAGATGCCGGAAGGATCACGCAAAGGCAAGTTCAAGGCTGCGGACTATGAAGAGGAGCAGCCCGAGATGAAGGGTGAGAGCCCGGAAGAGGAAGAAACCGAAAAAGCCACAGTGGCTGATGAGGAGATTTCCGAAGAGGAAGAAGAATAGAAACAACCATTAAACACTCTTAATACAATGTCAAATATAAGCGCTGCCGATGTCGCCAAACTGAGAAGAGTGACAGGCGCCGGCATGATGGACTGCAAGAAAGCCCTGGAAGAGGCTACAGGAGACTTTGAAAAAGCACAGGAGTTAATCCGTAAGAGAGGTCAGGCTATTGCAAACAAGCGTGCTGACCGTGAAGCTACCGAAGGTGTGGTGCTGGCAAAAACCAGTGCCGACGGCAAAACCGGTATGCTAATCTCACTGAACTGTGAAACTGATTTTGTGGCGAAGAATACTGATTTCATCGCTCTCGGATATATGATCCTCGACGAGGCTCTCAAGGCTTCTCCCGCTGATCTCGATGCCCTCAAAAATATGGTCGTAGAAGGCAAGAAGGTGACCGATCTCGTTCTTGAAAAGAGCGGCATCACCGGTGAGAAGTTTGAGCTCTCTTACTTTGCCACAATTAGTGCTGCTGCCGTACAGGCATATATTCACCCCGGCAATAAGCTCGCCACCCTCGTGGGTTTTAGCAAGGCAGGAATTGACCAGCAGGTGTATAAGGATGTGGCAATGCAGGTTGCAGCCATGAGTCCCGTCTCTCTTGACAAAGAGGACGTCCCCGAGAAGATCCTTGCCCAGGAGCTCGAGATAGCAAGGGAACAGGCGCGCCGTGAAGGCAAGCCCGAGGAGATGCTCGAGAAGATAGCACAGGGCAAGTTGAATAAGTTCTTCAAGGAAAGCACCCTTATGAACCAGGAATTCATCAAGGAGAGCAAGCTCACCGTCAGACAATACCTTGAGAATGCTGACAAGGGCCTCAAGGCAACGGGATTTGCCCGCTATACACTTAATGTCTGACCACAGGCAGATTTTACAAACAGAAACGACGCCCCGCAGGCGTCGTTTCTGTTTCCGCCTCTCATCCAACTCCCTCTTCTTTGTGGAGGCAGTGTTCCTATTTGATAAATAATTAGTAAATTGGAACACTAAAATAAAACTGACCTATGAAAAAGAACATCGGTAAAACTGACATGATCGTCAGGCTGGTGCTGGCAGCATTGCTGGTAATCCTCTATTTTATTGGCGTGGGCAAGTTGCTGGGACTGATCTTTATTATTCTTGCAATCATCCTGGTACTGACAGCATTAACACGCACCTGTCCTCTCTACTACATCTTCAGGACCGATACACTGGGCAAGAAGTAGCAGACTGGTTCCGTGATTCTAAAAGCATGCAGCGGCATCCCCTCAGAGGGGTGTCGCTCTCTTTTTTCGTTTCTTCCCTGTTTTCCGGGCACATTTTTTGCTATTTTCGTTACCATCATAAATAGAGGATGTTGCAATGAAGTATAAAAGAATACTGCTCAAGCTCAGCGGAGAATCGGCCGGCGGCCCTGACGGAACGGGCATTGATGCCACCGTACTGACAGGCTATGCCAGCCAGATAAGGGATATTGTTGATGCAGGATGCCAGGTGGCCATAGTCATCGGCGGAGGTAACATATTCCGTGGCCTGGGAAGCACCGGCAACGGTTATGACAGGGTCAAGGGAGACCAGATGGGCATGCTTGCCACAGTGATCAACAGCCTGGCCCTTGAGAGCTTCCTTGCAAGGGCCGGATGCAATGTTAAGGTGTTCACATCTATCCGCATGGAACCGGTTGGCGAACTATACAGCCGTGACAAGGCTTCTTCGGCACTTGACTGCGGGTGCGTATCCATACTCGCCGGCGGAACGGGAAATCCATTCTTCACAACAGACACCGCTGCCGCACTCCGTGCCGTAGAGCTGAACTGTGATGTGCTGCTCAAGGGAACACGTGTGGATGGTGTCTATACGGCTGACCCCGAAAAAGATGATACTGCGGTTAAATATGAAACCCTTACTTTCGCTGAGGCTATAGAAAAAAAGCTGAGGGTGATGGATCAGACAGCCTTCTCAATGTGCAGCGAGAACGGCATGCCCCTTATTGTCTTTGACATGAACAGGGAGGGCAACCTCCGGGCCGTTGTGGAGGGCAGCAAGTGCGGCACACTCATTTCCCTCTGAAAAGATTTGTTTACATTTGCCACTATCAGAATAATCAATAACCACATGACTGAAGAACTGGAACTATTCAGGGATGAAGCGGAAGAGAGAATGGACAAGGCCGTCCAACACCTTGAGTATGAGCTCTCACATCTTCGCGCCGGCCGTGCTAACCCGTTGCTGCTTGACGGCATATCCGTTGAATACTATGGAACAATGACCCCGCTGGCTCAGGTATCCAATATCAATACACCCGACGCAAAGAGCATTCTTGTTCAGCCGTGGGAAAAGAATATGCTTGGCATAATTGAAAAAGCTATCCTTGCTGCCAACATAGGCATGACTCCCATAAACAATGGTGAGGTCATCCGCATAAACGTACCTCCGCTGACAGAAGAGAGACGCCAGCAACTGGTGAAACAGGTTAAACAGGAGGGAGAAACGGCCAAGATCAGCATCCGGTCAGGACGAAAATGGTTCCTCGACGAACTCAGGACACTGCTCAGGGAGGGCCTGCCCGAGGATGAAGAGAAAAACGGCGAGAAACTGATCCAGGAGATGACTGACAGGCACATAGCCAGGGTTGACAGGATAGTTGAAGCCAAGGAAAAAGAGATCATGACCGTCTGAAAATCCTTACTGACATTTTTTACTTACCTGCTCTTGCCGGGGACTGAAATGAAAAAAGCTTTTCTTTCACTAATAGCATCTGCCCTGACCCTTTGTATTGCAGCGCAGGTATCGGAGGGCGGTCTGCCACCCTCATTCAAGATCTCTGGATCAAAGAGCATCTCCGAAATCGCATCCCGTACCCTGGGCTTGATTGACACAGCAACCCTGGCCTTTCACAATGGAGCCAACAGACTTCCTCTCATGTACGCAGTACTGGAGGAAGTTGCAATTGATATAATAAAGGAAGGGACCCTGACCAAACTGGAGGATGGAGGCACCATCCGGCAGTACAGAATCAATTCCCCTGCAGGAAAATCACTGCAGGTGATCTTCAGCAAATACCTTGTCCCTGAAGGAGCCCAGCTCTTCCTGTATAACGAGTCGTATTCGGACATAAAGGGGGCATTTACCGACTATAACATCACTGAGGACCTGGTCTTCGTTACGGGTGATTTTCGCGGAGATCATGTTATAATAGAGTATTATGAACCTGCTGATGCTCCCTTTGCGGGAGAAGTAGTTGTCAGCCAGGTAGGACAGGCATTCATTGACATTCTTGTACCCAAATCCGGCAACACTGATAAAGACGGCTTTATTGGCATCAATTGCATTGAAGGCATCTCTCTGCAGAATGAAAAACATTCTGTCTGCAGGTACACATTTAATGACGGCACCTACAGTTATCTCTGTTCAGGGGCTCTGATCAACTCTGCCGGTCTGTCACTGAAACCATACCTTCTTACCGCTGCCCATTGCATTAATACAATTAAGGAAGCTGCTACAATTGTTGCATATTTCAATTATGAAGAGGCTGCCTGCTCCCAGCAAACCCTTGATCCGAAGCAAACTATCTCCGGATCGTCACTGATGACCACCGGAACTGACTCAGACTATTCTCTGCTGGAATTTGACCGGAATATCCCTATATCATATAACCCGTATTATGCAGGCTGGAACATCGAAGACGCTCCCCCTCAGACCTCGGCATGCATTCATCATCCGGGAGGCAGACCGAAAAAACTGGCCAGGGATTTCGAATCTCCGTCAACCAATGGGGAACTGCTAACCTGGGAGGGTGGCACCACCTCACCATCAGGAACTCACTGGGAAGTTGTCTTTGATGAAGGAATAACCTCGTCAGGCTCCTCCGGGGCACCTCTTTTTGATCACAATAAAAAAATTACCGGTCAGTTGCATGGCGGATCAGAAATTGATTATTTCGGAAGACTTGACTACTCATGGAATCATTCAAACATTGGTTTCCCTGCACTGAAGTCATTTCTTGATCCTGACGGAACAGGAGTGACGTCGCTTGATGGGTACTACCCTCCGACAAACCTTCCTGATCCCCAGTTCGCAACTCAGATCGCTCAGGTTTGCACCAATACACCGGTGGAGCTCACGGGTTTTTCGGCATTTGAACCCACGGGATGGCAATGGTCCTTCTCGCCCTCTGCAGTGAGCTACAGTGACGGCACAAACTCCTCATCCTCTTCACCTAAGGTCTCCTTCCTGCTGGAAGCAAGATACACCGTATCATTGAAAGCTGCCAACGCCGCGGGTGAAAAGGAGACCACGGTGGATGAATTAATCTCAGCAGGTTCTGAGCTTTTAATTCAGGCCGTGCCCATAGCGCTTACAGATTCATGTGTCAACTCCTTCTCCGGGCTTACGCTTCATGCATATGGCGCTGACGCCTGGCTATGGACTCTCTCGGACGAATCACAAAACCTTTTCTATATAGAAAACAACACCGCAAATCCGGCTGTAATAAGAGTGCTTGACGGCAGAAGATTAACACGCAGCACAGATATAGATATAAGCCTTACTGGCATACACGGCACCTGTCAGGAGGTGCTTAACGTTAAGATTCCCCTTGAAGCACAGTCAAATGATAATATCAGCAATGCGCACCCTATAAGCTCAGGCACCTCAGGTCCCTTTTCCAACCGGTGTGCCACGGTGCAGCAGAATGAACCCATACCGCCATACAGCAGTTGTACTGGACAGATGTCATGGTGCGATGAATATGGAACAGGGCAGGACATAGTTGAAAACAGTGTCTGGTTTAGTTATACACCGGTATCAAACCAGACGATATCACTTTTATCAACAGGTTTTGATAACCAGATTGCAATCTATAGCGCTGTTTCAGAATCAGCCCTGTTAGCAGGCAGCTACAAGCTGGAAGCGGCCAATGACGATTACTCTGATACTGATTATAATCCTCAAATTACTTCTGTTGATGTTGTTGCAAACCAGAAATACTGGATACAGGTTGATGGAAGCGCCGGTGGATCAACGGGTATATTTTATCTTAAACTGAGTATCCTGAACAGCATAGCGGAGGATGTGGCAGATAATGAAACGAAGGTTTATCCGCAGCCTGCGGCCGGTTATGTCTGCATAGAGTCACACAACTTCATAAGGTGCTCTTCGGTTTCGATCGAGCTGGTTGACACTTCCGGCAGGATAGTGTTACAGGATACCCTTACCCCTGACGGCGACATGGTTCTGCTGCAACTAGGCAACATTGCACCGGGTATCTACCTGGCCCGCATATACTTAAACGGCAAGGTCATGGTTGCCAGAGTAGTCGTCTGACTGCCTGATTATCAGTCGTGACCTCCTCCCGGAATATGTTCATTGCCCGTTGACTGCCGGCTGTTTATGACATCAGCCAGCTATCTGCTTCCACCCGGCCTGAAGATCATTTCATATTTCTTCGCTGACTCTACCGCTTCATCCGAGAAGGGTTCACCGTAGAAACCATTATTCACATATGTATCCGTCTGAGAAAGGTAGAACGGACTGCCAGGGATGCCCGATGTGCCGGTAGGTATGACAGTGAGCGACTGATCCCAGTCGGCCGTATTGAAGATATGCCTCTCGGAAGCACCGTGCACCGCCTTCAGATTGTCCCTGAAGGCATAGGGAGCCACAGTGTGATAGCTTCCTCCGATACCATAGCTTTTCGAGTTGAGACGCAACAGCCTGTCAAGGATCTTAACCCCTCCCATCGGGTGCTCAAGGGTAAAGGTGTGAACCTTCCCCCATTGCCAGTTCTCCCCGCATTCACCATAACGGGCTGTGAGGGTATCAAGAGCTGACCTGATGCTTCTGGCAATTATAATTTCCATGGTCTCCTTTTCCGGAGTGTCAATATTGTCAATCCACTGATCCGGCCCCTCTGTCATCATGGTGTACAGGTAAAAATCGTGTTGCCGCCCCAGCGGCGAACCATAAAGCTCATCGAGCTCATCCTGCATTATGTGACGGGCCATCTCAGACCTGATGAACTCAAAGAGAGTCGGGGCAACCAGTGCTGCGTCCATGGTATAATCCCACTCCTTCAGCTCCTCCAGGGCATACTTTTCATCCACAGAGGGAGAGCCAATGGCCTCAGCTCCCTTAAGAATGACAGGAGTCATCATGGCAGCATAGGATGAATGGTTGTCAGTTATCATCCTTTTAAAATCATCAATGCCCAGTATCTCCTTTTCCGCAGCCATCTCCCTGATCCTCATAATGCGGTAGGGTATTGAAAAATCACCGCTGATGAAGAACGGATAGCTCTCATCCACCGTCCTCTGGTTGGCAGATGACACAAATCCGTCCTCCGGGTTGAATGATGAAGGAAGCAGTTCAAACGGAACATATCCCTTCCATTCATACTCATCAGTGTCGCCCCTGCGCGGAAGGAGTCCGGTGCCCTTTCTGACGGGAATACCGCCACCGGTGTTAAGGCCAATGTTTCCTTCAACATCTGCATAAGCAAAATTCTGGCTTATTGACCTGAAATGGCTGAGGGCAGTCCGGAACTCAACCCAGTTGCGTGCCCTGTTCAGAAGGTAAACCGCCTGTATCTCATCGCTGTAGTCATATCCTGACCAGCACATTGTCAGTACCTCGTCATTGATGCCCCGCATCTCTGAGATGACCGGTCCGTGATGGGTGTACCTGATCACGCGTGTCAGGGATGAGTCATCAGTCATCTTCAACTGATGTTCCTCTTCCCTGAATGGAAGCCACTCGCCGTTATACAGGTAGTTATTGCCTGTGGAGTCAACTGTTTCAACAAAAAGGTCGATATCATCAACGCTCAGGTTAGTCATCCCCCATGCTATCCTGTCATTATGTCCGGCAATGACAAAGGGCTCTCCCGGGAAGAGCACTCCTGTCACATTCAGCTGTCCGGGGATAACCTGGTGCACCTGCATCCAGAAGCCCGGAACATTGAATCCAAGGTGCATGTCATTTGACAGGATGGGTTTGCCGGTCTCGCTCCTGTTGCCGGAGACGGCCCAGTTATTGCTTCCCGAGAAGTTGACAATACCCAGCTCTTCCAGTTTATCCATAGAGTTGACCGCTGCCTGGACCTTATCAATCAGCTCATCCTTAAGCCTGAACTCCGGGAAGACAACCTCATCAACAAGGGTCCAGTCAGCTATAAGCTCCGATGCTTTCTCTGGGCCCAGTTTTCTGCCAAGTTTATAATTGCTGACCTCACTGGAAAGGTTTGATGATGCCAGATCCCATCCTATAAAGCCAATTATATTGGTTATATCCATGGTTGTCCATGGCTCGGGTGTATATCCCAGCACCCTGAATTCCGGCGGAAGTTTCTTCCCGCATTGTTCTATCCAGGCATTGACCCCACTGGCATACGCATTGAGTGACTCCAGTATGACCGGATCTTCCTTCTCCAATACCAGCTTCGACTTCTCATGCATGCCCAGTGCCCTGAGGAAGATGTCTGTTTCAAACATGTCTCTCTTGAACAGTTCAGATAGCCTGCCCTGTGTGGCATGCCTGACCATATCCATCTGCCAGAGCCTCTCCTGGGCCGTGATGTAGCCGGTCATGAAATAGAGATCGTGTTCATTTGACGCATAAATGTGAGGCACACCGCGCTCATCGCGTATAACCCTTACTTCGGCCGTGAGGCCGGCAAGATCCTTCTCCCCGTTGAGATCGGGCAGGCCTGATTTGCGAAGTGCAGGAACAGCTATCACTCCTGCCAGAAGAGCAATGGCTATGATCACGGCAAGTACCGTAAGAATGACTTTAAGAATCTTCATATAGGTTGCGGTTAAGTTTGTTTAAAATTACTAATTGCCATGTAACTTCCAAAACCATTCCTTCAGCCGCTGAAGAACAGGTTCCTCCCCTGCGGGCAATCACTGCATATGTCAACAAGGCGGCGGTCTTGCATCACCATATTTCTGAACGATCTGTATTTTTCGTTCCTCCATATGTCCATGAATGATTTGGTGCCCAGGTTGCCCATCAAATGCGCTGCATTCTTGTCGAAGCAGCACGGTACCACATCGGCATCGGTGGTTATGACTGCCGAGGACCACATCCGTGTGCAACCCCTGACGGGTGAGGTGGTACTCTTCCATGATTGTCCGATGGCTGCGTAGCGTGAACGTCGCGGGTCAGACGGCATCCACTGACCGGCCCTGGCAGGGTCAAGGACCTGCATGGTCTTGATCCTGAAGTGTGCCCCCACTGACCTGGCGAAGGCAGCGGCAGCTTTTGCCTCATGCTCATTACCCCTGTGCAACAGGAACTGAATCACAATTTTCAACTTTGAGTGTCTCTCCCTGATGGTGGCTGCCAGCCTCGTTATCCCTTCAGTCACCAGGGCATGATCACCTCCTCTCCTGTAAAGCATATAAGCCTCCGGTGTCACTCCGTCATATGAGATGATAATTTTTTTCAAAGGAGAGTCTGCCAGGCCGATGCAATTGTCCCTGTCAAGATAATGGCCGTTGGTGGCAATAACGGGGTTCATCCCCCTGAAGAACCCTGCTATGCGGAAGAAGTCAGGGTGCAACAGCGGCTCACCCTGGAAACTGAGCCATGCAGAAAGCAGATGACCACGCAACTGCATCGCTATCTCCCCAGCCAGATCAGCGCTGATATAGTCATTCCTTCGCACGAGCATGCCGGCACCGGCAACACACTCCGGGCAGGCAAGATTACAGCGGCTGCTGAGCTCAATGCTTATCGCCGGAGGCGGCGGCGGTACTGCTGAAATACCGGCATACCTTCTCGCCGCATAAGTAAAAACAGTGTAACTTGCATTCAGGTATGAAAGCGCCGTCATAAAAGACAAATGAACAATTTTTTCCTGTCACTGTATAGGGGAAAGAGGGTTTTCCCGGTCATTATTATGAGACAATGATCCGGATTAAACACAAAAAACTAATATTATGAAAACAAAAATCCTTTTTACCGCAATAGCTTCGGCACTGCTTTTTCTCATACCTGCCGGTGAAATCATCGCATCTGCAGCCGGGGAGAGTCCGAAGAAGGAACAGCAGCAGGTTATTACCATCCGCGGCAGGGTTATTGATGCCGAGACAAACCAGCCTCTGGTCTTTGCCAGCATCGCCGTCCAGGGTAATAATGTGTCAACTATCACCAACCTCGATGGCGAGTTCACTCTCAAAGTCCCTGAAGGAGAAACCGGGAATCTCGAATTCTCATATATAGGGTACAAGAACAGGGTGATGGCCATAGAGGAGATGAAGACCAATGGCCAGCGAAATGTGATAGCACTGGAGCAGGCAATGATACCCATCAGGGAAGTAATAGTGAAACCGCTTGTGCCGGAAGAGATCATAGAACAGGTAATCAGCAGGTTTAATGATAATTATCCGCTGGTGGCCAATGACATGACAGCATTTTACCGGGAGACGATACGCAAGAATCGCAGCTATGTTTCAATAGGTGAGGCAGTTGTTGAGGTATTCAAAGCTCCCTACCAGAATGATCTCAGGTATGACGCCGTAAGGATCTATAAGGGCAGAAAAAGTACTGACGTGGAGAAGATGGATACTGTTCTCTTCAAACTGCAGGGCGGTCCCACAACCACACTCTACCTTGATGTGGTTAAGAATCCCGAGATCTTCCTTACCAGGGAAGCCCTCCAACAGTATGACCTCGAGCTTGCAAACATCGTAGTCATTGATGACAGGACCAACTATGTGATCAATTTCTACCAGAAGCCTTCAATCACCACACCCCTTTACCAGGGACGCCTTTTCGTGGATATTGAAACATATGCCGTAGCACAGGCTGAATTTGCATTCAACCTTGAAAACAAGGAACTTGCCTCATCTATGTTTATCAGGAAGAAACCAATGGGCATGCAGGTAACACCCGAGGTGACCTCTTATATGGTCAGGTTCCGAGAGCAGGACGGCAAGTGGTATTTCAGCCATTCAAGGGCCGAGGTCAAGTTCAAGGTCAACTGGAAGAGAAAACTCTTCAATACCAACTACACAACCATGTCTGAACTGGCCATAACAGACCGTACGGATGAGGATGTGGTAAAATTCTCCAACAAGGAGAGGATCAAGCCCTCGGACTTCTTTACCGAAGAGGTCACAGCTTTCGCTGACCCTGATTTCTGGGGTGATTATAACGTGATTGAACCTGACCAGAGCATTGAGGCAGCCATACGCAAACTTAGCAGGAAGGTTAAATTCAGTGACAGGACAGAATAGAAGCAGGCAGCGCTGACCTATGCATAGCGACAGTGAAATAATCGGGAGGATCAGGCAGGGAGATAAACAGGAGTTTGAAAATCTGTTCCGTTCCTCCTACGTTTCACTGGTTCGTTATGCAAAAACCCTGGTCAGGGATCATGACACGGCGGAAGAGATAGTCCAGGATCTCTTTTTCAGGCTGTGGCAGGACAGAGAAAAGGTGAAGATAGAAAGCTCATTGAACGGTTATCTCTTCAGGTCAGTGCACAACAGGGCGCTGCACCGCATAGAACACCAGAAGGTTGTTGACAGGCATGCCGGCGAGATGGTGGCTGCAGCCAGTCTCTCATCAGAGCCGGTGACCGAAACAATCTATTACAATGAACTTCAGGCCAGGGTGGCAGGTGTCCTTGAGAGACTGCCGGAAAGATGCCGGCTGATATTCAGGATGAGTCGTTTTGAAGGAATGAAATACAACGAAATAGCTGACAAACTGGCTGTCTCACTTAAAACAGTGGAGGCAGACATGGGAAGGGCACTTAAGGAGTTCCGAAAAGCACTTGCAGAGTGATGAAAAAGAAAATTAATACAGATAAATGGAGTGACCGTGATTGGGCCGGAGCAGCCGCGTGGCTGTCGGGAGAGGAGAACGGCAGCGGGGATAAAGCCCGCCTCCTGATCAGTGAGGATGCAGATATAATGGAAAAGTGGAATGACCTGAAATATCAGGACAAGGAGAAAATTGATGTTGATAAGGCATGGGCGAAGCTCAACCACAGGATAGAGGAGGCTGAAAGACCCGTATTAACACTTCCCGCAAGGAGACGGTCATTCTTCGGGACGTTTGCACGGATAGCCGCCATGGTAATAATAGTGGCAGGAGCAGGATGGCTCCTCTTTGTGCTTGCCTCTGCTGATAACCTTACGGTGGCAACTGCCGCCACTGAAAAAAATGTAGAAGTACTACTCAGTGATGGCAGCAGGGTATTCCTTAACAGGAACAGCCGGCTTACCTACCCGGGGGATTTCAGGGGCGAAACGCGCAGGGTCTCTCTCAAGGGTGAAGCTTACTTCGATATAAGTCGCGATGCAGAACATCCCTTCATTATTGACGCCGGCAAAGCCAGCATCAGAGTGCTGGGCACATCATTCAACGTGATCACTGAAAATAATGAGCAGGAGGTTGAGGTTTACGTCTCCTCGGGAAAGGTGATGGTTACCAGTGAAGACGGCTCACGCAGTCTGACCCTTGAACCGGAAGAGGTGGGAAGAGTATCTCCCGGTAAAGCTACACAGACACGAAATACAAATGTTAATTACCTCGCATGGCATACCGGCATGCTCAAGTATGACGGAGAACGCCTGGGCGTTGTCTTTGATGATCTTAAAAGGGCTTATGACATTGATATAAAGGTTGCTGACCCTGCCATAAATGACTACAGGCTCACATCACCATTTGAACAGCAGCCACACGATACCATTGTTAAACTGATTTGCACTACCTTTAACCTTCATTATGTAAGCGAGGGAGGAACCTATATCCTTTCCCGCTGACAGGGTGAAGAAGAACTGATGCGACCAAGGGAATCAAAAGGATTGAGAGTGACCCTGGTTGCCGGCCTGCTTATGCTAACCCTGCATTCATTCACGCAGGAAAATGTCCTTGACAGGCAGCTCCTGCTGCCCGGCAACAGCATCAAGGCATCCAGGGCCCTGAGTGAGATAAGCAGACTCACCGGATATCTCTTTACCTATGACTCCCAGATAATCAATCCCGGCAGAACATTCTCGCCGGAGGGACGGGAGATGCCTGTCAGGGAAATACTTGATTCAGTGACGGCAGACACGGCAATAGTCTATGCAGTGCTGGGACGACACATAATTCTCTTCCGCGAACTGGCATTTCCGGACAATGCAGATGCGCCAGCCGACTCACTGCCAGTTTTTCTTTCCATCGGTGGGAAGATAGTGGATGCAGCGAATTCAGAGCCTCTGCCCTACGCAACCATCGGCATAAGCCATCGGGGAAAGGGCACGGTGACCAACTATAACGGAGATTTTATCCTGAAAATAAGCGAGGAGAACCTCTATGACACACTGACAGTTTCATACGTTGGATACGTAAACAGGCTGCTTCCCGTAAGGAGCCTGCCGGGTAACGTCATGACCATCACTATGGACAGGGACTTTATCCCGATACCTGAAATCATTATCAGGGCTCAGGACCCGATGATGATAATCAGAAAGACGGTCTCGTCAGTGACATCCAACTATGGCACCACCCCGGCCCTGCTGACCGGATTCTACCGTGAAGGCGTTTACCGCAGGAAAGAGCCACAGATCTATTCAGAGGCAGTGGTAAAGATATACAAGAGCCCTTACGCCAGATCACTACAGAATGACCAGATCAAAGTGATCCGGAGCCGGAAGATGGAGAACCTGGAAGTAAAGGACACCCTGGCCGTGAGACTGAAGGCAGGGCTGAGCGCCACACTCGCCCTTGACGGCATGCGGCACCTTTTTGATTTTCTTGACCCGCAGTCATTTGATACCTATGAATATCATCTTACTGATATAGTAAGCATTGATGATCAGTCAGCCTTTGTGATATCATTCAGACAAAAGCAATGGATCACTGAACCCCTGATGCAGGGCGATATATACATCAATGTTGACAATTACAGTGTAGTACTGGCCGAGTTTGAGGTCAACCCTCTCTATGTGGACCAGACAGGAGAATCATTCATCAGCAGGCTTCCCCGGGAATTTTCAATGAAGCCCGAATATGTAAGATACAGGGCACGTTACAGGAATGTAGACGGAAGATATTATCTGGCTCATGTGAGGGGAGACCTTGGCTTTACCGCCAGGGGACGGAAGAAGGTCTTCAGCAGCCGCTTCAACGTTTTCTTTGAGCTTGCCATCACAGAACACCGCACTGAAAATGTGGCAAGGTTTGACCACGAGGAGCTGGCGCCGGTTCATTCGGTCTTTTCACGTACCATTGACGGATATGATACCAGGTTCTGGAAAGACTTTGACTTCCTGAAACCTGAAGAAGATCTCGTTGAGGCCCTGGAGAAGCTGAAGGTGAGACTGGGTGAGTTTGCCGGGCAGCAGGAGCCCTAGTAACTTTCCAGTATTCTGTAAAGGTCTGTCAGGTCGGGCGTAAGAATAATCTCCGTCCTCCTGTTTTTCTGACGTGCATCAGGAGTCTTTGCAGGATCAACAGGTATATATTCGCTTCTGCCGGTTGCAATCAGCCGCTTCGGGCTGATATGTGTATCCTGTGTCAGTACCCTGACCACGGTGGTAGCTCTCTTGACACTCAGGTCCCAGTTGTCAAGTATCTGCTGACCAGGTGCAGCCCTGTAGGGTACATCATCTGTATGCCCCTCAATTGTGATGGTGACATCCGGGTTTTTCTCCAGCAGGGCCCCGAGCTTGCGCAGAGCGGTACGGCCGTTGGCGTCAATCTCGTAACTGCCTGTCTTGAATAGCAGCTTGTCTTCCATCGATACATAAACCTGGCCGTTCTTCATGGTCACCGTCAGACCGTTGTTCTCAAACCCAAACAGGGCTTCTGAAACCTTGTCCTTCAGCACCTTTACTGCCTTCTGCTGGGCGTCAAGCATCTTCTCGAGCTCGGCAAGCCTCTCATTCCGCTTCTCGAGTTCGTATGTAAGCTCCTCCAGTGTTGCCTTCTTGGTGTCCAGATTCATTTCAAGGTCACGCAAAAGGTCCTCTCTCTGATGAAGCTCTGTCTGGGCCTGTCTCAGCTCAGTAAGAAGCCTCTGCGTCTCCTGTGCCTTGCCGGCGGCCAGTTCGGCCTGTGCCCTCTGCAGCTCCTCATAGCGCGTTGAGAGCCTGCTGACCTCTTCCCTTGTCTGACTCAGATCAGTGCGGGCTCTCTGCAGCTCGCCGGTGAGCCTGTTGACTTCTTCGGTCAGCTGCCCTGATTTCGCGGTAAGCTCCCTGTTAGACATAGCCAGCCAGATATTTTCCGCCTTGAGTGAATCACGCTCTGCCATCAGCATCAGATTCCTGTCTATGAGACTGTTGTGCCTTTTCCCCGTAACACAGGAGACTGCAGTGAATGCAATCATCAGAACCGGTAACATTATTTTCAGTGCTTTCATGATGTGAAAGATTTTTGCTTTCCACCTGTTGCGAAATAAACAATAATTGACCAAAGCTGTTCTAAATTGCCGGATGAATAATCAACAATGAAACATTTTTGCTGCCGCAGGCTGAGAAGGATATCCGCGAGGATTCATTCAACCGGAGAGCCTTTCGGCAAAAACTAAAATATAAGTATCTTTGCCCCGGCATCTGACAACCTGAATCAATGTCATCAGAACGACTGTTAGATAAGATTGAAACCCCTGAAGACCTCAGGAAACTTGACAGGCTTGAGCTGGTCAGGATCAGTGATGAGCTAAGGCAACATATCATTGATGAGGTCAGCAACAATCCCGGCCATTTCGGGGCAAGCCTCGGGGTGGTGGAGCTGACCGTAGCCCTGCATTACGTCTATAATACACCATATGACAAGATAGTCTGGGATGTGGGTCATCAGGCCTATGGACACAAAATACTCACCGGCAGAAAAGCACAGTTCCACACAAACCGTAAATACAAGGGTATCAGCGGCTTTCCCCGAATGGCAGAGAGTGAATATGATGCCTTCGGGGTGGGACACTCCTCAACCTCCATCTCAGCAGCACTGGGTATGGCTGTGGCAGCACAGACCAAAGGGGAAAAAAGGAAAGTGGTGGCAGTGATAGGCGACGGCGCCCTGCAGGCAGGGCTCGCTTTTGAAGGTCTCAACAACGCCGGCAACCAGCAGGCTGACCTGCTGGTGATACTCAATGATAACAATATCTCCATTGACGCCAGCGTCGGAGCCCTGAAGGAATATCTCCTTGACATAACCACCAGCAAGACCTATAACAGGTTCAAGGATAAGGTATGGCGACTGCTGGGCAGATACAAGAAGGTAGGCACAAGGGCCAGGACCCTGGCAGCACAGATAGAAAGCGGTATCAAGGGTACGGTGCTTGAACAGAGTAATCTGTTCGAATCGTTGAATTTCAGGTATTTCGGACCTATTGACGGCCATGACGTGCTGCATCTTACCCGTGTGCTTGAAGATCTCAAGACTATCCCGGGCCCGAAACTGCTGCATTGTGTCACGGTCAAGGGCAAGGGATTCCCTAAGGCCGAGGAACAACAGACCATATTTCATGCACCCGGCAGATTTGACAAATGCACCGGTGAACTGATCAAGCCGGCAGAGTGCCCTAAACACGCCCTTTACCAGGAGGTGTTCGGACAGACACTGCTGGAGCTGGCACGACAGAACGATAAGATAGTGGGCATTACCCCTGCCATGCCTACCGGATGTTCACTCAACATCATGATGAAGGAGATGCCGGGCAGGGCATTTGACGTGGGCATCTGTGAACAGCATGCTGTTACCTTCTCTGCAGGACTGGCAGCAAACGGCATGTTGCCTTTCTGCAACATTTACTCATCATTCATGCAGCGCGCCTATGACCAGGTCATTCATGACGTGGCCATTCAGGGACTCAGGGTGGTGTTCTGCATGGACCGCGGAGGACTGGTAGGTGCCGACGGGGCTACACACCATGGCTTCTTTGATATTGCATTTATGAGAAACATTCCCGGCATGATCACCGCTGCCCCCATGGATGAGGTGGAACTGCGCAACGTAATGTACACAGCCCAGCTGGAAAAGACAAAAGGACCCTTCAGCATACGCTACCCTCGCGGTACAGGTGTGATATGTGACTGGCAGCAGCCGTTTGAGGAGATCCCCGTGGGTCGTGCAAGACTTATCAGCGAGGGTACTGACATCGCCGTGCTGAGCCTGGGTCACCCCGGCAACTTCGTTGTTGAAGCCGCTAAAAGTCTCCGTGCAGAGGGGATATCAGTCCTTCACTATGACATGCGTTTTGCCAACCCCCTTGACGAGGAGGTATTGCACAGCGTCATGAAACGCTTCAGAAAAATCATCACTGTGGAAGACGGGATGATCAAGGGAGGCTTCGGAAGTGCAGTACTTGAATTTGCGGCTGATAATGGCTATTCGGCTGAGGTGAAGCGCATGGGCATCCCCGATTATTTCGTGGAGCATGGCACCCAGCAGGAGCTGTGGCATGAATGCGGGTATGATGCTGCCGCGATTGAGCAGGCCATTATTAAGGCAACAGGCCATTAAAAATTTTCGATTTTCGATTTTGGCCGTAATGAATTGCAGATTTGC
>Ga0116141_10001732_pt1 | contig 18824 bp, 15 predicted proteins | sample AD_UKC097_MetaG_FD_89744 | JGI IMG/M metagenome (GOLD analysis project Ga0116141, IMG submission 89744) | Active sludge microbial communities of municipal wastewater-treating anaerobic digesters from USA - AD_UKC097_MetaG | ecosystem: Engineered > Bioreactor > Anaerobic > Digestate | place: USA...
AGTTCCGAACCCCCGGATACTTCTATGGCAGACCTTCCGCCTCAGGTTACAACGGAAGTGGCTCATATGGTTCAAACCTTTCGCCTGCCGACACTGCCTTAACGCGGATCATCCGCGAAAGGGAGGCTGAACTGAGGAATGATGGCGATGGCCCTGTACCGGAAGACCTGCTTACGGCATCAGCCAGCGGTCTCGACCCCGACATCTCAGTGGAGGCAGCAGTTTACCAGATAAAGAGGGTCTCCCGGGTCCGCAACCTCCCTCAGGAAAAAGTTATGCAACTTGTGATTGAAAATGTCGAACCTGTGGTTCCTCTCTCGAACGGCAGAAAAGTGGTGAATGTTCTGAAGTTGAATCTCGCGCTCGACAGTATATCGGAGAGAAGATAAAATGGCCGGCGATTCATCAAAAGCACTCCACTTCCTTGCTCTTCTGAAAGAGTCGCAAAGAGGAAAGCTGAAGATCTACATCGGAATGGCGGCGGGGGTGGGGAAGACTTACCGGATGCTGATCGAAGCCAGAGAGTTGATCGAAAATAACATAGAAGTGGTTGCCGGCTACATTGAGGCTCACGGGAGAAAGGAAACCACGGCCCAAATCGCGGGCATACCGGTAATGCAGCGAAAGAAGGTGTTCTATAAAGGGAGGGAACTCGAAGAGATGGATCTGGATGCACTGCTGATCCAGCATCCCGGGGTTGTCCTCGTGGATGAACTTGCCCATACGAACATCCCCGGATCTTCGAATGCAAAAAGATGGCAGGATGTGATTCAGATGCTTGATGCCGGTATTAATGTTATCACCACAATGAACATCCAGCATCTCGAGAGCATAAACGAAAAAGTGGAAAAGATCACAGGGATAAATATAACCGAACGGGTACCCGACCTTGTGATCAACAGGGCTGATGAAATCGTTAATATCGATCTTACCGTCGACGGTCTTCTCGAGAGGTTAAAAGAAGGGAGGATATATGAACCCTCAAAGGTTCCTGTCGCGCTTCAGAACTTCTTTCAGCCCGAAAAGCTGTTGCAACTCCGCGATCTTACCCTTAAAGAGGTGTCGCGCCAACTCGAAAGGAAGATTGTAAGCAGTATACCTCCGGAATGCAGGGATCAGCTAAAAACCGTGGTCTCAGCCATCAGCCTCAACACGGCTTCGGCCAAAAAGGTTATAAGGGGGTCATCAAGATTAGCTTCCATTTACAACTCAAAATGGTTCACTGTTAACATTCAGGAGCCCGGTGAGGAACCTGAAGTTGTGGATCCCGGTCTTCAGAGGCATCTGATGAACAATTTTAAACTCGCGATGGAACTCGGATCAGAAATTGTGCAGCTCAAGGGGCGTGAACCGGCTATAGAGATCGTGAAATTTGCCGTGTCGGTCGAAGCTGCATTGATCGTGATCGGCAAACCGGTATTTTCTTTAAGTTACAGGCTCAGGCTGAAAAATTTCTTCAGAGAACTCGTCAGACTGACCGGGAAAAACAACATTGACATTTTAATGGTTTCATCAAATGCTGACACTAAAAAGTAAGATCATCGCCGGGTTCAGCCGCTATTCATCCTGGTCCTTTTTACGGGACTGACCGGGATATTTTTCATTAACAAGCTGGCGAATGAAGCCCATGGCACCATCGCGGATAATTACCACACAGTCGATTACTGCATGTCTATGCACAACGCTCTCGATGTGATCGAAGTGGCTGTAAACAGGGCTTACGGGGGGCTCGATGATTACCCGGAAGGGGAGGCAGGCAGCGCGATCACCTCCTTAAAAGAAAACCTCAAAAGAGAGAAACTGAATATCACGGAGGAGACAGAAGCCGATCTGGTTGACGAAGTGGAAAAGAACTTTAACAAACTAACGCTTGCGCTCGAACAGTTGAAAGCACAGGGCCGGAACCGGGATGCCATCAGGCGGACGGTCTGGTTGGCGATCGCACAGACCAGGAAAGCAGTTTCTGCAATCTACGATCTGAACATGAAAGCAATCATAAGCAAAAACGAAAAACTCGTCTCAACCGCCGAAGAAGTGACGATCTGGAAGATCACGGCAGTCTCCTCCAGTATAATCCTGGCACTGATCTTTATGATAGCCTTCCCAAGAAAGGTTATTAAACCGTTAAAGGAATTAACCGCGAAGATCAGGCTTATCATAACCGGAAAGTACCACCAACGGCTCGATGTAGTGGCCGACGACGAGATAGGTAAACTGGCCGCCGCGTTCAACGAAATGGCCGAAAAACTCGAGGCATATGAAGAACAGCACTATGACCAGCTCCTCTTCGAAAAGCGGAGAATCGAAGCATTGGTTGAGTCGATGGAAGATGGTGTGATGTTCATCGACGACAACAACAAAATTGCCCTCGTGAATTCCTCGATGACCAGATTAACCGGGATGAGAAAGGAAGAAGTTACCGGGTCGCCGGTTAAAGATCTTGCGGCACAAAACAATCTGATAAGTCTTCTTGATGAAAGGGTAACAGCCCGTGGCTCCGGTGTGGATGAACCAACCGCCCCAATAAGGGTTGTATCAGAAGGCGAAGAATTGTTTTTCAACGCGAGGGTGGAGACTCTCGTGAACTACTCCTCTTTCTTCAAGAGAGAAGTGTTTACCGGTACCCTTGTGATAATGCAGGATGTAACCCAGTTTCACAAGCGCGATGCAGCGAAAACCAACCTTCTGGCCACAGTTTCCCACGAGTTCAAGACTCCGCTTTCATCGATCAATTTGTGCCTTAAGCTTCTTGAAGATAAACGCACCGGCACACTGAATGGCGAGCAGAGAGAAATTCTTTCCACTCTGCGGGGGCAAAGCAACCGGCTCTCAAGGGTGATCAATGAGTTGTTGGAGTTTTCACAGATCGAGACGGGTAATATAAGATTGAATATCCGGAAAATTAACCCTACCGATGTAATGGAGTTAAGCGCGACCGCGCTTATGTTCAACGCGGGTGAAAAGCAGATCGAGATGGTTACTGAACTTGAAGAAAGCTATCCCGGAGTGATGGGCGATATCGAAAAATCGGTATTTGTCTATGTAAATCTTCTTAACAACGCAATCAGATACTCACCGGTTGGGGGAGAGATCATCCTTCAGATAAGAAAAGAAGATAATATGGTGATTTTTTCCGTGAAAGACAGGGGGCCCGGTATCTCCCGGGAGAATGTCGAAAAACTTTTTAAGCGGTTTTCACAAATCGACCCCAAAAGCAGCAAGGGATGGGGGTTGGGCCTTGCGATCGCGAAGGATTTCGCTGACGCGCAGGGTGGAACCATCGGTGTGAATTCAGAGCCCGGCAAAGGGAGTGAGTTCTGGTTCTCACTCCCTGTAGCCAAAGTTTAATGTCTGTAACTATAATCCGTAAGCCGCCAAGCCCGGGAATGCCAGACTTAATGTTCCAAGGATCAGATAGAATGCAACAAGCACGCCTATTGAGAATGCAACATATTTATTGGTGTCGTTGCTGTTTGAGAGCTTTGCAAGACCAATACCGGTAAGGTACGCGGACCAGATCTTTATCGGGTCAACGATCGAAAGATACGACTTCATCGCGCCCTTCACAGGGATAAATGAAGCAAGTGAAGTGTCGTTGATCATTTGCGACAGCACAAGCGTGGCGATCGTGGAGATAACCATTCCACCGACCGCCAAAAGTGCGGGCAGCGAGTAGGTTATCATCATTCCTTTATATGTTATGGGACTCTTCAGTATCAACTTGGCAAGGAGAAGATAGATACCTGAGGCGATGAAGAACATAATAAAACCGCCGATAAAGATCGGTACAACGATGAATACATAGCCGATCGGGCCCGACATCATCTTTTTCTGCGACTCCATGGCGGACTCAAACTGCTTTATCTGTTCAGCGCTCTTGTTTTCTTTTTTCAGTTGCTCCAGAGTCTGCTGTTTTTGTTTGTTCCACATCTCGTCTGCCACCTGGGCATCGGTGAACTTGAGAATAGTGAAAAGAGCCGCTGCCGCTAACATAATGGTGATCGGGAGCAGCCAGTCTGAGGTTTTCAGTTCAAATTTCGCGATCGATTCGAATGTTGCCGCGGGGGCGGTGATCACACCGGTGAATTTATCCGAAAATGAGAGTTCTTCGGAAAGCACCTCTTCTTCTTCACGGTTGAATTCATTTTCCATATTGGTCTCTTTCTTGAGTGATATTATTATAAAAACTGTTAAACCACACTTTAAAAATATGAAATAAAGGTTTCCGAACCACTTTTATGCCCTGTTGATACACGGCAAATTGAACCTTTAAGGCGCGTTTGTCGACAAAAACAGGGCACTCGTCGAATAATTCGGTCACAAACACACTAAAACTGAAGGTTTGAGCCGGAAATCACGACTAAATATTGCTGAAAATCTTTATTTTCGATCTCTAATGAAGATTTTTATGCATTTGGGTTAAACCTTCTCGCAGATTGATCTGTCAAAAGTTTGGATCATCAAAATGTTATTATCAACAACCCTTTAATCAAAGGAGGCCAGATGAGGCAAAAAATCTCATTGTTAACCCTCGCAGTAGTTTTGTTCGCGGCACTTCCGGTTTTTGCCCAGTTGGCACCACCGGACAGCCTCAAGGCGACTGAAGTCAGCTCGTTCCACAGCAAGTATGTAAAGCTTGAGTGGAAGTACGCGCAACCTTCGCCAACAGCCATGGTTCGCTACAAGGTTTTCAAAAAACACCTTGACAGCACCAACTTTGTTGTGATCGCCAGCAACCTGAGAGACAGGAAGTTCAACGATCTCCGTGTTGCACCGGGTGCCACATATGAATATTATGTAGTGGCCTACAACAACAGCACGACCAGTGACCCCTCAAACACTGTAAGCATCACCCTTGCGCCACCACCGCCACCTCCGGCTTTCGGTCTCATAACCGGAACGGTTGTCGACGCTAATGGCGCGCCTATTCAGGGTGCTTTCGTGAAGACATTCTCGCAGTCATCGCACTATGGTGTTTCTGCAAGAACCGACGCGAATGGCTTCTTTAAGATGAGGGTTAATACAGGTTCATATTTCCTGCAGACATCCAAACCCGGATACTTCTGGGAATATTACGATAATGTGACCTCACTAGCCAATGCCACCCCTGTAGTTGTGGCCGAGAACGATTCACTCGCTCTTGCCATCGACCTGGCATCTTTTGTTCCACCTGCAACTTACACCCTTTCCGGAACCGTGACCAACGACCAGGGTGCAGCGCAGAGAGCTGAGATATATGTGTACAAGGTAAGAGGCGGCAACTATCACTGGATGGTTAAGAGAACCCACACCGACAGCCTCGGTGCTTACAGCGTTTCAGTTAAAGAGAACGACACGGTTATAGTTTACGCGAAGACATACGGATTCGTTTACTATCCCGAGTTCTACAACAACAAACGCACTATAGCCGAAGCTGACAGGATCGCTATCACCGGCAGTGTTACCGGCGTTGATTTCGTAATGGATCCTCTCCCTGTTTACGCGAATGGTGTAACCGGTCTTATCGAAGACACAACAGGTACCCCGGTAATGGGTTATGTTTCTGCTTACAGAGTCGACAACACCTCCTTTGGCAAGAAAATGTACTCGGTACACACTGATTCGTTTGGTGTTTACACATTCGCTAACCTGGTCCCCGGCAAATATGTCCTCTTCGCCAAACCAATGGGCAGCTACTTCCCGACTTGGTTCCGTTACGACGGTACCCAGGCTTGGAGAAGAATTCAGGCTGACTCTGTAATGGTTGACGAGCTGACAGTGGTTAACGGCATCAACTTCACCGTCCGCACAAGACCCGACAGTGGTTTTGCATGGATCTCGGGTGCGGTTATAGCCGGCCTTGGTGAATCAGGCGTCGAGTCGTTCGTTTATGCAATCGATGAAAACGGCGAGGTTGCCGGTTTCGCGATGACAGACCGTAACGGAAGATTCGTTATCGACGGTATGTACCCGGGTCAGTACACTGTAGTGCCTGACAGGGCCGACTACCTCGGCGCGGTAACCGCGAATGCTGTGATCAGCACCGGAAACTATAATCCATTCGTAAGCGTCAGACTGCAGAACGATTCTCCTTCTGATGTTAACGACGGAACAGTGGTCACCGGATATGATCTGGCACAGAACTTCCCGAACCCGTTCAACCCGTCAACAACCATCCGCTACTCTATTCCTGAAGCCGGAGTTGTTACGGTAAAGGTTTTCAACATTCTTGGAAAAGAAGTTGGAACCCTCGTTAGCGGATTCCATCAGGCCGGAACATACAGCGTTCAGTTCGATGCTTCGAAACTCGCGAGTGGTGTTTACCTCTATCAGCTTGAAGCAGGCAGCTTCAAAGCAACGAGGAAGTTTACGCTCCTTAAATAGGTATGAGGTATGAAGTATGAGGGATGAAAACTGAATACTTCTACTGAAAGAAACTTTAAAGCCGCTTCTCTGGAAAGGGAAGCGGCTTTTCTATTTGGGGAAATGTAGCCCTGGGTTTAGCTTTTCGGGAGCCGGATTATGTAGCTTGCGCCTTTACCCAGGGTGAGCTTTGTACCGCGAAGCCATGGGTTAAGGTAGCGGAGCGTTTTGTAATTCGTACCGTTTTCGATCGCGAACGCAACCAGATCGTTAATTGTGGAGGATACAACAACCTCTTTGTAGGGGGTGGGTTTCCAATAATCGTTTTCGGTGAGTAGATATCCGAATTTCGCGGGGTCTTCGAAGATCAACTTCGCTGCCGCTATCCGGGGGACATACCGCATTGTTTCATCCGGCAACAGAAGGTTAAAGTAGTTGTTCGTTTTCTGCGAAGCGATCCTGGTTTCCATTCCGTACATTCCCATATTGTATGAGCCGGCGGCGGCGCACCATGAACCGAATTTTGCCCGGGCACTTTTCAGATAGCGGATGGCAGCCACGGCAGATTTCTCGGGGTCGTACCTCTCATCCACTTCCTTGTCGATCCTCAGTCCGAACTGTCGCCCCGTTTCATCGAGGAACTGCCAGAATCCGGTGGCTTTTGCAGATGAGATAAGATTATCGAGCCCGCTCTCAACTATCGCGAGGTACTTGATATCGGTTGGTACCCCTTCCATTTTTGCGATTGAATCAAATTTCGAGAACCACTTTCCTGACCGTTTAAAATACCTGAACATCAGATGCTCCTGGCGGCTAAGAAGGATGAGTTCGTTCTCTATCCTCTCCTTCACTTCGGGGTCTGAGAGTGGTACTTTCTCACCGAAAACCGTTATCTCTTCCGGAAGGGCAGGGTTGTAAACCCAAGGCTTGGGGGTGTCGGTTAATTTTGCGGCTGAAAGGAACAATGTGAGGAGTATGAGGGTAGAAATCTTGTATATTTTTTGCATATTTGACTCTATAAAAATGGATATCTGCGAACAGACCAACGGCTGTTCGTGAATTTTAAACAAGAAAAGCGAAAAGCTTATATGACCGGAACGGAAGTTCTTAAAGAACAAGCGGCACATGCTGCTCTTAAGTATGTCAAGAGCGGATACACCGTCGGATTGGGCACAGGCTCAACCGTAAAATACGCTCTTGAAGGTTTGGCAAAAAACCTAAAAAGCGGTACACTTCAGAATATCCGGGGTATCGCGACCTCGGGATCGACGGAAAAAGCCGCCTTGGCGCTTGGAATACCACTTGTAACCTTCAAAGAAGCTCCCTCCCTCGATGTTTACATCGACGGTGCCGACGAGGTTGATCCCTCGATGCGTCTGATCAAAGGGGGTGGGGGCGCGCTTTTAAGGGAGAAGATTGTGGCGCAGAACTCGACACTCAAGATAATAGTGGTCGATAGCTCAAAACTTTCAAAAAGGATCGGGGAAAGGTGGGCAGTACCGATCGAAGTGTTCCCGTTTGCCGTTGATGTCGAAACGGAATTTTTAAAATCGCTGAGCGCTGTTCCGAAACTGCGGCTTGCCCCGGACGGTTCGGCTTATGTAACCGACAACGGTAACTACATTCTTGATACCAACTTTGGAGAGATCACCGGAGTGAAAGAACTGGTGACGATGCTCGACTCACGGGCCGGCATTGCCTGCCACGGGATATTCCGCGGGTTAGCTGATTTACTTATAGTTGCCTCCGGGGTCGGTGTAACCGAGATGAGGCTTGGCGAAAAAGAGAAGTTCCTCAGCCTGTTGAAGGCTATCAAGGTTATGTGATCAGGCCTAACTCCGCAAGTCTTCTCCCAATTTTAGTACTGATCTGGTCAATCCGGCAGTTGTTGATAGCCGGTTCCAATTCCAGAAGATTCTGAGGCATCGAAGGAACCGGGGCCTCGTCCGGATCCTGAGCTACAGCGATGCCACCGACCGAACGGATACGCAATGCTCCCTCTGAACCGTCGCACCCCATGCCGGTAAGTACCACTCCTATCGATTTAATACCGAAAACCTCAGCCATTGAAGCGAACAGGACATCGGCGGAGGGCCTGACAAAATTGATATGGGGCGACTCCTCCAATCTGAAAACCCGGTTTTGTCCATCAATCTGAAGATGTTTGTCGCCCGGGGCGAGATAAACACTTCCGGGTGAAATCTTCATGTTGTTTGTCGGGATTGTAACCCCACCCGGGATCAGATTCCCAATATTCTGGGCAAAGGTCTCTATCATCCAGTCAGGGCCATGCTGAACTATAATGAAAGCCGCGCGCTCGTCGATAGTAAGTGTTCGTAGAAGTTCAACAATGGTAGCAGGCCCTCCGGTTCCGGCGGCAATTCCGACGGCGCTAAAAGGGAGAGAGTACCCCGCGGCTGAAAATTCAGCCGGGATCGAGATCTTTATCTTACCTTGCTCCTGACGCTGAAAACCATCGCGCACTGCTTTTTTCACGATCTGTGGGATGAGGGGCTTCTGTATGAAAATGTCGGCCCCGCTCATCATAGCTCTCTCTTTTGCACCCTCGATACTAAGCGAAGTAATGAGGATTATTACAGGGCTACCGAGTCTTTCGATCCTTAGGCGTGTGGAGAGGGTGATACCGTCCATCACGGGCATCATCCAGTCGGTTATCACCATATCAAATGGAGCGGCCCTGTGCGCGTCAAGAGCTTCCTCACCATCCATGGCTTCAAAAAGCTCGTAACCCTCTCCCGCGAGGACAGTTTTTATTATCAGGATGTTGGACCGGTCGTCGTCAACTATTAAAATTCTTTTCATTTCCATTTCCCGCGTTTTGCTCTGAGCAAAAATAGCAATTCACCGCTGAAAACAATCAAAAATTTACGACTTCAAATCCTCTTGGAATAAAAATGCTTAAATTTTAAACTGAAACCTTAAAATTTAGGCAAATTAACCGAAAGTGCATGTTATCAAACCGTTATTCACTCTAATCTTGCTTGGCCTGATCGCGGGAGGGCCGCTTTTCCCTCAGTCAACAGGGACCCTGAGGGGATTCGTAACCGACTCCACCAACGGGGGCTCCGTGATCTCCGCGAACATTATTATCGTCGGAACCAAACAGGGAGCCGCATCCGACCTGCAGGGTTACTACTTCCTTCCGGGTATAAAGACGGGGAAGCAGATCGTCAGGGTCTCGAACATCGGATATATCACCCGTGAGGTCGAGGTAAGGATCGTAAAGAACACGATCACCCAGCTTAATATTGCCCTCGTGCCATCATCCCTCACCCTGGATGAAGTGCAGATAACCGGCACCAAGCGGCCTGAACTCTCCGACCCTTCTATCAGCATCGAGCAGATACCGCTTCAGCAGATAAAATCGGTACCCGCGGGGATCGAGGCCGACATGCTCCGCGCGCTTAAGGTATCCCCGGGTGTAACCTCTACCGGAGATATCACGGCCAGATATTATGTAAGGGGCGGCGGAAGCGACCAGAACGCGGTGGTTGTTAACGGCGCGGTGCTCTATAACCCGTTTCACGCCCTCGGGCTTTTCTCAGTGGTTGATCCCGAGATGATTAAAATGGTGGAGTTCTTCAAGGGTGGTTTCACCTCAGAGTATGGCGGAAGGCTCTCTTCAATTCTTAATGTTGTAACGCGCGACGGTAACAAGAACAGGTTCGTGGGAACCGCGGCCGCTAGCAGCATGTCGGGTAAAATGTCGATCGAAGGCCCTCTCCCGAACGGTTCGTTCCTCTTTACCGGGCGGAAAAGTTACAGGCCCGAAGCGGTTCAGAAGTTCCTGAACAACCGTGCCGCCCCTTTCGAGTTCTATGATGTTTCATTCAAACTTAACTACTCGAATCCCGAGTTTTACGAAAATGGCTGGTTCACGGTTCACGGGTTCTTTAGCGACGACAAGATCGAGAACAAAAACCTCGCGAAAGAGGATTATTTCTTCAAAAACTCGGCGATCGGGCTCAACTGGTATCAGGTATGGGCTTCGCCACTCTACTCAAACATGTCTTTCTCATACACCACCTTCGAAGGGGAGGTGCAGCCGAACCTTACCGCGTCGAAGCCGAGGAGGAACCTGATCGCCGATTTCACAAGTAACTGGGATTTCACTTACATTTTCGACAGTCGCGACGAGATCTGGGCCGGCTTCCATAACAAGATAATGAGCACCGAGCTCAGGCTTACCAACCTCTTCGGCAGCAAGACCGATATGCAACAGCGGGGCCTCGACATGGTTGCTTACCTTAAATACAAACTTCTGCGGTTCGAAACATTCAAAATGGATGCCGGTGTAAGACTTAATGTGGTTTCAGCCTCTGAAAAAAGCCCTTTCCTTCTTGAGCCAAGATTTAATGTCACTTGGACCCCACTGCCGATCCTCGCCCTGAGGCTCGGTGTCGGAAGATTCTCACAGAACCTGGTAACCCTTTCAAATGAGGAGGAGTTGATCTCAATATTCGAGCCTTGGGTTATCGTTCCCGATTATCTGAAACCGGCACAATCGACCCACCTTATCGGCGGTATCGACTATTACCTCACCGAGTCGCTAAAACTCTCGATAGAGGGGTATTACAAAGACATTGATAATCTGGTTGATATAAACGAATTAAAATACACAAACCTTGATCCCGATTTTGTTCAGGCCGACGGGCGGTCGTACGGGTTGGATTTCAGTTTCGACTATTCGCTCCAGACGATCTTCTTCAAGGGATCTTACTCACTCAGTTATTCCTACAAAAAGAAAGACGGCATCGAGTTCCACCCCCGTTACGACACCCGGCATACAATTAACCTGCAGGCAGGGTGGATATTCCTCGAAGGATTTCAACTCAATGTTGTCTGGCGCTATTCAACAGGCCTTCCGTACACGGGCATCGCCGGTTACTACGACAAGTGGAACATCCCCGATCCATGGTCGCAGTGGTACGCCATCGGGGCTTATGATCCCTCATTCCTCTACGGCGCAAGGAACGCCCAGAGGCTTCCTTCATATCACCGGCTCGATATAAGCCTCTCGAAAACATTCAGACTCTTCTTCATGAAGATCGACTTTGATGTAAGTCTGCTCAATGTATATGACCGGAGAAACATATTCTACTTCGTCCGCGACACGGGTGAGCGTGTCGACATGCTCCCATTCCTTCCATCGGCAAGCTTAAGGATCGAAATATGAGAAAGTATGGAATTTTGCTGGTTGCTGTGGTATCCCTCCTGAACCTCTCATGCGATGAAGAGTTCGCCCCCAAGATCCCTTTCGAGGAGAAGTATTTCGTGTATACCTCGCTCAAGGGAGACTCGACGAAGCAGATAATTATGGTGGCCCGCAGCTATGATGTTACAAATTTTGATCCTAAAAGCAACACTTCGGCACCCGAAATCCCCGGTTGTATTGTCGAAGTGGTGCAGCAGGGCATCACCTACCGCTTCCGCGACACGCTGATCGACCGGCCCGACACTTCACGCTATGGACCCAAAATGGCGGCTTATGTTTCAACGGAATTCGTGCCCGGGGCTGAAAAAAACCTCTCGGCCCGTGTGATCCTGCCGAACGGTAAACTGATAACATCATCCACAGTTGTTCCACCTCAGATGTTCATCGAAAAATCGGTTTTCACGATCGGCTACGACCGAAACAGCACCCTCTACGGCCGTTATACACTTCAGTGGCGGACGGCAGATCTTTTCCTGTATGTACCCAAACTCGAGATATTCTATATGCGCGATGACAAACCGGGCGTTTTCAAGATGGAAGTGCCGCTCGAGTATAGAACAGTCAACAAAAAACTTGAGGTTGTATATCCCCCGGTTAGCACGAACAGGTGGGTTTCTTACGACTACAACGCCATCGACTCAGCCATGGCGAAGATCTCTGAAGGTTACGACTTTAAGGGTATGTTCCGCGTCGTTCGCGCTGAGATAAGACTGCTCGTTTACGACACCAACTTCGCGAAATACTACTCAAGCGTTAACGGATACCTCGATCAATATTCTGTCCGCCTCGATGAGAATGTCTTCACCAACATCAACGGCGGGCTCGGAGTCTTCGGCTCCTACATGATGACCCGTGAGATCCTCCTCTTCGATCTTGATTATGTGGCGTCGTTTGGGTACCGGGTAAGATAAATGTTAAATGTGAAATGTTATTATAGAGCTATTGCACCCTGTGCGTTTCCATAAATTAAAGAACAAAAAAAGGCTGCCCGAAAAACGGGCAGCCTTTTTATTTGTAAAGTGTTTGGTGTTAGCTGTTAAACTTAGGTTTTAAAATCATATTTAACATTTAACATTTAACATTTACTTCATCAGTATCATCTTCTTGGTAGCAAGGGTGTTGTTACCGCTGATCAGTCTGTAGAAGTAGATACCGCTGGGCATTGTGTAGCCGTGGAGTGATCTGCTGTCCCATTCATACTTGTAGCTACCGGGAGCGAGTTCCTGATTTACAAGGATGTTAACCAGTTCACCTGAAGCATTGAATATCTCAAGGCGCATTGTTGAAGCCTTGGCAACGCTGAAGGAGATGGTGGTTGTCGGGTTGAATGGGTTCGGGAAGTTCTGGTTCAGAGAGAACTCTGTTGGAACGCCTGATTCTTCTTTTTCGAGACCAACGATACCGTACATGATCTGGTAGTATCTCCAGAGGGTGTCGGCGAGTGCAAGGTCGGTTGCTTCAGCCCAGTTGGTAAGGGTCGCGTCGGTAATTCCGAAAGTTGGACCGCCGCCTCTTGTGCCCTGACCGTTTCTGTGGCAGGCAACGGCACAGGTGTTGATCATACCGCCGGTGACATTCGAATAGGTGATCGTCAGGTTTGGTCTGATCGGCATAAAGCTGTGGTTAGAGATGTCATAACTTCTTGCGGTAACCGCATTGTGAGTCATGTGGCAGCTAACGCACTGGCTGATAGCCTGCGGGTGTTTCGAGTGATTGTTAATGCCGTTTGTTTCAGCAGCTTTGTCAGCGTGGCACATTACGCAGCCAACACCGGGTGTAAGAGAATTGAAATCCTGTTTCAACTGGTGAGCCTGAGCTGTTTCCTGATGCGGATCGTGACAGGTAACGCAGGTCATCATACCGGTAGTGGTATTGAAGTGCGCGGAGTACTTAAAGTCTTGCGACTGCTGGTGATGCTGTTTCGAGGTCTTGCCGTCAGGCCAGAGACCCGGTTTAGCGAAGATATATCCGGCGAGGTCTTCACCCACAGGGTAGGTTTTACCGGTTGTTTCATCGTATGGATATTCAAAAACCTGGTTTTTGCTGTAGCCTCTGAAGTGGCACTGACCGCAAACATCAAGCTTTCTTTCGTATGAAAGGTCTGTAAGTTTTTTAACATGACCGGTACCCGAGAATCCGCTGGGATGTCCGTGGCATGATTCGCAACCTACTACCATGTTGGCAGGGCTGCTGTTGTTTGCCCAACTGTAAACCCATGCAGTATCTGAACCTGTTACAACCGCGTTAACGGTGTTGGTGTTGTTTCCGGGGACGACATGGCAGCCGGCGCATGTTTTGTCCCATGATTTGGCACGGAAAGCGTTATCCTGAACTTTAAGTGAACCTGATGTGGTAAACCATGTCTGTGGATTGTATGCTGCCCAGTTGCCTGAAGAATTGTTTTTGTATTTGAGAAGGTTCCACTGAACGGGGAGCATATAGTGGCTCTGACCGATCTTCACGAGGTAGCGCTGTTTCCAACCGCCGCCATAGGTTGAAACGATCTTGTACTCAACCGGTGAACCGGTAGCGGGGTTGAGGGTTGCAAACCATTCACCCGCGGCAACGCGGAAAGTTACAGTTGCGTTTCCATAAGCGGAACCCATTGAAACAGTCTGGGTGAAGTCACCCTTCATGTTGTCTGTTGCAGGTGGTAAATGTATCTGAGAGTGTAAAGTCGCCTTCCATGAGTTAAAGCCTGGGAATGTGCGAAGTGGGGCAGCATGGCAACCCATACCGCAGTTTTCGACACCGACATAATTCTGCGCGAAAATACTTGAGGTAAGTAGTATAAGCACAGTAAGGATTCTTTTCATTGTATTCTATCTCCTGTTGAGAAATTAATCGCTTGCAACTCAAAAATAAGACTAAAAGTTCTTTTTACACTGTAAACAAATGTGAAAAAATATTCATTTTTTATTCTTGGCAGTATTAAATAGTTTAGCCCCCGTTAACGGATAAATTATCATGAACATACTCATAGTAGAAGACGAAGAACAGCTTGCCCTCTCGCTGAAGAAACTTTTTCAGGAGGAGGGGCACAATGCAACCCTCGCGTTCGATGGTGAACGGGGGTGGGAGCTGTTGCAGAGCCTCAAGTTCGATATAATACTACTCGATTGGGTAATGCCCAAAATGAGTGGTATCGATCTCTGCAGAAAGCTGCGCGCGGCCGGCATTTCAACCCCTGTTATACTCCTTACCGCGCTAAGCAGTGTAAACAATGTTGTTGAGGGATTGAACCATGGCGCCGACGACTATGTAACCAAGCCCTTTCTCTTCGATGAGCTGATCGCCAGGGTAAACGCCGTTACCAGAAGGTTCGACAAATCGAACGAAGTGATCCACTTCGATGTGTTCTCGCTCGATCTGATCGGCCGGAAACTGGAATCAGCCACGGGGGTGATCAAACTGACTGAAAAAGAGTTCGACCTGCTGAAACTGTTCCTCAACAACCGCAACAGGATCATCTCTAAAGAGACTATAATTAAAGAAGTGTGGGGGCTCGATTTTGTTCCACAGACAAACTTTGTGGAAGCCTCTATTAAGAATATCCGGAAGCGGCTTTCGGAGTTCTCTGAAAAGAAATTCATAAGGAATGTGTACGGTGAAGGATACTTCTTCTCGGTTGATGAATAGTATCAGACAACTCTTTACTTTTTCCGTGAGGAACATCTTTCTCTGGATTTTCTTCTCCTTTGTGTCGTTCTTCACCATCTTCAGCGTTTTCTCGATCTTTTCGATCAGCAAGATCCTTCAGAATTCGGTTGATTCAGCTCTCAGGCATGAAACAGAAAAACTCCTCCGAACCATCGAATACACGGGTGATTCAATAATTGTGAAGAGCAGCATCGAGCTGAGCGAAGAAGACTTCAGGGAAGTAACCCTGCACCCTTATCTTCTTGAAGTGTACGACTCAGCCGGCCGTAGTCTTCTTAAGAGTGAGAACATCGCCAAATTCGGAGAGACGGGGAAGCGGTGGGAATCGTTCGGTGACCTCCCGCTCTTTGAAGTGTCCCGGGCCGGGGATCATGAGTTGAGAACTCACTACACTGTTATTAATTCAGAGTCGGGGAAGAGAGCAGTAGTGCAGTTGTCTACTTTTAACGACGATGTGAGCGAACGGCTCGGCTCATCTGTAAGATATCATCTCATGCTTGTCACGATAACTATAATTGTTATCATCCCTCTCTCGATCTATATCTCGCGAAGAACCTTCCGTCCTGTGCATGAAGTGGTGAACATTGCCAGATCGATCTCAGCGAACAATCTGAAAGGGAGAATCGAGAACAACGCGGAACCAGAAGACCCCGTCGGAAGGCTGCGGGATACCCTGAACGGGCTCTTTAACAGGCTCGACTTCGAGTTCGCGCAAGTCAGCAGCTTCAACAATAATGCTTCGCACCAACTGATGAACCCCCTGACCGCGATGAAAACCGAGATCGACTTTGCTCTTCGGCGCGAACGCGGGGTGGCCGACTATCAGGAGACACTCCGGGTCCTCGATTCACAAACTGAAAAAATGATCGCCATTGTTAAAAAGCTATTGGTTCTCTCAAAATTAAGAATAGAAGGTGAGCAGACCGGGGCGGTTATCAACCTCTCGAGGATAGTGGAAGATGTGTTAACTGCCGGATCAGCGAGAGTTGTGCCTGAGCTCGAGCATCAGGTGTTCGTGAAGGCTGATGCAGACCTGATGACCATGGTGGCCGGCAACATAGTTGAAAACGCTCTGAAGTATTCAGGTGAAGCACCTGTAAAGGTAACGCTGAGGATGGATAACGGTTCGGCACTCTTCAGAGTGGAAGACCTCGGGATCGGTATCCCCGATGATGAAAAAGAGAAGGTCTTCACAAGCTTCTACAGGGCAAGCAACGCTCAGGAGCGCGGCATCAACGGCTATGGTCTGGGGCTTTGCCTCGCCAAGACTATTATAACAGGCTTCGATGGCAAAATCACCATATCAAACAACACTCCTACCGGTACAATAATCGAAGTTTCGCTTCCTGCGGTAAAGATATCTATCGACTGAGCCGGCGGAGTAAGAGTACGGGTTCAATACGCCCGGGAAGTCCTTGGCAAACTAGAAATCGAAAAAAAAAGGTCCCCGGTTAGAGGGACCTCATCATATCTATTTTTTCCAGTCTTCAAGAATCTTCTTCATCGCGTCGAGGTCGAACGGGGGGTTCTTCATTCCCGCGGCTTTGGCCAGGGCTTTCTCCATGGTAGCAATCGCTTCGTTCTTCTTGCCTGCTTTTCCAAGAAGTTGGGCTTTCACTTTAAGGTTGTTGTAGTTCTCATCGATCGAGATCGAAATATCGATATATTTCATCGCGAGGTCGTGATCCTTCCCTGATTTCAACAGGTAGTCAGCTCCGCGGAATGGAGTCGCCCAGCTTACATCGGCTTTCAGTTTATCGAGAACATTTTTATGGCTTTCAAAAACAATATCGAAGCCGGTCTTCACATCCGCCCATGAAATTGTGAGGTGGGCTTTATCGCTGTCGACCGATTCAAAATTGAATGTAAGAAGCTCAACATTGCTAACCTTCGCAGGTTTAACCGTGAACCTCGCGGCGTCATTCGCCTGATTATAGCTTCCCGAGCCCCAGCTTGTATTATCTTTCGAGAGGATCACGGTCCACTCTGAAGTGCCTGGGATGGTGAAAAGACCGTAAGTGCCGGCCGGAACCTTCACGCCTCCGATGGTGGCTTCATGGGTCAGGGTAATAGTGGTGTTGGTGTTTGCGCCGGTTCTCCATACTTCGCCGTAAGGTACAAGACCGCCGAAGATTGTTCTTCCTTTTACAGATGGACGGGCGTATTTTACCGTTACTTCACTAATTCCTATTACCTGATAAAGGGATGCCGCGGGTGATGCCGCCGGAACCGCGGGGGCTTGGGCTTGAAGGGAGGTTAATGTGACAATGAAGGTGAAAAGTACAATTGCGAAAATTCTTTTCATGTGATTCCTCTGTTATTATGAGATGATATTATTATAACCAGATTGACGGGGGATCAGTTCAATCTTAAATGATACCCTTCTCCCTAAGTTCAAGATGACCTTCCCGGGTCTTGAGAAATCTCTCCCTCGACATAGCCTCGTCTCTGGTTTCATAAGTCTCATAATGAATAAGTTTGTAAGGGAAATGGCGGGAAGTAAAACCGCAGGCGCCAATGTTATGCTGCTCAACCCGGCGGGTGAGATCACTCGTCTGACCGATGTAGTGGCTGCCGTCTCTTAAACTTCGGAGGATGTAAACGAAGAACATTTTCTTACCTAACCCGGAATCTTCCCAAGAAGTTTTTTCTCATCATCAGTAAAATATTTAAGAGAGTTATTCAGGCTTTCCTTCGAGAAGTCATTCAAATGATCCCTGATGAAATTTGCAACCGTTACTTTCTCTTTCCGGGAGAGTTCCCTTAGTATCCAACCCACCGCTGTTTTGGCAAATCTTTCTTCTCTTGTAATCAGTTTTTGAGAAGATTCAATTAAAATATCTGTAAAATCGCCATTTTTTGCAATATTGGCAAAAGCAACCACCGAACACCTGACCAGCCACACATTTGAAGCGGTTGCCCATTTTGAGATTCCCAAGGCACACTTCATGCCGTGCTTCTCGATCATGGGACCAAGCACCCTCACACAGAACCAGTCACAGATATTCCAGTCATAGATCAGTCCTTGCGCGAACAAAGATTCAAATCTTTTGAGCAGAAAGGCAAAATCAAACCGGTCATAAAGGTAGAGTTGCAGAAAGAGGATACCGGCGAGCTTCTCTTCCGCGAAATCCTCATCAAAGAAAGAAAGCGCGAGTTCAAGTTGAACTTCAGGCTCCAGCGAACCGATTCCCTCGGTAATATACCAGTTCTTTAGTTCTTCCCGTATCTTCGGTATTCCCACTCCATGGAATTTTGTATCATGTTTAACATAATTTTCCCACCAGCGGGCAGTTTTGGGGTCTGCCAGTGATTCAAGCCGCGAAAATAAAATCGACTTTTGGTTTGAAATGTCCAAAATATAGGGTGTCACACAGGCGTTCGTGAAATGATTAAATAACAGTTGCAAATTTAAACAAAAAAAGAGGCTGCCTTGATAAGACAGCCTCTTTAATGGCGGAGGGGGCGGGATTCGAACCCGCGGTAAGGTATAATCCCTACGACGGTTTAGCAAACCGTTGGATTAAGCCACTCTCCCACCCCTCCGGGTTCAGCAAAAAGCTAGACCACAAATATACGCTGTTTA
>Ga0116141_10001733_pt1 | contig 18820 bp, 9 predicted proteins | sample AD_UKC097_MetaG_FD_89744 | JGI IMG/M metagenome (GOLD analysis project Ga0116141, IMG submission 89744) | Active sludge microbial communities of municipal wastewater-treating anaerobic digesters from USA - AD_UKC097_MetaG | ecosystem: Engineered > Bioreactor > Anaerobic > Digestate | place: USA...
ATTCTGCTCGAGACGGATGGGCCGCGTTTCGAAGATGCCCGCGACGCGATCGCGCCGTTCGCGGAATTGATCAAGTCGCCCGAGCACATTCACACGTACCGCGTCACGCCGCTGTCGCTGTGGAACGCCGCGGCGGCGGGCATGTCCGCTGAAGAGATGATCGTCCACCTCAAGGAATACAGCAAATACGAGGTGCCGGAGAATATCCTGTTTGAAATCCGGGACACGGTGGCGCGGTACGGCCGCCTGAAGCTGTACAAGCGCGAGGACGGCATGCTCGTGCTGGAGTCCGATGACGCGCTGCTGGTGACGCAGTTGACGCGGCAGAAGTCGCTGCAGCCGTTCATCGAGGGGGCCGAGGACGGCCGCCGGCTCATCGTCAGGCAGCTGGAGCGCGGCAACCTGAAGTGCGCGCTGATCAAGCTCGGGTTTCCTGTCGAAGACCTGGCGGGCTATGTCCAGGGCGCTCCGCTCCAGTTCGACCTGCGCGCAACCACGCTGAGCGGAAAAGAGTTCTCGCTGCGTAAGTACCAGATCGAGGCCGTCGACGCGTTTTACGCGGGCGGTTCGAACCGAGGGGGGAGCGGCGCGATTGTGCTGCCGTGCGGTGCGGGAAAAACGGTCGTGGGCATCGGCGCCATGCACCGTCTCCAGACCCAGACCCTCGTGTTGACCACCAACACCGTGGCCTTGCGCCAGTGGAAGAGCGAGTTGCTCGACAAAACGACGCTGCGGGATGACGATGTCGGCGAATACAGCGGCGAGGCCAAGCAAATCCGGCCCGTGACCATGGCCACGTACCAGGTGCTCACCTATCGCCGGTCCAAGGACAGCATGTTCGAGCATTTCGGCCTGTTTGACCAGGGCAACTGGGGCCTCGTGATCTACGACGAGGTGCACCTGCTGCCGGCCCCCGTATTCCGGGCGACCGCCACGCTGCAGGCCCGGCGCCGCCTCGGCCTGACCGCTACGCTCGTGCGTGAAGACGCCCGCGAAGACGACGTGTTCAGCCTGATTGGCCCCAAGAAATACGACGTCCCCTGGAAGGTCCTGGAAAAACAGGGCTGGATTGCCACGGCGGCCTGCACCGAAGTGCGCATCCCGCTTCCCGAGGATGAGCGGTACCGGTATGCCATCGCCGACAAACGCGGCAAGTTCCGCATCGCGTCCACCAATCCGATCAAGGCCAGCATCTGCCGGACGCTTGTGGACCGTCACCGGGGCGATAACGTGCTGATCATCGGCCAGTACCTCGACCAGTTGCGCGCGCTCGCCAAAACGATGAAAGCGCCGCTCATCACGGGTCAAACCGCGAACAAAAAGCGCGAAGCATTGTATGACGCTTTCAGGAGGGGAGAACAGAAGCTGCTGGTCGTGTCGAAAGTGGCCAACTTCGCCATCGACCTGCCCGACGCCAATGTGGCGGTGCAGGTATCGGGGACATTCGGTTCGCGGCAGGAAGAGGCCCAGCGGCTCGGGCGGATTCTCAGGCCCAAGGAAGACGGCTCGATCGCCCATTTCTATTCGCTGGTCTCCCGCGACACCTGCGACCAGGATTTCAGCGTCAAACGGCAGCTGTTTCTTACGGAACAGGGCTACCATTACGAGATCAAGGATTACGAGGAGCTGTAGCCATGGCGGTCGTCGAAGTGCTCGCCGGACCGTCCGGGTCCGCGCGCACAGAGAAGCTGGATCGCATCCTCGCGGAGCAGTGGGGGCGTGCGCTGTTGCTGACCCCCACAACCCAGTTTGCCCGGAAACGGTTGGAAGAACTGCTCGTCAGGCCGGACATCGCGGGCGCCTGGGGCACACCGGTACGTACCCTGCAGGCCTTCGCGGAGCGGATCCTGCAGGATGCCGACCCCGGCGCGGCGCCCCTGAACGACCTGGAACGGCGGCTCGTGTTGCAGGAGGCGCTGCGCCGGCTCCGCGCCGCGGGGGAACTCGACGGCGCCGGGCCCGGCAGCCAGACCGACGGTTTCTTGCGGCATCTCCTGAGCGTTTTCGAGCGGCTCAAGCAGGCCGCGGTCGAGCCGGACGAGTTCACCGAGCGCGTGCGGCGGCGCAAGCACCCCGCCGCGCTGGACCTGGTGGTCGCGCGGGCGTATCAGGAATATCAGGCGGCGCTCATTGAACGGGGGGCGTACGACCGCATCGGCGTGTACTGGCAGGCCCGCCAGCTTCTCGAAGCCCCCCACGGCGTGCCGCTGCTTCAGGGCATTTCCCTGGTTGCCTTTGACGGGTTTGACGACTTCACGGAGTCCGAATTCCGGCTCATCGCGGCGCTGGGAAACCGGGTGAACCGCCTGGTATTCGCGGTACGCGCCGACGGGGCGGCCGGGGGCGCGGATCTTTACCGTCTGCAGCGGCAAACGCTGGCGCGGATTGAAACCGCATTCCAGCCGTCTATGGAGTGGCTGCCCGCCCGTCCGCCCGCCACGTACAGCGAGCATGCGTCCACCTGTCTCCTCTGGCGCGACGAGAAGCCGTCCGTGGACGGTCTGGTTCCGAATCTCGAGGTCGTGCCGTGTGCGGGCGTGACCGACGAAGTCGAGATGATTGGCCGGGCCGTCAAGACTCTGATCCTCGATGGGGTACCCGCGGCCGAGATCGCAATCGTCTACGCGGACCTGGGAGCGGTCCGGGAGGCGCTGCGTTCGATGGGACGCGAGTTTCAAATCCCGCTCCGTCTGTATGGCGGCGAACCACTCGCGGCGAGCTCGGTGTGCGCATTCGTGCTGGACGCTCTCGAGGCGTCGGGCGCGTGGCAGCACGGCGAGATCCTTGAACTGCTGACCGCCCCCTGGATGGACACCGACGGCGCGGGCGAGGCGCTTACGGGCGCGTTCCCCGTGATCTGCCGGCTGGCGGGCATCGTGGCCGGAAACGCGCAATGGACCCAGCGCCTGCAACGGCTGCGCAAGGAGCTTTCGGGGCCGGAGCGTGAACGCGGCCCTGAAACCGGCCTCTTTCTGCGCCGTCATCCCCGCGTTGAGGAAGCCGTGGACGCGCTCCTGGCGCGGGTCGAACGCCTCGCGCATGCCCTCGCGATGGTCCCGGCCACAGGGGACCTCCCCGGGTTCAGCCGCGCGACGGCCGAATTCATGGCAACGCTGGCGCTCGACGAGGCCGTGCGAACGCACGCGCCGGAGTCCATACGGGCGCGGGAAGCCGCGGCCCTTGAGGCGCTGCAGGACCTGCTCGGGCGCCTGGACGCGGGACATTTCGGCGCGGGCGGCTCGCTGACGCGCGCGGATTTTGCCCGCTTTCTCCGCCAGGCCTGCGGCGCGCAGGCATTTCGCGTCCCACAGACGCCGCGGGAACGTCAGGGCGTGCGATGTCTCGGCGTGAAAAACGTTCGGGGCCTCCGTTTCCGCTATGTGTTCTTTGGCGGCCTGAATGAGGGCGTCATCCCGGGTTCGCCGGGCGTCAACGCCGTGTATTCGGAGGAGGACGTGCGCGAACTGCGCGAGGCAGGCATCCCCCTCGAACTCCGTGAACTGCGCGCTGAGCAGGAGTTTGCCGCGTTTCATCACGTGCTGGAAGCCGCGCAGGACCGGCTCTGGTTTCTCTGGCGAACGGCCACGCCCGACGGGAAACCGCTCCTGCGCAGCCCGTTCCTGAACGATCTCCTGCGCCTGTTTCCGGCGCGGCCTGTCGAACGGCCGCCCCTGCGCGCGAGCCAGTACTATCCGGCCCTTTCCGACGCCGCATCCACGCGCGATATGCTCAACAACGTCTTTGCCACACAGGGCGCCCTGCCGAACCCCCTTGCGGAGCGGTTCGCGCACGCCGTGCGCGGCGCGGACATCGAGAAACAGCGGTACAGTCCCGCGCCCTTCGATGCGTTTGACGGCATGCTCAGCAAGGCATCGAACAGGGAGACGGTGGCCGAACGCTTTGGCGAGCCCCACGTTTTCAGCGCCACCGAACTGGAAGATTACCGGCAGTGCCCGTTCCGGTTTTTTGCGTTGCGGCTGTTGCGCCTGATGCAGGTCGAGCGGCCCGTCGCGGCCTTCGATCGCGGCGTGCTGGGCATCGTGATCCACCGCATACTCGAAGAATTCCACCGGCGCTACGAAGGTGTGCCGGCGGCCGGGATCCCGCCGAACGAGGCGGAGGAGACCATGCGCGCGCTCGTCGACGCGGTCTTCGCCGAACACGAGGCCGCCATGCGCACCGTGCCCGACGGCATGCTTGCGGCGGAGCGCCTGTCGGTTCATGAGCGCCTCCAGCGCTACCTCGCCATCGAGTGCCAGGATGAAGCCACGTGGCGGCCCGCGCAGTTTGAGGCGGTCTTTGGGAACCAGGGGGCCCCGTATCCGCCCCTGGCCGTTCCGACGGACGCCGGCGCCATCCAGATGCGCGGCCGCATCGACCGCATCGATCAGGGCGAAGAAGGGTACCGCGTGCTCGACTACAAGACCGGTTCTCTCCCGACAGCGGGCCAGGTGAAAGAGGGCATTTCGCTGCAACTTGTCGCGTACGCGCTCGCCCTCGAACAGGTGATCGCTCCCGGCGCCGCATGCGTGGAAGGCGTTCTGCTCCAGGTGGGCACGTCCGCCCGGGTGGCGGTCCAGCAGTCCGGACGAAGTACAAGCTGGGAAGAGGCCCGGCGGGGCTTTTTCGAGGGCGTGGCCGCGGCCCTGCGAGGAATCCGCGAGGCGGCGTTTCCGCCAACGCCCCAGCCCGACGTATGCGCGCGTTGCGACGCGCGGCGCATGTGCCGCATCGATGCCTCCCGGATCCGGCGGAAACGGGAGAGTGCGTCATGAAATGGACGGACGCCCAGACGGACGCCATTCAGAGCACTGGCCAGGACCTGTGCGTCACGGCGTCGGCAGGCTCCGGCAAGACCGCCGTGCTGGTCGAGCGTGTCCTGCATCTCGTGCGCGAATGCCAGGTGTCCCTCGAACGCATTGTCGCCATTACCTTCACGGAGAAGGCGGCCGCGGAGATGAAAGACCGGCTCCGCAGCGAGTGCCGGGACCGTGAACACAGCGGTTCGCAGGAAGAGATGGAGCGCTGGCGCGGGCTGGCGCGCCAGATCGAATCGGCCCGCATGAGCACCATCCACGCGTTCTGCGCCAGGCTGCTCCGCCAGTACGCGCTGGACTACCGGATCACGCCGCCCCTCGATCCCGATTTTACCGTTGTGGACGACGCGGAAAGCTGTCTCCTGCGCGCGGAGGTCATCGACACGGCCATCGAGGCGCTTCTGGAACAGCCGCATGAGGAAACGCTGCGGCTGGCGGCCCACTACGGGCTGTACCGGCTCAAGGAGATGCTGGGGAGTTTTCTCCACAATCCCGTGACGGCCGGCCGGCTGCTGGCCAGCGACCGGTTCACCTCGCCCGACAGCATCCGGAAATTCTGGCGCGAGCGGGTGGATGAGGCCTGCCGCGCGCGCTTGCTGGGGCTGGGCGCTTCGCCCGCGTTGCGGAAGTTCCGGCGCGTCTTTGAGCGATTCGACGGGCTGTGCACCAACCCCGCCGATGGCCGGGAACAGTTCCGGCTGGCTTGTCTCCGGTTTATCGACGAAGCGAACAGGCTTCGTAACCCCCAAAAAATCGAGTGGCTGCTCCGGGGCTGTCTCGGAGGCCGGTTGCCCTCTACCGCCAAGGCCAACTGGGTTTCGGAACAGGCCTTTGAAGATATCAAAGAGGCGCAGGACGCTTTCAAGAAAGTACTGCAGGATTACGTCACCCCGACGGAGGACCCGGAGGTCGAGCAACAGAGCGCCGAGCTGACCCGCGACGCCGTGGCGTGTTTCCGGGCGGTCTTCGACTACTACCGGGCGGCCAAGGCCGCCAGAAACGCGCTGGATTTCACCGATCTCATTCTCCTCACGCTCGACATGCTGCAGTGCCAGCCGGAACTTCGCGAACGGATCGCGCGGGGCATCGATCATCTGCTCATCGACGAGTTTCAGGACACCGATTCCGAGCAGTACACCATCGCCCGCCTGCTCTGCGGCACGCCGGATCCTCCCGAACTGTTCATTGTGGGAGACGCGAAACAGTCCATCTACCGCTTCCGGGGGGCCGAGGTCGAGGTCTTCGAGACCGCAAAGACCCAAGGCCGGACCATCGGCCTGCACCGGAATTTCCGCACCGTGCCCGAAATCGTCGCGTTTGTGAATGAGATCTTCACGCGCACGGACCTCCTCGAGGCCGTGGAGTCGCCGTATGTGCCCGCCGAGGCGCACCGGGCGCCCACGGGCGAGTGCCGGGTCCATATCCTGCTTCCCGCATGCTCGGATATCAAAGAGTCGGTCGAAGAAACGCGCACGCGGGAAGCCGCCATGATCGGCGATTGGATCGCCGCCGCCTGCTCCGGCCAGCTCGACGTGCAGCTTCAGCCCAAGGGCAGCGATGCGAAACGTCCGGCGGCGTTCGGCGATATCGCGCTGCTGCTGCGCGCCCTCAGCGACGTCCACATCTACGAGCGCGCGCTTGCCGAACGCCGCATCCCGTTTCACGTCATCGCCGGAAAGGGGTTTTACGAACGGCAGGAAGTCCTGGACGTGCGCAATCTGCTCGAGGCGGTCGTCGATCCCTGGCACGAACCCGCCGTGCTCGGGTTTTTGCGGAGTCCCATGGCCGGTCTGGACGACGACTCGCTTTTCGCGATCTGCGGCGGCCCCGGCCCGACGGCCGCGCTTCTCGACGGCGAAACGCCCCCCGGTTTCACACAGTGCGATGAACTCGATAATGCGCGCCGTGTCTTTCAGGCTCTCCGGGCCGAGCGCGAGCGGTCCCTGCCCGATTTTCTGCGGTATCTGCTGGAACTGACGGGATACGAAGCCATGGTGGGCGGGCTTTTTCTGGGCGACCAGCGGGCATGCAATGTGCGGAAAGTGATGCAGCTTGCGGAAGCGTTCGCGAAAACCCGCCGGCCCCGTCTGAGCGCGTTTGTGCGGTATCTTGACGACGTGGCGTCCGCCGAGATTGATGAAGGCGAAGCCGCGTTGCAGGCCGAAGGTTCCGATGAAGTCACGATCATGAGCATCCACAAATCGAAGGGGCTCGAATTCCCGATCGTGATTCTGCCGGATCTGTCGCGCGGCGCCGGCGGAGGCGGGCAGAGCGACCGGGTCGTGTTTCACCGGCAACTGGGCGTCGTCGCGCGTCCGTACGACCCCCGGAAAAACCGCGCGCCCGCTCCCCAGATCTATGAAGTGATGAAACGGGATGAAAAGGCCAAGGACGAAGCGGAGCGCGCGCGTATCCTGTATGTGGCGACGACGCGGGCGCGCGACTGGCTCGTCCTGAGCGGTTCGGCCGGTTCGGGCGGGCGCGCCCGGGTGCCCGCGGACAGTCTGCTGGAGCCGATTGGCAGGGAATGGGACCTGGCCGCCAAGCCCGACGAGACGTTGCTCTCCGGCGCGGGTTGGACCGCGCTCGTTCGCCGCGCCATGCCGGCCGCGGCCATTGCGGCGGCGCCCCGCGAACCGGCGCGGCCGCTGGACATGGCCGGCCTCGCGCCGCGGCTCGAACGCGCGCCCGCGATTCCCGCAACACAGCGCACCTTTGCCGTGACCACGCTTGTGCACCGGATGTACCCTTCCGATGAAGCACCTGCGGCGGACGGCCCCCGCGATGCTTCCACGCTCGATCCCCTGCTTCGCGGAACGCTGGTGCACCGCTATTTCGAGCTCTGGGATTTCCGGAATGCTCCCCCTGACATTGACGCGTTCCTTCGCAGAGAACAGCCCGCCGTGCATCTGGCGGGCCGGCTGCGCGAAGCGATCGAGCGCGCGGCGCGGGGATTGATGGCGTCCGGGGCATGGCCCCTGCTTACCGGAGCCAACGAGATTGAGCGTGAAGCGCCCTTTCTCCTGCGTGTGGGCGATGCCGTGCTTGAAGGGGTGATCGACGCCGTGCTCGATCGCGACGCGCTCCTCGATTACAAGACCGGGCTTCACCGGGAGAGCCGGCGCGGCATGTACGACGCTCAGCTGTGTCTGTATGCCGAAGCCATGCGCCGCCTGCAGGGCCGGGCGCCCGGGAAGGCATGGGTCTACTACGTCGACTCGGGCGAGCTCGCCGAGACCGACATTTCCCCGGAACGCACGGCCGACGTGTTGAAGCACGCCGCGGAGACCATCGACACGCTCCGAAACGAACCCATGCCCGACGCAATGGAGGTCTATCTGAAGTGAGAGGGCCAATCCTGGCCGCGTGCCTTGCCTGCATGGCGGTTCTCGCATGCGGGGCCGGCGCGGAGGTCCTTCAGGAAGGGCTTTTTCGCGTGGAATACCCCGAGGGTGCGCGGCATACCGCCGCCGTGACGCTCGAGAACCTCCAGGAGATCACGGCGGCCTGGCGCCACCGTCTTGACCCCGGCACGGCCCCGATCATCGTGCGCATCTGCGCTTCCCAGGGGGATTTTGCCGCGCATGCGGGGTTCTGGCCGCCCGCCGAAGTGGGGGGTGTCACGCATTCGGAAGACGGCGTCATCGTGTTGCGCACGCCGGCCCAGTTGTCGAATCCGCGCCTGTATGACGGCGTGGTACGGCACGAACTCATTCATGTGCTGCTGGCCCGCAACACCAGTCTGGACCATCTGCCGCGGTGGCTGAACGAAGGCACGGCCATGCACCTCTCGGGGGAATACCGGTGGAACACCACGTTTCTCGTTGCCCGGATGTACCTGGCCGGCCGGCTGTATTCCTACGACGACCTCATGCTCGACTTCAGTGCGGTGAAAGGCGAGCGGCCGTTCGGCAACCTCTATGCCCAGAGCCTTTCGATGACCGCCTTCCTCTACGACCGGCTGGGCGAGGAGGCCTTCTGGCAGCTGCTCTATTCACTGCGCGACAAGGACTTTCCTGCGGCGCTCCAGGAAACCGCGGGCATGACCCCCCACGAACTGTGGAAGGCCTGGCACCGTTCGCTGTGGAAAGTTGCCGTTATCTCCGCCGTTATGTCAGGATTCGGCCTGTTCGATTTCATGGCGTTGCTTGTGATCGTGGCGTACTTCCGCAAACGCCGCCACAACCGCAAGGTCCTGGACCGGTGGGAACAGGAAGAGGCCGGGGAGACGCCGGTGATGATGGCATGGGAACTCGAACGCGACAGCGAATACCCTTGGGAAATGGATGACGAGGAAGAACCGTGACTTTGCGCCGGCGCCGTGGCGCACGCGTGGCAAAGTCCATCAGGAAGGCCGTATGGGCAGTAGACTCGAGCTTGGAGCGTTAAAGGCGCGTCCCGGACGCGCGATTCCTCTGGGGGCTTCGGTGGGCGAAACGGGGGTGCACTTCGCGCTGGTGAGCCGCCACGCCACGCGCGTGTGGCTGGCCATTTTCGAGCGCCACGACGATGCGCGTCCCGCCGTGGAGTTCGAGCTGGATGTGGAGCGCAACCGCATCGGCGACGTGTGGAGCATCTTCATCGAGAATCTGCATGCGGGCGCGTATTACCTGTTCCGCCTGGACGGCCCGTACGATCCGAAGGAAGGCCACCGCTTCGATCCGGAGCGCTACGTGCTCGATCCCTATGCGCTGATGGTGGCGGGCAGCGTACAGGATTTCCAGGCCAAGTGTGTGGTCGTGGATGTCGAACGGGACTGGGAACCCTACATCCGGCCGCGAACGCGCAAATCGAATTCGATCGTTTACGAAACGCACATCAAGGGGTTCACCGCGCACGAGTCCTCGGGCGTACAACATCGCGGCACCTATCGCGGGTTCATCGAGAAGATTCCGTACCTGAAAGACCTGGGCGTCACCGCCGTCGAGTTCATGCCGGTGCAGGAAGTCGGCGAGGAACACATCAAGCGCAGGAATCCGAAGACGGGCGAACGTCTCAAGAACTACTGGGGTTACGCGCCCATCGCGTTCTTTGCCCCCGCCGCGCGGTTCGGGAGCGAGGGGGGCCTTGGCGAGCAATTGCGCGAGTTCCGCGAACTGGTATCGGCCCTGCATCAGGCCGGGCTCGAGGTCATCCTTGACGTCGTGTTCAATCACACCGCCGAAGGCGATGAAAACGGCCCCACCCTCTGTTTCCGGGGCATCGATCACTCGATTTATTACCTCCTCGACGAGGAAGGGAAATGCCTCAATTACACCGGGTGCGGCAACACGGTGAACTGCAACCACCCGTTCGTGCGCGACCTCATCCGCGACTGCCTGCGGTACTGGACCACCGTCATGCGGGTCGACGGATTCCGTTTCGACCTGGCGTCCGTCCTGGGCCGCGACCAGAGCGGCAGGATCGTGGAAAACGCCCCGATCATCGAACGCATCGCCGAGGACCCCGTCCTGCGCGACGTGAAACTGACGGCCGAGGCGTGGGACGTCGGCGGCGCGTACCAGGTGGGGTCGTTCGGGAACGACGAGCGCTGGTCCGAGTTGAACGGGAAGTTCCGGGACGATGTCCGCCGCTACTGGAGCAACGAGCCGGATTCGAAAGGCGCGTTTGCCCTGCGCATCACCGGCAGCCCCGACCTCTATCAGGACGACGGCCGCCTGCCCATTCACAGCGTCAACTTCGTCACGTCGCACGACGGATTCACCCTGAACGATCTCGTCTCTTACCGCAAGAAACACAATGAGGCGAACGGGGAAAAGAACCGCGACGGGATGGACCACAATTACAGCTGGAACTGCGGGGTCGAGGGGGAGACCACGGACCCGGCCATTCTGGCATTGCGGTTGCAGATGCAGCGCAATCTCATCGCGACCCTGTTCACCTCGCTCGGCGTGCCCATGCTGCTCGGCGGCGACGAGTTCGGCCGTACTCAGAAGGGTAACAACAACGCCTACTGCCAGGACAACGAGATCTCCTGGTACGACTGGCGGCTGCTCGAAAAGAATACGGACCTCTTCCGGTTCTGCAAGGGCATGATCCAGTTCCGTAAAGAAAACGCCGTGTTCGAACGCGCGACGTTCTATACCGGCAATCCGTCCCGAAAGGGCGCCGGGTCCGACGTGCGGTGGTTCCGGCCGGATGGAAAGACGCAGGACTGGCAGCCCGCCCACCCGGCCCTGGGGTTCTGGATCAACGCCACCGAAAACGAAGGCGTTCCGCTCTATCTGATGTTCAATCCCACGCCGGAAGCCATCGAGTTTGCCGTCCCGGGCGGCGACTGGTGGTTGCGGGTGAATACCGCCGCGGCTTCGCCCGGCGACCTGTATGCGGCCGATGAGGCGCCGCGCGTCGGCGAATCGGGCAAACTCACCGTGGCCGGCCGGTCAATGACCGTGCTGTCCGGTTAATACGGTTCAAACACGCGGTCATACGCTTCGCGGACCCGGTGTTCATCGCGTTCGCGCACCGCGGCGCCGATGGCCTTGCGCGCGACGGGGTCGTCACGGTAGATCCCCATCGCTTCGAGCGCGCTTTCGGCCGCGGCTGCGTGCCCTTCGCGCACGACCGCGAGCAGGAATTCCAGCGCGGCATCGTTCCGGATGAGGGCGATGGGGAGGAGGAGCATGTCGCGCAGGCCCGGCGAGACCGTTTGTTCCCAGCGGCGGCGGAGTACTTCGAAGGCCTCCGCCTGACGCGAGGCGCCCATGGCGAGCGCGGCACTTTCCGCCACGGCGGGATGCTCATGGTCAAGAAACCGGGCCACAAACGGCAGCGAACGCTCCGGCTGGCATTCCATCAGCCCGTTAAGGCATTCGGAAAGATCTTCCGGATCCGGCAGGCGCCATGCCAGGACCCGCAACATCAATTCCGCCTCCTGTCCGCCCACATGGGCGACGGCCCGGATGGCGCCTCTGCGCGCCTCGGGCATGGGGTCGTTCACGAGTTCGGCCAGCGGGAACAGGACCCCCGGCACGTTCCGCCGCACGAGCGCAAACGCGCATTTGACGCGAAGCGCCGCCGCGGTGTCTTCCTTGCCGCCCCAGACCGGTTCCATCTGGACATGCCGGAGTCCAGCGGCATAGAGGTCGTCATCGTCGCACTGGAGCGCGTCCAGCGCATCCACAAGCGCGCATTTCGCGATGCAGCCCTTGTCCCGGGCGGGATTCTCGAGAAAGTACGCGAAGGCGCGGGCCAGGTCGCCGCAGAACGCTTCCAGAGACAGTTCGCGCGCGGTACGTGCCGCCGTCGCGACCAGTTCCCGGTTACGGCTCGCGATGGCGTCCCGAATCCGTTTCTCGTCTTCGGCGGCCAACGGGAGGCCCTCCAGGGCTCGCAATGCCGCCAGCGTGTCTTCCACGGGCGTTTTTTTTGTCATGGGCTGCCTGCTGAGTGATGGCACGATGCCGTGTTCAATGGCCCATAGAATACCGGATGGCCCCGGTAATCGCACCTTTGCGCGGATGAAACGGCTCCCGGGCAGGGACCCGGCAAGGGGGTCTTGTTCACATGGCCGAGAACAGCGACTGAAAATCGACTATGGGCGAGGTCTGCATGCGCTGGGCGGCGTTCAGGACGGTTCCGGCCACCGCGCAGCCGGCCCCGAAGCACAGGGCGGCGGCGTAGAGGGCGAGACCGGCTTCAAACAGCTTTCGCAACGTGTTGCGCCAGGGCGAGGGAACCGGCAGCCCGGCCAGCACGGCCAGCGGGAGCAGAAAAAACAGCGTCCAGAAAAACAACGTGCCGTCGTGCCGTTGAAGCCAGCTCCACAGCCCGGAGAGTGTCAGGGCGTCCTTGAACAGCAGCCCGTAGCCGTATTCAAGCAGCGCCACAAACCCCCACGCCACGTAGCGCAGCACCACCGCGCCCAGTATCAGGCCCAGCACGTATTTGGCCAGGACCCATTTTTCGATGGGGGGCGTTTCGGTGCGCCCCGAAACGTGCAGCACGAGAAATACCCCGATGTAGATGACCAGCGCGAAGGGTCCGGTTACCAATCCCAGCGCCACGGCGCCCAGGCGCACCGCCGCGGGCCGCATCCCGGTCTGTTCGCCAATCACCGCGCACACGCCCAGCCAGCGCCGTTCCTCTTCGGCCTTGGCCCCGCGCGCCGTGTCCTGTTCGAGTGCTTCGACCAATCGGTGGGCATGGCGCGCCGCCGGGCCCACGGTGTGCAGCGCGTGTTCAACGTCCTCGTCGTTCGGTACGGCGCCATTCGGCGACGGAATGGCTTCCAGAACCTCCGCGCGCGCCTTCTTAAGCGCGCGTTCCCGCTGGCGTTCCGGCAGATCGGTCATGTGTTCGTCAATTTTGCGCAGATACCGGCCAATGACGCGTTCTTGCTGGTCTGTAAGTCTCATGCCTCCTCCGCAACCAGAGAGAGTATACCTTACGCGTAGAAATGTGGCCAAACCCGGACCGAAACGGCTTCACGAAAGGCGGCGCTTCTCCTGGGCGGGACGCCCTGCCCGGGGCGGCATCACCCGTTTCGCGTGACACCGCCCCGGGCTCGGCATTTCCGTGCACGCCCATGCCGAGCTGGGCCCGGCGCACTACAGCGCCGCGACTTCGACCAGGCAGTACCACTCCGGGCGGGATGCGGGCGCGCCGGACAGGGCGGCATCCCGCGCGGCGCAGACGCCCTCCGCGCATTCCCTGATGTGTGTCTCGGGCATCAGGGAGGCCATCGCCGCGACGGCGCGCCGGTCAACGGTGCACGTTCCGGCCCGCCCGCGGATCCGCCCGGCGATGTCTTCCAGCGCCGTGTTGCCGCCCGATGGCCCAATCCCCCGGACCGTGGTCTCGACCTGCGACGCGCCGGCGTCAATGGCCGCCAGGGCGTTTTGAACCGCGCGGCCCGACGCGTTGTGGCAATGTGCGGAGACCGTTATGCGCGGCCCCACGAACTGGACGATGTCGCGCACCAGCTCCGCGTAGGCCGCGGTTTCCATGGCGCCCGTGCTGTCCGGCACGGCAATCCGCGTCGCGCCGGCGTCTACGGCAACGCCAATGCACTGCCGCCGGAACGGCCGTTCCATGGTTTCCATGCCGGCGATCGAGAATTGGACCTCGGGCCCCGCGGCGCGAACGGCCGCCACGGCTTCCTGTATCGCGCGGCACACCTCGACGCGCCCCCCGGCATCGCACGCCGCGCGGGCGGGCAGATATACGTGAACCAGGGGTTTCGCGGCCCGCCCGACCGCGTGCACCGCGGCGGCGGTTTCGGCCGGGTCGCAGGCCGCCAGCGCGGCCACTTCGGACGCCCTGACGGCGCCCGCCACGGCTGTAACGATGTCCCGCTGGGCGGGCGATTGCGCGGGGTATCCCGCCTCGATGGCCGAGACGCCGGCCTTCTCCAGCGCGCGCGCGATGGCGACGGCCTGGTCTACCGAAACGGCCGTGCCCACCCCCGCAAACCCTTCGCGCAGGGTGGTATCGTAGATTCGAATTGATCCGGACATGATAGGTCTCCTTTAGACTGCGTCAATACGGTGAATCCGGGAACACAGGCATTACACCGCACCAAGCGCCCGGACCTGAGACCCGATAGCCCCAAATCCATACGACACCACCTCCTTTCGGCGGCCCCGGTTCGGGGGCCAAAAAAAACGGCCGCGGGCTTTTCCGGCCCGCGGCCTTGAGTTCCTGAACCCTTACGGGGTGTTGATTAAGGAATTCGAGGCATAATGGGCCGACCTTCCTCCACGAGGAGGAGTGAGAGTAGGCGGCTCATATGCTTCGAATTAACCACTATGCCTATCCTTTTTCTACTACGAGCAGACAGTATAGCACCCCATCCCGCCGGCGTCAAATCTTCTTTTCTCTGACGCGGCCCCGGATTTCCTGGCCGGGCTGATCCGGCTGCGTGCCACCGGATCTTTCCCTATTGCGAAACCGGGGGGCTCTGTGAGACAGTGAACACGTCGGGCTGCCCCTCATACCGGAGTCTTGGGATTACAACGAGGAGACGTCGTGATGTTGAAGGAATTCAAAGAGTTCGCACTGCGCGGAAATGTGGTCGACATGGCGGTAGGTATCGTCATCGGCGGCGCGTTCGGCACGATCGTGAAAAGTCTGGTGGATGACGTGCTGATGCCTCCGATTGGCTGGGTCCTGGGCGGGGTCGATTTCTCCGATTTCTTCCTGGTCATCAAGGAAGGCGCCACTCCGGGGCCGTACTTCTCCCTGGCCGCGGCAAAAACGGCGGGCGCCGTAACGCTCAATTACGGGCTCTTCGCGAATGCCTTAATCAGCTTCCTGATCGTGGCGTTCGCCCTGTTCATGGTGGTCAAGGCCATGAACAAACTGCGCCGGAAGGAAGAACCCGCCGCCGAACCGACCACAAAAGACTGCCCGTACTGCCTGTCGTCGATTCCGATCAAGGCCGTCCGGTGCCCGCACTGCACGTCGGAAATCGAAGCGGCCTGACGCTTCCCCGCCGCGCCGGAACCGCGCGGCACAGACGAACGTCAACCATCGGGGCCGGTCTGCTTCCATAGCGGCACGGCCTTCACCGTCTGCTCTGACCAGGGGGGCGCCGCGACCATGGCACCGCATGGCGTGAAGCGTTCCCCGGAGGTCTCGTGGGGCGGGGACATTGCCATTGGCGGCGGCGGCTGTGCTACACTTGACGGCAAACCGGGGAGAAGGCCGGGGCGCCTCGGGAGTCTGTCCGGGAGGAGAGATCTGAGGGGGCCGCGCGCTGCGCGCTCAACCGCCCGCCGGTTCCCCCGTTGAATATCCCGGCATGCGGGGCCCGGTGCGGGAACCGGCACGCTGATGCCATTGTCGAAATACCTGGCGCCACAGGCGAAAACGCATGTCTGGAGAAGCGCGCTCCGGAGGTTTTTTGCGAGTAGAGCATGATTAAACGATACGCACTTGTCATTACGGTGGGGATGCTGTGTGCCGGGGCCGCGGGCGCGATGGAGGCCGGCGCGGCGAAGGTCGAGATAACCCCCGAATTGGGCACGCCGCTTGCCGGGAGCTATCAACGCATGGGGCGCGGCGCGCTTGCCGTGCACGACCCGCTCTATGTGCGGGCCCTCTACCTCGACGACGGCACGACGCGGGTGTTTCTCGTCTCGGCCGACCTCTGCGTGATCAGTCCCGACCTCCGCAACGCGGTACTTGAACGGTCCCTCAACGATGTGCCGCGCGAAAACGTCATCCTGACCGCTACCCACACGATGAACGGACCCGGGGGAATGGTCCATCCCCTCGCGTTTCGGGTCTTTACGGGGCGGTACATGCCCGAACTGGTGGAGACCATGGCGGACCGCTTCGCGGAAGCCATGACCGCGGCGTACGACGGCCGAAAACGCGCTACGCTCGGGTTCGGCACGTCGGACCAGCCCACGCTGTCCCGGAATGCCCTGGTCAAGGACGGTGCGGTCGATACCCAACTGGGTGTGCTTCGCGTGAACGATTCCGATGGCAAGCCGCTGGCCATCGTGGGCAATTTCGGCGCGCAATGCATCGGCGCCGAAATCCCCGGGCCCGATATGCTGACGTTGAGCGCCGATTTTCCCGGCCGTTTCTGCGATGAGCTGGAAAAACTGGCCGAAGGGTCTGTCGCCCTGTTTTTGCAGGGGGCGTGCGGCGACGTCGAATGCGCGAACCCGGCGGGCGCGGCCGGCTGGGCCCGCGCGGAATCGATGGGCCGGATGCTGGCGCAGCGCGCCTTCGAAACCGCTCAGGCCATCAAAAGCAACGACCTGCCGCTCGCGGTGGCCTTCGCGGATGCGGAGTTTCCCCCGACACTGGTCGACGCCTATCTGCCCTCGACGGCCCCCATCGCCACGCTCGAGATCGGCCCGTTGGCAATGACCTTTATCCCCGGCGCGCCGGGCGCCGCGCTCTCCAGGGAACTGCGGTCGCTCTGCCTCGAGCGCGGGTATGAAGCCCAGTTCACGGTGGGCCTGGCGAACGATTACCGGTTCTTCTTCCTGCCCGGGTCGGAATTCGCCGTACCGGGCCCGGTCAGCATGCTGTCGTTTTACGGGCCCGGCATGGACGACTGGTTTCGCACGGGCTTTTCGCGCCTCCTGTCGAAGGGGGCCGCCGATATCCCCGCCGTGCCGGAAGGCGCGCCCGAACTGCACACCGAAAGCGGGATCCGGCGCGTCGTCCTCCGGGGGATGCCGTTTCAGCTCGGCTATGGACGCGGCGCGGCGTTCCGCGAAGAGTTGCAGGCGCAGTTTGACGAACGGTATGCCGTGCCGGCCGCCTCGGGCGTGTTGACGCCCCCCGAACCGTTCCTGGCCTTCCTGCCCGATGTCGTGGAACCGCATCTCGCGTTGTCCAACGTGACCCTTCCCTGGCTGGCCATGCGGGCGCGGCCGTTGCTCGCGGGACTGCCGGAAGGCCTCTTCGAGGAACTCGCCGGCGTTGCGGCGGGCGCGGACATGCCCTTCGACGCGGCCTGGCTGGTTCAGTGTGACTCCGTAGTGGACAGGGAAGCTGCGCCGGAAGGCATTCCCCCGGAGTCGTTCGGCACCATGTTCGCCGCCGTCGGGCTGAAGGCCGGGGCGGATGACATCCTGATCGGGCACAATCTGGATGCCCCCGAACCGTTTGCCCCCGTGGTGTACGATGTGCGTCCGGCCGAGGGGTTCCGCTACCTACTGGCCGGGTCTCCGGCGCGTTCCGGCGGCTTCAGCGGCATCAATGAGGAAGGCGTGGTGCTGTGCGTGGAACGGAACGAAACGCTTGGGACGCCTTCCCTGGCCGGTCCGCCCGTTGAACTGGCCGTGGCCCACATCTTGAACAAGGCCCGGAACGCCTGGGCCGCGCTTGAGATGATACAGGCCTTTACGCACCTCCGGGGATACCACATCCTGCTGGGCGACCCCACGTCGGGAGGCGACGGACAGCCTCCGGTGCGGGTCGTGCAGTTTGAAGCGGAGCCCCGCCTGCGCGCGCCATCCGAGGGCGCCCTGCTCGGCGCCAATCCGGAAGCCGAACAGTTGAGCGACGCCGCCCGCGACCGGTATCTGCGGCTGGCCGCCCTGGTGGCCGAGGAGCGCAACCTCAACGCGTCTGAAATCGAGGAGATCCTGTTGGACTCGCAACAAAGCGTCTCCGAATTCTCGAGCATTTTCAACGCCAACACGCGCTACAGCGCCGTTTTCGAACCCAAGGCGCGGCGCATGCGCGTGGCGGCGCCGGCGGCCGACGGCGGCCCCGGAACCTTCGTGCGGTTTGACTTCGAACCCGACGCCGCCCCCGCGGGCACGGACCGCGCCCAGGAGACGGGCGGGAGCGTGCCATGAGCGATGTACAACGCGTATACCGGGGACCCGTCCGCGGGCGGTTGTCGTCGACGCGCCGGGGACGCCGCCGCGGGGGCTTCCCGTTTAAACGCCTCGCCTTCCTGCTGCTGCTCCTCCTGGCCGGCGCGGCGTACTGGATTTCCCGCGATACCCATCCCCTGCACAGTCTGATCCCGTCGCAGCAGAAGTACAGCGTGGTGCTGCGCGACATCCTGAAGAACCGCGCCGAACTCGCCGAATCGGCCGTGTGGGACACCCTGCCCCCCGAAAGCGGGTCGGGGAAGATCACCCAGGCCCTGCGCGGCGAACTCGGGCTGCCGGAATGGATGGCCCGCAACATCATCGTCGATGATTGTTACATCAGCGGAAACGACCTGCGCGATTTCAGCGATGTGCTGTGCGTCACCAAGATGACCCGCATCGGCACACTGGTCGAACAGCTCCATTGGGTGACGTCCCGGATTCGCCGCGATACCGCCGGGGGACTGGGGCTTCGCCACGTTCCCAATGCCGGCATGTTCTACGCCGTGCGCGGGCGCATCCTGCTCATCAGCCCGTCGCGCGATGCGCTGGTCAATGCGTTGACGCTCCAGGACGGCAACCGTCTGACGGAGGCCGCGTTCAATGAAATCTTTGAAGAAGTTGCCGGCGAGGACATCGGCGGCACCGTGACCTTTGCGCTCGACGACCCGTTCGGCGAGAGCCTCGAGGATGTCCGCTTCTGCCTCCGGA
>Ga0116141_10001739_pt1 | contig 18785 bp, 13 predicted proteins | sample AD_UKC097_MetaG_FD_89744 | JGI IMG/M metagenome (GOLD analysis project Ga0116141, IMG submission 89744) | Active sludge microbial communities of municipal wastewater-treating anaerobic digesters from USA - AD_UKC097_MetaG | ecosystem: Engineered > Bioreactor > Anaerobic > Digestate | place: USA...
CCACGCCGATCTCAACGCCCACAACGTCCTGCTCGATGCGGACGACGCGATCTGGCTGATCGACTTCGACCGCGGCGCGCTGCGCGTGCCTTCGCTGGAATGGCGGCGCGGCAACCTGCGCCGGCTGCGGCGCTCGCTCGACAAGCTCGGCGGCGTGGAAGAGGGCGCGTGGGAGACGCTGCTTTCCGGCTACGAGGCCGCGATGGTCGGCGCAGGGCCGGAGGACATCCCCTGACATGGCGAACTGGAACCTGCATTTCCTGGGCGTGGGCAGCGCCAGCGCGGTGGAACTGGGGTCGGCCAGCGCGGTGCTGGAGCGCGACGGCGCGCCGCTGCTGCTGATCGACTGCGGGCAGGAGGCCTTGACCGCCTTTCTCGCGCGCTACGGCGCGCCGCCCTCCGCGCTGTTTCTCACCCACACCCATCTGGACCACGTGGCGGGCATGGAACGCCTGTTCGTGCAGACCTATTTCGATGCGGCGCGGCGCGGCGCCTGCCGGCTGTACCTGCCCGCCGCCCTCGTGCCCTGGGTGCAGCACCGCATCGCCGACTACCCGGGCGTGCTGGCCGAGGGCGGAGCAAACTTCTGGGACGCCTTCCGGGTGATCCCGCATTCGCGCGGCTTCTGGCACGAGGGGCTGTGGTTCGATGTGTTTCCGGTTCGCCACCACGCGCCCGACACCGCGTTCGGGCTGGCTCTGGCCGGCAGCTTCATCTACACCGGCGATACCCGCCCCATCGGCGAGCGGCTCGCCGCGCTGGGCGATGGCAGCGAGCCCATCGCGCACGACTGCGGTCTGGTCGGCAATCCCTCGCACAGCGGCATCGACGACCTGGAGCGCGAGTATCCGCCCGCGCTGCGGGAGCGCCTCTGGCTGTACCACTACGGTTCGCAAGCCGATGGGCAGGCGCTGCGCGCGCGTGGCTGCCGGGTGCTGTGTCGCGGCGAGGATCTGGCGCTGTCGCCGCCGCGGGCGTTGCGTGAGGGATCGGTGGCTGGCCCGGAAAAGGTGGCAGCCCCGCCAGCCTGACCTCGGCACCCGAATCGACCGATACCGTTGCTTCCTTCCGGACCTGGCGGGGTTTTCGATCTATCGTCGCGAGGGGACCGACGGGGCCGCCATTGACGCGCATTCCCGATCGTGGGTCGGGAGATTGGCTTGAAACAAAATCAGTCCGTTATCGGCTGATTTCATTGGATAGATGGCGGAGAGAGCGGGATTCGAACCCGCGAAGCGGGGTTTAGCCGCTTACACACTTTCCAGGCGTGCTCCTTCAACCACTCGGACATCTCTCCGCGATGCCCTTGCCGAACGACTCGCTGCCGGCAAGAAGGTCGCGCATGATAGCCGGCCATGCGCGCCGGAACAAGCGGCGCTACCGACGCCGCTCCATCAGGCAGGCGACTTCGGCGTGGTCGGTGTGCGGGAACATGTCGAACAGGCGCGCCTCGACCGGCCGGAACTGCGCAAGTTCGGCGATGTCGCGGGCCAGCGAGTCCGGGTTGCAGCTCGAATAGACGATCCAGCGGCTTTCGCCCTCGCGCAGGCGCCGGCACAGCGCCGCGCCCAGGCCGCGACGCGGCGGGTTGACGATCACCAGCGGCGGCAGGCTGCGCGCGCGTTCGGCAAAAGCGGTGGCGTCCCCGGCGAGGAAAAAAACGTTCGCAAGGCCGATCTGGTCTCGGCTGCGGCAGGCGCTGGCGATGGCGTCGGTGGAAATTTCGATGCCGGTGACTTCGCGTTGCCCGTCGGCGCAGTGCAGCGCGAAGCCGCCGACCCCGCAGTAGAGATCCCACAGCGCCGGAGGATCGAGCGCGGTGACCCAGTCGCGCGCCTGGCGGTAGAGCGCGGCGGCGACTTCGGTGTTGGTCTGGAAGAAGCTGCGCGGGCGCAGGTGCAGCGGCAGGCCGTTGACCTGCATCGTCAGGGTTTCTTCCGCACCCAGCGGAATTTCGGTATCGCCCTCGAGGATGGCCTTGTGCTCGGGCTGCAGGTTGGCCGAAACCACGCGCAGGTCGGGCAGGGCGCGGCGCAGCGCCGGAAGATGCTTTTCGATGCGCGAAAGTGGCTCGCGCGAGCGCAACACGAAGCGCAGCATCATCTCGCCCGAGTGCTCGGCCAAGGTGAGGAGCAGGTGCTTGAGCTCGCCGCGCCGAGCAGGGACGTCGTAGGGCGAGATGCGCGCGGTGGTGAGGAAGGCCTCCAGCGCGGGGAAGGTCGCGCGGATCGGCTCCGGATAGAGCGGACAGTCGGTGAGGTCCACCCCGCGCCCCTGCGCGTCGAGGATGCCCAGCGTCGGCTGCTCCATGCTGCCGGCCACGACCATCTTGGCCTTGTTGCGGAAGCCGCGTTCGCGGCTGGGCACAGGCTCCAGCCAGCGGACGGGGCCGAACGGGGCGAGGCGCTGCGCCACGCGCGCCTGCTTGTCGGCCAGTTGGATATGGATCGGCTGGTGCAGTCGCGTGCAGGAGGCGCAGCGGCCGGTTTCGAAGGCCTCACAGAACACGGCGCGACTCCGCGAGCCAGCCGAGGACCCCTTCAGCGGCGACCACCGCGCTGGCGAAGCAGGCGGTCAGGAGATAGCCGCCGGTCGGCGCTTCCCAGTCGAGCATTTCGCCGGCCGCGAACACGCCGGGGCGGTCGCGCAGCATCAGTCGCGCGTCCAGCGCGTCGAGGCGGATGCCGCCGGCGGTGCTGATGGCCTCGTCGATCGGGCGCGTGCGCAGCAGCGGCAGCGGCAGGGCCTTGATGCGTTCCGCGAGCGCCGCCGGATCGTCCCACCGATCCTGCGGCGTGCAGGCGCGCAGCAGTGCCGCCTTGAGTCCCGCCAGCCCGAGCCTGCGCCGCCAGTGTTCGCTGCGCGAGCGCGAGCCGCGCGGGGCGGCGAGCGCGACGCGCAGCGCGTCCTGCGTGCGGTCGGGGAGAAGATCCAGTTCCAGCACGGCGCGATCTTCGTTCCGCAGCGCATCGCGCAGCGGGGCCGACAGCGCGTAGACCAGGCTGCCCTCGACCCCGGTCCGGGTGACGAGCAGCTCGCCGCGGCGCCAGGCCGGTGCGCCATGCGCACGCGCAGCGATGCTCTTGAGCGGCTGGCCCTGCCAGCGTTCGGAGAATTCCGGCGTCCAGTCGCAGTCGAATCCGCAGTTGGCAGGCGTCAGCGGTTCCACCGCCACGCCGAGTTCACGCAGCGGCTCGACCCAGGCGCCGTCCGATCCCAGCTTCGCCCAGCTCCCGCCGCCCAGCGCCAGCACGGTGGCGTCGGAGTGCGCCAGAACCTCGCCTTCCGGTGTCCGGAATCGCAGCGCGCCTTCGGGAGAAAAGCCGAGGAACCGGTGTCGCACGCGGAACGCGACTCCGGCTTCGCGCAGCGTGCGTACCCAGGCGCGCATCAGCGGCCCGGCCTTCATGTCCTGCGGGAACACCCGCCCCGAACTGCCAACGAAGGTGTCAAAACCCAGTTCGCGCGCGAATTCGCGCACCTCCAGCGGTCCGAAGCGCGCCAGCCAGCGGGCGACCCTTGGCGCGGCTGCGCCGTAGCGCGCGGTGAAGTCGGGCAGGGGTTCGGAGTGGGTCAGGTTGAGTCCGCCCTTGCCGGCGAGCAGGAACTTGCGCCCGACCGAGGGCATGGTGTCGAAAACCGTGACGCGCGTCCCGGCTGCGGCGAGCACCCGCGCAGCCAGCAGGCCGGCCGCGCCGCCGCCGACGACCAGAACCTCGTGCGGGGTGCAAGGAAGGGTTTCCGGCGGCGGGAGCTTGTTCGTGTCGTTTGTCAAGAAAAACTTCCAACATCATGGAAAACAATAATTTAACAGAGATCGGCCTGAGTGATTCCGGCGCAAATAACGAAGTCTTTACGCGCACTAGAGTAAACTCTCGATCGTCTGGTGGGGCGCGATTGCATCTTGCCCCGCCCGCAACTCCCAGCAAGATCATCGGATCCGCGGGCATGCGGAACGCCGGTGTCTGCCTCAGCCATACAGGAGCCTGTCATGAGCCAATCGCTGAACATTCTCCCCGAGTTGATCGAAGCCAGCCGCGAGGGCGTGGATTTTTATGCCGAGGCGGCGGACGCGGTAAGCGACACCGAACTGAGCAAGCTGTTTCGCCGCATGTCTCAGGCCAAGTCGACGCTGGTGGAAGAGCTCAGTCACGAGGTCAAGCCGGGCGCGACCGGCAAGACGCGCAGCGCGGCCAAGCGCGCCGTGTCTCCGTCGGACTGGGTGGCCAACATCAATACCACCTACACCACGCTGCGTACCGGTCTGAAAGCCATCAAGCAGGATCAGGTCACCCAGATCGAGCAGGCCGAATCGGACCTGCTGGGCCGGATCCAGCGCATTCGCCACGACCGCGACCACAGCTATGTGGTGCGCGTGCTGGCGATGCAGTACGAGGCCAAGGCCCGCGCCGTCCACGAGGGCCTGCGCGCGCGCAAGCGACGCCTCGCCACGGGCTGACGTTCCCGGGAGGCGCTTTTTCTCCTGCTGTTTGCCCACCACGGACGCCGCCTGTCGGCGTCCGTGCGCGTGCGTTGGCGGAAGGAAAAAAAGCGTGTATAAGGGGGCCGCTGTGTTTGCAAGGGTCACAAGGCATCGTGGCCCGGTGCGGCAGGTTCCGGAAAAGGTCTGTCCATCGCTTCGCGTCGCGTACTCCCTGCAACCCAGTCCCGCGCTGCGGGTAAACATGTCCAGCCAATGTTTCAGGAGTTCTCGTCATGTCCGATCGACAGACCGGCACAGTCAAGTGGTTCAACGACGCCAAGGGTTTCGGTTTCATCAGCCGCGAAGGCGGCGAGGATCTTTTCGTCCATTTCCGCGCCATCCAGGGTGCGGGATTCAAGTCGCTGAAGGAAGGGCAGAAGGTGTCCTTCGTCGTGACCCAGGGCCCGAAGGGCTATCAGGCCGATCAGGTCCAGCCGCTCTGACGGCGCAATGACAGCCGGTTGCACGAAAACCGCCCGGGACAGCCCGGGCGGTTTTTTTTGCGATGAAGAAAGCGGGGTCGAACCCCGCCTTTCCGTGCAGCGCCCGCAGCGGGCGGTTGCCTACTTCATCCGGTAGGTGATGCGGCCCTTGGTCAGGTCATAGGGAGTCATCTCCACCTTGACCTTGTCGCCGGTGAGGATGCGGATGTAGTTCTTGCGCATCCGGCCCGAGATGTGGGCGGTCACGACGTGGCCGTTTTCCAGCTTCACGCGGAACATGGTGTTGGGCAGGGTCTCGAGGACCGAGCCTTCCATTTCGATGGAATCGTCTTTGGACATTCGGGGTCGTGGTCGGGAAGTTTCGGCAAAAAACGCCCGCCATTATGTCACGTTCGTGGCCGAACGCGAAATTGCCGCCTCGCGCCCGCTGGATGATGGCGTGCTTCCGACAGAGATGCTTGCCTCGCGGTGCCTTTCTGGCACGCCGCGCGTCAGGTGAAATCGCGCGCGTCCCGATGGCCGAAGCGCGTACTCCAGCTGCCGCTTGCGGGCGGCTGCGCGTGCGGGGCGGACAGTCGCGCCAGATAGTCGTCGCGGCGCAGTTCGATGGCGCCGAGCGAGGCCAGGTGCGCGGTGTGCATCTGCGCGTCGAGCCAGCCCACGCCGGATTCCGACAGCTGTCGGCAAAGGGCCGCGAGCGCAAGGCTGGAGGCGCCGCTGCGGCGGCTGAACATGGATTCGCCGCAGAACACCGGGCCGGCATCGACGCCGTAGACGCCGCCGATCAGTTGATCTTCCTCGTAGACCTCGATGCTGTGCGCGAATCCGAGGCGGTGCAGAAGCAGGTAGGCCTGCTGCATATCCGGCAGGATCCAGGTGCCGCTCTGGCCCGGCCGCGGCGTGTTGGCGCAGGCATCCAGCACGGCAGCGAAAGCTGTATCAGCGCGCACGGTCCATCCGCTCTTGCGCAGGCTGCGCCGCAGCCTGCGCGACAGGTGCAGGCGCCCGGTGTCGAACACGGTGCGCGGATCGGGCGACCACCACAGGATCGGATCGCCCTCCGAGTACCAGGGAAAGATCCCGCTGCGATAGGCGTTCATCAGCCGGGTCGGCGACAGGTCGCCGCCCCAGGCCAGAAGCCCGTTGGGCGAACGCTGCGCCATGTCGGCCGGCGGGAACGGCGCACGCGGGTCGGAACCGAGCTGCGGCAGGCGCATGGCGTGCCCTGCGGTGGGGTGCCTCAGCCGGCTTTTTCGAGGAATCGTTCGGCGTCAAGCGCCGCCATGCATCCGAAGCCGGCCGAGGTGATGGCCTGACGATAGACGCTGTCGGCCACGTCGCCGGCGGCGAATACGCCCGGGATGCTGGTTTCCGTGGCGGCGCCGTCCTGGCCCGAGCGCACCTTCAGGTAGCCCTCGCGCATGGCGAGCTGGCCCTCGAAGATGCCGGTGTTGGGGTGGTGGCCGATGGCGACGAAGAAGCCCTGCACGGCGATTTCGCGCGTGCTTTCCCCGCTGGTGGAGCGAAGGCGCATCCCGGTCACGCCGCGGTCGTCGCCGAGCACCTCTTCCACCGTGTGGTTCCAGACCAGTTCGATCTTGCCGCTGGCGGCCTTCTCGAACAGCTTGTCCTGCATGATCTTTTCCGCCCGCAGGCTGTCGCGGCGGTGCACGAGATAGACCTTGCGCGCGAGGTTGGAGAGGTACAGCGCTTCTTCCACCGCGGTGTTTCCGCCGCCGATCACGGCCACGTCCTGGTCGCGGAAGAAGAAGCCGTCGCAGGTGGCGCAGGCCGAAACGCCGCGGCCCTTGAACTTCTGCTCCGACTCCAGCCCCAGATACTTGGCGGTGGCGCCGGTGGCGATGATGAGCGCATCGCAGGTGTAGGTGCCGCTGTCACCGATCAGGCGGAACGGGCGCTGGCCGAGTTCGGCGGTGTGGATGTGGTCGAACACCAGTTCGGTCTCGAAGCGTTCGGCGTGGGCCTGCATCCGCTGCATCAGATCCGGACCCTGCACGCCCTGGGCGTCGCCCGGCCAGTTGTCGACTTCGGTCGTGGTGGTGAGCTGGCCGCCCTGTTCCAGTCCGGTGATCTGCACGGGCTTGAGGTTGGCGCGCGCCGCGTAAACGGCGGCGGTGTAGCCGGCCGGGCCGGAGCCGAGGATCAGGAGGCGGGCGTGGCGGGATTGGCTCATGGGAGAGTTCCGGAAAAATGCGCGGGTGCGGGAGCGGGGAAGATGGGGCTGGAACGAGGCAGATGCAAGCCGGTTCGATCGTGCTGCGGGGACGGCGCGGGGCGCTGATACAATCGGCCGCTCTGTCCCGATCGTGCAGGAAGACCAGGTCCGGTGAGTCGTACGCAGCAGGCAATGGAAGGTGAGAGCGGGACCAGGCGCAGGATCTGGCGGGAAAGCCTGATCCTGCTGGCCGCGCCGATTCTGGCGTACCTGCTGGCCTGTCTGGTCAGCTTCAGTCCGGAAGACCCGGGCTGGTCGCATTCGGGCAGCGTCACCGGCCCGATCCGGAACTTCGGCGGCATGGCCGGTGCCTATTTCGCCGACATCGCGCTTTCCTTCTTCGGTATCGGTGCCTATGCCTTGCCGATCCTGCTGGGCGGCCTGATCTGGCTGCTGCTGCGCGGACGCGAGGATGCCGACGAATCCACGCTCACGCCGGCGCTGCGCCTGATCGGCGTGTTTGCCTTCCTTGTGGGCGTGGCGGCGCTGGCGCACCTGAATCCGCCGGGTCTGGCGGCCGGTCTGCCGATAGGCGCCGGCGGCCTGCTGGGGCAAATCGTGGGAATGGCGCTGCAGAAGGGCTTCGGTTACCTGGGGGCGGCGCTGTTCACCCTGGCCATGCTGCTGGTCGGCATCACCCTGGTCACGGGATTGTCCTGGTTCGCGCTGATGGACCGCATCGGTCGCGCGGTGCTGGCGCTGGGGGCGCTTCTTGGCCGGCGGGTGCAGGATCAGGTTTCCGACGAGAAGCGCCAGGCACGCGCCGCACGCGCCGAGCGTGAGGAAACCCGGCGCGAGGAAAAAGCCAGGCGTGCCAAACGCGAGCCGATCCGCATCGAGCCTGCGCCGCTGCCGGTGGAAAAGAGCGATCGCGCGCAGCGCGAACAGCAGATCCCGCTGTTCGGCGGCCTGCCCAGCCGCGAGGGCGGCCTGCCGCCGCTGTCGGTGCTGGACGATCCCAAGCCGCAGCCCAAGGGCTATTCCGAGGAGGCGCTGGAAACCCTGTCGCGCCAGATCGAGTTCAAGCTCAAGGATTTCCGCATCGAGGCACAGGTGGTCGGCGTGTTCCCCGGTCCGGTCATCACCCGCTTCGAGATGGAGCCGGCACCGGGCGTCAAGGGCAGCCAGGTGTCGAGCTTGGACAAGGACATCGCCCGCGGCCTCTCGGTGAAATCGGTGCGCGTGGTCGACGTGATCCCCGGCAAGTCCGTGATCGGATTGGAAATCCCCAATGCCAACCGCGAGATCATCTACCTGTCGGAAATCCTGCGTTCGAAGGAATACGACAAGTCCGCCAGCCCGCTGACGCTGGCACTTGGCAAGGACATTTCCGGCCGCCCCACGGTGGCGGACCTTGCCAGGATGCCGCACCTGCTGGTGGCCGGCACCACCGGCTCGGGCAAGTCGGTCGCGGTCAACGCGATGGTGCTGAGCCTTCTCTACAAATCCAGCGCGCGCGACGTGCGGATGCTGATGATCGACCCCAAGATGCTGGAGCTTTCGGTCTACGAAGGCATCCCGCACCTGCTCGCGCCGGTGGTCACCGACATGAAGGAGGCCGCCAACGGCCTGCGCTGGTGCGTGGCCGAGATGGAGCGGCGCTACAAGATGATGAGCGCGGTGGGCGTGCGCAATCTGGCCGGCTTCAACAAGAAGGTGCGCGACGCCATCGAGGCCGGCCAGCCGCTGATGGATCCGCTGTTCAAGCCCAACGCCGAGCTGGGCGAAGCCCCGCGCGAGCTGGAATCGCTGCCCTACATCGTCGTCATCATCGACGAGTTCGCCGACATGATGATGATCGTCGGCAAGAAGGTGGAAGAGCTGATCGCACGCCTCGCGCAGAAGGCGCGCGCCGCCGGCATCCACCTTATCCTCGCCACCCAGCGCCCCTCGGTGGACGTGATCACCGGCCTCATCAAGGCCAACATCCCTACCCGCGTGGCCTTCCAGGTGTCGAGCAAGATCGACTCGCGCACCATCCTGGACCAGAGCGGCGCCGAAACCCTGCTGGGCCACGGCGACATGCTGTATCTGCCGCCCGGCACCGCCATGCCCGAGCGCCTGCACGGCGCCTTCGTCAGCGACGAGGAGGTGCACCGCGTGGTGCAGTTCCTCAAGGAAAGCTCGGGCGGGCCGGACTACCTCGAAGGCGTGCTGGACGAAACCCAGACGCTGGCCGATGGACAGGTGATTGGCGCCACCGGCCTTCCGGAAGCGGCCTCGAGCGGCGATCCGGAGTCGGACGCGCTGTTCGACCAGGCGGTGAAGGTCGTCACCGAAACCCGCCGCGCCAGCATTTCCAGCGTGCAGCGCCACCTGCGCATCGGCTACAACCGCGCCGCGCGCCTGGTCGAGGCCATGGAGGCTGCCGGCATCGTCTCCGCGCCCGAGCACAACGGTGACCGCAGCGTGCTGGCACCACCCCCGCCACGCGACTGAACCGACCGCGCGCAAGACGCACGGTCGGCGTTCATCTGCATCGCCGCACGCTATCGACACCAGCCCACGGATATCCCGAACCATGCGTCCTGCCTTCGTCACGGCCCTGCTCCTGGCCCCGATTCTCGCCCTCGCATCGCTCGCCGCTCGTGGCGCCGATCCGCACGCCACGCTGGCGGCGTTCTCGCAGGGGCTGCGGGGGCTTGAGGGGCGGTTTTCCCAGCAGGTGTTCGATGCCGACGGCCGGCGTACCGAAGACAGCAGCGGCACGTTCGCGCTGGCGGTTCCTCGCCAGTTCCGCTGGGAGTACGACGTGCCGTTCCCGCAGCTGATCGTGGCCGACGGCAGCAAGGTGTGGATCTACGATCCGGATCTGGAACAGGTGCAGGTGCGCCCGCAGGGTGCCGAGGAGCAGCAGAGTCCGCTGATGGCGCTGGTCGATCCGGCCGAGCTGGATCGCCAGTTCACCGTGGCCGACGGCGGCGAGCGCGACGGCCTTTCGTGGGTGGAGCTGACTCCGCGCGGCGAGGAAGCGCCGTTTTCCAGGGCGCGGCTCGGATTTTCCGGAGGCGCGCTGGCGCGCATGGAGATGACCGATTCGCTCGGCCAGCGCACCGAAATCGCATTCTCCGGATGGCAACGCAACCCGGCTTTCGGCGCGGCGACCTTCCGCTTCGCGCCGCCGCCCGGGGTGGACGTGATCGGCGAGACGGACGCCGCCGCGCAGGCTTTTCCGCTCGAAGACTGATCCGCCCGCGCCGGCGCCTGCATTAGACTGCGCAGCTCGGATCGTCATTGGACGCGGAAACCGCATGAGCATCAAGAGCGACGCATGGATTCGCCGCATGGCGCGCGAGCACGGCATGATCGAACCCTTCGAGCCGGGCCAGGTCAAGCAGAACGCCTCGGGCGGACGCATCGTTTCCTACGGCACCTCCAGCTACGGCTACGACGTGCGCTGCGCCAACGAGTTCAAGGTCTTCACCAACATCAACTCGACGGTGATCGACCCCAAGGAATTCGACTCGCGCAACTTCGTGGATTTCAGCGGCGAGGTCTGCATCATTCCGCCCAATTCCTTCGCGCTGGCGCGCACCGTCGAGTACTTCCGCATCCCGCGTTCCACCCTCGTGGTGTGCCTGGGCAAGAGCACCTATGCGCGCTGCGGCATCATCGTCAACGTCACCCCGCTGGAGCCGGAGTGGGAAGGCCACGTGACCCTGGAGTTCTCCAACACCACGCCGCTGCCGGCGAAGATCTACGCCAACGAAGGCGTGGCGCAGATGCTGTTCTTCGAATCCGATGAAGTCTGCGAGACCAGCTACCGCGACCGCGGCGGCAAGTATCAGGGCCAGCGCGGCGTCACCCTGCCGCGCACCTGAGCGCGGTTCCGTCTTTCCTTTTCCGCTGCCGGCCCCGTTGGCGGCACGTCTCCGGCACCGACCCATGAACCGCCTGTCCGCCTATCCGGTCCTCGTTCTCGCGCTGGCGCTTTCGGCCTGTGGCGATGCTCCCGATCCTGCTGCCGAAGACGCCGGAGGCAGTGCACTGGCGGTGGCGCTGGTGCCGGTGCAGCGCGAAGTGCTGGCGTACGAAGTGGTTGCCTCCGGGCAGGTGGCGGCATGGCAGGAAATGCCGCTGGGCGTGGAGGCAAGCGGGCTGCGCGTGTCCGAGGTGCGGGTCGAAGTGGGCCAGACGGTGGCCGCCGGCGAGGTGCTGCTGCGTCTGGATGACCGCGCCGCGCGCAGCGACGCGGCGCAGGCACGCGCGGCGCGCGCCGAGGCTGCGGCTTCGGCGCGGCTGGCGGCGGCCAATCTGGAGCGCGGCCGCGCGCTGCGCGAACGCCGCCTGATGAGCGCCGCGGATTTCGATCAGTTGACCGCGCTCAAGGCGCAGGCCGAGGCGCGCCGGGACGTGGCGCAGGCCGCGCTGGAGGCCGCCGAGCTGCGCCTGTCCTGGACCGTGCTGGAGGCGCCCGCCGCGGGCGTGATCTCGCGCCGCCTGGCCGAACCGGGGCAGGTCGTGTCGCCTGCGACGCCGCTCCTGTACCTGATCCGCGACCAGCGGCTCGAATGGCGCGCGCAAATCGCCGAATCCGACCTTGCGCGGGTGGCGGCAGGGCAGTCGGTGCGCGTGCGCAGCGCGGATGCCATTGCCGCACAAGGCCGCGTGCGCGCCGTTTCGCCGGGGCTGGATTCCGCCACCCGCACCGCGCTGCTGCATGCCGATCTGCCCGATCCCGGTGCGCTTCGCGCCGGCATGGTGGCCGAGGGCCGCATCGAAACCGCCAGCGCGCCGGTGCTCACCGTGCCGCTCGGCGCCGTGGTGCGCCGCGATGGCATGGCCTATGTATTCGGCGTGGACGAAAAACAGCGCGCGGTGCGCCACCGCATCGACGCCGGCCGCGTGATCGGTGATCGGATCGAAGTGCGTTCGGGCGTGGAGGAAGGCCAGCCGGTCGTGGCGCGCGGCGCCGGATTCCTGGGCGAAGGCGACCGGGTGCGCGTGGTTGCGGACGCGGACGCGCCATGAACTTCTCGGCCTGGTCGATCCATCGGCCGCTGCCCGCGATCCTGCTGTTCCTCGCGCTGTGCATCGCGGGGCTGTTCGCATTCCGCCAGCTTCCGGTCTCGCGCTTTCCCGACATCGCCTTCCCGATGGTGACGGTGACGGTGAACCTGCCGGGCGCCGCGCCCGCGCAGCTGGAAACCGAGGTCACGCGCCGGGTCGAGAACGCCGTGGCCACGCTGGAAGGCGTCAAGCGCACGATTTCCTCGGTGACCGAGGGGCAATCGGTCACCTTCGTGGAGTTCCACCTGGAGACCGCGCTGGAGCCGGCGCTGGACGAGGTGCGCGACGCCATCACCCGCATCCGCATCGACCTGCCGCGCGACATCCAGGAGCCGGTCATCGCCAAGGTGGCGGTGACCGGCGGCACCCTGCTCACCTACGCCGTGCGCGCACCGGGGTGGAAGGTGGACGAACTGAGCTGGTTCGTCGATGACACGGTGACCCGCGCCCTGTTTGGCGTGCGCGGCATCGCCCAGGTCACGCGCACCGGAGGGGTGCAGCGCGAGGCGCGCATCGATCTGGATCCGGCCGCGCTGTCGGGCTTCGGAATCACCGCGGGCGAAGTGTCCGGGCAGCTGGCCCTGACCCAGGTCGAGCGTCCGTCCGGGCAGGCCGAGTGGGGCGGAGAACGGCAGGTGATCCGCACCGTGGCGACCGTCGCGGTGGCCGAGGACCTGCGCAATTTCCCCATTGCCCTGCGCGACGGGCGTTCGGTGCGCCTGTCCGAACTGGCCACGGTGAGCGATGGTGCCGCCGATCCGGTGGAGGCGGCGCTGCTGGACGGCGTGCCGGTGGTGGGCTTCTCGATGATGCGCGCGCGCGGTTCCAGCGAGCTGGAGGTGGCCGACGGCGTGCGCCGGGTGCTGTCCGAACTGGAAGCCAGCCATCCGGGCGTTGCTTTCGAGGTGGTGTTCTCCACGGTGGAAGAAGCCGAACGCTCCTATTCCTCCTCGATGGCGATGCTGTGGGAGGGCGGCGCGCTGGCGGTGCTGGTGGTGTTCGTGTTCCTGCGCGACTGGCGGGCGACGTGGATTTCCGCGCTGGCGCTGCCGCTGTCGATCATTCCCACTTTCGCGGTGATCCACTGGCTCGGCTTCAGCCTCAACATGATCACCCTGCTGGCGCTGGCCGTGGTGGTCGGCATCCTGGTGGACGATGCCATCGTGGAGGTGGAAAACATCGTGCGCCATCTGGGCATGGGCAAGACGCCCAAGCAGGCGGCGCTGGATGCGGCGCAGGAAATCGGGCTGGCGGTCATCGCCACTTCGATGACGCTGGCCGCGGTGTTCGTGCCGGTGGCCTTCATGCCCGGCATCGCGGGCAAGTTCTTCCGCGAATTCGGCTGGACTGCCGCCACCGCGGTGCTGTTTTCGCTGATGGTGGCGCGCCTGCTGACGCCGATGATCGCGGCCTACCGGCTCAAACCCAAGCCCGAGCACGAAGCCGAGGGTCGGATGATGCGCTGGTATCTGGGCTGGGTGGATGCCGCATTGCGCCACCGTGCCCGCACGCTGTGGATCGCCCTCGGCCTGTTTCTCGCTTCGCTGGCGCTGGTTCCGCTGATCCCGGCCACCTTCATTCCAGTGTCGGACCTGGGGCGCAGCAACCTCAGCATCGAACTGGCGCCGGGCGCCACGATCGAGGAAACCACGGACCTGGCCGAATCGGCGCGCGCGCGGCTTTCCGACATCCCCGAGCTGCGGCAGGTCTACACCATGATCGGCGGCGCGCTCGATCTGGGCGACCCGGGCAAGACCGGCGTGGGCGAAACCCGCAAGGCCACGCTGATCCTCGACTGGGGCCCGCCTGCCGGGCGCGACCGGCACCAGAAGGATCTGGAGCGGGAAACCCGCGCGCGGCTGCGCGATCTGGCCGGAGTACGGGTGAGCTTTCTGAGCACCGAGCCGGGCGAGATGATGCAGCTGGTGCTGGCCGGCGATGATCCGGCGCAGCTCGCCGCGGCCGCGCAGGCGGTGGAACGCGAGCTGCGCTCCCTGCCGGGCCTGGGCAGCATCAGCTCCTCGGCCTCGCTGCTGCGTCCGGAAGTGGTGATCCGGCCCGATCCGGTGCGCGCCGCCGAGCGCGGAGTCACAACGGAAGCCATCGCCGAGGCGGTGCGTATCGCGACTTCCGGCGACTATGTGCAGCGTCTGGCCAAGCTCAACCTGCCCGAACGCCAGATTCCGATCCGGGTGGGATTTTCCCGCGCAGTGCTTGCCGAGCCTGCCCTGATCGGCCAGCTCCAGGTGCCGGGAATCGGTGGCCCGGTGCCGCTTCACTCGGTGGCCGACATCCGTCTGGACGCCGGTCCCGTGCAGATCGCCCGTTTCCAGCGCCAGCGCAACGTCACCCTCACCGCCGAGCTCAACGGCCGCCCGCTGGGCGAGGTGATGGCCGAGGTGGAGCGGCTGCCGAGCGTGCAGCAGCTTCCGGCCGGGGTGAGCTTCCTCAACGCCGGCGATGCGGAAGTGTTCGTGGAGCTGTTCACCGGCTTCGTGCTCGCCATGCTGGCGGGGATCGCCTGCATCTACGCGGTGCTGCTGCTGCTGTTCAACAACGCCTTCCAGCCGATCACCATCCTCACCGCCGTGCCGCTGTGCGCGGGTGGCGCCTTCGGCGCGCTGCTGGTCACCCAGAACATGCTGTCGCTGCCGGCCCTGATCGGCCTGCTGATGCTGATCGGCATCGCCACCAAGAATTCCATCCTGCTGGTGGACTATGCGGTCATCGCCGAGGAGGAGCATGGTCTGTCCCAGCACGACGCTCTCGTCGACGCCTGCCGCAAGCGTGCCCGTCCGGTGATCATGACCACGCTCGCCATGAGCGCCGGCATGGCGCCGGTGGCGCTGGGCCTTTCCGCCGAATCCAGCTTCCGCGCGCCCATGGCCATCGCCGTGATCGGGGGGCTCATCACTTCGACCGTGCTCAGCCTGATCGTGGTGCCGGCGGCGTACACGGTGATGGACGACCTGCGCCGCTGGCGCACGCGCCGGACCGCGGCGACCTGACGCGCATCGGCGCGCGTTGATCGCGCAGGCGACGCGCCGGGGTGGAATTTCGCCCGCTGCCGTATCAGAATTCGCGGCCGCTTTGGCATCCTTCGGGTGCCGCACGCCTTTCGGGGAAGGCGTCGTCAGGCGGTGGCGGCTTCGAGCCGCGCGGCGGATTCATGCGGATCCGCCATGAATTCAACCATCTGCGGGGATATCAATGCGCAAGCTTCTTCCGCTGGCCATCGCGCTGGCGCTGCCGTTTTCCGCTTCTGCCGACGTGCAGGAGCGCTGTCTGATCTCGTTTTCCGGCGCACGGCAGGATGTGTGCGAGAGTCGCGTCTTCGGCGATGCGGCCGATCTCGCCGGTCTGCTGTCTCCCGATCCGGTGAAACAATCCACCCTGCGCATCGTCAAGTTCGACGGCCCGATCCTGGACGAACAGCGCCAGGCGGTGGAATTGGCCGGCGCGCGGATCCTTGGATACGCGCCCTACAACGCCTACCTCGTGCGCATGGATCCGGCGCTGGACGCCGAGATGCTGGGCATCGCCGGCGTGGTATGGGCCGGCCCGATGCTGCCGGCGCTGAAGATCGATCCCAACATCTTCGCCGAGCTGCGCCAGGGCAATCTGGTGAGCCAGCTGGGCATCGAGTCGCTGTCGATGACGCTGGAAAGCCCCCGCAATCGCAGCGCTCTGCAAAATGAGCTGACCTCGATCGCCGGGCTTTCCGAAGTCGCGCTGCACGAGGTGGCCGGCGAGCTGCGCGCCACCGCGCGCTTCGACCGCTCGCCGGCGGCACGCGCCGCGCTGGTGCAGGCGCTGGAGACGCTGGCGCTGCGCGATGACGTGCTTTCGATCGGTTTCCGCAAGCCGCTGACCTCGCGCAATTCGCAGGGCCACTGGCTGCACCAGGGCAACGTCAGCGCGCAGTATCCGATCTGGAATCGCGGCATCTACGGCTGCGGCCAGACCGTGGGCGAACTGGATACCGGCCTGTACGTGGACAACGTCGCGTTCAAGGATGCCAGCCAGACGCTTGCCATCAGCGTGTGCAACAGCGGGCCCTCGTGCGCGGCCATTGCCGCCAACAACGATCACCGCAAGGTGGTGGCGTATTACAAGTGGTCGGGAGCCTCGGGCGGCTCCTGGGCCGACGGCCACGGACACGGTACCCACGTCGCCGGCTCCATCATCGGCAACAACAACGGCGTGAACCCCGGCCAGGATTGTTCCACCCTCACCGCGCCCAGCGGCAGCAGCGACCTGGTGGGCATGGCGCCCTACGCCAAGCTGGTGATGCAGGAGGCCGGCGCGGGACTGGACTACCTCAATACCTACAACGGGTCCACCTACCACGCGGTCGATACCGCGTACCAGAACGGCGCGCGCATCCACAGCAATTCCTGGGGCGGCGGCTGTACCAACCAGTTCGGTCAGTGCATTTCCGGCTGCACCGTGCCCTACGATGCGTTCTCGCGCGATGCCGATCTGGTGGCGAAGGACCACGGCGACATGCTGGTGGTCTTTGCCGCCGGCAACGATGCAACCGCCTGCGCCAACGGCAACAACGTCGGCAGTCCCGGCAATTCCAAGAACGTGCTGAGCATCGGTGCGACCGGCCGCGGCAGCTCGGGCAACAGCATGGCGACCTTTTCCTCGCGCGGCCCGGCGCTGGATTCGCGCACCAAGCCCGACCTCGGCGCGCAGGGCAGCAGCATCGTTTCCGCAGGGCGCAGCGCCTCCGGCACGGACACCATGAGCGGCACCTCGATGGCCACGCCTACGGCTTCGGGCCTGGCCGCGCTGGTGCGCGACTATCTGGCGCAGGGCTATTACCCGAGCGGTGCAAAGGTCTCTGCCGATGCCATCACCGCGCCGTCCGGTGCCCTGCTCAAGGCGATCCTGACCGCCGGAGCCTTCAAGATGACCGGCAGCGGTGCGGGTGCCAACCCCGGCCAGGCGCAGGGTTTCGGACGCATCCTGCTGGAGGATTCGCTGCATTTTGCAGGCGATGCCAGCCACCTGTTTCTCCACGATGAAACGAACGGACTGGGCACGGGCGAAGTCCACAGCCAAAGCCTGACGGTGGCCGCCGGAACGCCGCTGACGGTCGTGCTGACCTGGACCGATGAGCCTGGTGCGGTCAACGCCAGCCCCGCCACGGTCAATTCGCTGCGGCTGGAAGTGCAGGCGCCCAACGGCGATGTCTGGACCCAGAAGCTGCCGGCCGGGTTCAACGTCAACAACGCCAATCCGACCCAGGGCACCACGACCGGCAACTTCGACAACCTCAACAACATGCACCGCATCCGCTTCGACGCGCCGCAGGCCGGCACCTATCAAATCCGCGTGCGCGGCATCAATGTGCCGCAGGGGCCGCAGACCTATGCGCTGGCGGCGGTGGGCGGCTTCACCGTGAGCATGGATCCGACCTTCGAACTGTCGGCCACGCCGGGCACGGTGAGCTTCTGCGCCGGCGATACCGCGCAGTTCGATGTCGGCGTGCGCAGCCGCTACGGGTTCACCGATCCGGTGGCGCTCAGCCACGCCGGGCTGCCCGGTTCGGCCAGCGGCAGCTTCAGCCTCACTCCGGTCACGCCGGCCGATCCGGCGGCCACCAGCCAGCTCACGATCTCCAACACCGCGGGCCTTGCGCGCGGCAGCTATCCGTTCCAGATCCTGGGCAACAGCAGCGGCAGCATGCCGGTTTCCAAGACCATCTCGGCCTCGCTCAAGGTCTCATCCGGCGTGCCTGTCCAGCCGGGCCTGAGTGCGCCGGGCAACGGGGCGGTGGGCGTGCTGCGCACGCCGACCTTCACCTGGGCGACGGATGCGGCGGCGGAGAGCTACACCATCGAGGTGGCCACCGATGCCGGTTTCGCCAGCATCGTGGCCAGCGCCACGGTCGAGAACGGAAGCTGGACGCCGCCCGCACCGCTGGCGCCGGCTACCGTCCACTATTGGCGAGTCCGGGCCAACAGCACCTGCGGCGACAGCGCCCACTCGGCCACCTTCAGCTTCACCACCGGCGTGACCTTCCCCGAGCCTTACTGCCCGGTGACCTTCCCCTCGGGCGTGGAGCCGATCACCCTGGTCAAGTTCACCGGGATCGACAACCGCACCCCGGCTACCGGCGGCCCGGCGCATGAGGATTTCCTCGGGATTCCGGGCGGCCTGGTCGAGGCCGGACAGAGCTATCCGATGGAGGTGGAAGGCAATACTGCAGGCAGTTACACCAACCATGTGAGCGCATTCTTCGACTGGAACCGCAACGGGACCTTCGACGCCGGCGAGTCCTTCACCATCGGTACCATCGCCAACTCCAACGGCAACGACGGGAAACAGGCCGTGGCGCCCATCGCGGTGCCCGCCTCGGCAACGCCCGGTCCGGTGCGGATGCGTGTCCTCAAGAAGTACAACGCCGCTGCAACTGCCTGCAACAGCGCCGGCTATGGCCAGGCCGAGGACTACACCGTGATGGTCCAGGGCGGCGGTGCGACCTACACCCTCGGGGGCACGGTGAGCGGTGCGAGCGGCGCGGGGCTTGCGCTCAAGCTCAACGGCGGCGCGGACTTCGCCATTTCGGGCAACGGTGCCTACACCTTCCCGGGCAGCCATC
>Ga0116141_10001743_pt1 | contig 18764 bp, 20 predicted proteins | sample AD_UKC097_MetaG_FD_89744 | JGI IMG/M metagenome (GOLD analysis project Ga0116141, IMG submission 89744) | Active sludge microbial communities of municipal wastewater-treating anaerobic digesters from USA - AD_UKC097_MetaG | ecosystem: Engineered > Bioreactor > Anaerobic > Digestate | place: USA...
CTAATCTTTTTATATTCTAATTTGGTTTTATCTAACCTATATATTGGTAATTCAAGTTTCATATATCATAAATATTTTTTATTTTTGCTTTGGTAATAAAAAAATTGTTTTTTACAATAATTTAATATAATTTTGAACCCATGTATATCATTTCAAAAAAGAAAGACTATTATGACGGTGTTGCTGGCACGACTGGCATTGACAAAACTATTGTCTATGACCGTCAAATAGTTGAAATCGATGAAAAGGATTATCCACAAATTTTTAAGAGAGGTAATTCGTGGACTAATAGAAAATCAACTCCATTTTGTAATTTAAACAATACTGATATTAAAAGAGAATTACGTATTGCTGGTGTCTATGCACATACTGCTCCATTTGTTATTGGGTTTTGCGGTAAACTTTATGTTGGCTGGAAATTATATAGCGAGGGAAAGAATGATTTACCATACGGTGGTAAGGAATTAATCACAACAATCACCTATGATAATGAAAATATGAAAAAATTAGTTGAGCAGCATTATTGGTGGGGCGGTAATTTTGAAGATAATTTAAATTATGTTTTAACATATGACCCAATAGAATTTTTCAGGGAATTTAATGTACCTGTTTTTGTTTATGATAGCGATTACGGGAGAATCGATATTCCAAGAAGCTGGAGCAATAAGCCGAAATTCTTCATAAATCCTTTACTTAAAGAATATCAGTTCTATAAAATATTTAATGCTGTTCAGGCATTTCAGGAAATCTCGATGTTTTTAAGTGGGGTGCTTGGAAATAAAGAAAAGGATATTGTGCAAGTTGCAGACAAATATAAAATTGCACAACACGGTTTTGATAAATGGAGTTTCAGAAAAGAATCTGAAGATAAAAAACAATAGTTATGGGATATACAACACATAAACCAAATTTAAATGCTATGAAAAATAACGATTTTGATGAAAATTTGAAAAAATTGGAGCAGGAAATTGAAAGGAGAAGGAAGCAGCAATGCAACGAACAAATGGGTTATTACGACCCGCATACCTTAAATTTCTGTGGTGCAACAGTATGTGAAGCACCAAAATATGTTGATGCTTATGACGCAAACGGATACACTTGTGCAAAGGTTGTTGCAGCACATATGCCAAATGGTGGCATTAATTATGAACGCCATGATGATTGGAGCAATGCAACAATTGACCATCTTCGAAATGAGAAAGACAATTGGTGAGCAACATTCAAAAAGTATTGGCACAAAATGCTCAATTAGTTGATGAAATCAATAGACTGAGGCGAGAAAATATTGAACTGAAAACGAAAAAATCAAAAAAGAAAGATTTTGATATTAAAGTTTATGATTCTCTTAATAAAGTTGGTAATGGCTTCAGTGGGTTATATCAGAAATTTATAACTTGGCTCAATACTTGATGGAAAGAAAATTACATAAAATACACATAATTCCTGCAAGGTTCATTGAAAAACGTGATGATAAGTATTTAATCAGGTGCTTAATTGGTGAAACTTTTGAAGATAGATTATTCGACCATTTTGCACTTGAAGGAATGAAAAATCCAAATTTACTATTTATTGGCGTAATGACAGGGGTTGGATATTCACAAATTAATTTTTGTCAGGCAGATGAGTTTGAAGATTTATTTAATAAACACTGGAAAGAAGTTCTTTAAAATAATGGGGCAGTCTGGTTTTGACAGCGTGATTGAATGGTATGTAAGCAAGTCGCAGTTTGAGCAATACTGCGTGTAAAAGGTTCAAAACAATAAATGCAGAAGACATTATGTCTATTCCTACTTCTCTCACGAGAGGTCGTTTCATTGCAGAGAGTGCTGAACTCGCAATAGCAGCGTAAGGAAGCAGCAAACGGCAAAAACTTCTGGTGAAGTGAGTTATGAGTAAGTTAGTAACGAATCCCGAAGTAAAACTAAGCCTGTAAACCACTCTATTTTGTTGGTTAAGAAAAACCAAATAAACTTGTAGAAAACACATTAGGCGCACGACTGCACGGGGGTTCGACTCCCCCCTGCTCCACTAAAACATTGAAATTAAAATTATTATGAGTGTTGATTATGACAAAATGTTAACAGCATTAAAGGAGTTTCCAAACACACCTGAAGGTAAGGCATATTTTGAAAAGGAGCGTAAGAAGAACGAAATCAAAAAGGGTCGTTACTTACGTTTTGAAAAGTGGGTTGAGACTCATGATTTTGATGCACTAATGCAGCGTCTTGAAAAAGAACATGGTGTAGCATGGCATAATAACTGTTATAACAAAGGTTATGAGCCATATTGCAACAATAAATTAAGATTTATAATTGATTATATTGTTCATAATCGTGAATCAATTAGTGTTCCGCAAATCGAATCGGAACATTTTGGAAACCAATCTTGGTTTTTTAAGGGTTATTATTTCAATATAATGTGGGGTCAGGGCACATTTACTCAAGTTTTCGATAATAAATTCAACCAAATTATTGCATTGTAATAATTAATTAGTATTTTTGTGATAAATAAACGTTCTTTAAATATAATGGCGAAGTGGTGGAATTGGTAGACACGCTGGACTTAGGCTAAAACATGTTTTCAGTTTTCTAAGTATTTATGTTAAATTTTAATTATGAAGCATAGATACACAAAAGAAGAATTGGAAATAGCGGTTAATAAATCTAAGTCAATCGCCTCTGTTTGTAGGTTTCTTAATATCAGACCGATTGGTGGAAATTATAAAACAATCAAAACCAAAATACTGAAAATGAAAATAAATACTTCTCATTTTACAGGTCGAGGTTGGAATGTTGGACTTAAATTCAAACCAAAAGAAAAACAAATTTTATCTGAAATACTTGTAAAAAATTCAACATTTGTAACGAGTTATCATTTAAAAAATAGGTTATTCGATGAAGGTATTAAGGAAAAAAAATGTGAAAGATGTAAAAGAACCAAATGGCTTGGTAAACCAATACCTTTGGAACTTGACCACATCAATGGTGACAATTTAGATAATAGAATTGAAAATCTAAAGATTTTATGCCCTAATTGTCACGCATTAACACCTACACACAGAGGCAAAAATAAAATGAGTGCTCTCTCTGAAAAGAGGGAAGTAGAATTCCGTAAATTCGGTGAACCCGTTGACTTGGGAATACCGAGCCAAGCCTCTGTGTGAGGAAGGTGTAGAGACTTAACACGGAACATCTAAGTTCTTTGGAATATGATGAAGATAAAGTCCAGACCACAAACAACATCGTTGGTAATGAAAATTATGGTGGTAAGAAAATCCAGTGGTCAGTAATGGCTGTGTGGGTTCGAGTCCCATCTTCGCTACAAATTTTAATGTTATGACATTAACCAACTATTTATTAGTACCTACTTGCTGGAATTATACAACACCAAATGGGTTTGTATGTAGCGGTGGCTTTGTTGTGTACTATGCATAAAAACAAAATGTGGCTATCAAAAGAAATTAAAATGGCGATACGTAAAGAGATTCGTCAGGAATGTCGTCAGGAAGCTATAAAAATACTTGAACTTGGTGACGACAAAGACCGTGAGGATTTCATGAAATATCACAATTTAGACCAAGGGAATGTTTGTTGTCTTGTTCTGGATTTTGCAAAGAAAAAACTTGTTGAATCTGGAAAAATGAAACAAGAACCAAACGATTGCTTTGAAGACCCAAATATATGGTTAAATGGGAAGTAATAAAGGCATATGGGCAAAAGATGATTGTGGTTGCGGTAAAGAACCATTAAGAAAAAATGACCCAAGAAGGAAAAAAATTGGCATTAAAAAAACAATAAAAAAAAGAATTACCCCCAGATGACGGAACTGGCATACGTATTAGATTCAAAACCTAAGTTTTGTGGGTTCGACTCCCACTCTGGGGACTAAAAAAATGTGTTGATTATGGCAAAAGTACTCAAAGTTCCAATAAAGGGGCAATGGTATGATTTTGATTGTGGGGTTACTATCACATATTCAATACTAAGGTATCTCAAAATAAAAATCACATATGAAGATGTTTTAAAAGCATCGAAAGTATGTCCAGTTAATGGGATAAAACCAAACAAACTCATTCATCTATTTAAAAAATTTGGAATAAATACTGTTTGTGAAAATAATAAAAATATCAGGTTTTTAATTAAACAAATAAATGAAAACAAACCAGTAATTGTACTGATTCAATGTAGAAAAGAATATAGAAAATCGTGGTCAAATACTTGGGTACACGGGCATTATGTTGCAGTAATTGGTTACGATAAAAACAGAGTATTTATATATGACCCATCGATGGGTGGTAGTATAAAAACATATACACATAAACAATTTTATAATCGTTGGCACGATTCTTCAAATAATAATGATTATATTCGAACAGTAATTTATATTAGCGATGAAAACAGCAAATGAAAGGGCATCAGTCTTTTAAGTTAATTACTTAAAAGATGAAAGCAAAAAAAATCTCAGACGAAACCACTAATCGTGGTGAATTCAATCGTGCTTACAAGTTTTATCTTGAGCACAATGGTAAAATCCATTGCAGTCGTTGTAAATACCATCGTGGTGAAAACTCCGATAAAAAATGGTATGGCGGTTATGCCTATGATGACATTGAATATGGTTTTAAAAGAAGAATAAAATTTCCGAATTGGAAATTGGTTTCAAAAAATCGTAAACAATGGATGAAAAAACCCATGAAAATAAAATTAGAATATTATCGTGGGTATTCAAAACAATATATCGACATTATTTGGTAATGTCGATTTTTATGGCGGGATAGCTTAGTTGGTAGAGCGTTGGAATCATAACCCAAAGGTCGAGAGTTCGATTCTCTCTCCCGCTACAAACAAAAAACCCATCGAATTCGATGGGTTTAAATTTCCAGCATGTTACATGCCAACAAATGGCATTTCATCAGTTTTTGCCCAATTATTCCAGTCTGAAGGATTAATACCTCGTTGTTCTAAACTCCTTTTTGTATATATTGCAACTTGTTTTGTATCAATATCCATATCAGCAATGTCGTTAAAGAAATAATCTTTTTTATATTGCCTTAAATCTTCTGAATCATATCCATTATAATCCCAACCATTGATTATTTTATTGTTTGATTTTAATACAGCATAATGAGTATAGTTTGGGTCAGGTGCATTATTAACTTCATTTACTTGTGATGCGTTACCAAATTGATATGTTTTCTTCTGCTCATTATCAAGCTGCTTTTTCCACTGCATTAATTCTTTATATATTATTCCGTTTGAATCATAATTGGGATTTTCTTTTTTAAACTGATTATATTCCTTCATTGCAAGATTATATGAATCAAGTCTCTTTTGATATCTATTGTCAGCTTTTGTGGTAGCAATTTCAGGTTTATTTTTATTAATATCAGTGTTTTGTGTTTGCGCATGCATCGGCATCATTGAAGCAGCACCCATCATTGCACCAGCAGCAAGATTTTTCCCCCATCCTTCTTCAACACCACTATTCATATATTCAGGACTTACCTTATATGATTTAGCCATAATAAATCTATCAAAACTTTGCTTTCCAGTTGGAATTATAATTCCTTTCTTTATTAATTCTTTTGCCAAATCTTCATTTTCGCTCCAATCTTTTAAGAAAAATTCATCTTTTGGTAATAATTCTGAATCGGGAAGGTTAACTGATATCATTTCATATGGTTCACCATCTGTTGTTACTAATTCTACCGCCAATGCACCATTATTGGAATAATTATCAAATTCAAAATGCACTTCATCATCTTCGCCCCAAAGATTAATGATAAATGATTTACTGTTTTGAAAATTTTCATTTAATTTGTGTTTAAATGAACTATCAACTCTATTCATGACTTCGAAAAGTCTTTGTTTGCTATTTTTTTTCATAATTAGTCAAATATTGCTATACATTTCATTGTTGTGAAATCAAGTCGAACACTGGTTGGATATACACCATCACCAAATTTTAAATCACCCATTTCCACATCAAATTCCCACTGATATTTTTCCACATCAAGCTGTCCTTCTTCATCTTCTCGATTTTCATCTGGAAATGTGACCGTGTAATAAATATATCCTGAAATTTTATCAACCAAAATACTCATATCTTTAATTCCATAATCTCTTATTTCTGGAATTATGTGCCAAGTAACGTCAACCTTTTGACCATATGCATCAATATACTCTGCTTGGGGATAAAATTTTTCCTTAAAACCATCCATATCATCAACCTCAACATTTCTTGAATGAAATGTCCAGTCATCATCGGTCATTTCGTTCAATGTTGGCTTAAAAGTATTATCTATTCGTGCAATAACTTCAATAAGTCTTTGTTTTTTACTCATTATGCCCATTGTTTTAAATTTAAAATATTAACGTGCAAATATTTGACTTAAAATCAAATTCTGCTTCTAAAACATATAATGATTTACCTGCTTCCAATACAGCTTCACCAATACTAAATTTCCAAGGAATTTCAGTTATATTTTTTTGTGTTTCCTGTATTAATTCATCACTTTGCTTATCACGATATTGTAAATTAAAAATACCTTCAACGCCTTCAACATCAATATCGAATGTATGAATACCATTTATATTTTTCCAGAAAACAGGACTCCAATGTATTATAATTTTTGTTGCAGGTGTTACTGTTGTATCGTAATCATTTGAAAAAGATTCGTAATTAATAAATGTTGGATTAACAGGTTCAGCAAATTTTAATTCTTTGCTTTTGAATGAAGTAGTACCACCAGCAATGTTTGCAACTTCTTCTTTTATAATATTCTTTAAATATTTATTGCGTTTGCCTATCATTAATACACTGATTTTTTATAAATACTTGACATGCACTAAAATTCTATATAAATTCGCAGCATGATACAAGAATATACTTCAGCAAAATCATGCATTAAACAAGTTCCAGCAGGTTTTAAAATAGTTCATAAATATTATGGCTGGGAAGAAAACACAATCAATTTTGATATTGGTGGTGGAAAATATGACTTAATGACTAACAGATTAAAAGAATTAGGCGTTACGAATTTAATTTTTGACCCATATAATAGAAGCCTGAAACATAATTCCGATGTTATTGAAATATGTAGAAGATTTGGTGCAGATACTGTAACCATTTTTAATGTGCTTAATGTTATCAAAGAACGTGAAATGCAAATTAACGTGCTTAATTTGGCATTAGAAGTACTCAAAGATGGGGGAAGATTATTTGTCAGGTCAACATATATGAATCCAAATAAAGCCTCTGGAGCAACAAAATCAGGTACTTTTCAACATTATTTGACAATGAGAGATTATTTGGAAATTGTTAAAGAAGTTTTCCCAAATGCAAAATTAGAACATGGTATTATTTTCGCAACGAAATGATAAAAAAAGAAGAAATATTTGTAAATGAAAGTCATTGGCGAAATATGAATGAAAGCGAATTAAATGATTTCGCAAAGAAAATATTTGATTATTACAGAGAAAATGGCTTTCCTTATTATTCAACTGATTGGGAACAAAGACAAAAAGAATTCGAGAAGCTGAAAAGGTATGATTATACCACACTTTGGGATGAAGATGTAATTAAGCAATCAATGCATGGTCTTGGACTTGCTTGGTCATATTTTCCACATGCATTTAATGTTCGTTGTAATGATAAAATGACACCATTCGAAGCATTTAATGATGATGAAACTTTTATGAAAGTAATTCACAAAAGACTAAAAATGGGAACATATATTTCAGATTCAGGAATATTAAAAATGCTCAAAATCTATACTGGTGTTCAAGCTGTTTCTAATTTCAGACCAACTGCAGCAGCATGTATCTATAACCGATACGCCAAAGGTGGCAATGTCTGGGATATGTCTGGTGGTTGGGGTGGAAGACTGCTTGGTGCAATCATTGCTGGTGTCAATACTTATATTACAACAGAACCATCATTGGAAACATATGACGGCTTATGTAATCTTGCAAATGATTTTGGATATGGCAGAATTATGTATCACATATCAAAATCAGGAAGCGAAGACTTTTTATTATATGCTAATACATTAGATTTATGTTTTACCTCGCCACCATATTTTGATTTAGAAAAATATGCTGATGAATCAACACAAAGTTATGTTAAGTTCAACACAAAAAACGCTTGGGTTGAAGGATTTTTAAGACCAACATTTAAAAATTGTCATTTTGGATTAAAAGAAGGAAAACATATGTTGATTAATATTGCTGATGTTAAAGGCAAGCATAATATTAATTTAGAAGACGAAACAATTCGAATTGCAAAAGAAATTGGATTTCAATATCTTGGTTATCATAAACTGGCACTTTCCAATATCAATTTACGAAATAGAAATGAAAAATTTAAGTATGAGCCAATATTTATTTTCAAAAAGGTGTAACTTTTTTCATTATTTATTCGTAACATTGCATTATGGCAACAAAATTAAAAATATTAGAAAAACTTGACTGGAAGGTATTACAGACATACATTGACAATGGCTTAATACTCGCAAACAAGCACCCAGAATATAACATCTGGATACTTAACTATACACCAAAAACTCAATCAAAAGGTTTTTGGGACGAGTATACATTATCATGTCGTGGACTTGTAATTGATGATGGTGGTGCAATTTTGGCACGTCCATTCCAGAAATTCAAGAACCTTGAAGAACATGACCCATCAGAAATTGATATGTCACAGACATACGAGGTTTACGAAAAAATGGATGGTTCATTAATAATTCTTTTTTACTATGAACCACAAATGAAATGGATGATTGCGTCAAGAGGTTCATTTATTTCAGAACAAGTACAGGAAGCGCAGAAAATGTTTGACTTTTCAATATTTGACAGGTTAAATGTTGACTATACATATTTGTTTGAAATAATATATCCAGAAAACCGTATTGTTGTTGACTACGGCAATAAGAGGGAACTCGTACTACTTGCTAAAATCAATGCTAAGTCGGGCGAAGAATGTACCCACGAATATATTACAACAAAATATTCAAAGTATTTCACGGTTGTAAAGAAATTTGATGTAAAAATCAACAACCTGAAGGAATTGAAGAAGTTGGAAGAAAATAACAAAGAAGGGTTTGTTGTAAAATTTGAAAACGGTTTCAGGGTTAAAGTCAAATTTGAAGAATATGTTAGGTTACATGGCATTTTAACGAATGTTTCTAATTTAACAGTATGGGAACACTTGATGAATAACTATGATTTCGATGCATTGCTTGACAGAGTTCCAGATGAATTCTATTCATGGTTGAGAAGGGTTGTTGAATCACTTCAAACAGCATATGCAAACATTGAAAGGAATGCATTAAAGGAATTCGTTAGAATTTATCATGTGAATGAGATTACTGACCGTAAATCATTTGCGCTTGAGGCAATGAAATCCGAATACCGTTCAATATTATTCAAGCTGTATGATAAAAAACAGTATGATGAAATCATCTGGAAATTAATCAGACCAACATACAGTAAGCCATTCAAGGATGGCTACGAATATAGCATTTAAAAAGCGGAGATTTCTCCGCTTTTTTTGTATTTATATGAAATACACATGCTATGAAAATATTTAATTTTTTGAAAAGAAAGAAAAAAATAGTACCTAAAGTAAATGGCACAAAATTAGGACTTGGCTGGAAACGTGACTTGCCTGACCCACGAGACTTAAAATTTAAGGTAACTGCTCCAATTGAACTACCTGAAATGGTTGACCTTAGACAATTATGCCCACCAATATATGACCAAGGTGAACTTGGTTCATGTACTGCAAATGCAATGGGTGGTGCTTTTCAGTTTGAGCAAATGAAACAGGGAAAAGAACATTTTATTCCGTCAAGACTTTTTATTTACTATAATACAAGAGTTATTGAAGGAACTGTAGATTCCGATGCTGGTGCTACACTGAGAAATACAATGAAAGCATTGGTTGACAGTGGCACATGTCCAGAAACAAAATGGGGATATGTTATTTCAAATTTTGCAACAAAGCCAACATTCTGTTGCTATCAAATTGCAAAAAACAATCAGGTATTGCAATATTTAAGAGTGACACATAGTTTGACTGAAATTAAGCAATGTCTCGCATTGGGTCATCCTGTTGCTTTTGGTATGATGTTATTTGAATCGTTCATGACGGAAAGTGTTGCAAACACAGGAAATGCAATAATGCCACTTCCAAATGAATCTGGAATTGGTGGTCATGCCGTACTTATGGTTGGATATGATAACGCAAAAAATTGTTTCATCGTTAGAAACAGTTGGGGTGGTTCATGGGGGGATAAAGGATATTTCTATCTTCCATATGAATACATAACAACACCAAACTTAGCTGCAGACTTCTGGACAATTAGATTAGTTGAATAAAATTTTTTAAAATTTTTGCAACTTTTATTTGGTGATTTCGTATTTATTCTTATATTTGCAGTCTCAAACTTTGTAAAGACATTTTATTATGACATTTTTTGGCACATATTATTACGGTAAAAAATCTTATAAGAAACAGCTTATAGGAATCGGGAATAGTATGCCCAAATCGCAAAGTTAAGCAATGACTTTGCAAAATGCATAAGAAACCCGATTTCGAAAGAGTCGGGTTTTTTGTTTTATGTTGCGCTCGTAACTCAGTTGGTAGAGTAACGGACCTTTAATCCGTGAGTCAAGGGTTCGACCCCCTTCGGGCGCACTTGAGGTAGAGTTTAGGAATTTTCTGTAACCATGTTGACTGAAATATCCAAATGCACTCGTAGCAAAGTGGCTATGCTACCGCCCTTTAAGCGGACTCACGTAGGTTCGATTCCTACCGAGTGCACAAATGGGATTGATTCTTTGGAGAAACCGGGTCTGTAAAACCCCAAATAGTAGGTTCGATGCCTACCAGTCCCACAAATGCTTCCGTATCCGTAACTGGCTTTCGGACTGGTCTCTTAAATCAGGATATGTGGGTTCGAGTCCCATCGGGAGCACAAAATATTTTATTTGAGAGTACGGCAACGGTGGTGGTGTTGCAACTGACTGTAAATCAGTTCCCATAGGGTAAACATTGGGGGTTCGAATCCCTCTACTCTCACAAAATATTTAAAAAGAACGGACTAATACTCCGTTCTTTTGTATTTATATGGAAATATAAGTACTATGGGAATATTTAATGAGTGTAAAACAAATAAAGACCAAGGAAATATTGGTCTTGCAAAAGCACTTTATGAACTTCAATTATTGGGATATCGAATCTCAATACCAATTACTGAAAATCAAAAATATGATTTAATTGGTGATAAAGAGGATAAACTTTATCGAATACAAATAAAAACCACTAAATATAAATCACGATATAATATTTTTGTTGTTGGTCTTCGCACACTTGGTGGTAATCAAAGTTTTCATTCAACAAAAAAGCGTAAAATGGGTGACTATGATTTACTTTATGTTTTAACAGATGATAATATTTCATATTTAATTCCAGACAATACATTTAATAATGTGAATTCAATTCATTTAAATACCGACATGGATAAATATAAAATTTTATTTTCATAATTAATTGAAAATCAATGACTATTATTTTTATTTAGTCCAATTAAAAATAATTTCTTGCATTTTTAATTAAAATAAGTTATTTTTATGCAAAATAACTTTAAAGTTTAAGTATTATGAAACATGACTAAAAGGAAGAAAGTAGCTAAACCTGCTACAACTGATGTTACGAGCGATGAATTAGGTTTTCCAAAATATGGAAATTCTGATGACATCACAAATGAAAAAACACAAATTATTTGTATTCTTGACCGTTCTGGTTCAATGGCTGATAAAAATGTTATCGTAGAAGCCATAAATGGATTCAACAACTTTTTGGATGAACAGAAAAAACTAAAAGATAAAGCAACTCTTACTGTGGCGTTATTTGATGATAGACATGAATTGCTTTATGATGATGTTGATATCCAGAAAGTAGAAAAAATTACGAGAGATACTTGGTCTCCGAGAGGCATGACTGCACTTTACGATGCAATCGGTAAAACAATTAACACTGCAAAAGCAAATCATGCTCAATTAGGCACAGAAAAACCCACCAAAGTTTTAGTTTGTATTGTCACCGATGGACTTGAAAATGCAAGTCAGGAATATAATCGTGATAGTATTAAAAAACTAATCAAACAATGTGAAGATGAAGATTGGAGTTTCGTTTACCTTGCTGCCAATCAGGATGCATTTGATGTTGGTACTTCATTTGGTGTTAGCGGTGGAAACACATATACATTTGCTGCAACTACTGCTGGCGCATATAATATGAGTATGACACTCAATAATGCAAGTGTATCATATAGAGGTATGAGCACACATGATGCTGATTATCAACAAAAAAAGAAAAGTCTTATCAAACAGGATAAGGATAAAAAAGATGAACCAGAAGACAATGCTGGAAATGTAACTTGGAGTGGTAATGCAAATTTTACCATTAACAATTCAAATATGTCGAATACTTGATTATTTTTTGTTTTTTTTGTATCTATTTCTGTTTTTTTAAGGGTACTATAACGCCAAAATATAGTACCTTTTTTTTGTTAAAAATTTGTCTTATAGTCACTTAAAAAATTGTGAAAAATATTTTCTCATTTTTGCATAATCCCTTGTATTTATTGAAGCCAGCGAATATATTTGTAATCATAAAAATTCATAAAAATTTATAATCCGATGATAGAAAAAAATCCAAAAATTTACACAAAACAAGAAGTAGAAAAGGCAACATTAGAATATTTTAAAGGCGATGAATTAGCAGCAAAAGTTTGGGCAAGTAAATATTGCCTGAAAGACGAAAAAAACTATTATGAACTGACACCCGATGATATGCATCGAAGAATTGCAAAAGAACTTGCAAGAATTGAAAAAAAATACCCAAATCCACTCACCGAAGAACAAATTTACGAAACACTTAAAGGATTTAATAGAATTGTACCACAAGGGTCGCCAATGTCAGGCATTGGCAATGATTTCCAAGTGGTATCTTTATCTAATTGTTTCGTTATTGGAAATAAGGGTTTAGGTGATAGTTATGGTGGTATTTTAAAAATTGACCAAGAACAAATTCAATTAATGAAACGCAGAGGTGGTGTTGGTCATGATTTATCACACATTCGTCCTGCTGGAAGTCCAGTAAAAAATTCAGCAATTACAAGTACGGGTATTGTTCCTTTCATGGAGAGATATTCAAATTCAACTAAAGAAGTTGCACAAGATGGTAGACGTGGTGCACTTATGTTAAGTGTATCAGTACAGCATCCCGATTCGGAAAAATTTATTGATGCTAAACTTGAACAAGGTAAGGTTACTGGTGCAAATGTCTCAGTTAAACTTACTGATGAATTTATGCAACGTGCCACACAGCTTGAAAATAATGAATTCTGGCAGACATATCCAATTAATCTAAAAATTCCATTGGGTGAAGAATATGATAAATTAGTTGTAAACGGAAAAGAAGGTGAATTAATTTCTTTACCACAAGTTGGATATTTGAAAAAAATCAATGCACAAAAACTCTGGAAAAAGATTATTCACAATGCTTGGAAATCAGCCGAACCCGGGATTTTGTTTTGGGATAAAATTATGGATGAAAGTATTCCAGATTGTTATGCAGATGAAGGCTTCACAACAGTCAGCACAAATCCTTGTGGTGAAATTCCTCTCTGTCCCTATGATAGTTGTCGCTTATTAGCAATTAATTTATTTGGCTATGTTGTAAATCCATTTACCAAAGATGCATATTTTGATTGGGTTTTATTTAAATCTGATGTCCAAATTGCACAAAGATATATGGATGATATTATTGACCTTGAACTTGAAAAAATTGATGCGATTTTAAAGAAGATACAATCTGACCCCGAAGAAGATTTCTTGAAAATATATGAAATTAAACTCTGGGAGAATATTAAAGATATGACTTCAAAGGGTCGTAGAACGGGACTTGGCGTAACTGCTGAAGGAGATATGCTTGCTGCATTGGGATATACATATGGTACTGATAAAGCAACAGAATTTAGTGAATTGGTACATACTGCACTCAAATTAAATGCATATCGTTCAAGTGTTACAATGGCAAAAGAACGTGGTGCATTTCCGATTTATAGTTTCTATAAGGAATCGGCAAATCCATTCATTGAACGTATTCAAAATGAAGACCCAGAACTATTTGATGAAATGCTTCAGCATGGTCGTAGAAATATAGCACTTCTTACAATTGCACCAACTGGTACTGTATCAATAATGACACAAACTACATCAGGAATTGAACCAGCATTTGAAGTTTTTTATAAACGTAGACGTAAAATCAACCCACAAGAAAAAGATGTTCGTATTGATTATGTTGATGATGAAGGTATTGCTTGGACTGAATATCCAGTGTTTCATCACAAATTTGAAACGTGGCTTGAATTAAACGGATATGATGTTAATATAGTTAAAACAATGGATGATGCGCAACTTGATGAAGTTGTAAAAAAGTCTCCATATTTTAAAGCAACTGCAAATGATGTTGATTGGGTTAAAAAGGTTGAAATGCAGGGTCGCTTACAAAGGCATGTTGACCATTCAATATCAGTAACCGTTAATCTTCCAAAAGACATTACAGAAGAAATGGTAGCAAAAGTTTATGAAACTGCATGGAAATCTGGTTGTAAAGGTTGTACTGTTTATCGTGATGGCTCACGTAGTGGAGTTTTAGTTACCGAAGAAAAGAAAACAAAAGAAAGTGAATTTCATGATATACATGCACCAAAGCGTCCTAAGAGATTAAAAGGCGAAATTCATCGTTTTCAAAATGCTTTAGAAAAATGGATTGCAGTTGTTGGATTAAAAGACGGCAGACCATACGAAATTTTCACAGGTAAACTTGAAAATGGTTTAAGCTATTTACCAAACAACATAAAAGAATGTGAAGTGGTAAAAAACATTTTTGAAGTTGAAGAACCAGATGAAAACGGTAAAATGATAAAGGTTAGAAAGAAAAGATATGATATTGAGTATTTTGATGCAAATGGTGAAAGACAGGTACACACTGGATTAAATCATGCATTCAATCCTGAATTCTGGAATTATGCAAAATTCATATCAGCAGTTCTCAGGCACGGTATGCCAGTTCTTTATACATGGGAATTAATCGATTCTTTAAACTTTAAAGAAGATTATATCAACACTTGGAAAAACGGTGTTGCTCGTGTTATTAAACGTTATATTAAAGACGGTGAAATAGCTGGTAGTAAAAAATGCCCGAATTGCGGAAGTGACCATTTAGAATTTAAAGAAGGATGCCTTACCTGTATGGCATGTGGTAACTCAAAATGCGGATAATTTTGTAAACAAAATAGATATGAAAACCCATCATTTTGATGGGTTTTTTTATAATTTTTTATAATTTGTTAGTATTTATAGGAAAGTATTTAAAATGATTATATTGGAAAGTAAAATTGTTGATGAAAAATACGTAGATGGATATTTTTTAACCATTGATGATTTAGGACAACTTGTAAGAGATTTTCAAGCTGATTGTCATGACGGATTTGTGAGTAATGATAAGGCATATATTGAAGAATGGTTAAAAAAACATGAGAGAATTGTAAAGAAATAAAAAAATTGTATATATTTGTATTTTGAAATTAGATTTTTATTGTATACATTTGGCACTGAAATTTGAAATAACTGTAATTAACATATTATTGTATGAACAAAAATTTTGTAAAACTCGATGAAAACTATTATCTTATTTCTCAGGAAGTTAATAGTACTGCAACAGTAGAAGTTGCAAAAAAAACAAACCACATTTTCGTGGTTGATGTATCAGGGTCAATGTCAGGTGACCTACCCCTAATCAGAACTCAGCTTAAAAACAAACTCTCGAATCTCATGAAAGAAGGAGATACGATAAGTATTGTTTGGTTTTCTGGCAACAGGGATGCTGGAATTCTTAAAGAAGAAGTTGAAGTAAAATCCCTCAAAACATTAACCGACCTTCATGATGCCATTGACAGGTGGCTTCGTCCAATCGGACTTACTGCATTCCAAAAACCATTGGAATTAACCAAAGAATTAATTGGAAGAATTAAGAAAAACAGACCAGATTCTGTATTTTCGATGATTTTTCTTACTGATGGCTGCAATAACGATTGCCCTTGGAATGAAGTAATCAGAACCCTTAAATCACTTGAGAACGACATTGCAGCATCAACATTTGTTGAGTATGGATATTATGCAGACACACGTGCTTTAACCCAAATGGCAAGTGTTCTTGGTGGCGAAAAAATCAGTTGTGATGGTTTCGATGACTTTGAACCGATGTTTGATGCAAAAATTTCCTCAAGCATTTATGGTGGAAAGAAAGTTGCTATTGATATCACCGACAAATATCTATATGATTTTGCATTCAGTGTAACCAATGGCAGTGTTCTTCTTTACAATATTCAGGATGGCAAAATCATGGTTGGTTCTGATGTGAAGAAAGTACATTTTTTCAGTCCGAAATCAATTGGCATTGATGCACCGATTGCTAACAACATTGCTGACAGTCCCGATACTGCACTTTATGCTGCAATTTACGTGCTTGCTGACAAACTTATGAATGATGATGCAGAAAGAGTATTCTATGCTCTTGGCGACAATTATTATTATAAGATGCTGGCAAATGCATTTGGAAAACAGAAACTCAATGCATTTAAAACTGCAATAAAAGAATGTGTTGCCGATGTATCAAAAAGATACCCCAATGGTTTTGCACAGATTGAAAAGGTTGATGACAATGCATATTGTCTCATGAACCTTATTGAAGATTTGGCTGATACACCCAATTGCCAGTTCTATCCAAATCATCCTGACTTTAAATACAACAGGATTGGTAGGAAAAGAATAAATGCTGGTGGCATTCTTACTGAAACCGAAAAGAAAAGACTTGCCGAGGCGAAGAATTTTGAAGAAGCAAGTGCAATTATGAAGGAACTTGAAGAAAAGAAAGTTGAAGCCAAGTTTGTAAATACCAATCCAGATAGGGGTTATCCTCTTACTGACCTTGTTTGGAACGAAGAGCGTGCAAATCTTTCAATTCGTATTTTTATCGAGGGTGAAGTAGTTCTTCCTAAAAACAAATTCAACATCGATAAAGTTGCTTCATTCAAATACAACACATTTACCATTATTAAAGATGGTATTGTGAATGTTGAAAAACTTCCCGTAACATGGTCACAAGAATTAGCAGACCATCTCACTTCAAAAGGAGTTAAATTTTCAGAAAATTTCAATGGTGAATCCTATCTTCCAACAATCCTTACCATTGACCTTAACAGCATTCCTGTTATTAACAGAGGTATGGTAAAAGCAGTATCAGCAAATGCTCTTGCAAAACAGGAATGGGAACTTGTGAAACTTCAGGGACAGAAGAAAGTGTTTGACTATTATAGAAAATCACTTTTCCCGAAAGAAAGCAAATCATTTGTTGAAATGCTTGGTCAGGAAGCTGCAGACTGGCTCAAAGAAATTGGTGTTACCGATTATAATGGTTTTGCACCAAAAGTAGTTGAAGAAGAATCAACTGACTTTTATCTTTCAGTTAATCTTGCAACAAAAATCAAGGGTTTGTCTTCACTTCCGAAAGTAGAAGATGTGCTTGCAAAAATTAAAAGCGGTGCATCATTGAAAATCAGTGAATGGGTTATGGCAGATACAATTAAAAAATATATTGCCCAGACCGAATCTGACCTCTACAAATCACTTTCAGAAGAACAACAGAAAGGTGTGCTCAAAACATATCTTATCACCAATTCTGATATATTGAACAAGCAGAAAAGAAAAGTGTTGCAGGAGATTGCACAAATCAAATTCGCCCTCATTCTTTCAAAGAAATGGTTTACTGAATTCAAATCATTTGATGAAAATAAACTTTCCTTGAAATTTGACGGTCAGGACTTGGAATTCACTTTTGATATGAGTGAAAAAGAAGTGAAAATCTAATTCTTCTTTTTTTCATACATTTTAACCCCCATTAAACTCTACGTTTTTTGGGGGTTTGTCTTTTAAATACGCCAATTTGTCGTACATTTTAAAAAATCCTTTACATCTGTCATATTATTTATTACATTTGCTATTTAAAAGCGTAAAAATTACGTTATTATCTATTATTTATGAAAAATAAGTGTCATTAAAAATTAAATCAATGAAAAAGTTATTAGTAATTATTAGTGTCTTCATGCTTACCCTCACAGCAGCATGTCAGGATAAAGACTTTTATCAAAAAACAAATCATTTCAAAGGTCTTTATACCAAATTCGTACAATTTCCAGATAGCAGTATATTAACAACTGCAAATCTTGGAAGCGCAGATTGGTCAACCATAACTGGAAAACCAACTATTTTTCCTTCTTCATGGGAAATAGTATTAAACAAACCTAATTTCGATGCCCTCTATAAACCGATTGGTTATGTACCCACATGGGAAGATGTGACTGGAAAACCAACAGTATTTCCATCATCTTGGACACTTGTTGTAAACAAACCTACATTTGCAACAGTAGCTACAACAGGCAGTTATTCTGATTTGCTTAATGTTCCGTTAACGTTCACGCCATCTGCTCACAATCACGATGCTTTATATAAATCAATTAGTTATGTACCAGCATGGGCAGAAATAACAGGAAAACCCGCAACATTTCCATCAACATGGGCAACAGTATCGGGCAAGCCAACTTTTGCAACAGTAGCTACAACAGGTAGTTA